>Ga0207711_10001353_pt1 | contig 23141 bp, 19 predicted proteins | sample KBSS34metaG_FD_184401 | JGI IMG/M metagenome (GOLD analysis project Ga0207711, IMG submission 184401) | Switchgrass rhizosphere microbial communities from Kellogg Biological Station, Michigan, USA - KBS S3-4 metaG (SPAdes) (version 2) | ecosystem: Host-associated > Plants > Roots > Rhizosphere...
CGACGGGAACCGGGAACGGGGGACCGGGCCCCGCCAGCGCCATGCCGACGGTCCCCGTCTCGTAGGCCGTCGTGTTGAGCTCGTCGCGGATCTCGTAGCCCGGTCCCCCGTTCCCGGTTCCCGTCGGGTCGCCGTCCTGAACGACGAAACCCGGAGCGACGCGGTGGATGCGCACGCCGTCGAAATAGCCGCGGCGCGCGAGCGTCAGGAAGTTCCGGACGGTCAGCGGCGCCTCGCGAGGCAGGAGCCGCAGCACGAGGGTGCCCCGCTCGGTCTCGATCCGGACGACCGGAAGAGCCGACTCCCGCTCGAGCGCGGCGGCGCCCGCGTACTCCTCCGGGCTCTTCGCGTCGTAGGTGCGCCACGGATGGGCCGAGGGGTCCGCGCCGAACTTCTTCACGAGCGACCGGCGCGCGAGGCGCGAGACGAGGACCGACGGATGCCGGTAAGCGGCGTCGACGATCTCGCGGGCCGCCGGTTCCGAGCCGTGCGCCTCCGCCGCCGCGATCGCCTCGATCGCGACGTCCGGAGCGGCGGGCGTCGCCGAGCCCGAACGCGTCACCGCGTCGCGAATTTCCGACAGCGAGGCGGGGTCCTCGAGCTGCCCGAGCGCGGCGACCGCGGCGGCCTGGACGCCCGGATCGGAATCCGAGAGCGCCGCGTCCACGAGGCCGCGGTTCCTCGTGACGTCGGCCGGCGTGCGGAGACCCTCGAGGACCCGGAGGCGCACGACCACCTCGGGATCCGCCGCCAGCCGGGTGCGGCGCGCGTCGGCGTCGGCCGCCGGGAGGAACGCGAGCGACTCCGCGACCGTGGCGCGAAGGAACGGATCCGCCGAGGCCATCGACGCGTCCACGAGGTCCCTCGACCGCTCGCCGAGCCCCGCCATCGACGCCGTGAGCGCGACCTGCTGCCGGCGCCCGCGGCCGCTCGACGCGACCGACCAGAGCCGGCGGAAGCCCTCGCGGTCGGCGGCGGCCCAGCGCAGCAGCGCGAGCGCCGGCACCCCGATATTCGGGTTGGTGTCGCGGGAGAGCGCGACGAGCCGCGGGGGCGCGTCCTCCAGGAGCGAGGAGCCGGGAGTCTTCTCGAGCGCCGCCGCGAGCGCGAGGAGCGAGGCCGTCCGCACCGGCGCACGGGTCCCCGACGCGTCCACGGAATTCCAGAGCGGCGCGATCGACTCGGGCCTCGCGAGGATTCCGAGCGCACGCGCGCAGAGCGCCGCCGTGTCCTCGTCCGTTCCGGGATCGGCGAGCGCGGCCGCGAGCGCCGCCCGCGACGCCTCCTGCGGTTTCCGCGCCAGCGCGTAGAGCGCCGCCGCGCGTGCCTGCGGGTCGGAGTCCGCCGCGTGAGCGAGCAAGGCGTTCGCGGCCTCCGGCGTGGCGTAGCGCCACAGGGCGCGCAGCAGCGGGGGCCGGCGATCGGAAGCGGCTCTCGAGAGTGCGCCGAGGAGCGCCTCGGCCGCCTCGGGCCGCTCGAGCACGGACAGCGCCCATGCGGCCTGCGCGGCGACCGCGGCGTCGGAGTCCGCGAGGAGCGGCGCGAGCGCCGCGACGAGCGCGGTGTCCCCGAGGATTCCCGCCGCGAAGGCCGCCTGGCGACGGACCTCGGCGGAAGAGTCACCGGCGAGCCCCCGGAGCAGCGGAACGGCCCGCTCGTCGCCGATGCGGCCGAGCGCGAGGGCCGCGCGCGCCCGCGTCTCCGGGCTCGGATCGGACGCCGCCGCCGAGAGCACGCCGCCGTCGAACGCGCGCCGGTCCTCGAGCTCGAGCAGCCGCGCCTCGGTGGGCGCGGCGGCGGGCGCGGGCGCGGCCGCGGGCGCCGGCGTCCCGCCCGCCGGCGGAGCAGGCGGCGGCGCGTTCGGAGGCGGATTGCGGCCCGCGCACCCGAAGGCGGAGGCGACGGCCAACGCGGCCGCCGCGGCGGCGAAGCGCGCGCGCATCTCTCGCCGCCTAGGCCCCGACCAGCAGCCGGTCTCCGAGGATGTGCGGCAGTCCCGCCTTGTAGATCTTGTCGCGAGCCTTCTCGGCGGAATACGCCACGCGATCGAAGTGGACCACGTTCTCCTCGGCGTCGTAGATCGCGTAGGCGGCCGACGCGTTGCGGTCCCGCGGCTGTCCGATCGATCCCGGGTTGATCAGGTAGCGGAGCCCCTTGCGCAGCGGATAGCGGACCCGATCGCCCTTCACGAGCTCGACCAGGATGCCGTGCTCCTCGAGGGTGAAGACGCACGGGATGTGGCTGTGCCCGAAGAAGCAGACCGACGAGGTCATCTCGCGGAAGTTCAGGTACGCGTCGTAGTCGGTGAAGATGTACGCGTCCTCGTCGCGCGGCGATCCGTGGCAGATCGCGAACGCGCCGTCGACGATCGCGGGGCCGACCGGCAGCGCCTCGAGGAAGGTCCGGTTGCGCGCCGTCAGCTTCTCCGTCGTCCAGCGCGCCGCCTTCAGCGCGACGGGGTTGAAGAGGTCGCCGGAGTCGATCCCGCAGACCACCTTGTCGTGGTTGCCGCGGATCATGGTCTTCTCCTTCCGGATCTCCCGGATCTTGTCGATGACCTGGTTCGGATTGGCGCCGTAGCCCACGAAGTCGCCGAGCACGACGACGCGGTCGAACTTCTTGCGGCGCACGCGAGCCAGCACCGCGGAGAGGGCCTCCGCGTTGGAGTGGATGTCCGAGAGGATCAGATACCGCATGAGAAGAACCGGACCTCCTTAACTCGGGAATCGTTCGAGGCCTTCGAGAGCCACGAGCACGCGGTCCGACGCCTCTTCGATCGTCTCGGCTCCGCTCAAGTTCACCTGGATGGGCGCCATTCTATAGAAGGGCGCGCGCTCGGCGTAGAGCCGCGCGAGCTGCTCCGGACTCTGGAAGAGGGGCCGATCCGTCTTGCCCGACAGACGCGACTGCACCGTCGCGAGCGGCACCTGCAGGGCGATCGACACGCCCAGCCGCGCGATCGTCGAGCGGTTGGCCTCCAGGCCGTAGGAGCCGCCGCCCGTCGCCACGACGGCCCGGGGAAGGCTCGCGGTCCCCGCGAGGTACTCGGACTCGCGGATGCGGAACGCCGCCTCTCCCGACTCCTCGAAGAGCTGGCGGATCGTCCGCCCGGCGGCGCGCTCGATCTCCTCGTCCAGGTCGACGAACGCGACGCCCAGCCGTTCGGCCACCCGGCGGCCGACCGCGGTCTTGCCGCTCGCCATGAATCCGACGAGGAAGATCCGGGCCTGCCCGAGCGGGCCCGCGCGCCGCGCGGCGTCGAGCGCGCGCCGGGCGTTTTCCTCGATTCGTCCGCCCGCGAGGAGACCCGAGATCATGGCGGCAGAGTCGGCTCCGGCCGCGAGGACCTCGGGCACGCGCTCCGTGGTGATCCCCCCGATCGCCACGAGGGGTTTCGTCTTGTGCTCCGCCACGCGGGCGAGCGCCTCCAGGCCCGCTGCCGGCCGCACGTCCTTGGTCGGGCTGGCGTAGATCGGGCCGAACGCCACGTAGTCCGCGCTGGGGTCGGCGAAGGCTCGGATCGCCGCGGTCCGGTCGTGCGTGGAGACGCCGATGACGGACTCCGCGGGGAGGATCGCGCGCGCCGCGGCGGCGGGCAGGTCCTCCTCGCCGAGGTGGACGCCGACCGCGGCGAGGCGTGCGACGTCGACGCGGTCGTTGACCAGCACCCGCGCATCCGCCTCGAGCCCGAGGCGAACCTTCATCTCGCGAGCGTGCCGCGCGACCGCCTCGACCTCCTCGAGCAAATCCCGGTCGGCCCCGTCCTTCTGACGCACCTGCACGCATCGGACCCCGACCGAGAACAGGCGCTCGGCGATCGTGGACGCGGCCGATCCCCCGGCGGCGGCGCGGTCCGTGATGGCGTAGATCCTGGGAAGGCGGAGAGGCACGCCGCCGATGCTACGCCGACGCCGCGAACCGTTCCATGAAGTGGGTCGAGAGCTTCCCGTCGATGAAGTCGGGGTCGTCGAGGATCCGGCGATGCAGCGGGATCGTCGTCTTGATGCCCTCGATGACGAAGAAGTCGAGGGCCCGGCGCCCGCGCTGGATCGCCTCCATGCGGTTGCGCCCCCAGACGATCAGCTTCGCGATCAGCGAGTCGTAGTGCGGAGGGATCACGTAGCCCTGGTAGGCCGCCGTATCCACGCGCACGCCGAGCCCGCCGGGCGCGTGGAACGACGCGATGCGCCCCGGCGACGGGGCGAAGGTTACCGGGTCCTCGGCGTTGATCCGGAACTCGATCGCGTGTCCCCGCGGCGTCATCTCCCGGTCGGCGAAGGACAGGGGCGCGCCGGCGGCCACCGCGATCTGCTCCTTGACGAGGTCGAGGGCCGTCACCTCCTCGGTGATCGGGTGCTCGACCTGCAGCCGCGTGTTCATCTCCATGAAGTAGAACCGGCCGTCGGGGTCGAGGAGGAACTCGATCGTCCCGGCGTTGGTGTAGTTCACGGCTCGCGCCGCGGCGACCGCCGCCGCCCCCATCCTCTTGCGGAGCCCCTCGTCGAGCGCCGGCGACGGCGCCTCCTCGATCAGCTTCTGGTGTCGGCGCTGGATCGAGCACTCGCGCTCACCCAGGTGACGCAGGTTTCCGTGCGAGTCGCCGAAGACCTGGAACTCGATGTGGCGCGGGCTCTCCAGGTACTTCTCCATGTAGACCTCGGCGTTGCCGAACGCCTTCTCGGCTTCGGCCCGCGCCGTGTCGAACGCGGACGCGAGCTCGCGCTCGTCGCGGGCGACGCGCATCCCGCGTCCGCCGCCCCCCGCCGACGCCTTGAGGATCACCGGGTAACCCGCCTTGCGCGCCCACGGGAGCGCCTCGTCCACGCTCTCGAGCGGCCCCGGAGAGCCCGGCACGGTCGGAACTCCGGCAGCGGCGACCGTCTTCCGCGCCACGGACTTGTCGCCCATCTTCCGGATCGCCTCGGGAGAGGGGCCGATGAACGCGATGTTGCAGTCGTGGAGGATCTCCGCGAAGTAGGCGTTCTCGGACAGGAAGCCATACCCCGGGTGGATGGCATCCGCCTCGGTGATCTCCGCGGCCGAGATGATGGACGAGATGTTGAGGTAGGACGCGGCCGACGGGAACGGCCCCACGCAGACGTCCTCGTCCGCGTAGCGAACGTGCAGGGCGTCCCGATCCGCCTCGCTGTAGATGGCGACGGTCTTGATGCCGAGCTCGCGGCACGCCGAGATGATGCGCAGGGCGATCTCGCCGCGATTGGCGATGAGGATCTTCTTGAACACGGGACGAGTCGGCCGGCTACGCGGCCAGTCGGATCGCGAAGAGCTTCTCGCCGTACTCCACGGGCTGCCCGTTGCGCGGGTAGACGGCGACGACCTCGCCCTCGACGTCGGACTCGATCTCGTTCATGAGCTTCATCGACTCGATGATGCAGAGGATCTTGCCCTTGGAGATCCGCGACCCGATCTCCGCGAAGGGATCCGCCTCCGGGGAAGCCGAGCGGTAGAAGGTCCCGACGATCGGACTGGTGATGACGTGGACGTTCGCGTCGACCGCGGGCTCGGCGGGGGCCGCGGCCTTCGGAGCCGCCGGCGCGGACACGGCGTAGGACAGCGACGAGGACGCGGTCGCGTCGATTCCGTTCGAGCGGGGCCCGTCGATGCGGAGGCGGAAGCCGGCGCGCTCGATCTCGAGCCCCGCGAGCCCCCGCTCGGTCACCAGGTCGATGAGCTCTCGGATCTCCTTAAGGGACAACATGGGTCAGACCAGCTCCTTCTCCAGCGCGGACGCCGCCTTGCGGAGCTCGAAGCGGCCACGGCCAAAATTGCCGTCCCGCGCCAGCCACAGGAGCAGATAGTACTCCTCGGTCACGCGGCACAGGATGGTCGTGGCGCGGTCCGAGCCGACCGTCAGCTGGGTGACGGCGTCGTTCTCGGTGAGGGCGCTGGAGGCGCGGGCCGCCTTGACGATGGCCCCCATTTCCGCGGCGAGCGACTCCATCGGGACGCCGTCATCGCCGACGTAGGAATCGATGGCGATGCCGTCCACACCCACGAGCGAGACGGCTCGCGTGCCCTCGACGCGCTCGGCGACCCGGCGCAGTGTGTCCTGAAAGACGTTCATGGGGCCTCCGATGATGTCACGGCCGGAGGCCCGGAATCATCCCGCCTGGACGCGGGAGAGGAAGCGCTCGAGGATCCGGATCCGGGCCCTTCTCCGCTCGACGCCCGGGTCCGGCGCCGCGGATGAGTGGACCTGGCCCGCCGGCAGGAGGCGCGCCTCGGCCTCCCGCCGCATCCGCATGAGTTCCTCGTCGAAGGGGTGACGCGTGACGAGGTCGTCGTAGATCTGCAGAGCCTCCGCGTAGTGCCCCTGGGAGTAATAGAGGTCGGCCAGACCCCGCCCGCTCGGCGCCGCCGGCGCCGCGAGGGGCGCTGCCGCAGGAGCCTCGCCGCCATCGGCGCCGGACCGGGTCTCGGCCACGGGCGCGAGATCCTCCGGGTTCTGGAAGAGCGCGGGCGGCACGCCAAAGATCGCGTCCGAATCCTCGGGCGCACGGAAGATCGCGTCGTCGTCACCGTCGCCGCCGCGGGCGTGATCTTCGGCCCCGTCGCCGTTTCGGGGAGCGACCGGCGGCGGAGAGGGACTCGTGTCGTCGAGCGCCGACGAGGAGGCCCACGACGTCGAGGTCGAGGGAACCGCGTCCGACGCGGGTGCCGACTCGGGAGCCGGGGGCGTCGGAACCGGGAGCACCATCGGACTGGTCGGCGAATCGAGCACCGGGTGGATCGCGGGCGGCGCAGGGGCGGCGACCGGCGGCGGGAGCGGCGCCGGAGGAGGCTCGGCGGCGGCCGCCGCGATGGGCGGCGCTTGAGACGTCGCGATCGGCGGCGCTTGGTTCGCCGCAATGGGCGGCGCTTGAGGGGTCTCGAACGCTGGCGCGGCGGGAGTCACGGCGTCGGAAGGAGGCGCAGGCGCCGGAGCCGCCGGCGCCGGCGAGGACGTCGACGCCGAAGCGATGGCGGTGTCCCGCGTGGGAACGAAGGGGAACGGATCCTCCGACGCGACTCCGCCCGAGTCGTCCCCCGGATGAAACTCGAGGGACGTGATCTCGAACGCGTCGGAGAGCTCCGCCGCCGCCTGATTGGTCGGGCGCGCGGATGACCGGCGCCGGCTCTTGTCGGTCTCGTGGAACTTGGGCGCCGGCGGAGGCTCGGCCGGCGCCTTCTTCACCTGGCGCGTCGGCGTCGGCGGTCTCGGCTCCACCTGGGCCTCGAGGCCCGTGATCGCCTCGTCGACCTTGCGGTCGCCCGAGAGCGCGCGGTAGAGCTTGAGCTTCTTGAGGGCCTCGAGCTTGTCGCCGCGCGCGAGGTAGATGTCGGCGAGGGACTTCGAGGCGACGAGGTTCCCCGGATCGGCGACGAGCACTTTCGTGAACGTCGCGATGGCGTCCGTGCTCTGGCCGACCTCCACGTACACGCGGCCCAGCGCGACCTGCGCGGCCACGTAACCCGGGTGCGCGAGAAGGCCCTTCTGGAGGGCGGAGAGCGCCTGCTTGAAGCGTCCGAGCTTGCGGTATTCCTCGGCCAGCGACACGAACAGCCGCGAGCCGGGATCCATGTCGAGGCGACGCTCGAGATCGCGGATGCGGGCGTCTGCTGAGAGCTCAGCCACGATCAGAAGTTAAGCCGCCCCCCGAAGGGGGCGGCGATTGGTCGACTACGGGCCGGGGACCGGAGTGGGGGCGACACACTTCCGCTGGTAGCTGAAGCCCTGGCTGAGCGTCGCGGTGCACCCCGTCTGCGTCAGGACGGTGATGTCGACGGTCTCCACGACGACCTCGGTGCCGTCGGAGGTCCCGGCGGGGCACGCGGGCGCCGGCATCAGATCGTCCGGCACGACCGCATTGATCTGGCTGTCGCTGATGACGGTGTAGTTCGCCGCCCGGCTCCCGAAGGTCACCTTGGTGACGCGAGAGAGGCTCGTGCCGAAGAGACTGACGGTGAGGCCGGGGGTGGTGAACACGTCGCCCTGAGCCGGGGAGCTGAGGCTCAGCGACGGGGCGAAGGTCTTCACCAGGTAGCGGAAGTCGGGGCCGGTCACGGTGTCCCCGGTATCGACGTTCGTCACGACCACGGGGCCCACGACGTCGTTGCAGTCGGTCACCAGCACGCCCGTGGGCGTGCAGACGATCTCGGTCGCGGAGACCGAGTTGACCGTGCAGGGGCGATTCCCCGCGAACACGACCACCGGCGACTGGAATCCCGCGCCGAACACGGTGAGCGGGGTAAACGGACCGTTCGACGGCTCCTCGATGGGATTGATGGCCGTGACCTTGAGCGCGGGCGTGTACATGAAAGTGATCGCGCCGGAGGTGAGGCCGGAGTTGATGTTCTTGACCGTCACGCCCACCTGGACCTGGGTGCCGCCTCCGGCCGGGCCCACCGGGGAGAGGGCTACGATCTGGCTGAACGTCGTGGAGACGACGGTGGCCTCGTTGTTGCCGAAGAAGACCTGGACTCCCGAGGTCGAGAAGCCCGACCCGATGATCGTGACCCGGGTTCCGCCCGCGAACGTTCCCTGAGACGGCAGGATCGCGGTGATCGTCGGGACGTTGGACGCCGAGGTTCCGAAGGCGAAGCAGTTCGGCAGCGAGAGCACGACCGGCTGGGCGAGGTTCGTGCCGAGCGTCAGCGTGATCTGCGTCAGCGTGCTCGGTGCGGTCAGCTCGGGGAACTGGGGCGTCTGGACGGTCACCGTGTTGGACTGGACGTCGGTCACGAGTCCGTCCTTGGTGATGCCGTTGGCCGTGAACTGCACCCTCGACGTGGCCGGCGTGCCGAAGAACCGGCCGCCGTTCAGGACGATGGTCGCAGGCGCGTTGGGATCCGCGAAGCTGGGCTGGCACGAGGAGACGAAGGGCAGCGTGCCCGAGCTCGGCTGGAAGACGATGACGAGGTTCGCGGAGCTGGTCTTGCCGCCCGAGGTGGCGGTGGCCTTGACCTTGGCCGGACCCGCTCCGGGCCCGCAGAGAGCCGTGATCGTCTGACCGTTCGTGGTGACCACGGAGACGGTCGGCAGGCTGTTCTGGGAGAACGTGCCGAAGTCCGACGTGAACGTCACGGTCGTGCCGTCCGGCACGGGGTTCCCGTTGAGCGTCACGACGGCCTCGATCTGGGTGCACGTCCCGGCCTTGGGATTCGCGTCGCTCGTGAAGAGCTGGACGGAGAGCGCGGGCGAATTCCCGCCGCCGCCGCCGGTGGGGGGCTTCGTCGGCGCGTCCGCGGCGCAGGCGTGCAGCACTGCGACGAGCGCGACCAGCGTCAGAACGAAAGCTATCCGGCGCATGAATCCCCCTTACTGGGCCACGAAGACCCGAATCCCGGTTGCGGTCTCACTCTGCACACGGAATCCGGAAACCGTCTGGCCAAAGAACACAACGTCGTAGAACATCCGAATCTCGGTGTTGCCCGTCTCCCGGTCGATGCCGCCGTTGAACGGCAGCAGCTGATCGAACGGGGCGGCTTCCATCGCACTCTGACTCAGCACCGGGAAGTCGGAGAGGGTCACGCTGCCGCCGCTCGTGACGTTCTGTCCGACCGCGAACTGCTGCATCGGCGGAACGATCGTTCCGCCGTCGGCGCGGCGGTAGGTCACCGTGTAGTCGTTCAGCTGGACCGTCGCGAACCCGGCCGTGTCGGGAGAGCTCGGATTCTTCAAGTGGCTCGCGATCGTCATCGTCGGGATCGTCAGGGTTCGCGCCGGGAGGATGTCGGTGAGCCCGGCCTGATCGGTCAGGTCGACCGTCAGGTAGACCGGAGCCTCCGTCTCGCCCTGTTTGTTGGTGCACGCCGTCGCCAGCGTCAGCGCCGACGCGAACGCGACCCAGGTAGCCAGTGATTTTCTGTTCAGGTTCATGCGCGTTCTCCCATTACGACCGCAGGATTCGGGGAGTGATGAAGATCAGCAGCTCATCGTGCTTCTCGGTGCGCGTCTTGTTGCGGAAGAGGTTGCCGAGCACCGGGATCTTCCAGAGGCCCGGGATCATGTTGTTCTGATCCTGGTCGTTGATCTGGAAGATTCCGCCGATGACCGTGGTGCCGCCGTCCTTGACCAGGACCTGGCCGCGGTACTCGCGGATCGTCAGCGGAACGTTCTGGCCGAGCGATAGGTTCAACGCGACGGCCGGCTCGCGCTTCGTGACGTTCACGCTGAGGAGGATCGTCCCCTCCGCCGTGATCTGCGGCGTCACGTCGAGCTTCAGCGTGGCGTCGACGTAGATGACCGTCGTCGTGTTGTTGACGGTCGTCTGCACGGGGATCTGGACGCCCGACTGGATCAGCGCCGGCGTGTTGGTCAGCGACGTCACCTTGGGCGACGAGATGATCTTCAGGAGACCCTGGTTCTCGGCCGCCGTCAGCGCCGCGTTCAGGTTGAACGTGTTGAGGATGTTCCCGAGCACGAGCGAGGCGACCGTGGGCCCGTTGCCGAGGCCGACGTTGATTCCGCCCGCGACCGAGTTCGGGAAGATCAGGTTCGTGGTGTTGCCGTGAGCGTTGTCGGCGTTGCCCGTGGCGCTCCAGTTGATGCCGAGGCTCCGGCCCAGGCTCTTCGTCGTTTCCACGATCCGGGACTCGATGACCACCTGCGGCGTCGCGGTGTCCAGGTTCTCGATGAGCTGGAGGACCGCCGGCAGGTACGTCGGGATCTCACGGATGATCAGGGTGTTCGTGCGGCCGTCGATGACGATCGAGCCGCGCTTGGACATGACGCTCTGCAGCGTCGGCGTGATCTCGCTCGCCTTGGCGTACGAGAGCTTCTTGATGACGGTGCGCGTCGGCTCCGCCGCCTGCCGGGCCTCGGAGAGGCGGGCTCGATCGCCTTCCTCCGCCTGGAGCTTGGCGGTCGTCGCGATGCGCATGATGTTGTTCTCGAGGACGTACCCGAGGCTGTTCTGCTTGAGGATCAGGTCGAGCGCCTGGTCCCACGGAACGTCCTCGAGCTGAACCGTCACGGTGCCGCGGACCTCGGGGTCGATCACGATGTTGAGCCCGGTGAGCTGGGAGATCGTGCGGAAGACGTCCTTGATGTCGGCGTCCTTCAGGTCGAGCGAGATCGGCTCGCCGGTGAACTGCGTCGGCGACTCGGCGATCGTGCGCGAGCGGTAGGCGGAGCCGGCCTGGGCCGTCGCGGCCTGTTCCTGGTCGAGCGCGGCGGCCGCGGCCTCGAAGAGGGCCTCGTTGCGGCCGCGGGGGGCCGTGGCCGGGCTGGACTTGGAAGCCGGCTTCGAAGCGGCCGTCGTGGTGCTCGTCGTCGGCGCCGAGGGCGCCGAGGCCGCGGCGGGCGTCGCCGAGTCGGTGTGGTGGGCCGACGGGGCCGGGGCCGACGCGAGCACGACGGGCGCGGCGGGCGGCTCGGCCTTCTTGACTTCGACCTTGGCTTCGACGTGGGAAGGCGCCGGCGCGGTGGCCGGAGCCGGTTCGATCGTGGACTTCGCCTCGATGACCGGCTTCTCCTCGGCGACCGGCGCCGGGGCGGCCTTGGCCTCCATCGTCGGCTCGGGGACCGGCGCGGGCGCCGGAGCGATCTCCGTCTGCGTCACCGGCGCGGCCTCCGCCTTGCGCTCGGGCTCGCTCGCCGGAGCGGCGGCCGGAGCCGCGGCGGCCGCGATCGAAGGAGTCTGCGCCGCCGCCGAGGCGACCGCGTCCTGTCCCACGATCACCGCCAGCCGCTCGCCGTCGGAGGCGAGCGCGTGCGGAGCCGGGGCCGAGAGGTCGAGGACGACGCGGGTCACGTATTCGGGCGAGGTCTGGAACTGCGACACGCGGACCTTCGTCACGACGTTTCCGGAGACGGCGATCGCGCGCTGACGGACCTCGTTCTTCACGCCGGGGAGGTCGAGGACGACGCGCGGCGGGTTCGCGAGGACGAAATCCTTGGGAGCGAGCCAGCCGTCGCCGAGGAGCGTGACCGAGACCTGGCCGTCGCGGGTCTCGCCGACGGTGACCTTCTCGAGAGAGTGCGCGACTTCGCCACGCGCGGCGGCGGAGGCCTTCTTCGCGGGAGCGGCCTGGGCGACCGGAACCGGAGCGGGAGCCGGCGCGGCGTTAGACGCCGTGACGATCGGCTCGCTCGAGACGGGCTGACTCGCGGGCGCCTCGGGCTCGGCCGTCTCGGACTCGGCGACGGCGGTGCCGCCGCTGAAGGCGATGGCGAGACCCTGGCCGACCGACCGGACGTCCACCTTGGCCTCGGCCTTGTGGGCGATCGACAGGCGGGTCATCCGCTTGCCGAGCTCTTCGACTTCCTCGAAACGGATCGAGCCGACGACACCGCCCGCGGCCTGCGGAGCGGTGAAGCCCTGGGCCACGGACGCGTCGCGGAGGTCCACGATCAGAAGGTCCGGGCGGGGCTCGTAAGAGGTGTACAGCAGGGGCGCGCTCGCGGAGAGGACCACGCGCGCCCCGTCGGAATCTTCGTTGAATGCCGCCTGGGTGATCTTCGCGGAGGCGGGAGGAGCCGGCGTCGCGGCCGACGGGCTGGAGTCCGCTGGCGCCGCGAGGGCGGTATCCGCGGCGTTCTGCGCCGTGTGCGAGCGCGACGAGCAGCCGGTGGCCGCCCCCCACGCCAGCGCGAGCGCCAGTGCCGTCGCGGTTGCTTTGAAAGTCCTTCGCATCGTTCCTCCCGTCGCGCGAATGCCCATGCTCGCGGAGGTTGTCATTGCTTAACCGTCGCGTTGAGCTGCTTGGTCACTTCCCGAAAAGGCTTCACGCTTTGCGGATCGTTCAGGTTCTGTCGGAACGAGACCTCGTTCGGTCCCACGCGCGTGACCTCACCGTCGTACAGGAGGTCGCCCGCTCGAATCAGGTAGCTCTTGTTGTCCGTCGCGCGGATCTGCGCCACGTACCCCGCGCGGGTCTTCCAGATTCCGTGGACGACGAGGTCGTCGATCGCGATCCCGGCGATTCCGGGCGGCCGCTCGGCGCCGCCCCGGTTCTGCTCGCGTACGAGCAGCGACCGGAAGGGATCGCGGCGTCCGGCGGGGTCGTACGTGTAGGCGCGGCCCGACATGGCCGACTCGTCCTGCTCGATCAGAGACTGGCCCGGCGACTCGGGGACCGGGGCGATGACGGCCTGGGGCGTCGTCGAGGCCGCCGGAGCCGTGCTGGCCGGAGCCGGGGAGGCCGGCGCCTGAGCGGCGCAGATCGCCGAGAGCGCGGTGCCGGCGAGGAACAGGACGAACGCGGTCACGGTCCTCATTCGGCCCCCCTGCCTTCGGCACGGCCCTTCAGCGACTCGGCGCTCTTCGCCGCCGGCGCCGGGGCCTTCGAGGCCGGGGGAGGCGGCAGCGAGCCCGGAGCCGCGCCCTCGGCGGCCGTGGCCTGTCCGATCTCGTCGCCCGTGTAGATGAAGGTCTTGGCGACGAAGTTCGCCTGGATCGACTTGCCGGGAGAGCTGTCCAGCGTGTTGACCTTGAGGTCTTCGACGTTGATGATGCGCGAGAAGCGGCTCATCCGGTCGAAGAACAGCGCGAGGTTGTGGTACGTCCCGTCGATCGCGATCTGGATCGGCCACTCCGCGTAGAAATCCTTCTGCACGAAGTCGCCCGGCTTGAAGGTCTTGAGCGTGAAGTCGCCCTGGCGCGTCAGCGTCTCGATGCGCTTGATGAGCTCCTCGGTGTTGCGCTTGGACGGCAGGATCTGGAGGAGCTTCGAGAGCTCGAGCTCGAGACGCTTGACCTCCTCACGGAACTGCGACAGCTTGCGCTCGGCCGCCCGGCCCTTGGCGATCTCCTGGTTGAGCCCGTCCAGCTCGACTCTCTTGTCCGCGATCTCCTGATTGAGATTGCGGAACCAGGCGTACTGGACGATGCCCGCCATGATGGCGCCGAAGAGCAGGCCGATGCCGAGGGCGTAGTACCAGGGCTTGTCCTCCATCTTCAGCTCGAGCGCCATGGCCTATGCTCCCGGCTTCGCGGCCGGAGGCCGCGCTCGGCCTGCCGCGCCCGCCCCGGGCTTCGCCGTCGCCGCCTCGGCGGCCTGCGGCTTCCCGTGGGTGAACGTGACGGTCATTTCCCAGCTGTAGATGCCCTGCGGCCCGGAGTCGCGGCCCAGGTTCTTGAACACGGGCTCCGCGAAGTAGGGGCTCTTCTTGATGTTCTCGAGATAGGTCGCGACCGCGTTGGGCGAGAGCGTCTTGCCTCGCAGCGTCAGCTGGTTCTCGCCCGTGATGGACATCTCGGTCAGCCAGACGAGGTCCGGCAGCGCCTTCGAGATCTCGTCCATCAGGCGGACCGGGCCCTTCTGGTTCGTCTTGAGGTTGTTGATGAGGGCGATCTTTTCCTCGAGGCTCTTCTTCTTGTCCTCGTAGCCCTTGACCTCGTCGATGATCGACTTGAGCCGCGCGACCTCTTCCTTGGCCTTGCCGATCTCCTCGTCGAGGTGACGCTTGCGTCCGGTCAGGATCAGCGCCATCACGCCGATGTAGATGAGGCCGAGCGCCACCCCGGCGATGAGGAGGAGGTTGTTGAGCTTCGCGCCGGTCGGGAGCGCCGGACCCTTCTTCTTGGCCGCAGCCGCCCGCGCCTCGGTGAGGAGGTTGATTCTGATCAAGCGACTTCGTCCCCGATGTGCCGGATCGCCAGGCCCACCGCCACGGCCAGGCTCGGCGCGTTGTCGGTCAGCCACTCGCCCGAGACGGGCGCGCCGGCGATGTCGATCTGGCGGAAGGGATTCAGGATCTCGACCGGGATGTTGAAGCGCTCCTTGAGCTGCGCGTCCAGGTTCACGACGCGCGAGGAGCCGCCCGAGATGAAGAGCTGATCGATCTTCTCCGTCGAGGTCGTCGCCAGGAAGAAGTCGAACGTCTTCTGGAGCTCCTGGGAGAGGTCGTCGGACACGGACCGGAGGATCGGGAGGATGTCCTGGAGCGACTGATCCCCGGTCTTCTCCCCCTTCTTGAGGGCCTCGGCCTGCTCGAAGGAGAGGGAGAGCTGCTTCTGGATCGCGTCGGTGTACTGGTTGCCGCCGAAGGAGATGTCGCGCCAGAAGATGGTGTTCGCGCCCGACAGGATGTTGACGTTGGTGACCGACGCCCCGATGTTGACCAGGGCCACGACGCGGCCCGGCTCGACCGGGTAGTTCGCCTCGAAGGCGTTCTGGAGCGCGAACGCGTCCACGTCGACCAAGACCGGGTTCTTCCCGGCCTGGGTGATCACGCTCGTGTAGTCGCCGATCTTGTCCTTCTTGACGGCGACCAGGAGGACGTCCATGGTCTCGCCGCCGCCGGACTCGAGGACCACGTAGTCCAGGTTGACGTCGTTGATGTCGAACGGGACGTACTGCTCGGCCTCCCAGCGGATCGACTCCGCGAGCTCCTCGGGAGACATGGCCGGCAGGGAGATCTTCTTGATGATGACGGAATGGCCCGACAGGGACGTACCGAAGTCGGGGTTGCGGACGTTCAGGGAGGAGACGATCCGGTTGACGGTGTCGACGACCAGGGAGCCGTCCATGATCGCGCCGTCGACGATCGCCTCGGGGGACAGGCCCTCGAGACCGGTCTTGACGAGGCGAAAACCGCCCCCCTTCGAGTCCTTGAGTTCGACGAGTTTGATCGCCGAGGACCCGATGTCCAGACCGACCAAGTTTTTGGACTTACTGAACAGCACGCTTCGCCCCACCGAAAGAATTAATACGGTTTCGGGCTTCGACTTATGGTTATTACGGCTGGTTGTCAAAATAGCAAAAGGTTATTCCGTAGTCAAGCGATGAAGCAGGTCAAAGCATCAAGAACGCAACGACTTATGTCGATTGGACAGTAAGCCGCGAAGCGGACAGCTGTTCTTCCCTTGCGCCGCGTGTCGTCGCGGTGTAGGCTTCGCGGGTTTTTTGGCCGAAACGGACTAACCGAGGAGCGTCATGGCCCAGCACTGCCAGTTTTGCGGAAAGATCCCGATGTCAGGCCACCGCATCAGCCACGCCCACAACCTGACCAACCGCAAGTGGCATCTGAACCTGAAGACCGTGCGCGCCGCGATCGACGGAGTCAATCGGAAGGTGCTGGCGTGCACCCGCTGCATCCGCTCGGGGAAGGTCACCAAGCCCGCGCCGCGGCCCAAGGCGGCGGTCAAGACCGCCTGATCGTCGCCTCGCGCGTCACTCCCGCTCCCCCGCCTTCGGCACGTTGTATTTCCGGATCACGTCGCGGACCCCGCGCACGGCGCGGATCCGGCTGAGGATCTTCTCGAGCTGCTTCAAGTCTGCGGTCTCGAGCGACACCGCGACGAAGGCCTCCCGCGTCTCGCCCACGCGCGCCTCGATCCGGCGGATGTTGGAGCCCTCGCCCGCGATCGCCTGCGTCACCTCCGCCAACAGCCCGGGACGGTCCTCGGTCACGACCTCGAGCTCGATCGCGTAGGACGCCTTCTTCTCCCCGGCCCAGGTGACGTCGATCTGCCGGCCCGGGTCGTAGAGAAGGTTCTCGACGTTGGGGCAGCTCTCCGAGTGCACCGACACGCCGCGCCCGCGGGTGATGTAGCCGATGATCTTCTCTCCGGGCACGGGATTGCAGCACTTCGCGAGCGAGGCGAGCAGGTCGTTGTGGCCGACCACGACGACGTCCGCGCCGGCGAACGGCAGGATCCTGCGCACCACCCGGGAGACCGCGGACTCCTTGCGCTCGGCCTCGGGACGCGCCAGCTCCTCGGCCGAGACGAAGCGCTCGAGCGCATTGCGCGGGGCGAGCTTCCCGTAGCCCACCGCCGCGTAGAGGTCCTCGGGCTTCGAGAATCCCCAGTGAGCCAGCTCGCGGACGAGGCTCCCTTCGGCCTCGAGCTTCTTGATGCTCCGCTTGAACTTCTTGAGCTCCCGCTCGAAGAGCCTCCGGCCGAGCTCGACGGCCTGCAGCTTCTCCTGCTCGTGGATGAAGTGGCGGATCTTGTGGCGCGCGCGGCTGGTGACGACCGAGGAGAGCCAGTCCCGCGAGGGCGTCTGGTTGGGAGCCGTCAGGATCTCCACGATGTCGCCGCTGTGCAGGGGCGTGCGCAGCGGAACCAGCTTGCCGTTGACCCGCGCCCCGACGCAGCGATGCCCGACGTCGGTGTGCACGCGGTAGGCGAAGTCGATGGGCGTGGCGCCGCGCGGGAAGGCGAAGACCTCGCCCTTGGGGGTGAAGGTGTAGACCTCGTCGGGATAGAGGTCGACCTTGAGGGAGCTCAGGAACTGGCGGGGATCGGAGACCTCGCTCTGCCAGTCGACGAGCTGCCGGAGCCACTGGAAGCGGGCGTCGTCGGAGTGCGAGCCCAGGCGGCCCTCCTTGTACTTCCAGTGGGCGGCGATGCCCCGCTCCGCGATCAGGTCCATCTCGCGCGTTCGGATCTGGATCTCGAACGGCTGCCCGGTCTCCCCGATCACCGTCGTGTGCAGCGACTGGTAGAAGTTGGGCTTGGGCATCGCGATGTAGTCCTTGATCCGGCCCGGGACGGGGCGCCAGATCTGGTGCACGAGGCCGAGGGCCGCATAGCAGTCCTTGGTCTCGGGGACGACGATGCGGAAGGCCAGGATGTCGTAGAGCTGGGCGACGTCGACCGCGGTCCGCCGCATCTTCAGCCAGATCGAGTAGTACCGCTTCATGCGGCCGGATACCTCGGCCGTCACGCCGGCCTCGCCGAGACGCGACTCCAGCCGCTCCCGGATGCCGCCGATCATCGCCTGCGAGACCTTCATGCGGCGCGCGACCTCGCGCGCGACCTTCTCGTGCTCCTCCGGCTCGAGGTAGAGGAAGGCCAGGTCCTCGAGCTCCCCCTTCACGCTTCCCATGCCCAGCCGGTGCGCGATCGGCGCGTAGATGTCCAGGGTCTCGCGCGCGATCTCGTGCCGCTTGGACTCCGGCAGGAACCCCAGCGTGCGCATGTTGTGGAGGCGGTCGGCGAGCTTCACGAGGACGATCCGGAGGTCCGAGATCATCGCGAGGATCATCTTGCGGAAGGTCTCGGCCTGCTCCTCCTCGCGCGAGACGTAGGAGAACTTGCCGATCTTCGTCAGCCCATCGACGAGCTCCGCGACCTCGTCCCCGAACTGCGCGGCGATCGAGGCCTTGGTCGTGAGCGTGTCCTCGAGCACGTCGTGCAGGAGGCCGACCACGATCGACAGGTCGTCGGCCTTGAGCTCGGCCAGGATCGCGGCGACGTTCAGGGGATGGACCAGGTAGGGCTCTCCGGAGCGGCGCACCTGGCCCTTGTGCTCGCGGGCCGAGAAGACGTAGGCCCGCCGCAACAGGTCCTGATCGCTGTTGGGGTTGTACGCCTCGACCTTCTCGAGGATCTCCTCGAAGTGGATCATGCCGGGATAAGGGTAACCCGGGAGGGAAGTTGAGAGTTAAGGGTTGAGAGTCGAGAGTTCAGACGACTCACAACCCTCGACGCTCGACTCTCGACTATCTGCGGTTCTTCTTCTTCTTCCCCGAGCCCGCCGGCCGCGCGACCGCCGCCGAGGAGGCGGACGCCGACGGCGTGGGAGCCGTGGGCGGAACGGCCGGCGCCTTGACGGGGGCCGGAGCCGGGACGACCGCGAGCTTGCGCCGGTTCTGGAAGTTCTTCCAGATGACGACGATCGACGCGGCCACGTAGATCGAGGAGTAGGTGCCGACGATGATGCCGATGATGAGCGTCAGCGCGAAGGTGTTGAGGACCTCGCCACCCAGGAAGTAGAGCGCGATGACGACGATCAGCGTGGCGCCCGAGGTCAGGATCGTCCGCGACAGCGTCTGGTTGATGGAGCGATTGATGACGACGTCGAGCGGCTCCTTCTTCGGCGTCTTGAGATTCTCGCGGACGCGGTCCAGCACGACGACCGTGTCGTTGTTCGAGTAGCCCACGAGCGTCAGGAGCGCGGCCACCACGATGAGGTTGAACTCGCGGCCGAACAGGGCCAGGAGGCCGATCGTGATCAGCGTGTCGTGCACGATGGCGACGACCGCGCCGACGCCGAACGGCAGCGACCGGAAGCGGAACACGATGTACAGCAGCATGCCGATCGTCGACCACACGATGGCGAGTACCGCCTTCTTCTGGAGGTCGGCGCCGACCTGCGGGCCGACGTTCTCGGCGGAGAGCAGCACGAACGGCCCGACGACGGTGTTGGCGCCGAGCCAGGCCTTCACCTCGGGCGAGACGCCCGGTATCGTTCCGAAGTCCGCCGCCGAGTGGAAGAGCCCGACCTGAGAGCGCTGGGCGATGACCCGCTCGGCCACCTGCGCGTACGCGGCCGCGAGGTCCGCGTCGGCGCGGCCCGCCACGCGGTCGGGGTCCGCGGCCGCGAGACGCGCGGCGAGGGTCGCCTTGCCCTCGGTGTTGATGTCGATCTTGGCCGGGTCCGTGGGGCCCTCGAGGCCCTGGCGCAGAGTGCGCAGGACGTCGCCGGCCACGTCGCGGCCCTCCTTGGCCTGCTGCTGGACGCGGATCAGGACCTCGTGCTTCTCGGGGTCCTCGTAGCGCTGGATGCCGATCTCGCCGAGGTTCGCGCCGTCCAGGATCTTGCGCAGCTTGTCGACGTCGGGGCGCTCGTTGAACTTGACCGCGATCGCCGTGCCGCCCGAGAAGTCGATGCCGAACTTCAGGCCCTTCTGCACGAAGACCGCGAACATCCCGATGAGGATGAGCGCCCAGCTGGCGCCGATGGCCCACCAGCGGTACTTGAGGAAGTCGATGTTGGTCTGTCGAAAGAGTTCCATCGTTTTCTTCTTCTTCTTCTCGCGATCTCGCGACTAGATCGACACGGTGTCGATGTGGGCCCGGCGGCCGTACTCGATCTCGAAGATCGTGTGCGACACGAAGACCGCGGTGAACATCGAGATCAGGAGGCCGATGATCAGGGTCACCGCGAACCCCTTGACCGGCCCGGTTCCGAACTGCAGCAGGAAGACGGCCGCGATGATCGCGGTGGCGTGCGTGTCGACGATCGTGGCGAAGGCCTTCGAGAACCCGTTCTCGATCGCCGCCTTCGGGGCCCGCCCGTTGCGCAGCTCCTCGCGGATGCGCTCGAAGACCAGCACGTTGCTGTCCACCGCCATGCCGATCGTCAGGATGAAGCCCGCGATGCCCGGCAGCGTCAGGGTCGCCTCGAAGAGGGACATGGCGGCCGCCAGCAGAATCGCGTTCAGGAGCAAGGCGATCACGGCGTTCCAGCCGGCGCGCCGGTAGTAGACGACCATCGCCACGAACACGAACAGCGCGCCCACGACCGAGGCGGTGACGCCCTTGCGGATCGAATCCAGGCCCAGGGACGGGCCGACGGTCCGCTCCTCCAGGTACGTCAGCCCCGCCGGCAGCGCGCCCGCGCGGAGCACGAGCGCGAGGTCGTTCGCCTCCTCGGGCGTGAAGCTCCCCTTGATGATGCCCGAGTCCGTGATCCGGTCGTCGATCTTCGGCGCCGACTGGACGCGATTGTCGAGGATGATCGCGAGCTGCTTCCCGATGTTGGCGCCGGTCGCCGCACCGAACTTCTGCGAGCCGCCCGCCGTCAGGAAGAAGGACACGGTCGCGGCGCCGAACTGCCCCTGGCTCGGACGGGCGTTCTTGAGGTCGCGCCCCGTGATCACGGCCTGCTTGCGCACGATGTAGTAGCTGCGATCGGTCCGTCCGGGCTCGGCCTTCGCCTCGACCATCTTCAGGTTGTCGGGAATCTTTCCCCCCGGGTATCCCGCCAGCAGCGCCTCGCTCGTGGACGGGCCCTTGTCGACCAGCGAGAGCTCCAGGAACGCGGTGTTCTTGATGAGGTCCTTGACGCGCTTGGGGTCGTCGATGCCGGGGAGCTGGACGAGGATCCGGTCCTTCCCCTCGCGCGCGATCAGGGGCTCCGCCACGCCGAACTCGTCGATGCGGTTTCGGATCGTCTCGACCGCCTGGGCCACGGCGTTGTCCTCGATCTGGTGCCGGTTGACGTCCTTCAGGACGAAGGTCCACTTGCCGCCGCCCGTCGTGTAGCTCCAGTCGGGAAGGAACCGCTTCGTGGCGTCCTCGAGCTTGGACTGATCCGTCTTGTCGTTGACGACCACGCTGAACGTGGTGTCCGTCGGCAGCTCGACGCCGCCGAGGCCGGCGTCCTTCGTGTTGTTCCGGAGCGTCTCGACGGCGTCGTCGCGCTCGGCCTTCAGCGCATCGGCCGTGTTGACCTGCAGCACGAGGTGGATCCCGCCGCGCAGGTCCAGTCCCAGCTTGATGCCGTGCCGGAGCGCGTCCTTGACCGTCGGAGTCGTGACGCCGAGGTCCTTGCGCGCGCGCGCGTAGCCCGTCAGCACGAAGCCGGCGACGGCCCCGGCCAGAACGAGCAGGATCAGAAGGACACGCCACCGCAGCTTCTTGCCCAAGCGACCTCCCCAAAAAAAGAACGCGGAATCTTACACGAGCTTGCAGCGAACAGCTAACCGCGCACGGCCAGAGGAGCTCGGCTCGGGGGCGCCATCGGGCTGAAAGCGGTCAGCGGAGAGCCGCGAGCGGTCAGGCCCCGGCTAACTGCTGGCTGCGCTTGCAGTTGCCTCGGGCTCCCCGGCGAGGCCGGCGATCGCGCTGCGAAGCACCTTGATCTTGGTGTTGTCGGAGATCTGCAGGATCACGAAGCCGCGCTCTTCGTCGAGCGCGGTGATCCGGCCGAAGATTCCGCCGCCGGTGATCACCTCGTCGCCCTTCTTGAGCTTCGAGAGCATCTCCTGGGTCTTCTTCTGCTTCTTGCGCATCGGGGCGATGAGGAGGAAGTAGAAGATGACGAAGATGAAGATCATCGGGAGGAACTGGATGAGCCCTCCCGCGGCTCCGGGGGCAGGGGCGGCCTGCAGCAGCTGAATCATGGGGTGGGGATCATATCAACGGCTCTCGGGCTTCGAAAACGGCAGCGGCTCGGTCCTCGGCGCCATGGCCTTCCTGGCCGCCTCCGCGCGGTCCCAGAACTTCAGGAAGTTCTCGCCGAGCACGCCGCGGACCTCCTCCTCCGAGTGACCGCGCCGGAGCAGCTCCTCGGTCAGCTTCGGCAGCTTCGAGACGTCCTCGAGGCCGGTGGGCGGATCCTCGATGCCGTCGTAGTCCGTGCCGATCCCGACCGACTGCGGCCCGCCGACCTTCATCACGTGCTCCATGTGGTCCACGACGGCCTTCCAGTCGGCGTCGGGGTAGTGGACCTTCTTCTTGATCCGCGCCACCTCGGCGTCCCGCGTCTTCGGATCGTCCTTGTAGCGCGTCTCGGCCTCCTTGACCTCGACGTCGGCCGCCGCCCGGGAGGCGAGGTAGGCGTCCACGGAGGCCTGGGAGAGGAAGAGGGTGCTGACGTTGACCATGACGACGCCGCCGGACTTCGCGATCGCGCGGATCTGGTCGTCCGTCACGTTGCGCGGGATGTTCGACAGGGCGCGGCACGAGGAGTGCGACGCGAACACCGGGGCCTTCGACGCCGCGATCGCATCCGCCATCGTCTTGTCGGACACGTGGGAGACGTCGATGAGCATGCCGAGCCGGTTCATCTCGAGGATGACCTCGCGTCCGAAGTCGGTCAGGCCGTTGTGGACGGCGTAGGCCTTCGGGTCGAAGCCGGAGGAGAAGAAGGCGCCGGAGGAGTCGGCCCAGTCGTTGGTGTTGAAGTGCGTCAGGGTCATGTACCGCACGCCCAGCCGATAGAAGGACGAAAGCGCGCCGAGCGAGTCCTCGATCGCGTGGCCCCCCTCGATCCCGATCAGGATCGCGATCTTCCCGTCCGCCTTGGCCTTGCGGATTCCGGCGACCGAGTCCGCGAACACCAGGTCCTTCGGGTAATCGTCGGCGAGGCGGTGGATGAGGTCGATGAACTCCAGGGCCTTCTTCGCCGAGCCGCCGGACTTGACGAAGTCGCCGCTGACGTAGGCCGCGAGGAACGGAGCCGTGACGCCGCCCTCGCGCCAGCGCGGGATGTCGACGTGCCCGACGGTGTTGCGGGCGGCGAGGTCGATCCATTGCGCCTGGAGCGCCTCGGGCACGTCCTCGTGGGTGTCGACGACGATCGCGCTCCTGTGCAGGCGCATGGCCTTCTCATGGAGGCTCTCCTCGGCCAGGAGAGGCGCGGCCGAGAGGGCGAGGACCCAGAACAGCGTTTTCATGGCGCGAGAGGCTATAACAGGCGGCCTACTGCCGCGCGATCGCCGGGCGGCCGCCTCGCAA
>Ga0207711_10001355_pt1 | contig 23108 bp, 19 predicted proteins | sample KBSS34metaG_FD_184401 | JGI IMG/M metagenome (GOLD analysis project Ga0207711, IMG submission 184401) | Switchgrass rhizosphere microbial communities from Kellogg Biological Station, Michigan, USA - KBS S3-4 metaG (SPAdes) (version 2) | ecosystem: Host-associated > Plants > Roots > Rhizosphere...
GGTCGTTTGAGGCCAGCTTCAGCAGGCCGACGCCCTTGGTCAGGGCGACGCGCGCGATCGTCATCGTCGCCACGATCGGCGCGTTGCCGGCCAGCACGTGGACGGTGCGGGGCGGATAGGCGTGGACCCGCGCGGTTGCGTCCCCGCGGCCAACCGTACGCCAGCTGTCGAGCACGTCGAAGCCGCCCAATTCGAACTCGACCATGGTCCTAAGATGATCGGGGTCGAAGTACGGGTGCATGTCGGCGAACATGCGCTCGAGCACAGGCCGGGCGTAGGCGCTGGTGGCGGCGAGCTGATCGATCGCTTCGCCGATAAACCCGCCGGTGTTGGCGGCGACCGCCTTCCCGGTCTCGGCGAGGAGGTCGATAATCTCCGAGGAGGGCAGGTGCGCGGCGGGACAGGGTTCCAGACGGGTCCAGGTCAATTCGCCGAGATCGAGCTTGGGCGTGCGGAAAGCGAGGTTTCCCGAGTTGAAGGAAACCTCTCCGCGGCAGACCGGGCGGCCCTTGATGATGTGCCAGATGTCGATGGTTTCACGGACGAGTGCGTTCATTGTGCGACCTCCATCACTCCGCGGACATAGGCGTCGAAGGTCCCGGCGCAATCGACCTTGTCGCTGCCGGTGTCTGCGTAGCGGCTGACAGTGTCGAGAATCGTGAGGCCGCGACGCCCGCAGGCGCATTTTCCGGAGAAGTCGACCTGGATCTTGTCGCCGGACATGATTCCGCCCCAGCGGCCCTCGCGGCTAAAATCCATGAAGCCTGCACGCCCTTCGCTGATGCCCTCCGCAGGCGCCAGCTCATTGCCCTCGCGATCCAGCAGCAGCACCATGATCCAGGGCGGAACGTGATAGCGGCCGGCTTCGCATTCGGGCATCGTCAGCGACAGCTCGGTCATGCCGTAGGCTCCGAACATCTGCTTCGGCGTGAAGAAGCGATTGGCCTCGGCCTCGAGATCCTCGAGGCTTGCGACATTGGCGATCCGCTTGCGGGGGCGGCCCCAGGAGTAGAGGTTGGGAAACTCGCCGTCCTTCACACCCAATTCACGCGCGATCTGCAGGACGGCGGTCATCTGCGACCAGAAGTTGATCATGATCAGCTCGTTCCGATGCTCGACCAGGTCGGCGACCATGGCGCGCAACTCGGCTTTGAGCCTTGCCTCACGCTTCTTCATTTTGTCTTCGTAGGCGGCGACCTCGGAGGAGGTCACCTTGTTCTCGGACATCGCCTTTCGCATCGCGCCGACGCGGCTGAGGTGCGACACCTTGATGGGCTCGCTGAGCGAGAAGCTGGCGTCCGGCCGACCGAACAGCTTTCGGGTGACCGCAAACCAATGCATCGGAGCCTGCGGCCCATTCGATGGCCAAGCCTGATAATACCGCATCTTCGGCCCGTTGGGATCGAGCGGTTTGGGCCAGAAGGTGTAGCGGGCGACGCCGCGTTCGACGAAGTCGCGGTCCGCCTTGGTGTTGTTCAGGAAGGAGCACTTCCCGGTGGTCCCGCTGGTGGCGTAGAGGTGGTGGCCGTTCTCCCACATCCGGTCGACCCAGTCGTCGATGGTCTCGACCCCGGTGACGTCGACCTCCACCGGCACGGCCGAGACCGTGTCGAACCAGCGGGTCAGCAACGCCCAGCGCTTATTGGCGATGAAGGCTTCGGGGTAGGACTTGTAGGTGGTGTGCGAAAACAGCAGCGGGACGACGTCCGCGGGCGACCTGATGTCGGTGACGCCGCAATCGTCTCCACGCTCGCGCAGGATGGCGAGCTTCTGCCGGCGCAAGGCGTAGAGGTCGCGCGCGGCCTCCAGCTGCATCGGCGCGATCTCTTCCTGCGGCAAGTCAAACAGATCAGGTGAATCCACCAGGTCCATCAGCCGCTGGGCGCTTTGGGGCGATGACATTATTTAGGTTCCTCCCGCGGCGACGCAGTTGGTCGCTCTGTGGCCCCGCACAGGGAACATCGGCGCCGCTTCCGCTGAGGCGGGACCGACGCCGGCGGCCCTCACGCGACCGGCTCCAGCACCCCGCGGACGTAGGCGTCGAAGGAGCCTGCGCAGTCGATCTTGTCGTCGCCCGTGTCGCTGTAGCGGCTGATCGTATCGAGAATGGTTGGGCCCTGGCGGCCGCACGCGCATTTCCCGGAGAAGTCGACTTGGATCTTGTCGCCGGTGATGATCCCGCCCCAGCGACCTTCCCGGCTGAGGTCAAGATAGCCTGCCCGGCCTTCGACCACGCCTTCCGACGGCGCAAGCTGCGCGCCGTTGCGATCGAGCAGCAGCAGCATGATCCACGGCGGCAGGTGATAGCGCCGGGCCTCGCATTCGGGCATCGGCAGCGACAGCTCGGTCATACCGTAGCAGCCGAACACCTGTTTGGGCGTGAACAGGCGCAATGCGTCGGCTTCCAGGGCCAGCAGGTCGCCTGCGCCGAACCGCTTGCGGACGCGGGGCCAGAAGTACACCTCCGCGAAGTCGCCGTCCTTCACGCCCATCTCGCGCACGATATCTATGATCGGTTGAAGCTGAGGGACGATGTTGAGCACCATCGGCTCGTTGCGATGCTCGACCATGTCGGCCACCATCTCGCGCAGTTCGGCCGTTATACGGGCTTGGCGCGCCTGCATCTCATCCTGGTACGCGGCGATATCCTCAGGCGAGACGCGGCCTTCGGCCATCGCCTTGCGCATCGCTCCGTTGCGACTGAGATAGGACACCTTGATGGGCTCGCTGAGCGAGAAGCTGGCGTCCGGCCGACCGAACAGCTTTCGGGTGACCGCAAACCAATGCATCGGAGCTTGCGGCCCTTGCAATGGCCAAGTCTGATAATCCCGCATCTTCGGCCCGTTGGGATCTAGCGGCTTGGGCCAGAAGGTGTAGCGGGCGAAGCCGCGTTCGACGAAGTCGCGGTCGGCCTTGGTGTTGTTCAGGAAGGAGCACTTCCCGGTCGTTCCGCTGGTGGCGTAGAGGTGGTGGCCGTTCTCCCACATCCGGTCGACCCAGTCGTCGATGGTCTCCACGCCCGTGACGTCGACCTCCACCGGAACCGCCGAGACCGTGTCGAACCAGCGGGTCAGCAGCGCCCAGCGCCGATTGCTGATGAAGGTCTCGGGATAGGACTTGTAGGTGGTGTGCGAGAACAGCAGCGGGACGACGTCCGCGAGCGACTTGATGTCGGTGACGCCGCAATCGTCTCCACGCTCGCGCAGGATGGCGAGCTTCTGCCGGCGTAAGGCGTAGAGGTCGCGCGCGGCCTCCAGCTGCATCGGCGCGATCTCTTCATAGGGCAAGTCGAAGAGATCGGGTGAATCCACCAGATCCATCAGCCGGTGGGCGCTCTGGGGCGATGACATTCGCTGGTTTCCTCCCACGACGGCTCAGCGGTTCTGCTTGATGTGGCGGGATGTATTCCTCCGTCCAGACGGACTTTCGTCTCGACAATGTCGTTGTCAATTAAGAAATCCGCTGGGGGCGGAGGGCGCGGGAGGCGCGCCAGCTCCCTAGAACGTGGCGCTGATCCCGCCGTCGACGTTTATGACCTGCCCGGTCACAAAGGACGAGGCGTCGGACGCGAGGAAGACGCAGACGCCCACGATCTCCCTCGGCGAGCCCCACCTCTTGAGCGGGGCGCGGGCGAGTTCGTGGTGCGTGCTCTGTGCGATCGATTGGTTGATCTCCGTCGCGAAGGGACCCGGCGCGACGACGTTGGTCCTGACGCCAAGTCCGCCGAGTTCCACCGCAAGGCTGCGGGCCAGGGCGTTGACCCCGCCTTTCGACGCGGCATAGGCGGCGGTGCGGAAACCGGACAGCGTCCCCGCGAGCGAGCTGATGATGATGATCCGCCCTTTGCCGGTCGGCGCCATGAGGTCGGCGGCGAGCTTTGCGGTACGGAAGACGGCGCCGACGTTCACCTCCTGCACGCGCATGAATTCGTCGTCGTCGATCTCGTCCAGGGGGGACCTGTTCCGCGTGCCCGCGTTGGCCACGTAGACATCAAGCCGTCCATGGCGCTCGCGGATTTTCCGGAAGCCTTCCTGGGTGGCGGCGCGATCGGCGAGGTCGAACGCAATCGGTTCGACCGACAATCCTTCTGACGCCAGCTTCGCCGCAGCTTGCGTCGCCTGCTGCTCGGTCCGGCAGTGGAGCAGGACGTGGGCGCCGAAGCTCGCAAGGCCGCGGGCGATCTCGAGACCCAAACCTTGATAGGCGCCTGTCACCAGGGCGACTTGCCCTTGAAGGGCGAAGAGCTGGCCGTAGGCTGGCAGTTCGGGGGCGGTAGGGACGGTGTCGCTCATGAGGCTTAAATCATCTTTCTGGTTATGAAGAATACTAGAGGGGCGAGACGCCCCTTGGCGCCTCTGCGACTGGTGCCCTGCAACGCTTTACTCCGCATTAGAGCTTATGCTTCGCGAACCTAGGGTATTTGGGTTACACTCGAAGCGGATCGATCGCGGGCCGGTCTTTCCGCATTTACAATATGATTGATTGCGCGCAAATCCGCATCAAGCGGTGACGCTTTGTCTTCGCTGACAATCATAGGGGGGACTATGACCAAGACTTTGCTAATGATTTCGACGGCTTTGGCCGGCTTGGCCATGGCGCCGCAGGCGTACGCGCAAGACGCTCAGCCCGCCCAAGCGGCGCGGGCGGCGGCGATCCAAGAAGTCATCGTCACGGCGCGGAAGCGTGCGGAAAACGTCCAGGACGTTCCGATCGCGATCACCGCAGTGACCGCGCAGACCCTCGAAGCGCATGGTTTCACCAGCCTGGGCGACGTGCAGAAGCTTACCCCCAGTCTGCAGATGTTGCCGAGCGTGGGCCTTGGCACCGCCATCAAGCCCTCGCTTCGCGGCCAGTACCAGAACGATTTCAACCCCACGGTCGACAACTCGGTGGCGACATACGTCGACGGCGTGCTGATGGCCCGGGCCTCGGGCCTGAACCTCAACTTCCCGGATATTGAGCGCATCGAAGTGCTGCGCGGTCCGCAAGGGACGCTGTTTGGGCGCAACACCACCGGCGGCGCGATCAGCGTGACCACCGCCGATCCGGTGCATGGCCGCACCTTCGGCAAGCTGAAGGCCGGCTACGGCAACTACAACGCCGTCCAACTTCAGGGCTCCCTCAACGCGCCGATCGCAGGGGATGTGCTCACCGCCCGCCTCTCGGCGTTTTATCAGCGGCATAAGGGCTACGACCGGGTCGTCAACGATCCGACTCTGACGCCGGTGGCTGGGCAGCGGTTGAACAGCCTGGACTCCCTCGGCCTTCAGGCGAAGATTCGCTACACGCCGAACAGTACAATCGACCTGGTCGTGAAGGGCGACTACGTGCGGGAGTCGAACCGGGGCCCAGGCGGGCACGTGATGGGCTACCTGCCGACGTTCCCCGCCGCGGCGCGGACCCTTGTCGGTCCGGTCGCTCCGCTGACGGGCAATCCGAACCCATTCAACACGAGCTTTATTCCGGTCGACAAAGTGAAAGAATACGGGCTGTCGACCATTCTGACCGTCGACCTCAATGAAGCCGCGCAGTTGAAGTTCATCGGGTCGTACAGGAAAATGGATTTCTTGTACGCGTTTGATATTGACGTCTCAAACGCCGTATTCCTCTCTCAAATCGTCCCGACGAAGGACGACGTTTACACTGCCGAGGTCCAGCTCACCGGCAAGGTGCTAGACGGCGCCGTCGACTACGCCGCGGGGCTCTATTATTTCAAAGAAAGCGGCTCCAACGACCAAGCCGTAGTCCAGCCTGTCCCGACCTGGATTCCTTCCTACCTCGAGCGCAACGGGTTCGTGACCAGCTATGGCGCCGGCGGCGACTTCAAAGCCCAGTCGATCGCGGGCTACGGTCAGGCCACCTGGCACGCCACGGACAAGCTCGATCTGACTGCCGGCATTCGATACACGCACGACGTGAAGGATCTGACGACCATAAACCGCCTTGTCGCCACGGTCGGCGGGGTGAACGGTTACAACTGCCGCAGCATTACGAGCTTCACCCCCTTCTTCAGCCCGACCGTAGCTGGGTGCGCGCAGGCGCTGCCATCCGCCAAGGCCAGCGCGACCAACTACAACCTGACCGCGCAATACAAGATCATGCCGCGGACGATGGTGTACGCCAGGATGGCCACGGGCTTCCGTGCCGGGGGGCAGAACATCGGCGGGACGAATCCAGCGACCTATCAGCCGTTCGGTCCGGAAAAGGTGAAGGAGTACGAAGTCGGCCTGAAGGGGGACTTCTTCGACCGCCGGCTGCGGACCAACGTGGCGGCCTACCTGGACGATTACAACGACATCCAGAGAACTGTGGCGCGATCCATTCCCGGCGCGATCCCGCCGACGCAGATCGTGACGGTCAACGCCGCCAAGGGCCGGGTGAAGGGCGTTGAGGTCGAGATCACCGCCGTTCCGACAGACCAGCTCACGCTCGGCGGCTCCGTGGGTTACATCGACGCCCAATACCGCCGCTTCACCGCGGCGGGCCAGACCAACCCGGCGGCGGTGGTCGATCGGAAAGATGAGCACTTCCCGGGCGCCCCCAGGTGGACAGCGTCGGTGTACGGCGAATACACTTGGCCGCTTGAGAATGGCGAGCTGGTGGCTCATGCCGATTATTCGATGCACTCGCGCTTCCAGGTGTCGGTGGCCACCCCCTTCGCAGACACTTGGACCAATTCGAACATGTTCGCCCCCAAGGGCGGCGAGCTTGCAGGTCGCCTGGCCTGGAACATGAATGAGCCGAAGAACCTGTCGGTCGCCGTGTGGGTCAAGAACCTGCTGAACGACCGCTTCGTGGTCGCCGGTACGCCCGGCGTCGGCGCGCGCGCCGGGTTCTACAACAATCCGCGCACCTTCGGCGTCGAGGCGACCTACCGCTTCGGCGACTAAGATTGGCGGCGCCGATCGGGAAAGACGTGAAGAGAGACCTTGACGTTGAACTTGCATCGGCGCCGTCCCCTCTAGGGGACGCTCCGGCGACGCGCGCGCCGGCCGTCAACCGAGCAGCCGCCATCCTGCGCCTGCTTGGCGACGCAAAATCTCCCATGCGGCTGACCGTGATCGCCCAAGCCGCGGGGATCGTTCCAAGTTCCTGCTATCACATCTTGAACGCCCTGGTTGACGAGGGGCTTGTCGTTCTCGATGAGCAGAAAAGATACCAAATAGGATTGGGCATCGTCTCAATCGCTAAAGACATGATCTCCATCGGCACGCCAATTCACTTCGTGCAGCACGAGGTGGATCTTCTGGCGAAGTCGTTCGACGTCACCTGCGTCTGCACGCAACTCAACGAGGATCAGTCGGTGGTGGTGGCCGTCGCTCATGGCCCCGGCCTCTTTGGCGTACGCCTTGAAGTCGGCCGACGCTCCACGGGATTCTCCGGCGCTGCGGGGCGGTGCAACGCCGCGCATTCGCAGCTTTCCGTGGTCAACCTGCGCCGGAAGTTCGACGAGATCTCATGGGCTGACCCGCCGGATTTCGACACATGGCTGGCTGAGATCGAAGAGGTGCGTCGCACCGGCGTCGCCGCCGACATCGGTCAGCGCGTGCGCGGCTACAGCATCTACGCCTCGCCGATCTTCGAGAATGGTCGGGTCGCCCGCGCCCTCGCCGCGATCTTCTCGACCGGACAGCTCAGGGCTTCGGTCGAGGCGGACCTCATGGCGCAGTTGCGGGAAGCGGCCTTGCGGCTCTCGACATGACGGAGGACGGAGCCATCCAGGAGACTGGCGCATCGCCAGGGGAAACGGTCTCCCGGGCGCCGGCGGTGAATCGCGCCGTCTCCCTGCTGCGCGTGATCTCCAACGCCGGCGCGCCGATCAGCCTCAACGCCATCTCACGCGCCGCGGGCATCATGCCGGGAAGCTGTCACCATGTCCTGCGAGCCCTGGAGAGCGAGGGGCTCGTGCGGTTCAACCAGGCCGACAAGCGCTACACCCTGGGCCTCGGCGTGGTCGTGCTCGCGCGTCAGGCTGTGGAGGCCGCGATCGGCGGCGCTTCGGTCAACGCCGAGCTTGAGGCGATCAGCCGCGAGTTCCGCATATCGGTCTGCATGATGCAGGTCCTGCCCCGCGACCGAATGATGGTGGTCGCCGCCCACCAGGGCGCCTCCCCGTTCAGCATCCTGTTGAGGATCGGGCAGAGGTTTCCGGCCTACGCCGGCGCGACCGGCCGCTGCGTCGTGGCCTATTCCAGCGCCAAGCCGTCGGAGCTGCGGCTGAAGTTCGACAAGCTGCGCTGGGCCGACGGGCCGGACTTCGAGACTTGGTTGGCCGAGGCTCAAGCCGTTAGGCTCCTCGGCTACAGCGTCGATGAGGCGCAATTTATGCGTGGGCGGGTCAACATCTCCGCGCCGATCACCAAGGATGGAAAGTTCGTCCGGACCTTGCTGACGACGGTGGCGTCTCAGCAATTCGACCCTGACACCCTGGCCCGATTGAAGCTAAGCCTCCGCGACGCTGCGGCGCGCCTGAGCGACTAGCTTCGTCATAGGCCCGCCCGCGCGCCTGGCGTGATCAATCCAGGGCGACGACTTCGCCCACCGCCGGCGCCCTCGCGGCCGTGCGATCACCAGCGTGCGGCGCCGACAGGGCTGGGCGGCTCAAGGCTGAAAGCGCGGCTCCGGTATCCGCAATTTTCCGCGCCGCCACCTGGTATGCGGCGGCTGTTTGCGGCGTCCGCAACGGCAGGCTCATCGCCCAGTCCGTGCCGGCGCCCGTGCTCTGGTGTCGCCACCCTCGGGCGTGGGCCCATTCGTGCGCGCGAAGCTCGTCGATCTCGTGTTGCGAAGGCCACGCCTTGCGGCTTGGCAGGACCACCACGTCGAGGGCCGGCGAATAGCAGGCCATGGTGTAGCGCTCACCCCCGCGCCTGGGAGGGGGCGGTCCGCCTGCGTTCAACTGGCAGAAGATCTGAAGCTCGCGAAGGTTGTCGAACCTCAACTCGGTCGTTCGGCCGGATTGCGTCGGACCCTTTGCGTAGATCGCCGGCGGCGTCTCGATCGCCTCATTGGTGTGGACCAGAGGGGAGGCGCTGTTCGGCGTCGCGCAAATCCCTATCGCGGGGGTTGCGGTGAGCAGGATCGCGCTGACGAGGCCGATCTTGCGGATCGCCCGCACCATCTTCGATGCACCGAGGGAACGGTCGGTCTCGCGCACTTGGCTCCCCAGCTAAGGGATACAACATTTACGTGCAGAAATGAGACGGAATCAACCATGAAGTTGGGCCCTGGGAAGCTTTGCGGTGGATTGCCCGCAGGGCGAGATGGCGCGTATCTCGATCCGCCCTTCTCAAGGCGATTTGAGCGACGTCTTCGCGGAGGCCGCCTTTTCCGCGATTCGCTGCTGGGCCTCGCGTTCGAGGGTCTGGATTTCGGCGATGGTCTGCTCCAGGGCGTCCCTCTTCGCCTCCAGGTCGGCGATCCGGGTGCGGCAGCGGGCGGCCAGCGCGCGCATCTGACCAAGGTGCTGCGGATCTGCGTCGTAGAGGTCGAGGAACTGCTCGATCTCCGCGAGCGAGAAGCCGAGCCGCTTGCCCCGCAGGATCAACTGCATCCGCGCCACGTCTCGGCGGGAGTAGAGCCGCGTCTGGCCTAGGCGGCGCGGCTGGATCAGCCCGCGATCCTCGTAGAACCTGAGCGTCCGCGGCGTCACCTCGAGCGTGGCCGCAACCTCGGCGATGCCCATCAGCTCCGGCGCGTCCGCCTCGGCTTTGGTCGACTTCACGCGTTTATCCTTCACCATCGGCGTCGGCCCCGTTGTGAGTCGGGCCGGCGTCGGATGTTTTTCGACGCCAACTTACGTTGACGTAAACTACTTTACGCATACGTTATCTGATGCGGAACGCCAACCCACCCCAGGGGCCTCGCATGACCAACACCGTGATCGCCGGCTACGTTCGCTCCCCCTTCCACTTCGCGGGCAAGGGCGCTTTGGCCCACGTGCGTCCCGACGATCTCGCGGCCCAGGTGATCCGGGGCCTGTTGGAGAAAACCAAGGTCAACCCGGCCGAGATCGAAGACATCGTGCTCGGCTGCGCCTTTCCGGAGGGCGAGCAGGGCTTGAACGTGGCGCGGCTGGTGGGACTGCTGGCCGATCTGCCGATCTCGGTCGGCGGGATGACGGTCAACCGCTTCTGCGGCTCGTCCATGAGCGCCATCCACATCGCCCACGGCCAGATCCAGATCGGCGCGGGGGACGCCTTTATCTGCGCGGGCCTGGAATCCATGAGCCGTGTGCCGATGGGCGGCTACAACCCGCTGCCCAACCCCGAGCTCGCCGCCCGGAGCAAGGCCTACATCAGCATGGGCGAGACGGCCGAGAACGTCGCGCGCCAGTACCAGATCACCCGCGCGGAACAGGAAGCCTTCGCCGTCGAGAGCCAGAAGAAGGCGGCGGTGGCGCAGGCGTCGGGCAAGTTGGCTGACGAGATCATCCCCATCGCCACCAAGGCGGGGCTGGTGGCCGAGGACGGAACGCTGCGGCCGGACACCTCGGCGGAGGGCCTGGCCGGACTGAACCCGGCCTTCGCCACCGACGGCACGGTCACGGCGGGGACCTCCTCGCCGCTGACCGACGGGGCGAGCGCGGTGCTGGTGACCTCGGAGGCGTTCGCCAAGTCGCATGGGTTGCAGATCCTGGCCAAGATCAGGTCCGTGGCGGTCTCTGGCTGCGCGCCGGAGGTCATGGGCCTGGGACCCATCGAGGCCTCGCAGAAGGCGTTGAAGCGGGCCGGCATCGGCGTCGGCGACCTGGACGTCGTGGAGGTGAACGAGGCCTTCGCCAGCCAGGCCATCGCCTGCATCCGCGACCTGGGCCTGAAGCCCGACACCATCAACATCGACGGCGGCGCCATCGCCATCGGCCACCCGCTAGGGGCCACCGGCGCACGCATCGTCGGCAAGGCCGCCGCCCTTCTCGGCCGGCAGGGCGGCCGCTATGCGCTGGCCACCCAATGCATCGGCGGCGGGCAGGGGATCGCCACCGTGCTGGAGCGCGCGTGATGGCCGAGGCGATCAACAAGGTCTGCGTCATCGGAGCCGGCGTCATGGGCGCCGGCATCGCCGCCCAGGCGGCGAACGCGGGCGTGCCGGTGCTGCTGTTGGACATCGTGCCGAAGGAAGGCGCCGACCGGGACGCCATCGCCAAGGGCGCGGTGGCCAGGATGCTCAAGACCGAGCCCGCGCCCTTCATGTCCAAGGCGGCCGCCAGGCTGATCGAGAGCGGAAACATCGACGACCACCTGGAGCGCGTGGCCGAGTGCGACTGGATCGTCGAGGCCGTCGTGGAGCGGCCGGACGTCAAGCAGGCGCTCTACGCGCGGCTGGAGACGCTGAAGCGGCCGGGCGCAGCGGTCTCTTCCAACACCTCGACCATTCCGCTGGCCAAGTTGATCGAGGGCCGCTCGGACCAGTTCAAGCGTGATTTCCTGATCACCCACTTCTTCAACCCGCCGCGCTACATGCGGTTGATCGAGATCGTCACCGGCCCGGCCACGGATGCGGGCGTGGCGGCCAAGGTCGAGGATTTCGTCGACCGGATGATGGGCAAGCGGATTGTCCGCGCCAAGGACACGCCCGGCTTCATCGCCAATCGGATCGGCGTCTACTGGCTGTCCACCGCGGTCAACGCGGCCATGGACCAGGGCCTGTCGGTGGAGGAAGCGGACCAGATCGGCGGGCGGCCTATGGGCGTTCCCAAGACCGGGATATTCGGCCTGATCGACCTGGTCGGGCTGGACCTGATGCCGCTGCTGAACGCCAGCCTTTCGGCCACGCTTCCCAAGGACGACCCCTTCTTCGGTACGCTGCGGCCCGCGCCGCTGGTCGAGAAGATGATCGCCGAGGGCTACACCGGACGGAAGGGCAAGGGCGGCTTCTACCGTCTCGACAAGCGCCCGGATGGGAGCCGCGCCAAGCTCGCGATCGACCTGTCCAGCGGCGAGTACCGGCCGGAGCGCAAGCCCCCTCCGCTGCCGGAGGGCGCGGACAGGGACCTTTCGGCGCTGATCTCGGCGCCTGGCAAGACGGGCGCTTACGCCTGGGCGATCCTCGGGCCGGTGCTGAGCTATGCCGCGAACCTCGCGGGCGTGGCCGACGATATCGTCGTGGCTATCGATGACGCCATGAAGCTTGGCTACAACTGGCGGTATGGACCGTTCGAGCTGATCGACCGCCTGGGCCCGGGAAAGTTCGCCGAACGCCTGCGGACCGAAGGCCGCCCGGTCCCGGCGATATTGGAGACGGCGGGCGACCGTCCCTTCTATCAGGTCGTGGACGGCAAGCGGCGGCATCTGACCATCGATGGCGAGTACGCCGAGGTGGTGCGGCGTGAAGGCGTGCTGTTGTTGGAAGACGTGAAGCTCGCCTCCGAGCCCCTGACCAAGACCGCGTCGGCGGCGCTGTGGGATGTGGGCGACGGCGTCGTCTGCCTGGAGTTCATCGGCAAAATGAACGCCCTGGACGATCAGGTCCTGGCGACGATCCAGAAAGGCGTGGCCCTGGTGAAGGAGCGCTACAAGGCGCTGGTCATCTACAACGAGGCCGACAATTTCTCCGCCGGCGCGAACCTGGGGCTGGCCATGTTCGCAGTGAACATCGCCGCCTGGAGCGAGATCGAGAAGCTCGTTGCGGGCGGCCAGCAGGCCTACAAGGCGCTCAAATATGCGCCGTTCCCCGTGGTGGGCGCGCCGTCGGGGATGGCGCTGGGCGGGGGTTGCGAAATCCTGCTGCATTGCGACGCCGTCCAGGCGCACGCCGAAACCTATATGGGGCTCGTCGAATGCGGCGTGGGCCTGGTCCCCGGCTGGGGCGGCAATGGCGAATTGCTGGATCGCCTGGGCAAGGCGCCCAGGGCGCCCAAGGGTCCGATGCCGGCGGTGGCCAAGGCCTTCGAGCTGATCTCCACCGCCCAGGTCGCCAAGTCCGCCGCCGAGGCCAGGGAGATGGGCTACCTGCGGCCCACGGACGCGATCACCATGAACCGCGACCGCTTGCTGGCCGACGCGAAGGCCAAGGCGCTGGCGCTGGTCGAGGGCTATGCGCCGCCGGAGAAGCCTGTCTTCCAGCTGCCGGGCGCGAGCGGCCGCGCAGCGCTGGCCAACGCCGTCCACGACTTCGGCCTCAGGGGACTGGCGACGCCCTATGACGTGGTGGTCTCGGCCCGTCTGGCGGAGGTGCTGACGGGCGGTGAGGCCGACCTGGTGGACACCGTCACCGAGGACGATCTGCTGCGGCTTGAGCGGCGCGAGTTCCTCGCCGCAGTGAAGGATGCGCGAACCCAGGCCCGGGTCGAGCACATGCTCGAGACCGGCAAGCCGCTGCGTAACTGAGCCCCATCGGCGGAGAGTGAAGGGATGCAAGTCTACAAAGCCCCGCTTCGCGACATGCGCTTCGTGCTGCACGAGCTGTTCGCCGAGAAGCCGTTCGGCGAGCCCGAGGCCTTCGCCGAATTCACGCCGGATCTCTACGACGCGGTGCTGGAACAGGCCGCGCGTGTCGCCGAGGAGGTGCTGCTTCCGCTGAACGCCAGCGGCGACGCCGAGGGCTGCCGTCTGGAGAACGGGATGGTCCGGACGCCGGCGGGCTTCAAGGAGGCCTATGCCCAGTTTCGCGACGGCGGATGGTCCGGATTGACCGCAGACGCCGAATGGGGCGGGCAGGGCCTGCCGGAGCGCGTCAACAAGCTGGTCGAGGAGATGACCTGCTCGGCCAACCTCTCGTTCAGCCTGTATCCCGGCCTGACCCACGGCGCGACGACGGCCATCGAAGGCCACGCCTCAGACGAGCTGAAACAGACCTACCTGCCGAAGATGGTGAGCGGCGAATGGTCTGGCGCCATGTGCCTGACCGAGGCCCATTGCGGCACCGATCTCGGTCTCCTGCGCACCCGCGCCGAGCCGCAACCGGACGGAAGCTACAGGATCACCGGGTCGAAGATCTTCATCTCGGCGGGCGATCATGACCTGACGGAGAACGTCGTCCATCTGGTGCTGGCCAGGTTGCCGGAGGCGCCTCCTGGCGTGCGCGGCATCAGCCTGTTCCTGACGCCGAAGCGGCTGCCCAAAGCCGACGGATCGCCAGGTCCCGCCAACGGCGTGGTCGCGGTGGGCCTGGAGCACAAGATGGGGCTCAAAGCCTCGGCGACCTGTCAGTTGGAGTTCAACGACTCGACGGGCTGGCTGGTCGGCGAGCCGAACCGCGGCTTGGCCGCCATGTTCACCATGATGAACGCCGAACGGCTGGGCGTCGGCGTTCAGGGTCTGGGGGTGGCGGAGGCGGCCTATCAGTCGGCGGTGGCCTATGCGCGGGACCGCCTGCAAGGACGCGCGCTGTCAGGCGCCAAACGTCCGGACCTGGCCGCCGACCCGATCATCGTCCATCCGGACGTTCGGCGGATGCTGATGACCATGCGGGTCTACTCCGAAGGCTGCCGGGCGCTTGGACAATGGACATCCCAGGCTCTGGATGCGGAGAAGCATTCCGCCGATCCGGAGATCAAGGCCCGCGCCGGCGATTTCGTGGCGCTGATGACGCCGGTGGTGAAGGCGCTTTTCACCGACCTCGGCTCTGAAGCCGCCAACCTGGCGGTGCAGGTCTACGGCGGCCACGGCTACATCCGCGAGCATGGGGTCGAGCAATACGTCCGCGACGTGCGCATCACCCAGATCTACGAAGGGACCAATGGGGTCCAGGCGCTGGACCTGGTCGGCCGCAAGATGCCCGCGCACATGGGCCGGGCGCTGCGGCCGTTCTTCCATTCGGTCTCGGCGCTGCTGGAACGCATGGCGGGGCAGGGGGACAAGGCCGTAGCCGCCTGGACCTCGGGCCTTCAGCAGGCCTTCGGCGCCCTTCAGCTCACCACCGCCACCATCGCCCAGCGGGGCATCAAGGACCCGGAGGAGGCCGGGGCCGCCGCCACCGACTATCTGCGCATGCTGGGGCTGATCGGTATGGGCTACACCTTCCTCAAGGCGGCCGAGATCGCGCAGGCCCGGTTGGCGGAGGGTTCGGACGATCCGTTCTACAAGGCCAAACTGGCGACCGCGGGCTTCTTCTTCGACCGCATCCTGCCGCAGGCGACGACGGGCTATCTGGTCATCCAGTCGGGCAAGCGCTCGCTGATGGCTCTGGACGAGGCGCTGTTCTAACGGCCTCCAGCGCCGAAGCGGCTCAAGGCCGCCCAGGCGGCGAGGGCGAAGACCGCGCCGGCGCACCAGCCGGCCAGGACGTCGCTTGGCCAGTGGACGCCCAGATACACCCGGCTCACGCCGACCGCCGTCATGACGAGCAGCGCGACCAGGAAGACGAGGGTCTTGGCGCCGCGCCTGGCCTCCAGGCTTGCGACCAGCATGGCGATGGTCAGATAGACCGTGGCCGCCAGCATGGAATGACCCGAGGGGAAGCTGTGGGAGGAGACATAGACCTCGTGCGGGACGAGGCTCGGTCGCGGACGGGCGTAGAACAGCTTGAGCTGACCGCTGGCGAACTGGGCCGCCAGCACCGTCGCCGCCAGCATCAGGGCGTGGCGGCGCTTGCCATGCAGCAGAAAGGCGATCACGCCCACGACTGTCACCAGGGTGAGGACGGTGAACCCGCCGAGCGCGGTCACATCGCGCATGGCTTCCCGGAGGCTGTGGGAACCCAGCGGCGCGGCCGGATCTCCCGGCGTGCGAAGCGCTAGCAACAGCCGGCGGTCCAGCGCCCGGGTCTCGCCCTCGAGCATCTCACCGCCGAGCGTCAGGAACGCCCAGATTCCCCCGGCCAGGGCGGCGATGGCGGCGAGCGTCCGGGGTTCGGGGCGTCGGAACCAGAGGGGGCGGTCTGGCAAGGTGGAGCTCTTCGTTTGCGGCGGCGGGCAGTATGGCGCTGGCGACGCGCAACCGCTATCGAGGCGTCCGATCAGGAGATCTAGATGACCAAAACCGGCTCGATCCGCAGCGACGCCTTGGCGGACGTTGAGCTGGCGCGCGCCGTTGCCGAGCTGGCCGGACGCCTGCTTGTCGAGTTGCAGGGATCGGGATTGTACGAAGGCGCAGCTCTCGGCCAGGTCGGCGACCGGGCGGCCAACGCTGTCATCATGGAGGCCCTGCGCGCCAATCGACCCGAAGACGCCATCCTCTCGGAGGAGGAGAAGGACAGTCCCTCACGGCTGAGCGCGCGCCGGGTCTGGGTGGTCGATCCGCTGGACGGCACGCGCGAATACGGAGAGCGCCGCGCCGACTGGGCGGTGCATGTGGCGCTGGCCATAGACGGCGAGCCGGCGCTGGGCGCGGTGGCGCTGCCGGGCGTGCCGCTCACCCTGTGCTCGGCGACGCCGCCTGCGGCTTCGGAGCCGCCCAAGCGCCTGCGGATGGTGGTGAGCCGCACGCGGCCGGCGGCGGAAGCCCTGTCGGTCGCCAAGGCGCTGGACGCCGAGTTGCTGCCCATGGGGTCGGCGGGCGCCAAGGCCATGGCGGTGGTCCGGGGCGAGGCGGACATCTACCTGCACACCGGCGGCCAGTACGAATGGGACAATTGCGCCCCCGCGGCAGTCGCTTTGGCGGCCGGTCTGCACGTCTCGCGCGTCGACGGCTCGCCGCTGCGGTACAACAACCGCGATCCCTATCTTCCCGACCTGCTGATCTGCCCCAAGCGCCTTGCGGAGCGGGTGCTCGGTCTCGTCGCCGCGGCCGAAAAGGCCTGAGGTTCAGCGGGCCTGATCGACGTCGCGGACCGCGCCCCGAGCCGCGCTGGTAGTGAAGGCCGCATAGGCCCTCAACGCGGTTGAGACGTTCCGCTGGCGGGGCTTGGCGGGCCTCCAGGCCTGGGCGCCCTTGGCCTCCATGGCGGCGCGGCGCTGGGCGATCACGGCTTCCGGAACCCCGAGCGAGATGGCGCGCCCGGGAATGTCGATGTCGATGCGGTCGCCGTCCTCGACAAGCGCGATCAGTCCGCCCTCGGCCGCCTCTGGCGAGACGTGGCCGATGGACAGCCCCGAGGTGCCGCCGGAGAAGCGGCCGTCGGTGATCAGGGCGCAGGCCTTCCCCAGGCCTTTCGACTTCAGGTAGCTCGTCGGATAGAGCATCTCCTGCATGCCGGGACCGCCGCGCGGGCCTTCGTAGCGGATCACCACCACGTCGCCTGCCTTCACCTGGCCGGTGAGGATGCCGCTGACCGCGGCGTCCTGGCTCTCGTAGACCCTGGCGGGACCGGAGAAGACCAGGATGCTGTCATCGACGCCGGCGGTCTTCACGATGCAGCCCTCGAGCGCCAGGTCGCCCTTCAGCACGGCGAGGCCGCCGTCCTTGGAGAAGGCGTGCTCGACGTCGCGGATCACGCCGGCCTCGCGGTCGATGTCCAACGCCTCCCAGCGCCGGTTCTGGCTGAAGGCCACCTGGGTCGGCACGCCGCCGGGCGCGGCGCGGTAGAAGGTTTGCACCGCCTCGCTGGCGCCCCGGCGGACGTCCCAGCGGTTGATGGCTTCGCCGAGCGTGGCGCTGTGGACGGTGGGGACGTCGGTGTGCAACAGGCCGCCGCGCTCCAGCTCGCCGAGGATGGCCATGATGCCGCCGGCCCGGTGCACGTCTTCCATGTGCACGTCGGACTTGGCGGGCGCCACCTTGGAAAGGCACGGCACCTTGCGCGACAGGCGGTCGATGTCGGCCATGGTGAAATCGATCCCGCCTTCGTAGGCGGCGGCGAGCAGATGCAGGACGGTGTTGGTCGAGCCGCCCATGGCGATGTCCAGGCTCATGGCGTTCTCGAACGCCTTGAAGCTGGCGATCGAGCGCGGCAGCACGCTTTCGTCGTCCTGCTCGTAGTAGCGGCGGGTGATGTCGACGACGACGTGGCCGGCTTCCAGGAACAGCCGCTCGCGGTCCGCATGGGTGGCGAGCACCGAGCCGTTGCCGGGCAGCGACAGGCCCAGCGCCTCTGTCAGGCAGTTCATGGAATTGGCGGTGAACATGCCCGAGCACGACCCGCAGGTCGGGCAGGCGGAGCGCTCGATCGCCGCCACCTCGGCGTCCGACACCTTGTCGTCGGCGGCCGCGACCATGGCGTCGACCAGGTCGAGGGCGACTTCCTTGCCCTTCAGGATGATCTTGCCGGCCTCCATCGGCCCCCCGGAGACGAAGACCGCCGGGATGTTGAGGCGCAGCGAGGCCATCAGCATGCCAGGGGTGATCTTGTCGCAATTGGAGATGCAGACCAGGGCGTCGGCGCAGTGGGCGTTGGCCATGTACTCGACGCTGTCGGCGATCAGCTCACGCGAGGGCAGGCTGTAGAGCATGCCGTCGTGGCCCATGGCGATGCCGTCGTCCACGGCGATGGTGTTGAACTCCTTGGCGACGCCGCCGGCGCGCTCGATCTCCCGCGCGACGAGCTGGCCCAGGTCCTTCAGGTGCACGTGGCCGGGAACGAACTGGGTGAAGGAGTTGACCACGGCGACGATGGGTTTGCCGAAGTCGGAGTCCTTCATGCCTGTGGCGCGCCAGAGGCCGCGGGCGCCGGCCATGTTTCGGCCGTGGGTCGAAGTGCGGGAACGGTAAGCGGGCATAAGCGTCTCGCGGAAACTCGTCGGGGCGTGCCGCCGGCCGCGGCGTGCTTTAGTCGATCACGACCGGCCGGCTCTCCCGGCTGGCCCGATAGCGATCCTTTGGATCCTCCGGATCGGAGGCCACGACCACATAGTCCTCATGGACCTCGAGCAACACCCCGGCGAAGGGGAAATCAGGGGCGATGCTGGGCGCGCGGAAACTCACCCAGTCCCCGACCTTGAACGTCGCGGGATCGAAGTTGAAGTCGTACGGGCACTTTTCCTCGGTCATAAGCTCGTCCTGTCGGCGTCGGCAGCGCCCCGGCATTGTGACGGAGAGGCCCGTCGGGGTCCAGCGTGGCCCTGGAATCGGGCCATGTGAGGTCGTGAGGGAGCCTTGAGATGACCACCACCCTGTATGGCATCCGCAACTGCGACACGATGAAGAAGGCCTGGACCTGGCTCGACCAGCATGGCGTCGCCTACGGCTTCCATGACTACAAGAAACAGGGCCTGGACCGGGCGGTCCTGGAGCGTTGGGTGGACCGCCTTGGCTGGGAGAAGCTTCTCAACCGGTCCGGAACCACCTTCAAGAAGCTGCCGGACGCCGACCGCCAGGGAGTGGACCAGGCCAAGGCCATCGCGTTGATGCTGGCCCAGCCCTCGATGATCAAGCGGCCGGTGCTGGAGACGGGCGAGGAGCTGCTGGTCGGCTTCAAGCCGGAGGATTACGCGCGCAGCTTCGGCTGAAGCGCCTGCGCGACCGGCGTTGCGGGGCCGGGCGGCGCGCTATAGGTTCCCGGCCTCGGTTCCCCAGGCGCCAAGCGAGAAGAGTCCCCGTTCGTGGCCGATCTGTTCGAAGAGGTCGAGGAGCAGCTTCGCTCCGACCGGTACCGTACGCTTGCTCTCAAGGCCCTGCCTTGGGTGGCCTTCGTGCTGGCGGCCGCTCTGCTGGCGTGCCTGGGATGGTGGGGATGGACGCATTATCAGCGCTCGATCTCCAACCACGCCTCGGAGGAATACGCCCAGGGCCTGACCGCCATGGAGCAAGGCAGGCCGGACGAGGCGGCGCGCCTCTTCGGCCAGGTCAGCAAGAGCTCGGCGCGAGGCTACAAGTCGCTCGCCTTGCTGCAGCTGGGCTCCCTCCAGCTTGGCCAGGGCAAGCCCCAAGCCGCCGTCGCCTTGTTCGACCAGGCCGCGGCCGCGGCGCCGGACGACCTGATCGGCGACGCCGCACGCCTAAAATCCGCCTTCGCCCTGTTGGACTCAGCCCCCCGCAAGGAGCTGGAGGCGCGGCTGACTCCCTTGATGCAGGACGGGCGGCCGTACCGGGTCCAGGCGCGTGAAGCCTTGGCCTTCGCCAAGCTGATGGCGAACGACGAGGCCGGCGCGCGCGGCGACTTCGTCGTCATCTCCGGCATGCTGGACGCGCCCGAAGGCGCCCGCGCCCGCGCCAAGGCCGCCATCGGCCTGATCGACTCCGGTTCGGCCAAGGCGGTGGCCGCCGCCGCCCGCGCCGCCGCCGCCCTTCCGCCCACAGCGCCTGCGGTCCCCCCCGTTCCAGCGCCAGCCACCGGTTCTCAATGACGTCCCGCCATCGCCTTCTCGCCCTCTTCCTCGTCGCCGCGCTGGGCGCCAGCGGCTGCTCCACCGTGGGCAAGCTCAATCCCTTCAAGGGCAAGGGCTCGAAGGAGGTCGCCGCCGAGGGCGAACGGATCTCCATCATCCCGGCCGACCAGAAGCTTGAGGTCGCCGAGGCGCTGAAGGGCGTCGATTTCAGCCTGCCCGAACCTCAGGCCCTGGCCGAATGGCCGCTGCCTGGCGGCACTCCGGAGCAGTCGGTCGGCAACGTCTCGGCCGCGCCCAATCTCAGCATCGCTTGGAGGCGCGATATCGGCCGTGGTTCCGGCAAGGGCTACTATATCACCGCGCCGCCGGTCGCCGCCGCCGGCAAGGTGTTCGTCATGGACGCCGAAGGGGCCGTCTCGGCGCGCGACGCGGCGACGGGATCGCAGGCGTGGCGGACCAGCATACGCCCGGGCGGACGCCGTGACCGGGAGGCCTTCGGCGGCGGCCTCGCCTACGCCGACGGCAAACTCTATGTCTCGTCAGGTTACCGCGAAGTGGTGCAACTCGACGCGGCGAGCGGCCGGATCGGCTGGCGCACGCGCACCGATCAGCCGATCCACGCGGCGCCGACGGTCGCGGGCGGCCGGGTCCTGGTGGTGGCGCTGGACAATACGCTGCTGACCTTCGACGCGGCCACGGGCGCGGCCTCGTGGACCTATCAGGCCCTGGCGGAGCCCGCGCGCATATTGGCGGCGTCGAGCCCGGCGGTGACGGGAGAGACGGTGGTCGCGGCCTTCGGCTCGGGCGAGCTGGTGGCGCTGCGGGCGCAGAACGGCAACGACCTGTGGAACGAGGCGTTGTCGCGCACCATTCAGTCCAGCGCGCTGTCCGAAATCCGCGACATTCCCGGCCGTCCGGTCATCTACCAGGGCGACGTGTTCGCGGTCAGCCACTCCGGCGTTTTCGCCGCCACCGACGCGCGGACCGGCCAGGTTCGCTGGAGCCTGCCTGTCGTTGGCGTCACCACGCCGCTGCCGGCTGGGGACGTGGTCTATGTCGTCGGCCGCAACGGACAGGTGATCTGCGCCTCGCGGGAAAGCGGGCAAGTCTATTGGATCCGCGACCTCAACGAGGGGATCAAGCCCCGCAAGAGGGGCGGGGTCTTCGGCATCGGCGGCCGCACCGGCCCAAAGCCGCTGTGGTCGAGCCCGCTGCTGGCGGACAACCGGCTCATCCTTGTCGGCTCCACCGGCCAACTGGTGGCCCTCAACGCCAAGACCGGGGAGGTCCAGCGCAAGGTCAACCTCGGCGGGCCCGCTCTGATCGGACCGATCGCCATGGGCTCCATGATCTATGTGGTGACCGACGACGGACGATTGATCGCGCTGCGCTAAGGGGCGCTGGCCCGCCATGCCGCTCAAGCTCGCCATCGTCGGAAGGCCGAATGTCGGCAAATCCACCCTGTTCAACCGGCTGGCGGGACGCAAGCTGGCTATCGTCGACGACCAGCCGGGCGTCACGCGCGACCGCCGCTTCGCCGCCGGGCGCCTGGGCGACCTGGACCTCGAGCTGATCGACACCGCAGGATTCGAAGACGTCTCCGACGAAAGCCTGGAATCGCGGATGCGGGCCCAGACCGAGCGCGCCATCGAGGAGGCCGACGTCTCGCTGTTCATCGTCGATGCGCGAGAGGGGGTGACCCCGCTCGACGAGGTGTTCGCCGAACTTCTCCGCCGCCGTGGCAAGCCGGTGGTGCTGGCGGCCAACAAGGCGGAAGGCAAGGCGGGCGACGCGGGGATACTGGAAGCCTATCGCCTGGGCCTTGGCGAGCCGGTGGCGATGTCCGCCGAGCACGGAGAGGGCATGGCCGAGCTGTTCGGCGCCCTGGCCGAGGTGGCGCAGGAGGCCGAGGCGGACGAGGAGCTGGGCGAGAAGCCGGTGCTGATCGCCGTGGTCGGGCGGCCGAATGCGGGCAAGTCCACCCTGGTCAACCGCTTGATCGGCGAGGACCGCCTGCTCACCGGGCCGGAAGCGGGCATCACCCGAGACGCGATCCCCGTGGACTGGGAATGGGACGGCCGACGGGTGCGGCTGGTCGACACCGCCGGCCTTCGCCGCAAGGCCAAGGTGCAGGAGAAGCTGGAGAAGCTCTCCACCCAGGACTCCATCCGCGCCATCACCTTCGCCGAGGTGGTGCTGCTGGTGATGGACGCCACCCACCCCTTCGAGGTCCAGGATCTGCAGATCGCCGACCTGGTGGAGCGGGAAGGCCGGGCGCTGGTGTTCGTCCTGACCAAATGGGACCTGGTGGAGGATCCGCAGGCGCGTCTGGCCGAGGTGATCGAGGAGGCGCAGCGCCATCTTCCGCAACTGCGCGGAGCGCCCGTGGTGGCCCTGTCGGCCGAGACCGGGCGCGGCCTGGAGCGGCTGATGCCCGCGGTCCTGAAGGCGCATGCGGACTGGTCGACCAAGGTGAAGACCCGCGACCTCAACGACTGGCTGCACATGGCCATCCAGCGCCATCCGCCGCCGGCGGTGAACGGCCGACGCGTGAAGCCGAAGTACATGGCCCAGACCAAGGCCCGGCCCCCGACCTTCGTGCTGTTCGCCAGCCGCGCCGACCAGTTGCCCGACAGCTATCGGCGCTATCTGGTCAATTCGCTGCGGGAGAGCTTCGACCTGCCGGGCGTGCCGATCCGGGTGACGGTCAAGTCCAACCGCAATCCGTTCGCGGAAGGCGAGGAGACGCCGCCGCCGACCAAGCCGCGGGTGCGCCCTACGCGCGACGAGACCGGCGCGAAAGCCAAGGCGAAGGCTTCGAAGCCCAAGCCGGCCAAGGCTGCGGCGGCCAAGAAGGCGGGGGCCGGGAAGGGCGCCCCTCGCGGGCGGTCGCAAAAGCTGTCGCGCCCGGGCGTCAAGCCGAAGCGAGCGACCCGGTCCGCTTCCACTCGGCGAACCCCACGGTGAGGTGAGGCAGGCCCAGATCGGCCTGCGCCAATTCAACGATCGGAGGGCCGATCTCGGC
>Ga0207711_10001360_pt1 | contig 23076 bp, 36 predicted proteins | sample KBSS34metaG_FD_184401 | JGI IMG/M metagenome (GOLD analysis project Ga0207711, IMG submission 184401) | Switchgrass rhizosphere microbial communities from Kellogg Biological Station, Michigan, USA - KBS S3-4 metaG (SPAdes) (version 2) | ecosystem: Host-associated > Plants > Roots > Rhizosphere...
ATACGCTCCTACATCCGACTCATCTCCAACAGTATGATCAAAGACCAAAAGCTGTATGACAGACTCGTTGCCCGAATCCGGATCGACGAGGCGACCGGTTGCTGGCTCTGGACAGGACCGTATTGGGATAAGCGTCCATGGCCACAGAACCGTTACGGTTACATCGGGATCGACTACGACCCAGTGAAGGGCCGCTCCAGAACCGTAGGTACTCACCGCGCGATGTTAATCGCGATTCACGGCCCTCTGACGTCGCAACAATGCGCTTGCCATCGTTGCGACGTGCCCTTATGCATCAATCCGGAGCATTTGTTCATCGGGACGATGGGCGATAACATTCGCGATTCGCGCAGCAAGAATCGGCATCACGAAGCACAGAAAGACTTCTGCGAGCGCGGGCATCCGTTATCTGGTGACAATCTCGCACTGCGGCGGCAGCAGCCTCCCAAGATGGGCATTCGCCGCGTCTGCAGAACATGTGAGAAGGGCCGCTACCGCCTCAACCTTGGATGGCCTGAGCATCTAGCTTTCGATATGGCCTTCAGGATTCCGCATGGGTATCGGCTGGATCGAACTACCTTCCAGGTTGTATCTGCAAGGGGAAACACAAATGGAGACGTTGGTAAATGAGTAAACCCAAGATCGTATGCGTTGTTGGCAGCGCAGTTCTTGCACCGCTGGCATTCCTGGTCCCCACAGTGGCCATCGGCCTAGCCATTTTCGTTGTGTTTGGACCACTGGACACACCTTCGTGGGTCAGGTGGATTGTCTGGGGCCTTGGACTTGCTTTAGCGCCGATGACGCTCTGGTCCATCTATAAGTGGTTCTTCGGCAAGTGTTACTCGCACAGCGCAGACGGTGACCCACATGGGTGACATGAGCCGGTGTCCGCATGGAAGCTTCCAAGGCTATTGCATGCAGTGCAATGAGCATTGTCCGCGCTGCAAAGGATCTGGTGAGATCACGGCGATGACGCAAGAGCACGGGCCAGACGACTACGAGATCGATGTCGAATGCCCCCGATGCAAGGGCGTCGGGCTCATCACTAGACTTCCTTCAACCGTGCCCGTGCAACCATGAGCGCTCGAAACGATACCTGCGAGTGGGCTATCTCGGATGACGAGAAGACGGCCGATCCAGAGTGCGGCTACAAGGCCGAGTCCGGCAAGAAGTTTTATATGGTGGGCGGCAAGTTCCTATTCCCGTGCCCCGGCTGCGGACTTGAGATTAAAGTCACGCGGTCGTTCAAACCGGCACTTCCAATTCGCGAGGATCGCATTGCAAAATAAAACGTCTAACGGGATGCTCGAAAGATCCTTATTAATAATGCTTGCATGCACAAGCGGCTTGTGGTCTACTATCTCCACTGGTTAAGGAGATGGAAATGAACAAAGTCAACCGAAACAGCGTTAAGGGCGAACTCTACAACGGCCGGGATTTCGTAGGCTCGATTGTCAAAGTTGAGACGGGCTACCAGATCTGGAAAATCGAGTGCGGTCTAGGCGCCCCGATACTCGATGGCCGGGTGTTCAAGGGAACCGACTTCCGCAGTGCTGGGCAGCTCGACTTGGGATATGCGGTGGTCAAGAAATTCGAGATGGCGGCATGAGCCGCCCTCCGAAGGCCGTCAGCGCCTACATGGCGTCGATCGGCAAGAAGGGTGGCGAAACCAAGGGGGCAGCCAAGAAGCGCTCCACGGCGCACTACAAGGCCGCAGCAGCGGTACGTTGGGCGAAGAAAGCGAAGACCTGAGTTCAACCAATCATGAAGTCTATGGGCGTCGATCAACAGAAAACTGTGGGTATCGGTGAGGGGCTGATCTCCCTCTACGGTGTTCGAATCACCGGCGCCTGTCCAGCGTCCCAACTATAAGAGCAACATGTCTAAATTCAGACCGAAGCAAGCCGCCAAACTCTTCTGCCCTACTGCAAAGTCAAGGCGCTCTGGAGTTCATGGATGGCAGGTATTCGATAGCGTCACTGGCGAGGTACTTGGCTCGGGCCAATGCGCAGAAAGCGCATGGCATCTGGCCTATGTTGAGCTGTCTCAAAGAGCGACCCCAGCGCCAGCGTCTAACTCAAGGGGGCAACCATGAAGATCGTCTGGACACTCATCGCGCTCGTAGTTCTCGCCGTGATCGCCATGCTTCCAAGGTGGCGAGTCGATCAATTTGACGCTTGGTGCAAAGAGCACCATTACGACGGCGCCTGCGGGAATTGCCAGACCCCTGAGGGTGACCCTAACGCGGCGTGTCTTCGGTGGAGGATGAATGCATCCGGAAAGCAAGCCGCCGATATTGTTGGGCGAGATGAAGTCTTAGCCATCGAGCGGCGGCGGCAGACGGAATCAGCCGCTCACCGGTTATGAGACAGTACTAACTTAAACATACAACTATGAAACAACCGTGCCGCTGTACTCGCTGCCGAACCTCCTTCGAGGTCACCTACGCCAAGCGTGCTGGCGTCTGGGAGGTCTATCAGAAGATCGCCGCGAAGCACGCGAGGCTCAAACCGCAGTGCGCTGATAAATGGGGTATCCAATACGTGAGGGTCCGAGCATGATCTACGTTCCAATCTGGGCTGACATCGATGGCTACTGGGGTCCTGTCAGCTATGCAGCCACGACAATCACTTACGTCAGGATGCTCGGATAACTCAGTGAGTGAGGTAGAGCCAAAACTGCAGCGAATCCGGGCGATCATGGGCCGCGAACGATATCCATTTAAGAATAACAAAACGCAGCTTTTCGAGTTAGTTGACACCCGGTTTGGGTTCGACTGCTTGGCGGGGTCCCCAGGCTACTGGAAGTACTACGATAGATACGTGGTGAACGATTCGTTCATAGGGGTACGCGGATGACAAAGGAGCGGTTACGCGCCGAGATTCGCCGGATTCTGGATGAGTGCTCGCTAGACGAGATTCGAGGCGCTTTCAAGAGTCTTTGGGAAACCACAGCGGACGAACTGAACTCGCCTCAAGCGCCGATCGCGAAGATTACCATCAGAGAATCCGGCGCCGGCCATTACGCGCCTGATGACGTGTCGGTGAGCCTCTACGCTCCCGGCCTGCCGCCCGGCGAGCATGATGTGTACTGCGAGCCGATGTCAGTGGCGCCTGCGTTGAAAGCTCCCATCACGGCTGAGTACATCAAGGCGCGGCTCAAAGATCCCGTCGTCCTACAGCGCCTACGCGAGCGGGAGGATTTAAGAAAATCGCTGAAGGCTGCAACGCCTCATGAGTTGGTTGAGTATTCGCTCCACCTCTTCAAGGACCTGGGGCCACACGAGGAAATAATTATCTCTGAGCTGTATTCGAGGATCTGGCCGGGGTGGGAGCGGGCGCCGGTTGAGGGAGAGGATGCAGCGGAGAAATCGGACGGTGGTCAATGAAGCATCCAATGGCCACGGCCATCGATCTTGTGGCGGCTGGCGATCATCAGGCGATTGCCAACTATATCGCCCAGGCTCGACAGAACGAGCGATTCGCGCAGTTCTTCGAGTTCATGATGATGAACGATATGAGCGCCCAGTACGATCGCCACACGACGGATATGCTGACCGATCCGCGCTACGACAAGACTTACCTATGCGTCCTGCTTGAAAAGGCGGGAGCACCGTCGAGAACCTGAGCGTGCGCTATGTTCCTCGCGGTCCAAGGGATATAGAGGTGCTACAGAAGATGCGCGCGCGTATCAAAGCGCTTGAGAAGGCACTGGAGCGGGCCGTGACGAAGCATGGCCATGACTATCACTGCAGCGCCTCGCGCGGACTGGAAAGCGAATGCACGTGCGGGTGGACGGAGATCAAGGCCATGGTGAAACGTCGATGAAAGTCCTGTTCCTCGACGTGGATGGCGTGCTCAACAGTCTCGAATGGTGCAAAGCTGGGAATGGCTTTGGCTGCCCTCCAGGAAAACGAGAGCGGTGTACGAAGGAGCGCTTGAAGTGGTGCCCCGACATGGTGAGGCGCCTACGGCAGGTGATTGAGGCTACTGGCGCAAGCATCGTTGTAAGCTCCTCCTGGCGCGGCTACGGGGCTGGAGCCGTCCGCAAGTGGAAAGCTATGTTCAACGTCTATGGCTGGCGCAATGCCCCGGTGATTGGTGAGACGCCCGACTTGACGCGGCAGCAGTCCAGTGGACTCTATGTCTCAATCAAGCGTGGCGAGGAGGTAGCAGCGTGGCTGAAGGCGCATACGCATGTGGTCGATCGATTCGTATGCGTAGATGACGGGAATGACTTTTTGCCGGATCAACCTCTCGTGCTCACCGACATGGAGACGGGACTGACGGAGGACGCCGCCTTGAAATGCATCGTGTTACTCGGGAACGAAACGACATCAAAGCGTCGATGAGTGCGCTATTCGTCTGCAGCTTCCACGATTGTTCCGGCAGCGCCATGGTCGGCTATCGCATCGTGCATTGGGATTTCAGCTACCAGTTCGGGCCACTGTTCGTGTCCAAAGAGGGCGTGCCGTGGGAGAATCAGCCGAAGGTCACGAGCCGGGAATGGAAGGCATTCGAACAGTGGTTCGCGGAATTGAAAGCCGAAGCGAACGCTCTTAGCGGATGAGCGCACCGCAGAATGACTCAACACGGATGGGGTGATAGGGTCGAGTAGAAGAAAAAAGGAAAGGGGTTCTATGGGAAGGAAGATCTTTAGCGGGATCGCACGCGGATTGCGAATCGCTAGCTGACCGGATGCCCTACAAAGATCCAATAGGCCGCCACGCAGGCAAGCCCCGCCCAGCCCAGTGAAACCCTGGGTGATGGCACGTTCAGCGCTGCCAGGACGAACAGCACGAAAGCGGCAACGAGCAGGATAAGTCCGATCATGGTTGCACCTACTTTTTGACAGCAATGGTATTCAACGCGTCAGTCTTGGCTGCGCTACCAGCTGAGGATCCGAAGTAGTAGGCAACGATGCCCGTCCAGGCCGTACCCAGCGAGCCGACCATCACGAGCATGACGTCCCCGCCGCTGACGGGCTTTCCCTCCACCACCAGATACCCCAGCACCCCGAAGAACCCCACCGTGACTAGATAGGCCATGTACCGCGGGGTTGAGTCCTTGACCGCAATCTCCCGAGCTCGAGCATTGGCGATGTCGTCGAAGACCAGCTTGTCCTTTTCAATCCCCAGCTTCTCCAGCTGCAGCTCGAAGTCCTGATCAGCTTTCTTGAGTGCCAACAGCTGATCCGGGGTCGCTGTCAGCAATGCCGCCTCTGTCGCTTTACCGTCGTCCTTGGGCGTTCCGAGTACGGCTGAGAGGGCGGCACTGGCCAAAGGCCCGAACGGCCCTCCGACCGCCAGGGCAACCGTGGGAGCGACTGTGCGTAGGATCTGCAGAGCTTTTTCGCCAAGTGTCATAGCTGCAATCTCCGAGCGAGCACGCCAACGTGCTGGCGTGTAATGCCAAAATCTCGCGCTATCGGCAGGCATTCCTCACCTGCGTTTCTGCGCCGGGAAACTTCACGCGCCTGTTCAGGCGTCAGTTTGAATATGGGTTTTGGGGGAACCGCAGTTCCATGCCTAACGCTATCCGCATGGTTAGCCACCCTAGTATCCCAGCGTAGATTGTCCAGTCGGTTGTTATGAATGTCTCCATCGTTATGACACGCCTGATGATGGGAAGACGGCCTCATTCCTTTGAAAGTCTCAAGAACGAGCAAATGCACTTTTCTGTCGGTGCGAACCGCATCTTTGTATAGCCCGACCTTGGGACGTCCGTCGATGCCATCAGCCCGTCTTTTTAGAATGACTCCACCTCTTATTCCATGAGGCGTCATGCGAGGGAGACTCCGTACGCGACCCAAATCGCTAACTTCGTAGAGAGTTTCGAAGGATTTAATCGGGCACCAACTTTCTGATTTCATGTTGGTATTGTAACCCCGATGTTCATTTGACCCCGCCATAGCTAAGACTGAAGTGGTCTGCGTCCACGCTCTTAAAGTCCCCGCCGAAAGCGCAGTCTGGGTCTAACGTCTTCCAGAAGTCCCCCAGAAACTTATACGCGTCCGGAGCCGTCAGGTATACGCCATCCTTGAATAGCTGCAGGTCCACGGCCAGGCGCTGCGTGTGCAGACTGTTACCGATGCCTGAGCCCTTCTTCGCATTGAGGGCGGCTTGTTCGGGCGTACGATAGAGCTCGCCGGCGGTCAGCTCGAATCCTTGCGCATAGGCGAAGTCGATCAGTTTGGCGACGAGCGGGAGGAATCGACGTTGTCTCTCCCCAAGCGTTTCGCTCATTTCTTCTTCTCAGGTGGCGGCGGCAAAGGTTTGTCGTGCGGCCAGGAATGCGGTGGTAACCAGGGTTTGGGCTCTTCGGTTTTGCCCCGCGCATCGCGCCACAGCTCCTTGATCGCCTCCCACCAGCTCATGACGGATTCGCCTTCTCGCTCGCCTTCCCCTCAGTGATGCCGAGTTGCTTGGCAATCGCCTCATTGCGCGTGGAGATAGAATTCGTGTTCTTCTCCAGTCGCCGGATATTGAACACGTTGTACATCTGGCCGATGGCCGTGAGCAGCGTGCCACACGAGGTGATCACCAAAGCAACTTCGGTACCGGTCATGTCAGCAGTGCGCATGCGCCCAGTGGAAGGCCGCAAACGCGAGGCAGTCCTCATTCTCGGTCCACGCGCTCGTATCCTTGGCGAGGATGGGATCAACCTCAGCTCGCGTGTCGGCTGGCAATGCCCCGTGCACCACAGGATTGCTCAATGCCTGTTTGATCGCATCTCGAATGATGATATGTCCGCCGCCACTCATGTCACTTCTCCTTCACTGCCTTTTGCAGGCCATAAGCTTGGATGAGATCGTGGTCCGCCTTCACTTGCGCCGCAAGATCAGCGAACCGCCCGTTGATGAACGTGTTGTCGTCGTACCGGTCCAGATCAACCGTCTGCTCCGTATGACGAAGCTGCATGTAGAGAGTAACATTGACGAGAATCGACAGCGCCAAAAGGATGGCAGTTCCCAACTGCCACGGATCTTTCGGCAGCGTGAACCGATTGACATTGACATGAGAGCTGGGGTGAGCCGTGATCGACTCATCCGGGGACTCCTGATTAGAACCAATGCGCGTCATGGCCACAGTTTGTGCTCGATGTTCGAGATTCGGCGCTCGAAGCCGTCCATCCGCTCGCTCATCGCCTTCTGGTTGGCGTACATCACGATCAGGCCCGTGATTCCGATCACGATCAGCGTTCCCAGCATCGTCATCACCCAGTTGCGCCACTGTGGACTACTCCCGTTTCCGCCTTCCTGATAGCCGCCTTGAATCTCAACCGTTGCGCGCACTGTATTGCGTACGAGTTCACGCAAGCTCTCCTTATCGGCTGCCTCATAATCCCTGGGTCCCCGATCACTCCAATGGGCCATTTTGGCCTTCCACTCGCCGAACAACTCCGTTGCGCGGTGCAGAACGCCATCAATCCTTAGCCACATTTCCGCTTGTTTGGTTATGGTCTTTTTGGCATGGCTCTCCAGGTTATCTTCAGTGTCGGGAAATGATCCTTCCGCAGCCCCCATTTCCATGATGTTCCTTGGTTATGTTCCGAGGCCAAAGCAGATGAAGGTGATAAAGCCGTTATCCGTCGGGGTCGCGACCATCGCGCCCGCCGAGACACTCAGAACCTCCACGATGAACTGCGCAAACCCAGTGGCAGGACCTGCATTGTTGATGCTGTAGGCAGTCAGCCCAGCGGTCGTCACCGCGATGGCCTGTGAGTTACTCGCCAGGAGCGCGTTCTCGAAGTTCACCGAATAGTTGCCGGCTGAATTGCGCGTCACCGACTTGACGTTGAAACCGTTGTTGGGCGCATTCGTTCCAGTCTTGGTCCCATCGAACGTACACCAGGCACTGGCCGTATTGGGCGCACTGATCCCCCGGTTGGCCGGGGTCGTCACTATACCGCCTGAGGCATAGGCCGAGAAGCCACTGGAGTTGATGTTGACCGTGGCCGTCCACGCGCCTGTGGAGCCTCCAATCGCAGACACCGTTCCCCGCAGACCATTGATCTGCGTCATACCGACCACACCCGAAAAGTTCAGCAGCGAGCCGACAAACACCGGATTGGATCCAGCGGCGGAATTGAGAGTCACCACGGCACTGGCCGCCTGCGTGATGCCGCTGATTGAATAGGCATTGCCTGGGCCGATCTGCAGGAACGGGATATCGACCGAGGCCGGGGTTCCCAGACCGCCTACCCGATTGTCCTTGATGAAATTGGTCGCACTGCCCCGACGACAACCAATCATGGTGAGTGAACCACGAAAGGTCGCGGCAATCTCCACGAGGTTCGTGACTGTATTAGCGGCCGCGCAATTGATCATCACATGCGTGCCGATCCCATCCAGATATAAGCCGGTCGTGCACTGCTCAAAGTGCACTTTCTCTAAGATGCTGGAGTCGTACACGATATCGATGCCGCGCGGCAGAAAATTCCCCGCGCCACCGGCAATGACTCCACGGCGAATATCGAGCACACAGTTACCGACCGAGGAGATTTGCTCAACTTTGATCCCAGCTGCGGGGGTGATGGTATCGGAGCCGTAAACTTCGATATCTTCATGCGGCAGGATGTCCGCGCCGCCTGATATCGAATAGCCTGCATTGGTATAGAGAATGCCGTAGGTCGTAAATTGATAGATAAGACAGCGCCGTGGACCGCTGTTGTTCTGCCAGGCATCCGATTGAATCGCCCCCAACCCAGCCACGTTATTGCAGTCAACCGTCAGGCTCTCCAGAATCGAATCGAACATGCTGAAAGGCGCATTATTCGCGCGCAGCATGAACGGGTAGGTTCCTGAGTTCCAACCCGTCACCGCTCGCAGGATCGATCCGTTTTTGTTGGTGCCAAGGAATCGCACATCATTGGGCAGCGTGACCTCGGAAGTCAGTACAGCCGTGCCCAGCGGCAGATCTACGACATTGCCGACCGCACCATGAACGTTCTGCTTGGCGACTAGAATGCTTTGATTGAGGGCTGCCGTATCATCGGTGGCGTTATCAAACTTCGCGCCATAGCGGGCCGGTTGGATCGATGGATAGGCGTAATTGGTGGGCGTCACTCCAGCCTGTTGCTCGGATGCCGTGATCGGATTGAGCACGGGCTGCAATAGAGCCAACTGGCCCGCAGCATTGAAGCCGGCGTTGTAGGGGTCTATCGTGCCGTTGGGACCGGAGACGATCGCCCCAGGGATGCTTGGGTTGTTGGCGTCGGGATATTGTAAAACAGCCTTATACGCCGGCAGTGCATCGTCCAGCCAGATTGCAGGCCAGACCCCATTGCCGTCCGCCTGGACCGGATTGGCGAGCGGGATGGTGAGGGTGAATTCACTCCAGATAGGCTGTAAGGTAGAGGTCCCGGTTTTAAAAAAACTGAGGAAGGCTCCTGGAATCGGGTTATTGGCCTGATCGGCAGCGCGTAGATAGGGGGAGAACAGAATAGCCATGGGTACCCTATGAAGTCATGGGAATGGGCCGTCGCATTGCGCCCGCTCGGCGCCCTTTTGATCATGCTGTGCGTGGTCGCCCCGATCCGATGGGCGATCATGAGAAAAATCCCCGAAGGCAAACTCAGACGGCTGCTATTGACCCGGTTGAATTAGCGGCAATGTCGCCGCTGTTGTAGGTAGAACGGCATTCGGCGCTTGTCGCAGACTTTGCAGAGCGGCTGTTCCCAGGAGGCTGGGAGTGTAATCTGGCGTCGCCAGAGCTCGCTGGCCGACCCCGCTGAGCAATCCTTGGCGCACCGCGTAAGGTGCGGCGGTCCCTGCCGCCGCAGCAGCGGCTAGAGGAATATTCCCGGTCAGCAATCCGCCCACCATTCCACTCCCCCCCACTGCGGCGGCGAGTTTGGAGACACCCACACCGCCCTTGGGTAATTTGGTGGCATCACCGAAGTGATCGGCGAATCGTGCGACGAGTCCGAAGCCGTCCGTCATGGGCCGGCCTTTCTGCAACTGTGCGGCCAAGCGAGTAGCCGAGACATTCCCACCCTTCAATGCAGCTTGCGCCTGGTAGGACTTCGCAATCGTCGTACGCGCTTCCTGGAAGGCTTGGAGCAGATCCGGCTGACCGTTGGCCTGTAGATGACGCCCAATCATATCCTCGAGCGAATCAGCACCCCGAATCTGGGCTTGAGCCAGTGCGCGCGCCTCAGGGTCTCCGGATCGACCGGCGACCGTAAAGTTGGCAGCCGCCTGTTGCCTCAGCCGCTTGGTATATTCGAGTGCTTGCGCGGAGGAAAACCCCGGCTGATCGAGTGAGGTCACCAGTGCATCAATCCGATCGCCGGCAGGCGTTACCGCCCCCGGAAATCCGGCTTGGACATTCTGCGAGACGTTCTGAATGCTACGAATGTCCTGAATGAATTGCGCATCGGGCATGATTCGTCCGGCTTGCCCTACCTGCCGATAAACCTGTCCGGCTTGCTGACGAACGCCTGCCAAGGCTTGTTGCGTGATCGGCTGGTTGGCCGGTAAACCAAGATCCTGCGCGACGAGCCGATTAGTAACCGTTTGGTTCTGTGCTTGGGCCGCCTGCTTGGTTGCAGCTTTGCCTGAAATGCTCTCCAACGCCGTTGCAGTCGCGCTCGGATTCACTTCGGTTGGCGGCACGACGTACCCTTCCGCCCGGCCGGCTTGTAGGACCGCATCACGCTGAGCGTTCTGGCTGGTGAGATTCGCCGCGGTCTGTGCGCGGCCGGCCAAAATGCGTTGAGCACCGGCTGCCACAGCATTGCTAACCGCCTGCCCTCCAGCGCCCAGGACGCCTCCTACACCGATACTACGTACCGTCTCACCCGTAGAGGTGGATGGCTGAAGCGCTCCTGTAGCTGCTCCTATGAGGCCAGCACCCACCACGGTATTAGCCCCAGGGATGGCCATTGCCGGCAGCGTGGCCGCAACATTGCCTGAAATATTCCCGACCTTACCCGCCGTAGAGGCCATGAGCGGCGCATCCCGCTGGCGTGATTGCGCGACTTGCTGACGCAATTCATCGACTCGGGAGAGGGGCGCGCCCGTGACGAGATCATCCAAGCTCGGCGAACGCGGCGCAATGGCATCCGCAATTCCCGCCCCCCACTGTGAGACACCGCGCCCCAGATCGACAAAGGCCTTGCCTGCACCTGCGAGAAAATTCTGCCCGCCTTGACCGATGGGAATATGTGTGTCCAGCGGACCTAACTGCAGGGTATTACCGCCATAGTCGGTCGCGGGGTTCGGTGCCGGCTCTGCCTGGGGTGCCGTACCTTGCGAGCGAATGTAATCCGCCAACTGCTTGGCACCCACGGTATCGCCGGCTGCATCGGCCTTTTGCAGTGCGGTGTAGACCTCGGTGAGATCGGCCATCTACTTGTACTTGTCGAGGAGTGCCTGAATCGGTGCTGGATGCGCGCCAGCAGGCGCCTGTGACGGCAATCCCGTGCTCTTGGCAAAGTCCATGAGTGTCGCGTTCGGGTTCTTCGACTGCTGCAGCTTCGTAATGTCGTGCTGTGTGAAGGGAATGGCGGATTGCACCTCAGATACGATCTTGTTGATCAGCTCCCGCTGAGCCGGCGCCAACTTCGGATTCGACAAGTTCGGTTCGATGCCCTTTTCGATGATCTGCCTGGTTTCGGCGAGCTTTCGAAGCTTGGTGAGCTGCGAATCCCCCTCGTTCAGGGTAATGCTGTCCATCGAGTGCGTGATCGAACCGTTCGGTGCCAGACCGGCGGTCTCAATAGTCGAGAGCGACCGTGAAACCCCCGCGATCATGGTCTTGTAGTCCTGCGCTTCCTGGCTTGTGATCTTCTGCCCTAACACGCTCTTGACCGAGCCCATGAGGGTAGTCGCCGGTTGCGCGCCGCCAAACCAGCCCGTGCTCGTGGTGACGGGCAGCTCGGCGATATTCTTGAGCGCTTGAACCGCCTCATTAGCCGATGCCGCTACGCGGTTGAACATCACGCTCGAGCGTGAGTCCATCCCTGCTGAAACCGCATTCGGATCATGCGGGCCGCCCGCAATGGGTCGTAGTGCACCGGGCGTATTCGGATCGCGCTCATAGCCTGCGGGAACTCCAGTCCGGGCCGCTTCCAGATCCTGACCGCGCATGGTGATATTCTGTCCGCGGGCCTGTTGGGCACGCTCCGCCGCCGCACGGGCGTTCTCAGCGGCGATCGTGTTCTGGTTGCGCGCGAGCTCGCCCCCCGGACCTTCCTGCTTGTAATGCGCCTGGATCATGGCCTGATGGGCCTGGAACTGTTTCTCAGGGTCCACCAATCCGGCTAGGGCCTGTTGTGCTACATCGCCGGCCTGCTGCTTCACTTGCTCGGGGGTAAGTCGTGCGAAAGCTCCCGGTCCATGCGCCTGATCGTATTGAGCCGCAAACCCTGGCGCTACGCTATGCACGGTTCCGATCGGATCATCCGAATTCGCGACCTGATTGGCGGCGGTGAAGAGTTGCCGGTATCGGCTTGTCAAATCAGCCGCACGGGCCTGATTGAGATCCCCGGAGGCTTTCACTCCGGCCATGCCATATTTGCCGGCCAGATCCGACAATCCGACATTCGGATTGGCCTGAATCGCCTGATCAATGCCCTGTTGATCTGCCTGCGTTCGCTGCGCTTCCTGCAGCTGTAGATCGCCCATCTGCTGTCGCTGTTGCTGCCCTTTAATCTGGCCGGCTTGCTGCAGGATATCCCCGAGATTGATAGGGCTATAGACGGCCATGTCAAGGACCTCCATAGGGCGCTTGATTGACCGACGTCGCCGGATTCAGATAGCGATACAGAAGATAGTTACTCCCCAATGTATTGGCTGTATTACCGATGGTCTGCCCGATATCTCCATAGGCCGATGCCCGCGCATTGCCGGCGGACATCAGGGCATTGCTGTTCGCGTTTGCCATGTTGGTTCCAGCCGCTTGAGTGGCATTCGTGGCTGCTTGCCCCGCTCCGGCCACTCCCGATAATCGGCTCACATAGTCACCGAAATTCTGGTTGGCCAAGCCATTGGCATAGGTCTCTCCTGCCTTTACCGCAGCGCCAGAAAGCAATCCACCCCGAGCAGCCGCAGACCGATTGATTGCATCCTGACCCTGTCCCAGATTGAACTGGAAGTCAGGCGATGTTGAGAAGCTCGAAAAGTCGGCTTTGCCAGAACCCTTCACGACATTGCCATTGGCGTCGACGGTATCGAGCCCATACAGCTTGGCGATCTGATCCAACGCGCTTGCGCCGGTCGTTCTCCAGGGAGCCTGATCAGCGCGCGTTTGGGCATATTGCGCGCCTTGTTGTGATATCGAGGCATTGGAGGCACTCTTGATGGCGCCGGCCTGTTTGTTAGAAGCATAGATGGACGCACCGACCCCAACTGCGGCCACGCTCACCGCTGCAATGACTGCACTCATGAAAGCCTCTGTTGATTCAGAGCCGCGCCCAACTCTTTCACGGATTCGGCGGACTCAAAGATATCGGCTTCGAGGGTCGCGATATCCCGCTCGCCTGTGGGATTCGGATGAATAGTACGTGCAATGACGTCATCCACCGCATAAACCACCATCTGGTAGCCGGGCAATGTCACAATCTCAGACGGCGCTTGGAAAGCATCCCTACTCCCGTCACGTTGGACGAGAACGACCGAACCTTCCAGTAACTGGCAGACGTGGCCATGCCTGTGAACGCGGCCCGTCAGCAGCGTCCCGACTGGAATGCGAATCTCGCGGATGTACAGATTGCCCTCAAAAAGATGTTTCAGAGGGCACTGCGTTTGCTCCAGCGTGAGAAACTGATCCGTTAGTGCCGCCACCTTTTCCGTCCAAGTCAAACCCGGCAGCTGGTCCCACTGGGGGATAGGGACGTCGTTTGGCATCGGCCATCATCCTTTGGTAGCACAGCATCTGAGCGACACCGGCATTCAATTTCTTGAGTTCGTCGAGAATCGCTTGCGCTGTAACTTCGTTCATATGACCTGATACTGAAAGACGAACATCATGACCCGATTGCTGGTATCCACTGCGATGAACTGCAGGCTCGCGCGATCATTCGTGAGATCACTCAGTATCGCCGCTCCCTGACCAGCCACGGTGTTGCAAAAGGCGATGCCCGAGCACTGCTTGTTGTCCGTGAAGTTCGACGCGATGGGGAGCGAGATACCCAATTCCACCGCGCCTGCGGCCGTGGGGTCCAGATCCACCCGGCCTGACACCGTCACCACGCTTCCAATTCTCGTGTAGGCGCAGAGATTGGCTCCCGAAGTATCCAGATTGGTCACGTTCGTGAGCGTCGGCGTGTACGTGCCCGTTGCGAATGCGGCGGCAAGGGCTGCAGTAATGGCCGTGGTCACTTCGGAATCGCGCGCGATAGTTGACGGAATATCCGTGTCCGCCAGCGCTCCAAACCCCAATGCCCCGGCACGGCGTACGAAGAACGTATCATCCGTCGTCGCGCCGATGTCCGCGGGCGTTCCTGGCGTATTAGTAACACGCCCAATGACGCTAGTGGGAATACTGTCGCGCAACTTTGGGTTAGTGACAACCTTGTCCGCCAACTTCGTGATGGTGACGGAGTTGTCATCGGGCACCACTGCGGTTGACCTCGTCCATCGATCCCAGTCTGCTTGGTTGACCGGCGGAAACCCAGGCGGCTTAAGTGGCATTTTTCAGGATCGCCTGTATCAATGTGCGCCGGACGGGATCTGATACCTTGTACCGATACACACGATCTCGAGACTGCCCCAGCCGGTTAAACAAAGCAGCACGGCGAAAGTCTCCGGCCTTACCCAACTGACGCCAGATCTCATTCGACCATGTACGTCCACCGTCATCCGACCAATCCAGCATGACTCGGGGATCTTCGCCCTGCCCCGTAGTTCCCACGCCCTGTTCGAAGACGAGCTCGAGGGATGCATGCGGGATGAGCAGGTTGTCCTGTGCAATCGCGGGGGCGGCAACCTGAGACACCAGGGTATCGCCCCACTCAGTGAACGTGCCGGCATCCAGAATCCCGAGTTTGTTCGAGGTGCGATCCCCCACGTAGGTTGTGTTGTTCCCACGGAGCACAAAGGCCGCGCGCCAGTTCGAATATCCGTAGGACTGCCGCTCATGCCAAAGCTGGGTTGACACATCGTAAACCCACGTAGCCTCGTTGTAGGTCAGCCCATACATGGAGTGGCCATTCTCGATCCAGGTATTCCCCACGCACTCCTGGGCGGCGTACTTCGCAATGGCCTGCTCCATGGCGGTCTGCGAGATCCGCACCGGGGTATAGCCGTTCACCCGTCTGACCGTACCGTCGGTAGCGGGAAAGAAGATGGAATTGTCGATCTTCGCCGGTCCATACTTGGACGTAGTCCCGATCTCCATGAAGCCCGAGGACGTGCGGCTCAACGGGAAGGCGGGATCACCTGAGTTGTACCAAACTTCCGTTGTCTGACGGCCAAAGAGAAACAGTTCCCGGTGATCAACAATGCCGACCACCACGTCATCGGGTGCGGCTTCGGCGGAAGCAAAATCCAGCGCATCCCACCCGGAAGGATCAAAGGCCGTGTGATTGACGTATACCCGCCCATCCCCTGGGCCTCCGACCATATAACCGTCGAGGAACGCGACCCACTCATATCCGGGAAAGTCAGGATCCGTGATTTGTGCGGTGACTGCCCCATCCCACAGATAGGAAGGGCCGTTCACCGTCACCATGACGTGCGAGCCGTCTCCATCGATGAATACCGGCCCCGCGCCTGGGATTGAGCCCAATGCAGTGACCAGGCCTCCAGCCGTCACGCTGTAGAGTTGAGTTCCCGAGACGACGTAGCCGAGATTGTTGACGATCTCTGCCCCTCTCATGGGGCCAGTGCCGAAGCTCAGGAAGTCCTTAATCCCGAAACAGGCGACCACTGCCGCAGCCGTTTTAGCGGCGGGCGGTGCCGGCTCGAGGTAGGAATTCACCATCCGTTGACATGAGAGGGGTAAGGATGCGTGCTGGTAATTCTGAGTTCCAAAGGGGACGGCCGGCATCAGAAATACTCAGCCCTGACTGGCCGTGAGACGACCGTGGGCGAGAGAATCTTCCGCAGCTGCCGCTCTGCCATGGAGGTAGTGGGCAACCCCAAGATGCCTTCGGTGGCGATCTTGGAGCGCTTGGGCTCGCCTAACATGAAGTCATCGACCAGTAACGCCGCCACCATGGCGATAATGGAATCCACCATCACGTCATCTATGCCGTCGGCAAAGTCAATGACCGCGATGTCCAAGTCCTGGAGTTGCTTTTGAATCGCGTCGCACTTCTCCCCGATCAACACCGCGTCTTCCGCCGAGAGTGAGTTGCCCACGGGCAGCACCCCCAGCTTCCGGGCTACCCGCTCCTTGAATTGATAAAGGTTGACACTCACGGAACCTCCCGGAATTGATCAGTCCCTTGGCAACCAGCGGTGGAACATCCTTGCTCCACCCTTTTGTGGCCGCGATGGCGCCGTAGCCCGGGAAAACCCCGGACCACGGCTCATCGCCTATGAGCTCAACCTTCACTGATTGGTGCACATCACGGTCAGGTTGAACAATCCCGCCGCCGGAGTTGTGGCAACCGTGGTGATGTTGATCTGCACCTTGGTGCGGACTGCCGTGACGACGGGTGCCGGAGAGATTCCCCAGAACGCCGAACCCGCGCCCGAACCGGTGGTGACACCGGTAATCGCATCCACCGTTGAGGCGCCCACGAGTTGGATTTTGTAAACCAACGCAGAGGCCGCAAGCGATGCGGTACTGACAATGAACCCGATAACAGTGACGTTCTCGGGGATGTACCCCAGTTCCACGATATCGCCCACATCATCGAGTGAGGTCGTTGCGATCGTGGCGCTGAAGGTATAAGAGACGCTGCCAGCCTCATAAGGCTTCGGCACCAAATGCGCGGCGCTGTTCGCCACCGCTACTGTTGCTGCTGTCACTTTGAAATTACTCCGTAGTGGTGGTTATTAACCGTCAGCGACTGCTGAGGCGAAGATAGTCAGAATGCCGTTGTCCTTCGGCGTGGTGGTGTCCGTCGCTCCGGTTCCGAACTGGATCTTGCCGACGTCGTAGATCTGCTGGATTGCTACACCGCGCTTGGTCTGGTAGTCCATCTCCTGTGTGCGTGTATTCCAGCGCTGAGCCAGCGCATATCCCAGTGCCTGCGCACCGCACAGGTAACATTCGCCGACATCAATCGATGAAGCGCCCTGAGCGAGCCAGGTGTTCTGCGCCAGCTCCGGGATCTCGCGTACGATCACGCCGTCCCACACGATGTCGCCATCGGTAAAGAGCGGGTTGTCGGTACCCCGATCCAAGGCGTACTGCCGCGACTGAATGATATTCGTGTCGAGCTTGAGATCGCGGAAACAGGTTGATGGGGCGAACATGACGTACCATTCCTCATCCCCGTTGACCTTGATGGGACGGATCTTGGGAGTGGCTGCCTTCGCCAGACGTTTGGCGAGTGAGACCATGGAGGAAGACAGCTTGTCGTTCGTGCTGTCCACGGTCGCCAAAGCGGTGGCAAACACGTTCGAAACACCATTGGCGACCAGAATTCCATAGAGCGCGCGGTCACGGTTGTTGGTCGTCCAGGTATTCAGCGCGGTTGCGTTGGCCACCTGAAACGTAGACGTGCTGCCGGTGCCGTTCGGACCTTGGCCGGCGCCTGCGAGAACCGCATCTTTCTGACCCAATGCACTGATGAAGCGGTCGCGGGTCTGCTCCATCGACCAGCTCTGCAGCACCGCCTTGGCGGCCTCGCGCAAGCTGATTGCAGTAACCTGCTCCTCAAACTCCGGTACCACGACACCATGGCGATAGAGATTGACGGCGAGGGGCCAGGAGCGCTGGCTCAGGTCCTCCTCGAAGCCCTGCAAGGTCTGATTATTCTTCTTGCCCGCGCCCTGAAGACGATTCACGAGCTCGAAATAGATGGTGTCGCCTGCGGACTTGGAGAGTTTCTCCTTGACCTGGACGATGGAATTCTCGTCCGTGCCCATGTAGCGGGCGAGCCGGTTGCCACGGATGTACTCCGTGAAATAGTTATCGTCCCACTGTTTGACCCGCAATGCGGTAGGGACGGTTGTATCAGCCATGGTGGCTATCTCCGATCATTGATTCGTAATAGGGATTTCAGCGGGGGCGGACCCGCATAGACGGGTTCCGTCACCACAGGGGAGCTGTCGGAATTGAGGGAGGCCGGAACAGCGGGAGGCTTTACGCCTCCCTTGGCCGCGAACTCCGCTTCAACTTCAGCTCGAATGGATGCTTTGAGCTTTTCTCGGTAGGCGACCGGATCGCCGTTCACCGAACCTAACTCGCGATGCAGTAGGCCTTGCTTATAGGCGTACTCTGCCGGGTTGCGCTCCTGACGCAAGCGTACGAACAGTGACGGGTCCGCTTCGGCAGCCTCGAGAAAGGCCGCTTGCATCTCGTCGTAGTCCTTGTGTCGCTGGCGTGCGATCTCAGCCGTGAGGTTGCAGCGCTCGACAAAGAGTGTTTCCTGCAGCTGTTCCCGTTCGCTTTTGAGGGCGCCGGGAAGATCAGTCCAGGGGTCAATCGGCTCTTTCTTGGGCTGCTCCAACTCACGCAGTCGCGCTTCTGCGGCCTGACGCTTCTCGCGCTCGGCCTGCATGGCCCTTTTGTAGGCTTGTTCCTTCTCGGACTCTTGGACTGGAGCAACAACCAGCGGTGCTACGACCGGAGGAGTTACCTCGGGAGGCGTGATAACCGGAGTGGCCTCGACCTTGGGTTCGGCTTTCGCCTCCACCTTCGGTTCTGCCTTCGGCTCCTCGGTCGGCGTCACCGAGACAAAACGCCCGTTTTCATCACGCGCACGATTACCAATCAACGAGTCCAGAGACGGACTTTCGTCAGCCATACATCCACCTATCGTTTGGATTTATTCACGAAGCGCCCGCACTGCGGCGTCCAGTTTCCTCATTGACGGAGAGGAGTCCCGATGAACGCCCTTAAAGCCGGCGGCGCTAGTCCAATGCCGTGAGAATCAATACGAGCGCTTCTTCGTCGTCTCGTTCTGCCTGCTCGCGCATCAGAAATTCAATTTCACGATCGATCCGCGCACTCAGTGCTGCGGGCGCCTCGCCCAGTGTTTGGGCGAGCGTCGTAAAGTCGGGAACCTTGTCGATGACCGCTTGCGGCGGTGCCCGCTCAAAGCTAGCCGGCGAGATGAAGACCGGCGCGGGTAGCTCTAGTAAGCCTTGTTTGCGGCGCTTCTTGCGGCGGTAGAACCCTTCTGCAATGCGCGGACTATCGACTGGGCCAGGCTGTGCACTGAATGGCTGATCGAGCGTGCCGAATGCATCGAATAGCATTCCCGCGATGCCAGCCAACGTGCCGGAGGCTGTCAGGGTGCCAGAGGCATTCAGCGTGATCGCGGTCGTGCCGCTGATGGATCCCGAAGGCACATCGGCGGTTGCACTGGCGCCGAAGACGAGCGCCGAGAGTCCGGCGAGTGCGCCCGATCCCGTCAGCGTTGCGCTCTGCCCGAAGACAAGCGCGGAGGAACTCGCTAAGGCGCCGGTACCCGTCAATGCGCCAGTCTGTCCGAACGTCAGGGCACTCGAGCCCGCGAGCACTCCGCTGCCCGTGAGCGTACCCGTCTGACCGAATACGAGGGCCGCAGAGCCCGCGAGGACGCCGGCGCCTGTGATCGCCCCAGATTGGCCGAAGATCAGTGCCGCGGAGCCGCTGAGTGCTCCCGCGCCCGTAATCGCACCGATTTGTCCAAAGACCAGACCCGCGGTCCCTGCGAGGGCGCCCGACCCGGTGAGAACTCCCGACTGGCCAAATGTCAGCGCGGCCGTGCCGGCTAATGCTCCATCCCCGGTGAGAGTGCCGGTTTGATCGAACGCGAGGGAAGCCGTTCCCGAGATCGCACCCGAGGTCGCGGCTTCCCACTGCGACCGCAGGTCTATGAACATGGGTTACCCCAGCGTTAGACGGGGACCTCCTCCCACACCATGCTGAACTGCCCTACCAACGTGGTGGCAGTGGCCGAGGCCGCAATCGAGCACCAACACTGCGGCGGCACAATCAACGCGCCACCCACATCGATCCAACCATTGCCGAACGTGTCCACGGTGAGCGCACCGGTGTGAACCTGCGCGAGCGGCCAGAAGAACGTTCCGGCATTCGTGGGTGTTCCGACACGGTAAGCGGTACACGCCGATGCGCTACCCCCGATAAAGAGGTTGGACGTCGTGTCAATCGCGGTCGTAGAGCCCGGGGCCGAGACTTGTCCCGCCGCTCCAGTCAGTCCCAGTGCAGCCGCAACCGTCGTCACCACGGTATGCGGCACACCAATCCCCAGAATGACGGCGTTTCTGTTAGTGCTGCCATTCCACAGCAGTGGCCCACCAGTACCAGCAGCAGTGCTGAAGATAACCGGCGCAGTCACGATGGCGCGTGCTACGAAGAGATTGCCGCGAACCGCCTGCTCGTAATAGCGGCCGTGGAGCTCGGAGACGATCGAATCGCCCAAGCGACCCGCGCGAGCGGCCATCTGGGTGCCGTCGGCGCCGAGGGCGGGGCCGACCTGAACGTAATTGGGCAGTGGCATGGGGAATCCTATGGAGGTGGAAAGTCGTCTTCAGAGACGTTGACGTTGGAGGTAGCTTGTAGCGTTTCCAGGATGGCTCTGAGCACCGCCAGTTGCGCGCGGCTATTGGCGAGTAACTCACACAGCACGTTGCCGGTATCGCCTACCAGTACGGCCCGTTGACGGTAGATCGCGGCGCCGGCGGCCGTGGACGTAAGGTCCATATCGACCATCTTGCCGGCGCCATCCGGGGCTACTTGTAGTTGAGCGTCGCTCATACGTACTCGATGGTGAGAATGACCTTACGTCCACGGCCGCCGGCCGTATCGGTATCTGCTGAACCTGTGGTCATCGTGATGCCGAGGCCCGCGGCGAATGCGAAGGGCACTGTCGGGGCTAGGATAAAACCCGCTCCCGTGGTCGCTCCGGGAATGCCGTAACGACGTATGGGCGTTCCGGCGCCGGCCACAGGGACTGTCGCGCTGTCATATAGGCGTAGGTACCGAACTGCCGCATTAACGTTGATCGCGTGAATTGACGTCACGACGCAGGGCCGATTGCAGATCAGCGTTACATTCGCTGTCGCTGCGGCCACGAGACTGAATGGAATGCTAACATCAGTGGCGTTCTCGCCCATCCCGACGAGAGCTTTGACGCGCGAGAAGAGCATTTAGTCGAGCGTCACAACGAGAGCGCCAATCGCGAACGAGGGCGTAATGCCGGCGGTGACAGCCAATTGTGCCGTCAGCACTCCACTGGCAATGATCACACTGGCACCCGAGGTGGCTACCCCAACGGAGAAGTAAGTACAGGTGCTGGAACCGGCCGTACAGGCCCCAAAAGTCACAGCTGCCGCGTTCGCCGCTTGAGTGGGTGCGGTGCCCGAGACCGTGAAACCCGCTCCTGAACGGGCGACCGCCACCCGCGCATAGCCGGTATAGGTCGCCTCACTCGTCGTCTGATCGCCCGCCTCGCCTGGATCGGCGGTATGCAAGGCAATGAAGAGGCTGCCCGCGGTCGTAGAGCCACGCAAACCGGTCGCGTCCCCGACGTTGGCCGCATTCGTGTTGTTGAATATCAACAACATCAACTGGGATTCGAATGCATTGCTCGCTGACATTTAGCCTAGTCCTAGGGTCAAAAGTTGTTTGGTCGCAGCGGAGGCATCCGCAAAGGCCATCATGAAAACCTGATAGTGATCGCTCGTGAGGGCGCTGAAATTGCTGCCGGCGGTACCGGGATTGCTCGCGTTTCGATACTGCAGGCGGGCGTTGAACTGCGCCTGATCCCACTTCCACACGACGCTCGAGCTGGTATTGCCCGTGCCCGTAGCCGGAACACTCGACAGACTCACATCTGCGATGGCAAAGCCCAGAATGATGCCGGGCGATGAGCCCAGGGCAGCTGTACCTGAAACCGCGTTGTCCGTTCCAGCCGTGTAACTCGCCTGCGTGGCGTTATGACCTAAGAGCGGTGAGGCACTCAGCCCGGTAAGTTCGACGCAAATAGCGGCATTGTAATCGTCGAAGTTGGAGACCTGAATATCGACATACCCGCCCACGCTGTAGCGGTTGCCGGCGGCCGTCGCGCTCGTCGCACCGAACGTCAGCTGTGTGGCTGTATTCGAGGTGACAGTCGAAGTGGCGCCATTACTCAGATTGAAATAGGTCGCCCCAACCCACTGATTCGTCGTCCATGCCTTGGCCGTGTCCTGACAGGTCGTCGTGCTGCCGCCGGTCGCATCGCCTCCGTCTCCTGCCGCGATCGCTCCCGCATTCGGGAAATAGTAGCTCCCGATATCCAGCCCGTCCGAGGGCTTGGTGAGATGATCGAGAGACGTATAGGCCGGATTGGTCGAATCCGAAATCCCATTGACCGTATTGCTGCTGAGATTCGCGATACACGCCACAACCACGATTGTGCTGTTGGGCAGCGTGGGCGTTGATGTAGTGGCGCGAAAATGACTCGGCGTCCCCGCGATTCCGCCGAGGTTGCTGGGGGCAGGGTCAAAGGTGAACACCTGCCGGATTGCACCGGCCATTTAGTTGACGGTCGCACCGCTCACGCGGCCCTGGGCATCACGTTCGACCGTGATCTTTCGCGGCTTCGCTTTCTCGGCGCCGTTCGCTTTGGCCGATTGCTCTTGCTGCTGTGCTGTAGCCGCACGCGCTTTCTCGCGCTCCTGATGCAGCTGCTGGTTGTGCTGCAAGGCCAGATCCGAAACCTGTTTCTTGTGCTCGACCTGTTGAGCTTCCAATTTGGCGGTGAGTGTATTGATGGCCGCTTCCTTGGCCGCCCCATCCACCACGGAATTGGCCGCATCCTGAGTGGCCTTGAGATTCTGAGCCGCCAACAGTTGCAGTGACTTCAGCTCGATCTCCTTGGCGTTCAGCATCTCCATTTGGGCCTCAAGCTCCTGTTGACGGGCGGCGAACTGCGCTTCCAACGCGGTGCTCTTGGCCTGCAATCCGTCCTGCATCGCCTTTAGGTTGGCCATCTGCAGCTTCACCTCGGAGGCTTGCTGTGT
>Ga0207711_10001361_pt1 | contig 23065 bp, 25 predicted proteins | sample KBSS34metaG_FD_184401 | JGI IMG/M metagenome (GOLD analysis project Ga0207711, IMG submission 184401) | Switchgrass rhizosphere microbial communities from Kellogg Biological Station, Michigan, USA - KBS S3-4 metaG (SPAdes) (version 2) | ecosystem: Host-associated > Plants > Roots > Rhizosphere...
CAGGATCGCGAATGCTTGAATACGCTTGCTCATGTCATTCCCCTTGTCGTCTCGTTACTTACAGGAGACTCCTGCGCGGCAGGCCATACGCGTCGGAGGACAAGGGCGACACTTACCTAAGGGTAGGGACGCCTGACGGTGGAAAGCTAGCGGCGGGTCGGGCGAGCGGCTAGGCCGCGGCAATGCAGTTGGAGATTGTCCCCGACAGCGAGCGGCGCGGCTTCATCGGCGCGCTGCCGCCACGGCTGCGCCCGTACGCGAGCTTGATGCGGCTCGATCGCCCGATCGGCACCTGGCTGCTCTATTGGCCGTGCGCGTGGAGCGTGGCGCTCGCCGGAGTCGACGGCCGCTGGGGGCTGTTCGCCTGGCTCGCGCTCGGGGCGTTCGCGATGCGTAGCGCCGGTTGCGTTTACAACGACGTGGTTGACCGCGAGCTCGATCGACAGGTCGAACGGACCCGGTTGCGTCCCCTCGCCAGCGGCCGCGTGCCCTTGCGGTCAGCGTGGATCTTGATCGGCGTGCTGTGCGCCATCGGCCTGATCGTTCTGCTCCAGCTCAATTCCACCGCGGCAATTGTCGCGCTCGCCAGCATTGCCCCGGTCGTCGCCTATCCGTTCATGAAGCGCATCACCTGGTGGCCGCAGGCGTGGCTCGGCCTGGTCTTCTCATGGGGAGCGCTGGTCGGCTGGCCGGCAGTGACCGGTTCGCTTGCCTGGGCGCCGTTGCTCCTGTGGTTCGGGAGCATCGCCTGGGTGATCGGCTATGACACGCTCTACGCCATCCAGGATATCGAGGATGATGCTCTGGTGGGGGTCAAATCCTCCGCCCGCCGTATGGGCGACAAAGCGCCGCTTGGCATCGCGATTTTCTATGCGCTCGCATTGGCGCTGTGGTCCGCGGCGGTCTGGACCGTTCGTCCCGACTGGCTCGCGCTCCTGACGCTCGTCCCTGTCGCGCTTCACCTCGCCAACCAGGCGCTGCGTGCCGACCCCAGCGATGGTGATCTGGCGCTCAAGCTGTTTCGTTCGAATCGGACCTGCGGGTTCCTTGTTCTCCTGGCGATGCTGGTCGTCGGGCTTTCGTCGCGCTAGGCGCGGCAGCCATGCTGTCACCCGATCAGGCCCGCAAGATTGCTGAAACCCTCGTTGAGCGCGGTTCCAGCGCCGGTGCGACTGCGGCCGACGCCTTGTACGTCGGTACTCGCTCGTCAGGCGTGCAGGTGCGGCTGGGCGAACTCGAGGGCGTGAGCCGGTCCGAGGGTGAAGAGATCGGCCTTCGATTGTTCGTGGGCCAGCAGTCGGCGACGGCGTCGTCATCGGATCTGTCGGATGAAGCGCTCGCCGCGCTGGTCGAGCGCTGTCTGGCTATGGCTCGCGAAGCGCCGGAGGACCGCTATGCGGGACTGGCGCCGGCCGAGTTGCTGCATCGGGGCGATCTGCCAGAACTGGATGCGGAAGATCGTCGCGAACCGGACCCGGCGGAGCTTCGGGCGCGCGCCCTCGAAGCCGAAGCTGCCGCGCTCGCTGTTCCCGGGGTTACCAACTCGGGCGGACCCGGCGCCAGCGCCTCCGCCAGCATTGTCGCGCTGGCGACATCGGGCGGCTTTTCCGGCGCGTATGGATCGACCGGACACGGCTGCTCGGCTTCGGTCGTCGCCGGTGAAGGCGCGACCATGCAGCGCGATTACGAGTGGCATAATGTGCGCCATCTCGAGGACCTCGACGACGCGGTGAAGATCGGTCGCCGCGCCGGTGAGCGCGCAGTCGCGCGGCTCAATCCGACGCGGCCCAGGCCCGGCCGCTACCCGGTGTTGTTCGAACCCCGCATCGCTTCCAGCCTGCTGGGCCATTTCGCCGGTGCGATTTCCGGCTCGGCGATCGCGCGCAAGACCAGCTTCCTCCAGGACAAGCTCGGCGAACGCGTGTTCGCGCCCGGCGTCTCCATTGTCGACGATCCGCTGCGGTTGCGCGGGCTGAGGTCGCGCCCGTTCGACGGCGAGGGCGTGCGCGTTGCCCGTACCGAGCTGGTCGCAGACGGCACGCTAACCAGCTGGATCGCGGAAAGTGCGTCGGCGCGGCAACTCGGCATTGCGCCGACCGGCCATGCCGCCCGCGGCGCCAGCGGCGCACCGGGCGCGAGCCCGAGCAATCTCTATTTTTCTGCCGGCAAGCGCAGCCCGGAGGAATTATGGGCCGCGTATCCCGAGGCCGTGCTGATCGTCGAGCTGATTGGCCATGGCACCAATTTGGTGACCGGCGATTATAGCCTCGGCGCAGTCGGCTTCATGGTTCGCAATGGCGAGATCGCGGAGCCCGTCGCCGAAATCACCGTCGCGTCGAACCTCGCCGACATGTTCGCGACGCTGGAGCCCGGGTCGGACCTCGAATTCCGCCGTGGCATGGATGCGCCGACGGTCCTCATTCCCGAGATGACGGTCGGCGCGGCCTAGGCCGTCGCCGTCACCTTCGGAATTCCAAGCCGCCTAAGTTCGATCGCCGGACAGCGATCCATTACCACCTTCAGCCCCGCCGCCTCGGCTCGCGCCGCCGCGTCTTCATCGATCACGCCGAGCTGCATCCACACCGCCTTGGCGCCGGCGCGAATTGCCTGGTCGACCGCTTCGCCCGCCGCGTCCGACCGGCGGAAGATGTCGACGATGTCGATTGGCGCGTCGATCTCGGACAGGTCGCGCCACACGTGCTCACCGTGGAGGGTGCCGCCGATGAGCTGTGGATTCACCGGGAGCACGCGATAGCCGTGATCCTGGAGGATTTTCATTACGCCATGCGAGGGCCGGCTCGCCCGATCCGACGCCCCGACCATGGCAATCGTTCTGGCGGTGGTCAGTAGGTCGGCGATATCCTCGTCGCGGGTTAGCGGCATGGCGGCTTTCCTTTCGGCGAGTTCAATGCGCCAGGGCGTCCATCAGTTTCTTGGCCAGGGCGGCGAACGCGTCGCCGTCCGGCCCGTCGGCGGCTGCAGGCGGCTTTCCGGCATCGGACGCCTCGCGGATGTTAAGCGACAGGGGCAGGCGCCCAAGGAACGGCACGCCCAGTTCCTTGGCTGCGTCCTCCGCGCCGCCCGTGCCGAACGGATGCGATGCTTCGCCGCAATGCGGGCAGGTATAGGTCGCCATATTCTCGATGATCCCCAGCACCGGGACGCTCATCTTGTTGAACAAGTCGACCGCGCGGCGCGCGTCGATCAGCGACAGGTCCTGCGGGGTCGATACGATCACCGCGCCGGCCGGACGCGAGCGCTGGATCAGCGATAGTTGCACGTCACCGGTGCCGGGCGGCATGTCGACCAACAAGAGCTCGGTGTCGCCCCAATCGCCTTCGACCAGTTTGGCCAGCGCGCCGGTCGCCATCGGCCCGCGCCACGCCAGCGCATGACCCGGCGACACCAGATGGCCGAGCGAGAGAAACTTGATTCCGTGGGCTTCGACCGGAATCAATTGCTCGTCTTGGGCGGTCGGCTTGTCGGTGCTGCCGAGCAAGGTGGGTTGCGACGGGCCATAGACGTCGGCATCGACCAGTCCGACCTTTTTCCCGCTCCGCGCCAGGGCCACGGCGAGATTGGCCGCGACCGTCGATTTGCCGACCCCGCCCTTGCCGCTGCCGATGGCGATGATCGTGCGGCTCGGCTGGGTCGCGGTCATCGCGACGCGCGCTTCGCTCACGCCAGGCAAAGCGAGGGCCGCCGCGCGCAAGTCGTGCTCGAGGGCGTCGCCCTCCTTCTTCGACAGGCCCGACGCGTCGGCGATGATCGTCGCGACGCCACCCGCAAGCTTGCGCGAACGAATTCGCTCGTCGTGCGGGAGGTCGGTCAGCGGGTCGACGGGGTGGGCCATGAGCGGCACATAGGAAGAGCGCGGCCACTTGCCACTGTTTTTCGTGGTGAGGCCTTCCTATACTCGGGCCCATGAACATTTTTCTGGGGTGGGGCGCCCGCGCTCGCGGCCTGTTCGCCGATACAAAGGGACCATGGGGATCGAGCGGCGGCGACGGTGGCGATCCGCCGCCGTCGGAAGGTGGTGGCCCGTGGGGCGAACCCCCGCGGCGGAAGCGCCCATCGACGCCGTCGGGCGGGTCATCACCCGCGCTCGATGATTTCCTGCGCCGTAGCCGGGAGCGATTTTCGGGAGGCGGGTTTCCGGGCGCGCCAAACCGGTCGATCGTGACGTGGGTGGTCCTGGCGCTGGTCCTGGCCTGGCTGGTTTTCACGTCGATGCATTCAATTGCCCCCGGGCAACGCGGCGTGGTGACCCGCTTCGGGCGCTACAGCGCGACGCTCGGGCCGGGCATCGGCTGGACCCTGCCATCGCCGATCGACCGGGTGAAGAAGCTCGACGTCGAAAACATCCAGGTCGTCGATCTCGGTTCGGCCGCCACGCAGGACCTGATGCTGACTGGTGACCAGAACCTGATCGACATCGCTTATTCGGTCCGCTGGAACATCCGGACGCCGGAGCTTTACCTGTTCGAACTGGCCCAGCCCGACGATACGATCCGCGAGGTCGCCGAAAGCGCGATGCGCGCGGTGATCAGCCGGGCCAGCCTCAACGACGCTATGGGCGACCGCCGCGCCGATATCGAAGCCCAGGTTGCCCAGACGATGCAGCAGATCCTCGATCGCTATCGCTCGGGCATCCAGATCCAGGGTATCGCGATCAAGCAGGCGGACCCGCCCAACGAGGTCAACGATGCGTTCAAGCAAGTGACCGCCGCGCAGCAGGACGCCAAGTCGTATATCAATCAGGCGAACGCCTATGCGTTGCAGATCACCGCCAAGGCCCAGGGCGATGCGGCGTCGTTCGACAAGGTCTACGAGCAGTATAAGCTCGCGCCTGACGTGACCCGCCGCCGAATGTATTACGAGACGATGGAGCAGGTCCTCTCAAAGGTCGACAAGACGATCATCGAAGCTCCCGGCGTGACACCTTATCTGCCGCTGCCGCAGGTCCAGAAATCGTCGCCGCGGGAGCCGGGCCAATGATCACCTTGGTCCGCAACCGCCCGATCCTGACCGCGATCCTCGGCATTTTCCTGCTCGTGGTGCTGCTCGGCAGCTTCCCGATCGTTCCTGAAACCAAGCAGGCAGTGGTCGTCCGCTTCGGCAAGCCGGTACGGATTCTCAACCGTTACGAGGCCGGCCGGCCGATTGGCGCGGCTGGCGCCGGCATCTCGTGGCGCATCCCGTTTGCCGAAGATATTCAATGGATCGACAAGCGCGTGCTCGACGTCGACATGCAGACCCAGCAGGTTCTGTCGACCGATCAGCGCCGGCTCCAAGTCGATGCTTACGCGCGCTACCGGATTGTCGATCCGCTGCTGATGTTCATCCGCGCCCGGACGGAAGAGCAACTCAAGGAGCAGCTCCGTCCGATTCTCGGCTCCGAGGTTCGCAACGAACTCGGCAAGGTTGAATTCGCGGCTTTGCTGTCGCCTGAACGGCAGGGCGTGATGGATCACGTCCGGACCTCGCTCAACCGGATTGCCGGCCAATATGGCGTCCAGATCATCGACGTCCGCATCAAGCGCACCGACCTGCCCGATGGCGCCCCACTCGACTCGGCTTATGAGAGCATGCGGACGGCGCGCTTGCAGGAAGCGCGGTCGATCCGTGCCCAGGGCATGAAACAGGCGCAGATCATCCAGGCCCAGGCGGACGCCGACGCGTCGCGCACCTATGCCGCGAGCTTCGGCAAGGATGCGCAATTCTACGACTTCTATCGTGCCATGCAGAGCTACCGGACAACCTTCGTCGGCGACCCGGGCGGCAAGGCACCAGCCTCGACCACAATCGTTTTGTCGCCGCAGAACGACTATTTGAAGGAATTCACTGGACGCTCACGCTAATTGCGTTCGTTCAAAATCTATTCACCCGCCAAGGACATTAGCGCCTTGCGTCCAACGCTGAATGATGGAGTATCCATGATCTCGAAGGAGACCGGAAAAGTGCGCTACGCCTATGGGGTCGCAATGGCCCTGCTCTTGGGAGGAACTGCTTTCTCTCTCGCTACCGGGCAGGCTGGCGCTCAAATCGCGCAGAATGCCCCCTCGGCCCTCGCTCCGCGCCCCGGCGCGCCGATGTCGTTCGCCGATCTGTCGGCGCGGCTCGCGCCCGCGGTCGTGAATATTTCAACCAAGCAGCGCGTCCCGGTTCGCGCGCAATCCGATCCGTTCGAGGAATTCTTCCGCCGCTTCGGCGGGCCGGTCGCTCCCGATGGCGGCGGCGGCGCGACTCCCGATCAGCAGCAACCGCGCACGCGCGAAGCCGGCTCGCTCGGGTCGGGCTTCATCATTTCGCCCGACGGCTATGTCGTCACCAACAACCATTTGATCCAGGGTGTCACCGGCACGGGCACGGTCGACAGCGTCACCGTGATCACCACCGACCGCAAGGAATATACCGCTCGCATCGTCGGGCGCGACGAGACGTCGGACCTGGCGCTGCTCAAGATCGAAGGCCGCAACCTGCCTTTCGTCCAGTGGGGCGACAGCACCAAGTCGCGGGTCGGTGATTGGGTGCTGGCGATTGGCAACCCGTACGGGCTGGGCGGCACGGTTACCGCCGGGATCATCTCCGCACTCCACCGCGGGATCACCGGCATCGGTGCCTATGACCGCTACATCCAGACCGACGCAGCCATCAACATGGGCAACAGCGGCGGCCCGATGTTCGACCTCAACGGCAACGTCATCGGTATCAATTCGGCGTTGATCTCGCCCACCGGCGCGTCGGTCGGCATTGGCCTGGCTATCCCGGCCGAACTGGCCAAGCCGGTGATCGACTCGCTGATGCGCGGCCAGCGCCCGCAACGCGGCTACCTCGGCGTCAGCCTCCAACCGGTCGACGATGATTCGATTGCGGCCGCACTCGGCCTGCCCAAGGGCGGCGGAGAGCTGGTGCGGTCGGTGGTTCCGGGCGGCGCCGCGGCGCGCGCCGGGATCCAGCAGGGCGATGTGATCCTTCGCGTCAACGGCCAGCCGGTCACGCCCGATCAGACGGTTTCGTTCCTGGTTGCGAATACGACGGTTGGCTCGCGCATCCCGATCGAGCTCATCCGCAACGGCAAGCGCATGACGGTTACGGCGATGGTTGCCGAGCGGCCGACCGAAGAGGCGTTGGCGAAAATCACGGGCGGTGCGGGCACCACCGAAGGGGCGGGGACGACCCCGCTCGTCGCGCCGCAAAAAGCGCTTGGCCTGTCGCTCGCGCCGCTGACTCCGGAACTCGCCAAGGCGGCCAACCTGCCGGCGGCGTCGAGGGGCGTGGTGATTACGGCGGTCGACCCCAACAGCGACGCCTCCGAGGAAGGGTTGCAGCGCGGCGATCTCGTGATTTCGATCAACGGCGGGCTGGTCACAACCCCGGCGCAAGTCATCGCCGCGGTCGACTCCGCGCGCAAGGCCGGGCGCCCCAGCGTTCTGTTGCTGGTCAAGCGCGGGGCAGCGCCCGAAGCCTTCGTCGGAATTGATATCAGCGGACGGTGATGATCGCAGTTGCGGCACTTCTGATTGGTGCCGCACCGGCGCCGACCACTGCCCAACTTGCTGGGCTTTACGAGATTCATCAGATGGAGATGGCTGGCGGCCTGGAGCTCCAGCCCAATGGCCATTTCCGTTACGGCTTCACTTATGGTGCGGTCGATGAGGAGGCCGAGGGCGACTGGACGTTCGACGGCAACACTGTTCTCCTGACCAGCAAGCCGATGCCGGTCGAGCCGACGTTCGACCTGGTGCACGACACGCCCGCCCCGAAATGCACGCTGTCGCTGTCGGTCGACTGGGGAAAATTCAGCTGGAGTTCCGCGCCGGACGTGCTCGTTGCTTACGCCGATGCTCCGCGTGAGCTGCACCTGCTGCAGGCGGACGACAAGGGCATGGTTCATCTGGAAAATTGCGCGGTGACGACGCTCCTTCCGTTGGTGCCGATGTTTCGCGTTGCCGGTGCGCCAATCAAGCTTTCGCCGACCACCGGGCATCAGCTGTCGCTCCGGTTTCGCCCCAACCAGCTCGGCCACATTGCTTTTCGCGCCGAGCCGCTCAAGCTCGATGGTTCCGGACTCGTTATGGAACGATATGATGCGGAGATTCGCTTTGTTCGATCGCGGCCTTAAGGTGGTGGAAGTGGGGATTCGTGGTCGATAGCAACTGTCAGCTGGTCGAGGCGGTCGAGCGCGAATGGCGCGACGCTTTGTGCCGCAAGGACATGGAGAAACTGCGGTCGCTGGTGCACCAGGACTTTGTCCTGATCGGGACCCGCTCGACCGGCCCGTTCAAGCTCGGTCGCGACGAATGGCTCGACGCCATTCAGAAACGCGAGGTCGAGAGCATCGAGCTTGAGGTTCGCGACGCGACGGTGCTCGACCAGGTGATGGTTGGAACGGTCTACGCCAAATGGCGCTTGAAGTATCTCGGTCGGGTGATCGAGGATTGCGTGCTGCTCACGGACGTGTGGGTCATGGCTGACGGACGGTGGCAGGCCATTCGCCGCCATTCGACGCCCGCCCCGGCCGGCGAGGGCAAAACTAACTAGAAGTTCGAGGGGACGATTGATGGCACGAGCAGCAACGCCGCTCCGCGCAGGCGGCGAAATCAAGGAACTGACGATCCGGGGAATCATCCTCGGCGCGCTGATCACCGTCGTGTTCACCGCAGCCAACGTCTACCTCGGCCTCAAGATCGGCATCACCTTCGCCACCTCGATCCCGGCGGCGGTGATCTCGATGGCGATCCTCAAGGCGTTCAAGGACGCGACGATCCAGGAAAACAATATCGTGCAGACCATCGCCTCCGCGGCGGGGACGCTGTCGGCGATCATCTTCGTGCTGCCCGGCCTGATCATGATCGGATATTGGAATCACTTTCCCTATTGGCTGTCCGTGGCCGTTATCGGCATTGGCGGCATCCTCGGCGTGATGTATTCGGTACCGCTCAGGCGTGCGCTCGTGACCGGGACCGACCTGCCTTATCCGGAAGGCGTCGCCGCGGCCGAAGTGCTGAAGGTCGGCAGCGGCGTCGGCGGAGCCGAGGAAAATCGGCGTGGCCTAGTGTTGATTGCCGGATCGACGATCGTCGCGGCGCTCTATTTCCTGATCGCCAAGACCAGGCTGCTGACCGACACGGTCGCGCGGGTATTCAAGGTTGGCACCGGCGGCTCGGCCATTTCCGCCAGCCTGTCGATGGCGCTGATCGGCGTCGGCCATTTGGTCGGCGTCGCGGTCGGTGCGGCAATGGTGATCGGCATGCTGATCACCTGGGTGTTCATCGTTCCTCACTGGACTCAGGACGCGGCGTTCGTGACCCAAATCGCTGCCCCGGATCTCGAAACCTTGGTCAGCGCAGCGTTCAAGCAAAAAGCCCGCATGGTCGGCGCCGGAACCATCGGCGTCGCCGCCATCTGGACCCTGCTCAAGATCATCGGCCCGATCGTCGCCGGGATCCGCTCGGCGCTGGTCGCCAGTGGCGAGCGCAAGGCCGGTCGCGCGGCCGACCTGCCGCTAACCGAGCGCGACATCCCGATCGGGATTGTCACGGCCACGATCCTCGTTTCGATGATCCCGATCGGCCTGCTGCTTTACGCCTTCGGCAACACGGCGCCGATCGCCGCCGCGCCGGGCCTGACCATTGCCCTCAGCATCGTCTACACGTTGATCGCCGGCGTCGTGATCGCCGCAGTGTGCGGTTACATGGCGGGCCTGATCGGCGCCTCGAACAGCCCGATCTCGGGCGTCGGCATCCTCTCCGTATTGGGCATCTCGTTGATCCTCGTCGCGCTGTTCCCCGGGGTCAGCGGCGACCAGACCAAGTCGTTGGTCGCCTTTGCCCTGTTCGTCACGGCGATCATTTTTGGTGTTGCCACCATCTCCAACAACAATCTCCAGGATCTGAAGACCGGCCAGTTGGTCGAGGCGACCCCGTGGCGGCAACAGGTCGCGCTGATCCTCGGCGTGGTGTTCGGCGCGATCGTCATTCCGCCGATCCTCGATCTCATGAACACCGCTTTCACCTTCCAGGGTGCGCCGGGCGCCAAGGAAACCGCGCTGGCCGCGCCGCAGGCGGCGATCATCTCGACCATCGCCCAAGGCGTCCTCGGCGGCGACCTCGATTGGTCCCTGATCCGCGAGGGCGCAATTATCGGGGTTATTGCCGTGATCGTCGACGAGCTGCTCAAGCGCAGTTCGGGCAAACGCCTGCACTTGCCGCCGCTAGCGATCGGCATGGGCATTTATCTGCCGCTTGAGGCGGATCTGCTGATCCCGTTCGGCGCCGTGCTAGGCTGGTTCTACAATCGCTGGGCCTTGCAATCGAAGAGCCCCGCGTTCGCCGAACGGATGGGCGTGCTCATGGCGACCGGCCTGATTGTCGGCGAAAGCCTAATGGGCGTGATCTACGCCTTCGCGGTCGCGGGGGCCGAGAAAGCGGGCTCTGCCGACAGCGCCAATGTCTTCGCCCTGACCCAGCCCTATTCGGCGGTGATGCCGGTCAGCGTGGTGGTGTTCTGCGCGGCTATTGCAGCGCTGTATTTCTGGACCAGGAACCGCGCCACGGACGCGCCGGCGCCTGGCGATGAAGCCTTCCCGCCGACCGAGGCCGCGCCGCGCTAGCGGCCGAGCACTTCGCGGCGCAGCTCGGCCGGGGACCACGGCTTCGCGCCGGCTTCGGCCGCACGGATGAGCTCGACGACCTTGCGGTTAATCGGCGCCTCGGCGCCGAGGCGATCGGCCAACGCGACCAGTTCGCCGTTGAGATAGTCGATTTCGGTCTTGCGTCCCGCGGCAAGGTCGTCGGCCATCGATGAGCGGGCCCGGGCGTCGATCTTCCATTTCTTGAGGAAGACATTGTTGAACAGCCAGTCGGGCGAGCCGATAACCAGCGGCAGCAGGCGGGGTGGCACGGGCCCGATCTTTGCCGGCTTGATGCCCGCGCGGCGCAGCAGGCCCAGCCCTTCGCGCTGCGCAGCGGCCACGACCCGACGATAATCGCGCTGCTTCAATTCCTCGAGCAGGGTCCGGCCCGACAAGGCGCTGACCGCATTGTTGAGATTGATCAGCAGCTTGCCCCAGGTGATGCCGGCCATGTCGTCGGACAATCGCAAGGAGGCTGGCCCGCCGCGAACTCGCTCGGCCAATTGTGCGGTTTCCGCGCGGCGCTCGGCCCACAGCTCGCCGGCGACGCCTTTGTGGAAGCGCCCGTTGCCGAGGTAGGCGATATTGTACTGGACCATCCCGCGGACGATCCGGAAGCGCCCGCCCAGCTCGCGTTCGAGCACCTCGAAATTGCTGACCCCGTTCTGGAAACTGATGACCAGCGCGCCGTCGCGGCCATGCTCGGCAATCTCCCGCGCCGCGTCGGCGGTTGCGCCGCTTTTGACGCACAGCAGGATGATGTCGGCATCGGCCAGCGGAGCCGGAACGCAGGCATAATCGACGTCGGCCAGCCGCGCCCGCGATCCGTTATAATCGGTGACCGTCAGCCCGTGGTCGCGGATATCGTGAGCGATCCGCGGCCGGCCGATGAAGCCGACGTCGAGGCCCGCCGCCGCCCAGCAGCCGCCGATGAAGCAGCCGACCGAGCCGGCGCCGAGGACGACGATCCTATCCGCGGCCACGATATGGGGCGACGCCCTGATCGGGCAGCCACAGGCCCTCGGGCGGCGGCCCCGACTGCCAGAAGACGTCGATCGGCATGCCGCCGCGCGGGTACCAGTAGCCGCCGATCCTGAGCCACTTGGGCTTCATCTCGTTCGTCAGGCGCTGGCCGATACCGACCGTCACGTCCTCGTGGAAACCGCAATGGTTGCGGTAGCTGCCGAGGAACAACTTCAGGCTCTTCGATTCGACGATCGTCTCGCCGGGCGCATAATCGATCACCAGATGCGCGAAGTCGGGCTGGCCGGTGACCGGGCACAGCGAGGTGAACTCGGGCGCGGCGAAGCGCACCAGGTACAGCGCGTCCGCGCGCGGATTGGGCACGTAATCGAGCGCCGCCGCTTCGGGCGAAGCGGGCAGGGTCGTATTCTTGCCGAGATGCGTCGTTTCCATCGCGCGGCCACCTAGCAGCAGCGTCGCGGGAAGCCTATCCTCGGCGCATGGACCCGCTGGTTTCAACCGAATGGCTCGCCGCGCACCTCGGCGAACCCGACCTCGTGGTGATCGATTCGTCCTGGCACATGCCGGCTTCGGGCCGGCAGGGCCGCGCCGAATATCTTGACGCCCACATTGCGCAAGCGCGCTTTCTCGACATCGACGCCGTCAGCGATACCGCCAACCCCGCGCCGCACATGCTGCCGAACGCGGCGGAGTTCGGCGCGGCGATGGAGCGGCTCGGGGTCGGGCGCGACGACCGCATCGTCGTTTACGACAATTCGCCGACGCGGACCGCGGCGCGCGGCTGGTTCATGCTCCGCCATTTCGGCGCCGAGCGGGTCGCGATCCTCGACGGCGGCTTGCAGAAATGGGTTGCGGAGGGGCGGCCGACCGAAAGCGGCGAACCATCGGCTCGCGACGCGCGCTTCGATGCCCGTGAGCGCCCGGGTGAAGTCGTCGCCAAGGCCAACGTCCTCGAATGCGGGACCCTGCTCGACGCGCGGGGTCAGGGCCGGTTCGAAGGGAGCGAGCCCGATCCGCGACCCGGCGTTGCATCCGGCCACATCCCCGGCGCGCGCAACCTGCCGTTCGCTGCCCTCTACCGCGAGGATGGCAGGTTCAAATCGCTGGACGAGATTCGGACGTTATTCGTGAATGCCGGGATCGATCCAACGCAACCGTTCACCGCGACCTGCGGGTCGGGCGTGACGGCGAATTCACTGATCTTCGCCGCGCACCTGCTGGGGGCGACGGGTCATCGGCTGTATGACGGCAGCTGGTCGGAATGGGGCGCCGATCCGGCCACCCCGAAGGCCCAGGGTCCAGTTTAAGGCGCGTCGGCCCTAGCGGAAAATGTGCTTGGCGACGTCGGCCAGCTCGCGACGGATCTGCTCGACCATCAAGCGGCTCGCTTCCTCGTGCGGCTCATGGCCGGCTTGCTTCTGGCTGAGCAGCGCTTCGACGCCGGCGGCAGTCGCCCCGACCAGCCGGCCCGAGCGGACATCGAACGAGCGGCGCCGGGCCTCGTCGGCTTCGTCCCAAGCGGTCGCAACCGCATCGTCGTCCTCGAGATCGGACGCCGGCCCGCCGCCGTGCGGATCGACCAGGCGGAGCGCGTGGCGCACGCTGGAAAGGCGCGCGACGGCCTCGGCATAGGGTTCGGGACGCGGTTTCGGGGCGTCGTCAGGAAGCAGATGAAGCATCGCTCCGGATTAACCGGCGCGTCGCTAAAAAATCGTGAATCCGGTCTTACGCGCCGCTGGTCGCGTCGACGTCGCGCAGGATCCAGCCGCGCTGCGGGATCGTCTCGATGAATTCCGCCCCGCCCGAAGCGTTGCGCAGCTTCTTCCGGAGCTTCGAGATGAACACGTCGATGATCTTGGGCTGCGGCTGGTCGTCGGAGCGGCGATAGAGATGCTTGAGCAGCATCGCGCGGGTGACGACATTGTTGCGCGCGAACGCGAGCAGCTCGAGCACGCGATATTCCATCTCGGTGATGCCGATCGGGTGACCGTCGATGCGGATCAGGCGCTGCATCTGGTCGACGCTGAGGCGGCCGCCGCACAAGGTTTCGGGCATTTCGCTGCCGCTCGCCTTTAGCGATGCCAGCAGCTTGGACGCGGCTTCCTCGCTGTCTTCGGGCGATACGCTGCGCGGGCTGCCGATCAGCGCCTGCTGGATTTCGCCGAGCAGCGCATGCGCTTCTTCTACGAGTCGCGAACCTTCTTCAAAACGCCGGCGCGAGCGATCGAGCATCGATTCGATTTCGACCAAACGGGCGGACAGAGTGTCTTCAGCCATTGAAAGGGTTTGATCCCCTCTTTTCTTTTAGGTGTTTGTTACTGACCGGCCTGGGCCGAGGCGACGTTGGTGTCGGCCGCGGGCGCCGACAGGATCTGGAGCGTGGTGGCACCCTTGTCGACGATGCGCGTGTCGGGGTCCCACACGGTCGAGCGAATCCCGATTGCCGCGCGTTCGCGCCCGGCCGAGTCGAGCATGCTGGTTTCGGCCTGGCTGCGTGGCGCGGGGCCACCAAACAACGCATCGATTGCCTGCTGCTGGGCGTCGCCGGCGCTGAGGCCGGCGGTACCGGCGACCGGCGGCGTCAGGCTGAAATCGGGCGGAATGATCAGCGGCGCATTGCGCGCGACGGCAAATTCGTCGGGCGCCGCGGCGGTCCGGGTCTTGAACAGGGAACAGCCGCTGGTCGCGACGGCGGCGATCACAAGGGCGGCGGTCAGGGTCTTACGCATGTTCGATAGTCTCCTCGGGGCCTGCACCCTCTCGCGGTTCCTTACGAGTGAGAAACGCGCGCAGCAACAGGATCACGACGCCGATGCTAATCGCAGCATCGCCGACATTGAATACCAAAAACGGACGGAAGTCACCGAAGTGAAGGTCGAGGAAGTCGACGACATAGCCGTGCCGACTGCGGTCGACGATGTTGCCCAAGGCCCCGCCAAGCACCATCCCCAGCGCGATCCGATCGACCCGATTCTCTTCCTTGCCGATCCAGTAGGCGACCCCCACCGCGATCGCCGAGGTCAGCGCGACCAGCATCCATCGGCCCGTCGGATTGGTGGCGTTGAGCAGGCCGAGCGAAATCCCCTGGTTCTTGGTGAAGGTGAACTGGAAGAAGGAAACGAAGTAATAGATCGCGCCATCGCGGTCTACGCCGAGCGGCCCGGTCACCCAATATTTGCTCAGCTGGTCGAGCGCAAAGACCAGCGCGGCGACAGTGAAGCCGAACTGACGATTACGCATTGACCACCTCGTCGCAGCGCGCGTCGAGCTCGCCGTCGGCGGTCACGTCCGGCATGTAGCGCCAGCAGCGCCCGCATTTGTGATTGGCCGTCTTGGTCACTGTGATCTCTTCGCCTTTATGAACTGTCGACGTGATGAACAGCTCGGCGAGGAGGTCGGGGTCAACGTCGCTGGGGACGGTCACTTCGGCCTCGAGGCTCGACCCGAGCACCTTGTCGCGCCTGAGCGGCTCGATCGCCTCGGTCACCTGCGTCCGCAGCGCACGCAGCGCAAGCCACTTCGCGTCGTCGGCGTCGACCGCCGGCACTTCGGGCCATTCGAGCAAATGCACCGACCCGCCATCGGGGTAGCGCGTGCCCCACACTTCCTCGCTCGTGAACACCAGCACCGGCGCGAGCCAGCGCACCAAAGCATGAAACAAAGTGTCGAGCACGGTCCGGTAGGCGCGGCGCTTCAATGACGACGGCGCGTCGCAATAGAGGCTGTCCTTGCGGATATCGAAATAGAAGGCGCTCAAATCCTCATTGGCGAAGTCGGTCAGCGCGCGGACGTAGGTGTTGAAATCGAAATCCGCGACCGCCTGTTTCAGCTTCTTGTCGAGCTCGGCGGTCAGGTGGAGCATGTACCGCTCGAGCTCGGGATATTGAGCGACATCGTCGAGCCGCTCCTCCTCGCTGAACCCGTCGAGCGCGCCGAGCAGATAGCGGAAGGTATTGCGGAGCTTGCGATACTGGTCGCCGACGCCCTTCAATATCTCGTCACCGATCCGGTGGTCCTCGGTGAAATCGACGCTCAACGCCCACAGCCGGATGATGTCCGCGCCGTTGGTTTCCATCACCTTGATCGGGTCGATGGTGTTGCCCAGGCTCTTGGACATTTTGAGGCCCTTGGCGTCCATGGTGAAGCCGTGGGTCAGCACCGCGTCATAGGGCGCGCGGCCGCGCGTTCCGCAGCTTTCGAGCAGGCTCGACTGAAACCAGCCGCGGTGCTGGTCACTGCCCTCGAGATAGAGATCGGCGGGCCAGCGCTCCTCCGGCCAGTGCCCGCTCTCGAGCGTGAACACATGGGTGCAGCCGCTGTCGAACCAGACGTCGAGAATGTCGCTGACCATCTCATAATCGTCGGAGTTGCGCGCCGCACCGAGGAACGCCGGGGCATTGGCCGGGTCCCAGGCGTCGACGCCCTGCGCGGTCACTGCGGCGACGATCCGCTGGTTGACCTCGGGGTCGACCAATAGCTCGCCGCTCTTGCGCTCGACGAACAAGGCGATTGGCACGCCCCACGCGCGCTGGCGGCTGATCACCCAGTCGGGCCGGTCGGCGACCATCGAGCCCAAGCGGTTGCGGCCCTTTTCGGGCACGAACCGCGTGTCGGCGATCGCCTTCATCGCCAGCTGGCGGAGCGTCGGCGTCTGCTCAATGGCGCCGCCCTCATTGTCCCAGCGCTGCTCGGCGAAGCTCTCGCAATGCCAGGCGGGCAAAGGCCGATCCATGGCGATGAACCATTGCGGGGTGCAGCGGTAGATGACTTTGGCCTTCGACCGCCACGAGTGCGGGTAACTGTGCTTGAAGTCCGCGCTCGCCGCGAGCAAGGCGCCGGCCTCGCGCAGGTCCGAGCAGATCGGCCCGTCGGGGGCGTTGAACTTGGCGTTGATGACCGATCCCTGGCCGCCGAGCCACAGCCAGTCGGGCCGGTAGAAGCCGCCCCCATCGACTGCGAACACCGGATCGATGCCGTTGGCCTTGCACAGCTCGAAATCGTCCTCGCCATGGTCGGGCGCCATGTGGACCAGCCCCGTCCCCTGGTCGGTGGTGACGAAGTCGCCGGGGAGGAACGGCCGCGGCTTGGCGAAGAAACCGCCGAGCTTGTGCATCGGGTGGCGCGCAATGGCGTCGGCGAGGCTTGTGCCTTTGAATCGCTTGCCCTTGCGATCCCACGGCCGCGGCTCATTTTGATCTTGAAGGATGCCGTTGACCTTCTCGTAGGCATCGCGAAGCCAGAACTCAGACAGCAGCGTCTCAGCTACGATGAAGGTCCGATCATTCCAGGTGAAGGCGACGTAATCGACCTCAGGGTTGTATGCGATGCCCTGGTTGACCGGGATCGTCCACGGCGTGGTCGTCCAGATGACTGCGTAAGCGCCAACCAGTTCCGGCGCATTCGGCGCCTCGACGATCTCGAACCCGACATCGATCTGGGTCGAGACGATGTCCTCATATTCGATCTCGGCCTCGGCCAGCGCGGTCTTCTCGACTGGCGACCACATCACCGGCTTGGCCCCCCGGTACAGCTGACCGCTCTCGGCGAATTTGAACAATTCGGAGACGATCGTGCCTTCGGCGAAATCGGCCATGGTCAGATAGGGATGATCCCAGTCGGCATTGATCCCGAGCCGCTTCAATTGCTCGCGCTGCACGTCGACCCAATGCTGGGCATAAGCGCGGCATTCGGCGCGGAATTCCTTCGCCGGCACCTCGTCCTTGTTGAGCTTCTTCTTGCGGTACTGTTCCTCGACCTTCCACTCGATCGGCAGGCCGTGGCAGTCCCAGCCGGGCACGTAGGGCGCGTCCTTCCCGAGTAGATTCTGTGTCCGGACGACCATGTCCTTGAGCGTATGGTTGAGCGCATGGCCGATATGCATATCGCCGTTGGCGTAGGGCGGGCCGTCGTGGAAAATGAACTTGTCGCGGCCGGCGCGGGCTTTCCGCAGCTGGCCGTAGAGGTCCTCGCTTTGCCAACGCGCGGCGATCGCCGGCTCCTTCTGCGGCAGGCCGGCCTTCATCGGAAAGTCGGTCTTGGGCAGGAAGACGGTCGATCGGTAATCGGTCTTGGTGTCGGGAGCGTCGGCCATGAAGCGCGGGCCTTAGCGGGCGGCGTGCGCGAAACGCAACCGCCGCCTTAATCCAGCAGCTGCCTCGCCTGGGCTTCGTCGTCCTTCATCTGCACGACCAGCGCATCGATGCTATCGAACTTCTTTTCCTCGCGGATGTAGGCGTGCAACGCGACCTCGATGGTTCGCCCGTAAAGGTCGCCGTTGAAGTCGAAAATATAGGCTTCGAGCAGTTCCTGCGGCGGCTCGAAGGTCGGACGGATGCCGAGGCTGGCGACGCCGTCACGCTCGCTTCCGTCGTCGAGCGTCACGCGCACCGCATAGATGCCGTATTTGGGCCGCTGATAATCGCCAAGGTCGAGGTTCGCGGTCGGGTAGCCGAGCTCGCGCCCGCGGGCATCGCCACGCTGGACGGTGCCGGCGATGGTGTAGGGGCGGCTCAGCATGTGGGTCGCGGTGCCGGTATCGCCCGCGACCAGCGTCTCGCGGATCCGGCCCGACGAAATCCGCTCGCCGTCGAGCAGCACCTGCGGCACCGCTTCGGCGATGACTCCGTGCTGGTAACCCAGCATCTTGAGCAAGGCGGGATCGCCGGTGCGGCCCTTGCCGAAGCTGAAATCATCGCCGGTGATCACCCCTGCCGCGCCGATCCGCCCAGCCAGCACCTCGGCCACGAACGCCTCGGCATCGGTCGCGGCGAGCGCGGCGTTGAACTCGAACACCAGCATCGCGTCGGCGCCGGCGTGGGCGAACAGCTCTTGGCGCTGGTCGAGCGTAGTCAGCCGGAAGGGCGGCAGATCGGGCTTGAAGAACTTGACCGGATGCGGGTCGAAGGTGGCGACGATCGCCGGCCGCCGCTCGTGGAAGGCGCGCTGGATCGCGCGGTTGACGACCGCCTGGTGGCCCAAATGGAAGCCGTCGAAATTGCCGAGCGCGACGACGCTCCCCATGAGGTTGTCCGGAACTCCGCCGTCGAGGGTCAGCCGCTGCATCGCCGCGGCCTTAGTGGGTCGGCAGGTGCTTCCGCAACAGCCGGTACTCGTGGACCGCCAGTGCGATCACGAACAGGTCGAAGATGCTGAGCAGGATCAGGCCGACGTCGTGGGTGAAGCTGTAGCGGTAGAGCTGGTAGGCGATGAACGCCCCGAATACCGCGAAGCTCGCCGGATAGGCCCACAGTTTCTCGCGCAGCAGGCCGGCGACGAGCACGGCTTTGATGAGGCCGTGGCTGAGCAGGTAGAAAGCGTAGAAATTATGTTCGGCGACCGAGAAGTGCCGGGCGAAATCGAGCAAATGGGTGGCGATCCAGTCGTGCTTGTCCTCGACCAGTTCGTCATAGCTGTACCGCCTGATCGCATCGACGATCGTGGCCGTGCTGACGAGGTAAAGCGCCACGCCGCCGACGATCTCGATCAGCGCGTGCAGCCCCTTGAAAAGGACGCTGACGACGAAGATCTGGTGGATGCGCTTTTCTTGCATGGGACGCTCAACGCCGCAGTAGGGAGATTGTTGACGGGTCGGTCAATTCATGGTCGTTTTCAGGAAGACGGGAGGGGGAGCGGAGTGAAAATTTTCCTGTTGGCGGCGGGTGCCGCATGCCTTGCCGGTCCGGCGGCGGCGAAGAACAATCCGGGCGAGGGTTTGAGCGGAACCAAGATGGCGATGATGAGGGGGACCTGCAGCCTGTTGGTCGTCGGCGGCAAAGACCTCACGAGCCAGTGCAAGCCGACGCTTATGAACAACGCGTATCGCTCGGGCCGGAGCTCCTTCATGTTCGGTGTCGGGGACGCCGTGATGGTTAGTTTCTTTGGTGTCGATAGCCAGGCGGTTGGCGACCAGGCGACGCTGGCGGTCGATGAGATCGGCATTGCCACCGGTCACGCCGACGGCACCGCTCGACGGATACCGCATGCTGTGCGGGGAAGCTGCACCTATTCCAATCCCTATCGCGGCGCGTCCCGCGTCAGTTGCGTGGCCGACGGATCCGATGGGCATTATGCCGTCGAATTTCTGTCCGACGGCCAGCCGCCCAACGTGATCGAGCTGCCATAACCCGGGTCGGTCTTGACTCGGTCCTCTCGCATTCCTATTTCGCGCACATCCCGATCCACCGGTATCCCGGCGGCGCATTCGTGCGCGCGTCGGCTTTTCGTTTGGAGGCGGGGGTTTCTAGCGTCGAGATGGGGCCTTCGCCCCGTGGAGCTGAAGAAGGGTAGAGAATGGCTCGTATTGCCGGGGTGAACATCCCCACCAACAAGCGCGTCGAAATCGCGCTGACCTACATTCACGGAATCGGCCGGACCACGGCCAAGGACATCATCGCCAAGCTTGGCATCGCGCCGGAGAAGCGCGTCCAGGAGCTGACCGACCAGGAAGTTTCGCACATCCGCGAAGCGATCGACCGCGACCACCAGGTCGAGGGCGACCTGCGGCGCGAAACGGCGATGAACATCAAGCGTCTGATGGACCTCGCCTGCTATCGCGGGCTGCGGCATCGCAAGGGCCTGCCCGTTCGCGGCCAGCGCACCCATACCAACGCGCGCACCCGCAAGGGCAAGGCGCGGCCGATCGCGGGCAAGAAGAAGTAACCACCGCTTCTTTTTCGATCCGTCCATCAGCAGCTTAGATTTGTAGGAATTTCGAATGGCCCAAGCACCGCAGCGCCTTCGCCGACGGGAGCGCAAGAATATCTCAGCCGGCGTCGCCCATGTGAACGCCAGCTTCAACAATACGATGATCACCATCACCGACGCCCAGGGCAACGCCATCGCGTGGAGCTCGGCCGGCATGATGGGCTTCAAGGGCAGCCGCAAGTCGACGCCTTATGCCGCGCAGGTCGCGGCCGAAGACGCCGGCAAGAAGGCCGCCGAACATGGCGTCCGCACCCTCGAGGTCGAGGTCAAGGGTCCTGGTTCGGGCCGCGAAAGCGCGCTTCGTGCGCTCCAGGCGGTCGGCTTCCAGATCACCTCGATCCGCGACGTCACCCCGATCCCGCACAATGGCGTCCGCCCGTCGAAGCGCCGCCGCGTTTGATTTGGTTTCACCGGGCCCCAGGCTCTCGGTGAGATGAAGAAAAGTCTGAAATCAGGGGCCCCCAGGCCCCCAACTGCCAAGGGAACAAAATGGCCGTCAACGCAAAGAACTGGCAGGAACTGAAGAAGCCCAACAGCCTCGAGAAGAAGCAGTCCGGGGGCGACGTTCGCCGCCGCGCCGCTTTCGTCGCCGAACCGCTCGAGCGCGGTTTCGGCATGACGCTGGGCAACTCGCTGCGCCGCGTGCTCCTGTCCTCGCTCCAGGGCGCCGCGATCACCTCGATCAAGATCGACGGCGTGCTGCATGAGTTCAGCTCGCTCACCGGCGTCCGCGAGGACGTTACCGACATCGTCCTCAACGTGAAGCAGATCGCGCTCCGCATGGAAGGCGAGGGCCCCAAGCGCTTGCACCTTTCGGCGACCGGCCCGGCCGACGTCACCGCGGGCATGATCGCCACCGCCGGCGACATCGAGATCACCAACCCCGATCTCCTCATCTGCCACCTGGATGAAGGCGCGACGCTCAACATGGAGCTCACCGCCGACATCGGTAAAGGCTATCAGCCGGCCCAGGCCAACCGTCCGGCCGATGCGCCGATCGGCCTGATCCCGGTCGATGCGCTGTATTCGCCGGTGCGCCAGGTTGCGTACAAGGTCGAAAACACCCGCGTCGGGCAGGAGCTCGATTACGACAAGCTGACGCTGACCATCGAAACCGACGGCACGGTGGCCCCGGAAGACGCGCTCGGTTACGCCGCGCGGATCCTCCAGGACCAGCTGCAGCTGTTCGTCCACTTCGACGACAGCCAGGTGCGCATGGCGGCTTCGCCGATGATCGGCCAGCCGTCCGCGGCGATGCCGGTCGAAACGCAGGCCGACACCAACCAGCTCAACCGTTACCTGCTCAAGAAGGTCGACGAGCTCGAGCTGTCGGTGCGCAGCGCCAACTGCCTCAAGAACGACAACATCATCTACATCGGCGATCTCGTCCAGAAGACCGAAGCCGAGATGTTGCGGACCCCGAACTTCGGCCGCAAGTCGCTCAACGAGATCAAGGAAGTGCTGGCCTCGATGGGCCTCCGGCTGGGCATGGATATCCCCGGCTGGCCGCCCGAGAACATCGAGGAAATGGCCAAGAAGCTCGAGCAGGAAATGCTCGGCTAACGCCAGGCGTTTTCGAGTTTTAGGAACAAGGAAGGGCCGCTGGCGACAGCGGCCCTTTTCTTTTTTCCGCGCGGGGACCCGCGATCAATAGGGCGGCGGTGGGAGCAGGCTGGCGCGGTCGACGATGCACTCGTTGTACGTGTCGTACGCCGCGTAGAAGATGTCCGGCGCGTGATCCTGGAGAAATTGGCACTCGAAGCGGAGCGCGCCCTGCGAACCCGATGCGAACGTGTTGATGAAGCCGACGCAATCGCCGAGCACGGCGGGCTGGTTGTTGGGCACGTCCTCCTTGCAGAAGGCGACGACACCGGATCCACCGTTGTTCGCACCGGGCGCGGCGAGGGCTGGAGTCGACACGGCCATTGGGACAGGGAATGCGAGCGTGAAGGCGCTCGCCAGCAGAGTAATCTTTCTCATTGACGGTCTCCCGTTGCTTGGCCGAGCGATCGGCCAGCGAGAAATCTGCGGTCGTGGATAGCGGGCTGCCCATGGCGAAAAGCTGATTAATTCCTGATTTCTGCTAGGATTGCGCCGGGGTTCGCTCACGGGGCGCGATGGACAGGCTCGTTTCAATCGAAGCACGACGGATCGACTTGGCGTTCGAGACACCATTCGAGCTCGGTCGCGCGCGGGTCGAGCCGGCCGCCCATGAAATCACGATCGCCGGAGCGTCGACGCGGCTGCAACCGCAAACCATGAAGGTCCTCATCGCGCTGCGCGACCGGGCGGGGCAGGTGGTCAGTCGCGACGAGCTGGTCGACCGCTGCTGGGATGGCCGCATCGTCGGCGAGGACGTTATCAATCGCTGCATCTCGCTGTTGCGTAAGGTCGCGACGGATGCCGGCGGCTTCGCGATCGAGACTGTCCCCAAAGCGGGATACCGTCTGGTGGAGGAGGACGGAATCGCCCCGCCCGGCCGGGTCCGATGGCCGTTCCTGGCTGGGGCCGGGCTGGCGGCTGCGACGATCGCGGCCGGGATCATGTTCGTAGGTCGCCCAGGCGAACCAGCGGGCGGGAGTCCGCCGATCCAGATGCTGCCATTCATCGCAGAAGGCGGCCAATCTCCAGCTCCAGAAGTTGCCGCCGCGGCGCAACAGGCGCTCGCGCGGACGCTCGCCGACCAGGGATTTACGGTCCAGACGCCGCCGACGACGGACCACTCCGGACAAGGCCTAGTCA
>Ga0207711_10001367_pt1 | contig 22990 bp, 17 predicted proteins | sample KBSS34metaG_FD_184401 | JGI IMG/M metagenome (GOLD analysis project Ga0207711, IMG submission 184401) | Switchgrass rhizosphere microbial communities from Kellogg Biological Station, Michigan, USA - KBS S3-4 metaG (SPAdes) (version 2) | ecosystem: Host-associated > Plants > Roots > Rhizosphere...
GGGCGAGGTATGGGGGGCGTCGTCAGACGTGATTTGGGTTGCTTTGCCTGTGGAGACCTCCAGCACCCAGACCTGGGTCTTTCCCTGATCGTTCCTGATGACCGCCACTCGTGATCCATCGGGCGACAGCGCGGCCTGGCTAAACGAACCCAGTTCTCCCACGGTGCGATCCGTTTTCCCTTGGCGATCGACCAGAGTGATCAGGCTGCGAGGCGCGATACCAGCCGGTCTGCGCACCGCCTGATGCTCCAAATACCGCTTGGCCGTGCCGTCCGCTCCGCCCTGCCGAATCGCCGCTTGCACTCGTTGGTTGAGTGCGGCCAGCAGTACAGGCTCGTCTTCCTTGTGCGCGGTCACTAGCGTCAATCCCACGGTGCCCATCTCGTCGAACGATTCTTCGCCGAACAGCGCGCGTTTGGGCGGACTGCTGGGATTCCGCGGATTGTCCATGGAATTGTCGTAGCGCAACGTCGCATCGATTCGCGTGCCCTTGGGAAGCGCGAACGATTGCTTGTAGGTATACGTCTCCTGCCAGTTGAAATCCCAATCCTGGATCCAGATCAGCGGCTTGATCGTGCCGTCGGGCAGCGTTGCCGTGGCCTTGATGTCCTTGGCTAAATAATGCGCGTGCGCGATCGCGCCATAAACATTCACATCCACTGGCAGTGTGAAGGAATCTTGAATCGTGTAATTCTTCTCGCCCGGCGGAATGTCGATTCCCGCGCCGAATCCGAATAGCGCGGGCAGGCCGGCGGTGATCATGTTCCGCTCGGGCGCCTTATCGGCAAAGTAGATGCCGACCAGGGATTTCTCCGTTTCCGGCTTGCCGGTCAGGTGAAAATGCATTTGCAGTAGGAAGTCCGATCCCTTGGGCAGCGGCATTGCCAGCTCGCCCGGTGTGAAGGCAGGCGTGCCGCCGACGGCCCATCCGCCTAATCCTCCAGAATTCCCTTGGCCTGGCGTGACCCCCACCGTTCCCATGCCGCCGAATCCGGGCTTGCCGTCGAGGCCATCGAATCTGGCCATGGATCCGGCCGGAGCATAAGCGAACAAAACATGGTGCACGACCTTACGCGCGCTGGGCCGAAATTCGATCGCTCGAATCCATTTATCTTCTTTGAGACCGACAGGGATCACGAAATTGCGGAAGACGTCCGGGCCGCTCGCCGGCAGATTGAACCCGACGGGCATTTCCAGGACGAGATCGGGCTTGCCCAAATGCCAGCCGTCCGTGAATTCGGGAAGCTTCGGCATCTTCGCGGGATCGCCTTGCGGCATTCCCTGCTGGACCCAGTCGGCGATGGTCGCGATCTGCTGATCCGTCAAACGGCGTTCACCCGCGAACTCGCCATAGTCGTGCGCGGCGTGCCAGGGAGGCATATAACGGGCTTTGGTGACGGTGGCAATCAGAGAGCCGCGTTTCTTCACGTCTTCATACGAGATCAAAGCGAAAGGAGCCGCCTCACCCGGACGATGGCACGTTACGCAGTTGCCGTACACGATGGGAGCGATGTGCTCGCTGAAGGTTACCTGGTCGGCCGCCGGAAGCAACATGGCCGCCCCAAACAGCATTGCGATTGGTTTTTTCACCGTCGTTTGGCTCCTTGACTAGTGTAGATAGTCTGGGTACAATTGTCGATATTCTAGGCTTCGTTGTCAAGAGAGAATCTCTTCTATGCCAAAACCGTCCGATCTCCTGCAGGGCACCGTGGATCTGTTGATCCTGCGAACGCTGGCTCGTGAGCCGCTGCATGGCTGGGCCATTTCTAAACGCATCCAGCAGCTTTCCGGGGATGTACTTTCGGTGCAGCAGGGGTCGCTGTATCCGGCGCTGCATCGGCTGGAGCAAAATGGGTGGATCGATGCCGAGTGGAAGGATACCGACCTCGGGCGCAGTGCCAAGTTCTATGCTTTGACGCGCGAGGGCAAACAACAACTGGAGAAAGAAGTCGACAGCTGGAAACGACTTTCCTCCGCGGTAGGGTTGCTTCTTAAAAACGCTTGAATGGTCTGGCTTCGGGACTTAGGTGACGACCTTCGATACGCCGTCCGACAGTACGCCCGGGAACCCGGCGTCACGGTGGTGCTGCTGGTCACGATGGCACTGGGCATCGGGGCGAATACTGGAGTCTTTAGCGTCCTAAACGGGCTTCTGCGGCCTCTTCCGGTTCGATCGCCCGAACAGTTGGTTGTCATCGCCGCGGATACCAAGGGCGACGAGACCGGCTTGCGGTACCGCTTTTCGTATTTGGCGCTGGAAGATCTCCGGCACCAGACGGAGAAGTTCAGCGATCTGTTCGCTTACTCGCCCCGCCTCGGTGGACTTACTTCCCGTGCGAAGACCACGCAGTTCCTGTACAGCGCAGTCACGGGAAACTACTTCTCGGCACTGGGTGTGAGACCCGCCGCCGGCCGCCTGTTGGAACCGCGTGAAGGCGAGAGTGAACACGCCCCTCTGGTCGTGGTGCTCGGATATTCGTTCTGGCAAAGGCGATTCGGAGGCGATCCCAATCTGATCGGCCAGCAAGTCAGTGTGGACGGAAGAGCGGCAACTGTTATCGGAGTAGCGGCCCGGGATTTCCATGGCATCTATGAAGGTTTGGAGATGGAAGGATATGTTCCGCTAAGCGGTGTGACCGGGAACGAGCGGCTTCGGGAAATGTTTGTCAGTCGCAATGCGCGTCCACTGACAGTGCTTGGCCGTCTGAACCCTCACGTGAGTTTGGATGAAGCCCAATCGGAAATGAACGTCCTGACGCGACGCATGGAAGACCAATACCCGGCCACTGATAAAGGGATCGGCGCGCGCGTGGTTCCCGAGCCGTTAGCCCGGCCGATTCCGCTGCGCGCCGGAATGGAAATGTTTCCGTTTATCCGCTTCTCCCTGCTTTTCCTGGCTGCGCTGGTTCTGACGGTGGCCTGCATGAATATCGCCAACATCCTGCTGGTCCGCGCCACGGTGCGCGAACGCGAAATGGCGATCCGGGCGGCCTTGGGCTCCGGACGAGGACGTTTGATCCGTCAAATGCTGACCGAAAGCGTCCTGCTCGCCCTGTTCGGAGCCATCGCCGGCATGCTCATCGGGAACTGGGCCAGCCAGACATTTGCGGATGCCCTGCCGGGTCTCGTATCGGATGTGCCAGTCCGGTTCGACGTGAGTTTCGACTGGCGCGTCTTTACATATGCTCTTTCGGCGGCGCTCCTCGCGGGCGGCCTCATCGGGATCTGGCCGGCCCTGCGCGTTTCCCGGACCGAGCCCGGCGCCGCTCTGCATGACGGCAGCCGGACTAATTCGAGCGGTCCACAGCGCCAGCGCATCCGCGGCCTTCTCGTCGCGGGCCAAGTGGCCGGATCGCTGGTATTGTTGGTTGCCGCGGGACTGTTCGTGCGCAGTCTCGATCGCGCCCAGCGGCTGGACCTGGGCTATGTTCCCGATCACGTGCTGAATGCGAGGATGAATCCGCAATGGGTTGGCTACGATAAACAACACACCACCGATTTTTACAATGAACTCGAGCGGCGGGTAAAGGCATGGCCCGATGTGCAGTCGGCTAGCCTGGCGTTTGCCGCTCCCTTGGGACTGATCGGAGGCGGCGATACGGTTTACATTGAGGGACGCACGGTGGATCCCAGGGAGCAGCCTCCGTCGGTTGGATACAACACCGTGGACGCTTCGTACTTCGACACCATGCGGATTCCCGTTCTGCGCGGGCGCGCGTTTCAGGACTCCGATACCGAAACAACGCGGCTTGTGGCGATGGTGAATCAGACCATGGCCCAGCGTTATTGGCCGAACCAGGATCCCATCGGCAAGCGTTTTCGCATCGGCTCGGCGGCGGCGCCACTGGTCGAAGTCATCGGCGTGGCGCACGATAGCAAGTACATATTTGTCGTCGAAGGCTCCCTGCCATACTTCTATGTACCGTTCACCCAGCTATCCTCGTCGATGCGGGTTTTGCATGTTCGATCTTTAATAGATCCCGAGACGCTGATCAGCCGCGTGGAGCAGGAGGTCCACGCGCTCGATCCGGTGATGCCCGTGAGCTTTCAGACTATGGATGGAGCAGTCGCCGGCGCCCAAGGCTTTTTTCTCTTAAGAGTCGGCGCGATTCAGGCCGGGGCGATGGGTCTCTTAGGCTTGCTTCTGGCGGCGGTGGGAGTGTATGGCGTCATGTCTTATGGCGCAACGCAGCGCACGCGCGAAATCGGGATCCGTATGGCGCTGGGCGCCACGCCGCAAACGGTTCTAGGAATGATCCTGCACCAGGGAGTTTGGATGGTGATCGCGGGCGTCGTCGTGGGCTTGATGGGAGCAACCGCCGTAACACGAGTGCTCGGGAGATTTCTGTTCTCGATCTCCTTTGCCGATCCGTTAGTCTTTCTTACGGCCGCGGCTTTGCTGGCCTTGGTCGCTTTAGCGGCTTGCTGGATTCCGGCGCACAGAGCTATGCGCGTAGAACCCATGGTGGCTTTAAGGCACGAATAAACTCGTATGGTTCTCTCCCGACTAGTTCGCGTCTGGCGTCACCGGGTACGGTCGCTATCCGATAAAGACCATCTGGACGCCGAATTGGGTCAGGAAATCACCTTCCACTTCGAGCAACTGGTTCAAGAGAAAATCGCCGAAGGGATGGCGCTCAAGGAAGCGCGCCTGGCAGCGCAGCGAGTGTTAGGCAACGTTCCGCTTCTCGAGGATCAGTGCCGCGACCAGCGCCGCGTCGCCTGGCTGCAGGATTTATGGCAGGACGTGAAGTATGGCGTTCGCATGCTGCGCCAGAATCCCGGCTTCACTCTGGTTGCGGTGTGTTCTCTGGCGTTGGGGATCGGCGCGAACTCGGCCATTCTGGGCGCACTACGCACCACTCTGTTCGCCAAGGTTCCTTTTCCCGACGGCGACCGGCTGGTTCTGCTGCGTACTTATCCGGAGTGGAATCCCGCGCTGAACAATAGCGCCTCCATTCCCGATTACATTGCCTGGAAGCTGCAGAGCCGCAGCTTCGAATCCATGGGAGCCTCCATCGCCGACCACTCCAGGGACTTCGGTGCGGAGGAAGATGGGCGTCCTGCAGAAAGAATCGAGGGGCAGGGATTCGCGCCGTCACTCTTCGCCGTGCTGGGCGTTCACCCGATCCTAGGGCGCACATTCACCGAGGAAGAAGCCGAGATCGATAATCCCGCCCCAGTTATGGTCATCAGTCATCGGCTCTGGCAACGCCGTTTCGGGGGCGACCCTGGTGTGCTCGGGAAACAAGTGCGTTTGAGCGGTGCCAGCCTGACCATTATCGGCGTGATGCCGCCGGATTTTCACTATCCGCTGGAGGAAATCGAATACTGGGTCCCGCTCGGGATCACCCACTTCCAGTTGCAGGGTTCGGCCCGGTTCTTTGCAGTGGCGGCACGCCTGAAACCTGGCGTGACCATGCAACAGGCGCAAGCGGAAATGGATGGAATCGCCGCGCATCTCGCGCACGATTTTCCCGACCGCCACAAAGGTTGGCGGATTCGCATCCAAACACTGCGCGACGCTTGGTACGGCTGGATGAAGACTCCGCTGGCGACGCTTGAGGGAGCAGTGGCGCTGGTTCTCCTGATCGCGTGCGCGAATATCGCCGGCCTGTTGCTGGCCCGCGGCACCGCACGCCGTCCGGAAATCGTTATGCGAATGGCGTTAGGCGCGGGACGCGGCCGGGTCGTGCGCCAGATGTTGACCGAGAGCGTCCTTCTGTCCCTGATCGGCGGAGCGCTGGGAACTTTCGTCGCCTGGGGAGCCCTCAGAGCGCTGCTCCAGATGAATCCACCCCTGGCCGGCCAGCGGATAACCGACGTTGTCGTCGATCTTCCACTCCTCGCCTTGCTGGGGTTGCTTTCGGTGGTAACGGGGCTGATCTTTGGCCTGGGTCCGGCGATCGCCTGCTTTCAATTGGATCTCGCAGGGCCGCTTAAGGAATCGACCAGAAGCGCCGGATCGCCTTATAGGCGCAATCGGCTACAGTCAACGCTCGTCATGTTGCAGATTGCATCGGCGTTGGTCCTGTTGATCGGCTCCGGGCTTCTGATCAACAGTTTCGTCCGCTTGGCCGGATTCGACCTCAACTTCGATCCAGCGGGCCTGCTTACGTTCGAATACCGTATTCCTCAGCAGCAGTACGTACGCAACGTGGGAGTCTTTCAAGGAGCGCCTTACTCCGCCATCGACCCATCGCCGACCCCGGCTATCCAGCGCGTCTATGAACGCCTTCGAACGATGCCGGGCCCGGAGTCCGTCGCGGGCATCTCCCAGCCTCCCGTGAACAGCCTGCTGCTCAACACCATGAGTTTCAGCATCGAGGAGCGGCCGATGCCTCAAAGCGCCGAGGATCGGAACGCTTTTCGGGCCGTGTATTTTCTGGTTACTCCCAATTTCTTCTCCACAATGAAGACCCGCATGGTGAGGGGAAGAGACTTGAACGACTTCGACACCGAGTCCGCTTCGTGGGTTGCCATCGTCAACGAGACTATGGCGCGCCGCTTCTGGCCGGGCGAAGATCCGATCGGAAAGCGTTTGACGCTAGCAGTCGTCTCGGGCGAGCGGCCTCGCGAAATCGTCGGTGTGGTCAGTGATATTCCCACGCGACGCGACCGGGCCGAACCACAACCGGTCATTTACGCTTCTTATTTGCAGCAGTCTCCGGCGTATCGCGGACCGATCGCGAACATGTTCGGCCAGATGACTTTTCTGCTCCGCACCTCGGCTGATCCCATGAGTCTGGTGCCGGCAGCGCGCAGCGCCGTGGCGGATGTCGATCCCGATCACGCGATCACCAGAATCCAAACCATGGAACAGTATTGGGGCGGGGGAATGCGCGACAAAAGTATTCTTGCCGCGGTACTTGGCGTTTTCGCGTTTGTAGCCACACTAATCGCGGCCATCGGAATTTATGGCGTGATGGCGTATGCCGTCGAGCAGCGTACACGTGAAATCGGCATCCGCATGGCCTTGGGCGCCAGTCCCAAAAAGATCCTGGCGCTAATCGGCGGGCGGGCGGCGATCTTGATCTCGTCCGGTGTGGCCCTCGGTTTGGCGGGTTCCGCCATGCTCTCGCAGTTGATCGCCTCGCAGTTGTGGGGAATCCAGCCGACGGATCCTGCCACGTTCACTGGAGTATCGCTGCTATTGATCGCGGTCGCAGTGCTGGCGAGCTTCGTCCCGGCGCGGCGGGCCATTCGCATCGATCCTACCGAGGCTCTGCGGGCAGAATGACGCACTACGAACCGAGTAAGCGGATCCACTCTTCTGTTCGTGCGCGGATACTGCCGTCCTCTGAAAACAGATCGCCGATCACGGCGACTGAATCTGCTCCGGCTTCGAGCACCTGCATCGCATTAGCGAGGGTGATGCCGCCGATCGCCACCATCGGCCGGTTCGAGATCGGCCGCAGCCTTCGTAGCTCGTCCTGGCCCACAGTTGGATCGGGATTCTCCTTCGTCAGGGTTCCGAAGATGGGACCGAGCGCCAGGTAATCGGCGGGCTCCGCGCACGCGGCCCGGAGTTGCGTTTCGTTGTGCGTCGAAAAGCCAACCATTGTATCCATCCCGACGACACGTCGCGCGACGGACGGCAGCAGGTCGTCTTGACCCAGGTGCAGTGCGGCGCCGAATAACTTTGCGAGATCGGCACGATCGTTGACCACCAGAGTGGCCCCTGCGGTTTGCGCGAGTTCCGCGATCCGCTCCAGCCACGTGAACGCCTCGCGCGATAAGAATCCCTTGTGACGGAATTGCAGGATCTTCGCGCCGCCCTCTAGAATCTGTTCAGCCGCGGTGACTGGATCTTCGTTACGCCGAAGCGCGACCTCGGTATCGAGAATCGGATAAAAGCGCGGCAGGACCATGGATCACTGCGCCGCCGCGAGCACTTCCTCGGGCGACGGTTTCCCGCGACGCGAATACTGAACGTTTCCGTCCGGGCCGATGAGGTAAACCGTCCGCTTGGGCACAAACCAGCCGTCGGCTTGATACAGCTTCGCGATCTTTTGGCCTTCGTCGATCAGCAAGGAAAAAGGCAGCTTGTATTTCTCGCGAAACTTCTGGTGTGCGGCGCTGCGCGCGGGATTCACGCCGAACACGACGATATTGCGGCTCTGCGCCTTGGCCCAGTAATCGCGAAATTCGCATAGCTGGATGGTACAGATGCTGGTATCGTCGGCGGGATAGAACACCAGAACCACATTCTTGCCGCGCAGCGCCGAAAGCGTCACGCGGCTGCCGTCTTGATCGGGAACTGAGAAATCGGGCGCCGGTGTGCCGACCGCCAACGGCGGCGTGAACCAGAGCATTTACTCGGGCGTCTCCATCTTCATCAGCTTGCGGAATCGCTCGATCTCGCGCGGCGTGAGCACCCGGTAGCGCCCAGGCGGCAAGTCCAGCTCCAGAAATCCGATCTTTACCCGGCGAAGTTTCTCCACCAGCCTGCCGAAGTGTTTGAACATGATGCGGATCTGATTCTGGCGGCCCTCGGCGATTTTCACTTCGTACCACGGGTTGGCCCCGCCCTTGATCCGTTTGATCTGGGCCGGCGACGTCCGCTTTCCGTGCAGCGAAATGCCTTCCCGGAACTCTTTCTCCTGTTCCTCGGTCAGGACGCCGTTCGCCTTCACCACGTAGGTCTTGATCATGTGACTGGCGGGCGCGGTGATGCGATGCGCGAATTCGCCGTCATTGGTCATTAGCAGCAGGCCCTCGCTGTTATAGTCCAGCCTGCCGACCGGAAACACGCGCTCCTTTACGCCCCGGAGAAGATGCAGGACGGTCGGCCTGCCCTCGGGATCGGACATCGTGGTCACGCAGCCTTTGGGTTTGTTCAGCGCGATGTAGAGGTGCCGTTTCGGCGCGTGCAGCAGTTTGCTGTCGACTTTGATGCTGTCGCGTTCGAGGTCGGCCTTCGAGCCGAGCTCGGTGATGGTCGCGCCGTTCACCGATACGCGGCCCGCCTGAATCAACTCCTCGGCTTTTCTGCGGCTGGCGATCCCCGCCTGCGAGAGAATTTTCTGAAGACGTTCCTCAGGCATCGTTCGCCTGGGATTCAGCCGCCGGCAGCTCAGGCGCAGAGTCAGGTTGCGATTCTTCTACCAACTCGAGGCGTCCCAATTCTTCGAACTCCTTGAGCGTTGGCAATTCCTTCAAATCCTTCAGGCCGAACTGGACCAGGAATTCTTTGGTGGTTTTGTAGGTGAGCGGCCGTCCCACGACATCCTTGCGGCCGGCTTCCGCGATCAGCTTCCGGTCCAGCAGCGTCTTGAGTACTCCCGCGCCCTGCACTCCGCGGATTTCCATGATTTCCGGCGTGGTCACCGGCTGTTTGTAGGCGATCACCGCCAATGTCTCAAGCGCCGGCAGCGAGAGCTTCATCGGCGGCGTAAGCTTTTTCACGAAGGCCCGGACAGCCTCATGATGCTCGGCCTTGGTGGCCATCTTGTACCCGCCGGCGACCTCGCGGATGCTCAGCCCGTGCTCGGGCTTGCCATAATCCGCCACCAGGTGGTCCAGCAGCCGCTTGATCTTGTCGATCGGCTGCTCGATGGCCGCGGCGATCTGCTGCGCGGTTAAAGGTTCGTCGGTGATGTAGACAATCGCCTCCAGGATCGCCTGCAACTGCGTGTCATCTTCAGTTAATTCGGGGGCCAGTTGGGCCGCGTCCATTTCTTCCATCAGTTATATCCTTGCTCGATCGCTGCCAGTGTGTCGCCGCCGGCAAAGGCCGCCTCGAACCCCTTGAGCCGCTTGAGTCCGATCTCGCCAAATGAATCCTGCTGCGTCAGCCCGACAGCCTGCAGCTTCACCAGTTCCAGCAGCGCCAGAAACAGGCAGATCATGGCGCGCCGGCTGCGTTGGCGCTCGAACAGCTCGCGTGCGGAAACCGGGCCGCGTTCCTGCTCGAATATACCGCGCAGATACCGAATCATATCGGGCACCGAGACTTCCTCGCCACTGACCTCATACACCGGACGATGTTTGGCCCGATCCATCACGCTCTGGAAAGTCTTCACCAGGTCGAACAGGGTGACGGCCAGGCCGGGATCGTCATCCTCAGCGCGGAACTGCGCGATTTGCGGATTCGACCACACCGCTTCTTCCACCACGCGTTTCTGCTGCAGCATCTCGGCGGCGCTCTTGAAGCGCTCATGCTCCAGCAGGCGGTCGACCAGTTCCTGGCGCGGATCTTCTTCCGGCAGGAGCTTGTCGAGCTCCGGATCGCGCGGTAGCAGCATGCGCGACTTGATGTGGATCAGCGTCGCCGCCATGTACACGAATTCCGCGCTTAGCTCGATGTCCATCTCCGCGGCCTTCTGCATGTATTCGAGATACTGCTGCGTGATGCGGGCGATGGGAATGTCGTAGATATTGATCTCCTGCTTCCGGATCAGGTCCAGCAGCAGGTCCAGCGGGCCATCGTATTGCTCTAAGTGAAAGTTCAGCGGAGACGACACTACAGTTCAGGATATCAGGCTGATCGTTGTTTCTCGCGGTTCAGTGCACCGTGAAAAAAAGGGGACAGGCTACTCTGTCCCCTTTTTAATGGCGCGTTTTTAGCGCCGCTTGCCGTCTTTGCCCTTGGTGGGAGTTCCAGCGCCGCTGAAAAACAGAGTCACATCCACAGTGTGCGTGGCCTCGTCGATGTTGCTTTCCGCGCGAGTCTTGCCAAGATTGTCGAAGATCCCCTCTTCGCGCACGCGACTCAGAAACGCCTCCGGATATCCGTCCTGGAACGGCTGTCCGGGCTCGATTTTCCACATCTTGCGGACGGCCGGTTCTCCGATCAGGTCCAGTCCCTGAATGTTGAGTTTGCCGAGCTTAAACTGCGTGCCGCGGTCCACGTTCACGGTCAGGTTCACGGTGTGATCCTCGTCGTGGATGTCGCGAACAACGCTGGTAGCGGCCCGCAGATAGCCTTGCGTGCGCTGCCGCTGCCGGATCTTTTCGAGACTCGCCTCGATCTTGGTGAAGTTGGCTGTCTCGCCCTTGTGCCAGTCGTCCGATTTCTGAAGTTGGGCGACTTCGGCGGTCGGCAAGCCGGCTAGCGTGACTGTTCCCAGATTGTAGACCGCTCCTTCATTGATGGCGATGGTCACCACCACGCCATCGTTAGTTTCGGCTTTCTTCGCAGTGATCTCGGGGAACGCGACGCGGATGCGACCCTGTTCTTCGTACATAGGCCGCACAGTCGAATCGAGCACCCTTCGGAGCAGAGGCTCGCTGTAAGGAATCCCCACAGCGTCTTTCGAAAGCTTTTGCAGAAGCAGGGCTGTCAGCATTTCCCGGTTGCCCGTGAATTTGACCTCGGCGATGCGGGCGCGCTCGCCGACAGGGCGAAATACGATCTCGAGAACGCCAGTGTCGCTGTTGAGCTCGCCCATGGCTTCCACCTTGCGATCGAAGAACTGGTGGATCGCCGCGTTGTAGCGGTTCAAGACTTGAGGCGTCGCCGGAATCTTGTCGCCCAGGAGCAGTTCCTGTTTCTTGAGCGCGGCGCGTAGCGCGTCGGACGACGCGGGCAGAGCTTCAAAGCGGTACGGATACAGCATCGCGACTTCCACCACTTCGAACGTGGTGTCGTACCCGGTGACCGTCGCGGCGGGCTTGAACGAGTACCCTACGCTTTCGAAAGCCCCGGATTCGAGCAATCGCTCGCGCGCGGCGTCGAAGTCCGCCTTGTCAACCAGAGCTCCTTGCTTCAGGCCGGAGGCCGCCACGATCCGTTCGGTCGGGATCTGCTGATTGCCTTGAATATGCAGCGTTTCCAGCGGGTACTTCTTCGCGGGTTGCGCGTACAGGGTCAACCCGAGAAGCAATAGCAAACCGGCGCGCATACCTGTTCCCATCATGCCATGCACACGAATGGGACGCGGCCCAGCGAAGGTCCGTTACTTTCTTGGCTGGGCAGGCAGCGCCGGCACTGCCTGCAGCGCCGGACCTCCGGAACGCCCGCCGCGGCCGCCTCCCGCGTTCACCGTGTAATCGGAGGGAACCTCGAACAGGGTGGGCGGCGGGCTGGACCGGTTGATGTTCTTCAGCGCGAAGCTGGTCTCGCCGGTCCTGGGGTCGCTGTGCTTGGTCGCGATCGTCATTTGCAGGTCGGGCGAATACCACTGTTCGTCGATGATGTTGATGGGCCGTTCGTTGCCGATATCACCGGCCGGGATTGTAGTGGTGGTGCGGCTGCCTTGAGCTTGCACGCCTTCGATGTACAGTTTGCCGAGATCTTCGGTCTTTGCGTCGCCGGACCAAGTGGCCACGCCGCCCGCCGTGACGGCGTAGAACTGGTTGGGCGCAGGGCCTCCAGATCTGCCAGCGGCGATCGTGACGGGACCGGCATTACTGATCGCGATGGCTAAAGGAGCCTCAGCCCGCGCCGTCAGAGTGCTTCCGCTAGGGACCTGTACTGTGTCGGCAACACACGTATTCTCGCCATCCGCGCGCAGCCCTTTGACGGTCACGGTGTCACCTGACTTAATGGAATTTCTTGTCCAGCCCAGTTTGAGGAGTGCGTTGGGTCCCGCCGTGGCGCATTTCCAATTCGCCGTTGCCCCATCCGGGCCTTTGACAGCGAGGACGATCCAGGCCGTCGGATTGACCCACTGCATCTCCGTAACCGTTCCATTGAGCGCGACCGGTTCACTGGAGGAGTACGCAAACACATTACCAGCAACGCTGGGGGCGATCTTTAATACCGGAAGTGGACCTCTTTCGGCCGATCGGGTTTCCGGGTGCAGGGTGAAGCGGGCGCCGGCTACGGGGTCGGTAATGAAAATGGCTCCCATGGCTGAAGTCTCCTCGCGCCGCTCGCGTCCTTCCGTGTCGCGATACTGCATGGCCGAGGTGCGCTTTAGGATCCGGTTGCCGTCCGCCAGCGTCTGGACAGTTTCGTTCACGGCTTCCGCGGAATAGGGCGCGCCCTTCACGGGGGGTCCGGAAACCAGTTGGCCGGATACGAAGTTAAACGTCTGATTGTTGAACATGACGTTTGCCTTAACCTGGTCCGCCGCAGCCTCCAGCTTTTTCTGGCGTAGAACCACATCATCGTTCTGCGCCAGCAGCGTCGACGCCACTCCGGCGGTCAGCAACACCTTTAAGATCGGCTTCATACGCATCTCCTTATTGCTCATAACTCACGAATCGAATGGCCCGTGCGAGCCCTTCCTGTCCCACCAGCACGTCCGCATAAACGGGGTCTGCCAGACGATTCTCATTCACCGGAAGTCCAACCCGCCGCATGGTCGACGCGGGCACCATCACGCGCAGCAGCTCGCCGCGCTCGAAAGGCGGAGCTACATCCAGGAGTGGGAAAAACTGCGTGACCGTCTCGCGCTGTAGTTCAACGGGTCGTTCGATGGGTCGTTCAATGGGCCGTTCGAGCGGTTGTTCAATGGGTTGTTCAATGAGCCTCCGGCGAACCGCCTGCATCTGCTTCGGCACGGGGACGACGGTAGCGACGTCGGCTGGTGCGGGTACCGCGGCAACCAGTTGCCTGGGGACCGGTGGCGGAGCCACAACCTTCGGACGTTCATGCGATCCAGCAACGAAGAATATCGCAAGCCCCGCTGCCGCGGCCGCCAGGGACCATCCCAGGCCGTTCCTCCACTTTCGGTGCGTCTGCTTCCGCCGGAATGCCTGCAGCAGCCGATCTTCCACGGCTTCGGGCGCCTCCCGCCCGCCGTCCTGCGCCGCTAGCGCCCGTAAAGCAGCAATTACAGACTCTTCGGACATTCGATACTCCTTCCGGCTACGCCTGCCACCCCCCGTAGCTTGCGCGCCAGCATGGTACGGCCGCGATTCAGTCTGGATCGCACCGTCCCTACGGGACAATCCAGAGCTGCGGCGGCTTCTTCATAACTTGAATCCTGCAAGTCACATAAGACAATAACTTCACGAAATACAGGAGGCAAACTCAGCACCGCCTGGCGCACATGCTCGATCGATTCGCGCCGCGTCAGGTCCTCCAGCAGGTCTTCCGGACCCGCGCATTCCTCGGTGATTTCCATCTCCGCCCAGGGACGCCGGTCGATTCGTCTGAGCACCAGGTTGCGGGCGATCCCATACAGAAATGACGCCACGGTGCCGCGCGCCTGGTCGTAGCGCGTTCCGTGCAGGATCAGAGCCAGGAAGGCCTCCTGCGTCACATCCTCGGCGATGGCGCTGCTCCCGGTCATCTGGAGAGCGAAGCGGTACACGCCTCCCTGTCGGCGCCTGTAAAGCGCCGTAAAGGCATCCTCGGCGCCCGTGAGAGCCTGCTCCAGCAACGCTGCGTCGGTGGCGATCATCCAATAACTCAGCCTGTTCGATAGTACTCCGCATTCCAGGCGCTAAAAGTTCCAGAAAACTGTGTCCCCTGGTAAACTGGAGATTCACCCCATGACATACGACGTGATCATCATCGGGAGCGGTCCCGGTGGTTACTCGGCGGCTGTTCGCGCCGGCCAATATGGCCTGAAAACCGCTCTCATTGAAAAAGACCCGAAACTAGGGGGGTGCTGCCTGCATGTCGGCTGCATTCCCACCAAGGCGTTCCTCCACGCTGCCGAAGTTTGGGAGCGGTTCCTTCACCCCGAGGAAGACGGGATCCACTGCGATAACGCGCGGCTGGATTTCCCCATGGTGCTCGACCGCAAGAACAAAATCGTCGCCAAGCATGCCAAGGGCGTCGAGTTTCTGATGAAGAAGAACAAGGTCGACTGGATCAAGGGCTATGGCCGCCTGGCCGGCCCCGGTAAGGTCGAGGTCACGGCCGACGGCGGGAAACAGATCCTGGAAACCAAAAATATCGTGCTCGCCACGGGTTCGGAAGCGCGCATGCTGCCGGGGCTGAAACCCGACGCCCGTCGCATCCTCACCAACATCGAGATCCTGAATCTGTCCGAGGTTCCGAAATCGCTGGCGATTCTGGGAGCGGGCGCAGTCGGCGTCGAGTTCGCGTCGGCCTTTTCGCGTTTTGGCAGCAAAGTCTCGATCTTCGAGATGCTGCCCCGGCTGGTTCCGGTCGAGGATGAGGAAGTTTCCAAAGAGCTGGCGCGAGTCTTCAAGAAACAAGGCATCCGCGTCGAGACCGGCGCGCGCGTCGACAACGTCGAGAATGTCGGCAGCGGCGTGCGGTTTCAAGTGACCCTGGCGGACGGAAAGACCGAAGCCGTTGCGGCGGACGCTCTGCTGGTTGCGATCGGCCGCAAGCCCAACACCGAGAACATCGGCCTGGAAGGGACGAAAATCGAGCTCGACCGCGGCTTCATTAAAGTGGATCCGTACCAGCGCACGGGAGAGCCGGGTGTCTACGCCATCGGCGACATCGTCGCGGGCACGCCGCAACTGGCGCACGTGGCGACGGCGGAAGGCATGGTCGCAATCGGCCACATGGCCGGCAAACCGGTGGTTCCCATCAATCGGAACCGGATCCCGGGTGCAACGTATACGGAGCCGGGCATCGGCAGCGTGGGGCTGACCGAGGCGCAGGCGCGCGCCGCCGGGCATAGCGTCAAGATCGGAAAGTTTCCCTTCGCGGCGGACGCCAAAGCTTCCATCCTGGGCCGGCATGACGGCTTCGTGAAAATTGTCGCTGACGAGAAGTACGGCGAGATCCTGGGCGTCCACATCATCGGCCCGGAGGCGTTCGAGCTGATCAGCGAAGGCGTGCTGGCGATGGAGGCGGAGGCCACCGTCGAGACGCTGTTGCACACCATCCATGCGCATCCCACGCTGTACGAGGCCATGGGCGAAGCGTTCAACGCAGTCGATGGAATGGCCATTAATGCTTAATGCTCCGCTCCATCGCGGTCGCGACTCTGAAGCGTGGATTCCGAGCCGCGACAGTCATGGAGCGGTCGTTCAGTTCACCGATCTCGGACGACGGGGTTATGTGGAAGCTCTGGGAGTCCAGCACGCTTTAGTCGAACGCCGTAAGCGTGGCGAAATCCCCGACCAGCTGCTGATCGTCGAGCATCCTCACGTCGTCACCATGGGGCGCAACGGGCACATGGAAAACGTGCTGGCTTCGCCCGACATTCTCGAACGCGCCGGAATCGAGTTGCATTACACCGATCGCGGTGGCGACGTGACCTATCACGGTCCCGGCCAGCTCGTGGGGTATCCGATTTTCGATTTGCGCGAATGGAAGCGCGACGTGGTTGCGTACCTGCGCGCGCTGGAACAGGTGTTGATCCAGGCGCTGGCGGAATTCGGCATCCACGGAGAGCGGCAGCCGGGCGCGACGGGAGTTTGGGTGGATGGTGCGAAGGTCGCTGCCATCGGAGTGCACATCAGCCGTTGGGTGACCTCTCACGGCTTCGCGCTCAATCTGGATACGGATTTGGATTATTTCAAGTACATCGTGCCGTGCGGGCTGACCCAGCCGGTAACGTCCCTGCGCAGCCTTGGGTGTGATGCCAGCCGCGCGGAAGTCACCATGTCGGTGGCGCGAGCCTTCGGACGGGTCTTTGAGCGCGACGTGCACGGTGCGAAAATGGAGAAAGAATGATCGACGTAGAAATGCCCCAGATGGGCGAAAGCATTGTCGAAGGAACCTTGACCAAGTGGCTGAAGAAGCCCGGCGACAAGGTGGAACGCGACGAGCCTCTTTTTGAGATTTCCACTGACAAAGTAGATACTGAGATTCCTTCGCCCGCTGCGGGAACCTTGGCCGAGATTCTAGTCGAGGAAGGGAAGACGGTCGGCATCAATACCGTGGTTGGACGGATCAGCGACGGAGCAAGTGCTTCGTCACCCACCGCTGCTCCTGCCGCCGCAGCCGCGCCCCCGGCGCCCGCTCCTCAGGCGCCTGCTCCCCAAGCGCCTGCTCCCCAAGCGACCGTCGCGCAGTCCGATGGCGCATCGCATGTCGACGCCGCGCCGCAAGCGGCGCCTCCCCCGGCCCCCGCTCAAGACACAGGAACGGTGGTCGAGGAAACCGCCGGTCCACTTTCTCCGCTGGTCCGCAAGATGGCGCGCGAGAACAATATCGATCTGAGCCGCGTGAAAGGCACGGGCATCGGCGGTCGGATCACCAAGCAGGATCTCGAATCGTATCTCAGTGGTCAAACTGGAACAGCCGTCACGCCGGTTGCCGCGCCGCGTCCGGTTTCCGCGCCTCCTCCGCAGCAGGCTCCGGTGCATGTTCCCGCGCCTCCGCCCGAAGCGCCGCGACAGGCAGCGCCGATGGCTGCGCCCGCTCCGGCAGCCACCCAAGTCACCATGCCGGGAGCGCCTCCCGCCATGCGCGTCGAGCCCATGAGCATCATGCGTCAGAAGATTGCCGAACACATGACGTTCAGCAAGCACACCTCGGCGCATGTGACCACGGTCCACAAGGCCGACTTGACCAAGGTCGCCAAGCTGCGCGACAAATTGAAGGGTTCCTTCCAGGCGCAGTATGGGTTCGGGCTAACCTATCTGCCGTTCATGGTGCGCGCGGCCGTCGCCGCCTTGCGCGAGTTCCCGCTGGTGAACGCGTCCATTGAAGGCACCAACATCATCTATCACCGCGACATCAATCTGGGGATCGCCGTGGCGCTTGAAAACGGGCTGATCGTGCCGGTGATCCGCAATGCCGATGAGAAGAACATCGTCGGCCTGCAGCGCTCCATCGTGGATCTGGCCACGCGCGCCCGCTCGCGCCAACTCCGGCCCGATGAGGTGACGGGCGGCACGTTCTCCATCACCAACTTCGGCAGCTTCGGCAGCATCTTCGCGACCCCCGTAATCAATCAGCCGCAGGTAGCGATCCTGGGGATCGGCGCGGTGCAGAAGGAGCCGGTGGTGATCGAAGACGCCATCGCCATCCGCTCGACGGCTTATCTGGCGCTGACCTTCGACCATCGCCTGATCGACGGCGCACTGGCGGACCAGTTCACGGCGAAGGTTAAATCGATACTGGAAAACTGGACCGAAGAAGTAATGTAGTCGCGGGCCCGAAGGCCCGCGCGTTCGAAGAAAACTACTGCTTGGCCGGTCCCGGGGCTGGAGGCTTGGCCGGCGTGGCCGCAGGCGGCTTAACAGCGTTGGGGGGAGGCGTCGAAAGCGGCTTCGCCCCGCTGGTGGCGGGCTTGGCGGGTGCTGTCGTTCCCGGCTGCGTTTTGTCGTACGAGTCCACGATCTGCCGCGTCACGTCAACCTGATCCGCGATCCACATGATCCCCGAATTAGGGTTGGTCACGTCCAAAAAGATCGCGCAAGCGTTTTCCTGCGCGAATCTGGCGATTACGGTTTGCATCTTCGAGGACAGATCGTCCAGCAGCTTGCGCTGCATTTCGTCGCGGTCGAACTGATAATCCTCGACCGAGCGCTTATATTCCGTGTTCTTCTTATCCAGCGTGCGTTTCATGTCGTCCTGGGCGGTCTGCGACATGGTATTGGCGCCACGCTGGAGCTTGTCGCTCAGATCGGTGATTTCGGCCTGCTTCGCCTGGAGCTTTTTCTCCTCAGGCTCGGAAAACTTGGTTCGAAACTCGTCCGCGGCGGCCTGCCCATCTTTGGTGCTGAGCATGGCGCTCTGCAAGTTGACCACGCAAATCTTGGTGGGGACTGCCGCCGGCGTTTGCGCCATGAGCGTGGCAGAGGCCCAAACCAGACCAATCAGTGAGTACTTATTCACAAGAGAACTCCTCATTTTTAACGTGTTGGCTTGCCTTTTTTAACATCCTAGCATGTGGCTTAGAACGTCCGGCCGATGGTGAAGCGGAATTGGGACCGTCTCTCGAACAGCGGCGACGGCTGCCCGAACGTGAGAATCGAGTTGGTGAATGACGCCGCATTCGGGAAATAGCTTCGATCCGCCACAATCGGGGGTTGCAGATACTCGTAGACCCTGGTCGGGTTGAAAGCCCAGTAGATCCGGAACGGCTGGTTGAACACCGGCATCAATACTTGCAGCTCCAACCCAACGGAAGTCCGGATAATCTGGGTTCCCGGCGCAATCACGGCTGAGTCGCCGAAGGCCGCTTCGGGAAATTGGCCGTTCAGATCGGTGATACGGCCAGGATTCAGCTTCAACTGGCTCTTGTTCGATATGCGGTTCATGCCCGCGTCGAAGAAGGGAACCAGACTGACGGTTTGTCCAACAATCGGGATTCGGTATTCGAAGTTCGCGACGATGTTGGTGTCGCCGCCGGGAAACACCAGTTGATACGTCGGGATGGTCTGCGATGCATTCTGAAGGCTGACCACTCCCGTCGTGGGATCGATGAACTTTTGCTGCCGCGGTGTGCCATCCGTATTCAGAATATTCACAGGCGCTGAATTCGGAACGTAAGCCCAGGGACCCGCGCCCCACAGATCGAACCCGCGCACATCGTTTTCGCCGCCCATATAGAAACGATTGAACGGAGGCGCAACTTTGCCGCCGTACCCGGTGACATATTTCGCCGAGACGTGCATCGCGATCACGTGGCCCGGCTTGAAACCCTTGCGGAAGTGCCGGAAATCGAGCACTGGTTCGATTTGATTCACGTTGCCGCCCAGAATGCTGCCCGCGAACTGCAGCGATGCCTGAAAGCCCGTGCCGGCCGTCGGCGTGAGGGGATTGTTTACGGAATTGTAACTGTAGGTCGGGGTAATGCTCGAGGTGCGAATCCCTTCCAGCGAATTCTGGTCCGGTCCGTTGATGTGAAGGAAATTGATGTAGTCGTAATACTGAGCCGCCGCGTCGGTCAGCGTCCGCACATTCTGAATGCTGTATCCGAAACTGATGCCCAAGCGCTGGAAACTTCGCTTGAGCGGGTAGTTGAGGAACGTGGTGAATCCCTTGGTATTCGACACGTAGTTGAGCAGATTCTGCGTGCCCAGTTGGTTATACAGCGGGATCAGATTGGCGCCGGCTAGAACCGAGGCCTCGCGGGCCTGGTCGAAATTGAAGCGGCTCATGAACACCGTGAATCCAACCTGCATGGGCCGGTCCAGGAAGTAAGGCTCGGTGAATCCGAAACTCACGTCGGTAGTTCGCGTTCCCAGCTGGCTCGATAGACTCAAAGTCTCGCCCAAGCCCAGGAAGTTGTTCGTGGAGTACGAGAACCCGACGAAGCTGCCGGAGATGGCCGAAATGCCGCCGCTGAACTGAATCGTGTTCTTGCCGCGTTCGCGCACCTTGAGCGTCAGGTCGACCGTGTGGTTGTTGTTATCCGTCTTCATATCGACGGACGAGTCTTCCTTCAGCGTCTCGAAATACCCCAGCTGGTTCAGGCGCAGGATGCTCAATCGCCACAGGTCCGTGTTATAGGGGTCGCCCTCGTCGATCAAAAGCTCGCGGCGAATGACTTTGTCGCGGGTGGTGGTGTTCCCGGAGAAATCGATGCGGCGTACGAAGAACTGGTTGCCTTCATCGAAGCGCAGCGTCAGGTTGATCTTATCGGTGCCGGGGATCGGCTCGGGCTCGGGCTCCACCAGGAAGTTGATGTAGCCGAATCTGCCATACAGCTTACGCAGCTCTTCAAAGCCCTTCTGCAGCCGTTCGGTCGAGAACGGGTCGCCCTGCTTCATGCGGAAGATCTGGGGAAACAGCTCTTCGGGCGTGCGGAACAACTTCACTCCCACAAAACTGATGGTGTTGAGATGATACAGGCGGCCTTCCTCGATGCTGATCGAGATGTTGGCGTTCTTGCCGGGCCGGTTTGGCTTGATCAGGGGCAGGCGGAACTTACCGCCTCCGACGTCCACGATATTGACCGACTGACCCGTCACGCGGGCCGTAAAATAGCCTTGCGCTTGGTAGAACTGGACGATTCGCCCTTCGTCTTCCTCCAGCTTCGTGGAGTCATAGGTTCGGCTGAAGATGTTTTCCGCCACTCTCGAATACGGGATGCCGAACGGCCGCAGATTTCTCATGGCCCGCCGTACTAGAAGGTTGCTGAAGACCGTGTTGCCTTCGAACTTAATGTCGCCGACCTTTACCTTTGGTCCCTCGTCCACCTTGAACACGATGTTCAGGGAGGAGGGAGGAAATGGTTGCAGTTCCGGCATCACGGTGGCGAACTGCCGGCCGCGCTCCGCCAGGTAGTCCTGCAAGACGATCTGAGCGCGCTGGACCTTGTTCCGGTCATAGGTCGATTCCGGCGTTAGACTGACGCGCCGTTCCTTGAATCGGTCCAGGACTTCGGATGTAGTGATGGATTTCAGTCCGTCGTACTTAATGGTGCGAACCACCGGCCGCTCCTGGACTTTGAACGTGATGATCCAGCCGGTTTGGCCCGCCTCGCGGGTCCATTCGATGTTGTCGAAGCGGGCGCTGTTCCACAAAGTAACCAAATCGCGGTGCAGGGACTCGGCGTCGTAGGCGTCGCCACGCTTGCTGAAGATCATGGCGCGCAGTGTGTCTTGGGGCACCTTGCGCGCGCCCTGAAAGTTAATGGATTCGATGGTATCGCTCGGAGGGCGATCTGCCGTTGTGCTGGGTGCAGCCGGCCCGGGCGTCGCGGGCTTGGCGGGTTCCGGTTTGGGCGGCGCCGGCTCCTGGGCTTGCGGAACCTGCTCGAACGGATTCGGAGGCTTGGGTTGCTGCGGCGCAGGCTGTTGCTGGCCGAAAAGGGGAATTGCTACCAACAGGCCAAACAGCGCCGCTGGCACCTTGGACGCTGCCGGCGCCTTGGAAATGGGCACGCGCAGGCCTCGAGGCCTGGGAAACTGCATCTAGACCGGGTTCCTTTCCACTCTGCGCCTGATTTTTTTGGACGTTCCGCCGCCAAACCGGGTTTCGCGTAAGTTTCGCGCCCCAGAGGACTCGACGGCTGGATAAACTGTCATTCTACCCCATCCGGCTTCCTTTGCGCCTCTTGCCGCGCTATTTTTCCCCATAGCAAAGCGTCTGCCAGACCGTAACATAATGAGACCGGTTAGCGTTCCCAGGAGAACCAGCCGTTCACATTCCGCCGATGACGCCAGCTTTGATCCCGCTGAGCGGGCGCGGCACGGCCCGATTCGTTTCCCACTAATGGATTCTCCCCTGCACGACGTTCCCTTGCACGTTAGGAACCCTCTTATACTAACAGAGTCCCCTGCGGCTTCTCCGCGACGCGGACAACTCTTATGGAACGTCGCGTGGTCATCACTGGAATAGGCGCCGTGAGCCCCAACGGGATCGGAACCGAGGCGTTCTGGTGCGCGACACGTAAGGGTATCAGCGGTGTGGGGCCCATCACCCGCTTCGATACAACCGGTCTGGCTGTCCGTGTTGCGGGTGAGGTTAAGGATTTCCGCGAAGAAGATTACGTGACGGCCAAGGACCGTCCGCACGTCTCTCGCGCCACCCCTCTGGCTGTTGCCGCCGTGACGGAAGCGCTACAGTGGGCGGGCCTGGACACAGCCGCGATGAGCCGCGAGCAACTTCGCGGAATCGGAGTGGTGGTCGGGTCGGGCGGCGGGAGCGTCGAATTTACCGAGGAGCAATATCGTCTGTACCATTCCGGCAACTGGCGGCAGTGCAGCGTGTATGTGGTTCCCACTTCCACCATGGGCACACTGGCCAGCGAAATCTCCATGCGTTTCGGGCTGCGCGGGCTGAGCCATGTCATCACCACCGGATGCACGTCTTCCACCGATGCCCTGGGCTACGCGTCGCAAATGATACGAGCGGGCGGCCTCGACACGATCGTGGCCGGCGGCGTGGACGCGCCCATAGCGCCGCTGATCATGCGCGGATTTATCGCCATGCGCATCATGTCGCAGACGTGGAACGATCAGCCCGAGCGCGCCTCCCGGCCCTTCTCGCGCGATCGCGGCGGATTCGTCATCGCCGAAGGCGCCTGGTTCTTCGTGCTGGAAGAGCGGGAAAAAGCGCTGGCTCGCGGCGCGTCGATTTTAGGCGAGATCGCGGGCTATGGTTCCACTTGTGAAGCGTATCACCGCGTGCGTCTGGAAGAATGCGGCGAAGAACCGGCGCGCGCGATCTCTCTCGCGCTGGAACAGGCCGGAGTGCCGGCCGAAGCAGTCGGCTATCTCAACTACCACGGCACCGGCACGGAACTTAACGATCGCATCGAAA
>Ga0207711_10001372_pt1 | contig 22943 bp, 18 predicted proteins | sample KBSS34metaG_FD_184401 | JGI IMG/M metagenome (GOLD analysis project Ga0207711, IMG submission 184401) | Switchgrass rhizosphere microbial communities from Kellogg Biological Station, Michigan, USA - KBS S3-4 metaG (SPAdes) (version 2) | ecosystem: Host-associated > Plants > Roots > Rhizosphere...
GTGTCGGCGGTCGTGCTGGGGCTTGTCGGCGGGATCGGCGGCGGCATCGGCACCTGGGCGTTCTTCACCAGCCTCGCGATCGGCCCGATGAGCGTCGTCTCGCCCGGGGTCGCCATGATCTACGCGGTGGTGCCGGCCGTGGTGGGCATCGCGCTGGGGGAGCGGATCGCGCCTCTGGGCTATGCGGCATTGGTCGCGGTCGTCATCGCGGCCGTGCTGCTTGCGGTACCGCGCCAACGCGAGTCGGCACGGCTCACGCCCCGCGCCATCGTCTACGGCTCGATCGCAGGCCTCGGCTTCGCGGGCTACGTCATCGCGATCGGCAGGACCCCGCGCGATTCGGGGCTGGTCCCGCTGTGGTGCGACTTGCTGATGGCGACCGCCATCTACACCGGCGCGCTGCTGGTGAACCGCATCCGGCGCGGCCCGGGGGAGCTCGCCGGACTTCGCGACCGCACCGGCGTCGTGCAGTCGGTGCTCGCCGGTGTGCTGCTGGTCGCCGGCAACATCCTGCTCGTCCTGGGGCTTCACCTGGGCGAACTGGCGGTGATGGGCGTCCTCAACGCGCTGTACCCGTTGGGCACGGTCATCCTGGCGTTCGTCGTGCTCAAAGAGCGGCTGAGCGTCTTGCAGCTGCTGGGCATCGTGCTCGCCCTCGCGGCCTCGGCTGTGCTCGCGCTGGTGTAGCTGCGTCGAGCGGCTTGGCGCCTCGGTAGGCTCGATTCCGATGTCAACCCCCTCGAGCACCGTTCCCTTCTCCACAGCCTCCGGCACCGAGATCCGCGTGCGGTTCTGCCCATCGCCGACCGGCACCCCGCACGTCGGCCTGGTGCGCACCGCCATGTTCAACTGGGCGTATGCGCGCCACACCGGCGGCACGATGGTGTTCCGCATCGAAGACACCGACGCCGAGCGCGACAGCGAAGAGAGCTACCTGCAGATCCTCGACGCGCTCACCTGGATGGGCATCGACTGGGACGAGGGCGTGGAGAAGGGCGGTCCGCAAGAGCCGTACCGCCAGTCGCAGCGCACCCCGATCTACCAGGACCTGATCCAGCGCATGGTGGATGCCGGCCTCCTCTACGAGAGCTACGTCACCCCCGACGAGATGGAGGCCCGCAACGTCGCCGCCGGCCGCGACCCGAAGCAGGGTTACGACAACTTCGAGCGCGAACTCACTGCAGAGCAGCGGGCCGATTACCGCGCCCAGGGCCGCGCTCCGGCCCTGCGCCTGCGCGTGCCCGACACCGACCTGAGCTTCGACGATCTGGTGCGCGGCCCGATCACCTTCCCGGCGGGAAGCTTCACCGACTTCATCGTCGTGCGCCCGAACGGCGTGCCGCTGTACACCTTCGTGAATCCGGTCGACGACGCGCTGATGGGCATCACGCATGTGCTGCGCGGCGAGGACATCCTCTCGAGCACCCCGCGCCAGATCGCGCTCTACCTGGCGCTGATCGAACTCGGCGTGACCGACTTCGTGCCGCGCTTCGGCCACCTGCCGCTGGTGCGCGGGGAGGGGACCAAGAAGCTCAGCAAGCGCGATCCCGAGTCGAGCCTGTTCCACCACCGCGACCGCGGATTCATCCCCGAGGGGCTGATGAACTACCTGGCCCTGCTGGGCTGGTCGATCGCGCCGGACCGCGATGTGTTCACGCGTGAGGAGTTCATCGCCGCCTTCGACATCGCCGACGTCAACCCGAACCCGGCCAGCTTCGACCAGAAGAAGGCCGACTCGATCAACGGCGACCACATCCGGATGCTGGCGCCAGACGACTTCGAGGCCCGGCTGCTGCCCTACCTGGCGGGCATCGTGAGCGATCCGCCGACGCCGGCGGAACGGGCCGTTCTCCGTGAGGCCGCACCGCTCGTGCAGGAGCGCATCACCGTGCTCAGCGAGGCGCGCCCCATGCTCGAGTTCTTCTTCCAGCCGGATGACACGATCGTCTACGAGGCCGACGCCCTGCCGGCCAACGCGGACGAGGCCCGTCTCGTGCTCGACGCGGCATACGCCGCGCTCGAGCAGCTCGACGACTTCTCGACCGAGGCCATCGAGCAGACGCTTCGCCACTCGTTGACCGACCCGCCCGAGGAGGGCGGCGCGGGGCTCAAGCCGCGCATCGCCTTCGGTCCGCTGCGCACGGCTCTCAGCGGCAAGCGGATCAGCCCGCCGTTGTTCGAGTCGATGCAGATCCTCGACAAGGAGTCGACGCTGGCCCGACTCGACCGCTTCCGCGCGGCGCTGTAGCCGAGCGCATGTCGTCGGCGCCCGAGTCCGCTGCGGAACCCGGTGACATGGGGCCGCCCGATCGGCCCGTGCCGCCGGTTCCGCCACGCACGGCGCGCGAGGTGCTGGTGCTCATCCTGATCGGGGCGATCGGCGGCGTGCTCTCGGGAGCGTTCGGAGTCGGCGGCGGCATCATCATGGTCCCCCTGCTGACCACCGTGGCCGGGCTCGATCATCGCCGGGCGTCGGCCACGTCGCTGGTGGCGATCATCCCGGCCGCCCTGGTCGGAACCGTCACCTACGGACTCGCCGGGCACCTCGACCTGATCGCGGCGCTGCTCATCGCCATCGGCGGTGTCGCAGGCACCTTCATCGGAACCCGGTTGCTGCGCAGGCTATCGATCCGCTGGCTGCGGTGGCTGTTCATCGGGTTGCTCCTGCTGGTCGCGGTTCGGCTGTTCTTCGAGATCCCGGTGCGCAGCGGGGTGATTCCGCTCACCCCGGTGTCGATTCCGGGCTTGCTCGCGCTCGGCGTCATCATGGGGATCGCCTCGGGCCTGTTCGGCATCGGAGGAGGGGTGATCGTCGTCCCGATCCTGGTCGCGTTGTTCGGCGCGGGCGACCTGTTGGCCAAGGGCACCTCACTGCTCGCGATCATCCCGGGGGCGGTGACCGGCACCATCCGCAACGCCCGCGCCGGCCTGGTCGACGTGATCGACGGAACGATCGTCGGCGTCACGGCGGCGCTCGCCTCGTTCGGCGGGGTCGCGATCGCGGGCGCCCTCTCGCCGCAGCTCGCCACCATCCTGTTCGCCCTGCTTCTGCTTGCGGCGACGGCGCAACTCGTGGTGCGAGCGATTCGGGACTCCGGCCGCTAGCGAGTCATGACGGGCGTGTGCCATGTCGTATGCTGGACGACGGCCCACCCGAAGACCTTCTCAAAGGATCGCGGCGTGGCCGACTTCGAAACAGCCCTCTGATCAGGGATTTTCGATGGGGTATGGTGTAATTGGCAACACGGCTGATTCTGGTTCAGTTGTTCTTGGTTCGAGTCCAGGTACCCCAGCTCTGATCTCTCAGAGTTCGAGTCTGACCACGGCACGACCCTCGACCGGCCGCCCGGTGACGTCGAAACCGGCCGCCTCGAATGCCGAGAGCGGCCCGTGGTACAGGTCGGCCGAGCTCACCTTCTGCCCGCGGGTGTCGACCGGGTAGGCCTCGATCACGCGTGCGCCTCCCCGGCGCGCCTCGTCGACCGCGCCGGCCAGCAGGGCGGCCGCGACGCCGCGGCGGCGGAACCCGACCCGCACCACGAAACAGGTCACCGCCCAGACGCTGCCATCGGCAGTATCGGGGTCGGCGGTGGCCGGCATCATGCGCCCGGCGAGGATCCGCGGGTAGGCAGTGCGTGGCTCGACCGCGGCCCAGCCCACCGGCTGCCAGCCCTCGGACTCCGAGCCGAGGTAGGCGATCACGCCCGGGCCTGTGGTCGGGGCACTCGACGCCGACAGGGCGCGAGCAGCGTCGACCTGCTCGCACAGCGCGCGCTCGAAGGCGGCAGCGTGATCCTTCGCCTTCCAGGCCGCGGCATCCACCTTGAAGTACTGGCACCAGCAGGTCGACGGGTCGCCGCGCGTGCCGAAGACGGTTCGCACGTCATCCCATGGCGCTTCGCTGACCGGGACCACTCGGACCTCTGACCGCAACTCTGCGGTGACGGGACTGCTCATGAACGCGAGGCTAGCCGCGACCGCCGACTACTTCCACAGCTCCTGCGGATGGGTGAGTCGCCACCAGGCGGTCGGCGGTGTGATGCTCCCTTGGAGCACGACCGGCACGGTGACCGTGCTGGCGCCTGCCGTCCAGGTGACGCTGCCGACCTTCTCGCCGTCTTTGCCGGTCTTCAGCGTCGAGGTGGTCATGGTGGAGGTGATCTTGGTGTCGGAGTATGTGAACACCGAGGCGCTCGACTGGAGCACCATGCTCGCGGACGCACCCCACGGGGTGGAGTAGGTGCCGACCTTCTCGCCGGACTCGGCGACCGGCACTTCGTGGAAGCCGGCCTTCAGGCTGTCGATCAGGTGCGTCACGTCGTTGTTCACCGAGTCGCGGGTGGCTCCGCTCAGAACCACCCCGACGACCGCCAGCGGATGATCGAGGCCGTTCACCGAGACCTTGGCCGAATACAGCAGATCCGACCCGTAATCCTCGAGGGTGCCGGTCTTGATCCCGTTGACTCCCTCTCTGCCGAGCAGCGTGTTGGTGCTCGGCATCCCGGTCAGGAACGGGATGTCGAGGCCGGTCTTCGCCACGATCTCTGCCACCGCGGGGTTGGCCATCGCCAGCTTGCCGAGCGTGATCAGGTCGCTCGGCGTGCTGGTGTTGTGCGCGTCGAGGCCGGTCGGCTCGACCATCCTGGTATGGGTGAGACCGTTGGCCGTCAGCCACTTCTTGGTCGCGTTCACGAAGCCGGCGTTCGAGCCGAACGCCCAGTCGGCCATCGCCTCGGCATAGTTGCAGGCCGAGACCACCAGCATGGTCTCGAGCGCGTTCCGCTCCGACATCGAGGTGCCGGTGGGCATCGCCGCGATGGTCGCATTCAGCAGGTAGTACTTGTCGTACAGGGCGTGGTCGGCCTTGCTGAAGGTGATCGTGGGGCCGGCGTCGGATCCGGCCAGCGGCTTCGCATTCAGGATCACCATGGCCGTGACGAGCTTGCTGATGCTGGCGATTGGCGCCGCGGCGTCGCCGCCGCTCGAGGCCAGGATTCCGCTCGCGCTCGCGCCGAGATAGACGTCGGCCCCCGACACGCTGATCGCCGACTGACCCTCAGGAGGCAGCGCCAGGACGGCCGCGGCACCTGGAGCAACGTCGGGGCGGTGCGTGGTCGCCGCCGCGGCCCCGACCGGCGCGTTCAGGGTGAGCGGCACATAAACCGCGATCGCCGCCACGATCACTCCGACGACGACCAGCGCGATGATGCGCCCGCGCTTGCGCCGCCGGGCTCGGGTTCTGGGATCCACCGGGTCTCGGCCGTGACCCGCTCGCCGCTCATCGCGGGAGGCGTTCTCGAACATCTCCGCGAACTGCGCGAAGTCGTCCGGATCCCGATCGGTCACGTCGTCATTCCCCCGGTGCTACAAGTCGATCGAGTCGCCGACCTCGAGCGGCTTGTACACGCCGCCGTTCTTCTCGGTCGCCCACTTGAGCCGGTCACTCGCCATGCTCTTGCCCGCTGCCGACAGCGTCATGTCGTGGATGTAGAACGCGCGCTGGGGCTTGACCTCGAGCACGTAGTCCATGGCCTCGCCGATCTTGAGCCAGGGGGCCCCGACCGGAGCAGCCAGTGTGCCGACCGGTTTGCCGGGTGCCGTGTAGGAGTCGCCGCCGTAGTACAGCTCGTCGTTGACCAGCACGCCGACATTGTCTGGCACGGGAATGCTCTCGTGGATCACCGCGTGCTTGTCGCCGAAGAACTCGAGGGTGAAGGGTTCGATCGTGACGACGTCGCCCGCCTTGACGACATTCACCTCGAATCCGGATGCCGCAGCCGCGACGCCCGCGGGCCCGTAGATCTTGGCGTCGGGCGCTTTCTCGAGAATCGCGGTGAGGTTCTGGTCGTTCCAGTGGTCGCCGTGCTCATGGGTGATCACCACGGCGACGGTGCCCGTGAAGTCCGGGGGAGTGAGGAACATCCCGGGGTCGATGACGAGCAGCGAGTCGCCCGACGAGATGACCAGAGTGGCGTGTTCGTATTTGGTGACCTTCACTCGACTGACTGTACCCGCGCGATATACCCCAGGGGGGTATATGATCTCAGCATGATCGCGGATATCAAGAAGCGGGCGCTTCACCGGGCGCGCATCCTCGAGGGGCAGCTGCGCGGGGTGGAGAAGATGATCGATGACGAGGCGTACTGCGTCGACATCATCACCCAGACGCTCGCCATCCAGAAGTCTCTGCGCAGCCTCAACAAGTTGCTGGTCGAGAACCACCTGCGCACGCACGTCACCGAGATGTTCGACGAGGGCGGCTCGAGGCGCGATGACGCCGTCGACGAGCTTCTGACCGTATTCGAGCTGCAGAACAACCGAGGGAGCTGACCATGAGTGAGCACGACATGATGCACGCCGAGCACGGCGAGATGCACGAGCACGGCGAGATGCACGATCACTCGGCGCACGGCGAGATGCACGATCACTCGGGGCACGGTCACATGAATCACGACCCGAACGCGTTCCGCCGCCTGTTCTGGATCAACTTGGTCCTGACCGTGCCGACGTTGGTCTTCTCGACGGGTCTGCAAGACATCCTGGGTCTGAGCGGTCCGCGGTTCACGGGCAGCCAGTGGATTCCGGCCGCATTCGGCACGGCGATCTTCCTGCTCGGCGGCCGCGTGTTCCTCAGCGGGGCGGTCGGCGAACTGCGGGCCAAGCAGCCCGGCATGATGACGCTGATCTCATTGGCGATCCTGGTGGCGTTCGGCTATTCGCTCGCCGTCACCTTCGGCCTGCACGGCATGGACTTCTGGTGGGAGCTCGCCACCCTCATCACGATCATGCTGCTCGGCCACTGGATCGAGATGGCGGCCGTGATGGGCGCCTCCGACGCGCTCGGCGAGCTGGCCAAGCTGCTGCCCGACGAGGCAGAGATGGTGCACGGCGATCACACGATGACGATGCCCGTGTCGTCTCTCTCCGTCGGCGACCTGGTGATCGTGCGGCCTGGCGGGTCGATCCCGGTCGACGGCGAGGTGGTCGAGGGCGAGTCGCAGGTGGATGAATCCCTCCTCACCGGCGAGTCCGCTCCGGTCTCGAAGGCGCTCGGCGCGTCGGTCGTCGCCGGAAGCGTGAACTCCGGCAGCGACGGCGAGACAGGGTCACTGACGATCAAGGTCACCAAACTGGGCGATGACACCGCCCTGGCCGGCGTGATGAAGCTGGTCGCAGAGGCACAGGCCAGCAAGTCGGGCGTGCAGTTGCTCGCCGACCGGGCCGCGGGCTGGCTGTTCTACCTGGCCATCGGGGTCGCCGCAATCACCCTCGTGGTGTGGCTGTTGCTGCGCCCGGGCGACCCGGCATTCGTTCTCGAGCGCGTGGTGACGGTGCTCGTCATCGCGTGCCCGCACGCGCTCGGGCTCGCGATCCCGCTGGTGGCGCAGCTCACCACGGCGATCGGAGCCCGCCGCGGCATCCTGGTGCGCAGCCGCGCGGCTCTCGAGCAGGCGCGCAGCGTGGATGTGGTGCTGTTCGACAAGACCGGGACCCTGACCACCGGCAAGCAGGGGCTCATCCGCGTGATCCCCGCATCGGCAGGCGACGGGGAGTCCGGTGAGTCCGGCGACGAAGACCTCGTGCTGGGGCTTGCCGCCTCGGTCGAGTCGCGCTCCGAGCATCCGATCGCCCGGGCAATCGTGAGCGCCGCGAAGGAGCGCAAGACGAGCGGCGGCCGCGCGTCCGGCTTCACGGCCCTGGCCGGCAAGGGCGCGACCGCCACCGTCGCGGGCAGGCGGCTCACCGTGGCGAGTGGACGGCTGGTGACGGAACGCGGCATCCAGCTCGCTCCTGCCTTCGTACGTGCGGCGCGCGATCTCGCGTCGGACGGCGCGACGCTGGTGTATCTGATCGACGAGACCGAAGCCGCGCCCCATGTGCTCGGCATGTTCGCGCTCGGCGACACCGTGCGGCCCGAGTCGATCGAGGCGGTCGCGCTGCTGAAGAAGCGCGGCATCCGGGTGGCGATGCTCACCGGCGACGCGCATCAGGTGGCGAACTGGGTGGCGGCGAAGCTGGGCATCACCGAGGTGTTCGCCGAGGTGCTGCCCGGCCAGAAGTCCGAGATCGTGGCGCAGTTGCAGGCGGGCGGCACCAACAAGGTCGCGATGGTGGGCGACGGGGTGAACGACGCTCCCGCCCTCGCGCGGGCCGACGTCGGAATCGCGATCGGAGCGGGAACGGATGTCGCGATCGAGACGGCCGGCATCGTGCTGGCCTCGAGCGACCCGCGGGGCGTCGTCGACACCCTCACGCTGAGCCGCGCCGGATACCGCAAGATGCTGCAGAACCTGGCGTGGGCGACCGGCTACAACGTGCTCGGCCTCCCCCTCGCGGCCGGCGTGCTCGCCGGTGTCGGCTTCGTGCTGCCGCCCGCCGTGGGCGCGGCGGTGATGTCGGTGTCGACCATCGTGGTGGCGCTGAACGCGCAGTTGCTGCGGCGCCTCAGGTTCCCGCGCTAGGGCCGCCACCGCTCGGTCTCGATCGCGAACACCCACCGTCGCCGCGGGTATTCGCTGAGCGACCACAGCCGGCGGCCGTCGTGGGATGCGGTGAGGTCCTCGGGGCCGGGCGGGAGCACGGCGGCGTGGGGCACCCACGCTCCACCGGAGCCGACCCACAGATCGCCCGGCCGTTGCCCATGGCTGGCCGAGACGAACCAGGTGCCGTCGACGACCGCGGCTCCTTGCATCCGGGGGATGCCGGGCTCGTGCATGTCGATCAGGTCGACGCGTTCGGATCCCTCGCTCACCGGGACCCTGCCCAGCCGGCGGCCGTGCGCCTCGGGTCCGAACTCACCGACGACGAGGTGGTCGTGGCCGCCGGATGAGTCGCGCTCCACGGAGACGAACGAGAACCGCATCCGTTCGTCGCCTTCGCCGCCGATCAGGCGCTCGTGACCGGTTTGCGGCAGCACGTGCCGGTAGCCGAACAGGCCGCGCCCCGTCACCCGGAGGATGTCGCTCAGCTCGAATCGGCGAAGTCCGCCGTAGGTCGCCGCGACGTAGAGCCGGTCGCCGAGGAGTGCCAGACCCCCCGCATGGATGCCGACCGGCCGCATCCGGACGACCGACCCGTCGCTCCACGGCTCGACCAGCAGCACGTGGTGGTACCGCGGACGGCGGCGGTCGCGCCGGTCGACCACGGTGATCCGTGCGCCCTGAGTGGCACCGCGCCGTTCCTGCGCGAACCAGCTCACCAGCAGCACGTCGTCGCGCGCGTCGAGCACCTCGATGCCCTGCGGCCACCAACGCTGGCTCCAGCCGTCGAGCACGCCCCAGCGGAAGCCCTCGACCGCGGCGGGCGCCGGAACCGTCGCGACGCGCGCGCGTCGTCCGCGGCTGCGCAGCAGGCCGTCGACACCGATGCGCCGATGGGCGGCGGCGAGCTCGTCGATCAGCTCGTGCTCAGGCTGCTCGCGGTGCACCTCATACCGGATCCGCGCCACGGGGCGAGCCTAGACGGCGCGCGTTCCGAACCATATGCGCGGCGTCGGCGCCCGATAGAGTCCAAGCACGCTCGACGGCGAGCGTCCACACACGCGAGACGAGCATCCCGGAGGCCCGTGTGCCGAACAACTTCAAGGCCAAACGGGTGGTCGTCGCCATCAACCCCTCGGCATCGTTCGGCGCGACACGGGCTGTCGGCCCGGCGGTGGTGCAGACCCTGCGGGCGATGGGCCACGACGTGACCTCGCTGCAGGAGCCGGACTACGAATCGCTGTTGCGCACCGCACGCGCCGCCGTCAAGACCAAGCCCGACGGCTTCATCGTCGTGGGCGGTGACGGCATGGTGAACCTCGGGGCCAACCTGGTCGCCGGCACGAATGTGCCACTCGGCATCGTCCCCTCGGGAACGGGCAACGACATGGCTCGCTCGCTCGGACTGCCGTACGACAACACCGAGGCCGCGGTCGTCGCGCTGGGGGAGGCGCTGCAGCATCCGCCTCGGATCATCGACGCGGCCCGGATCGCCTACACCGACGACGAGACCGGCAAGCCGGCCGAGCGCTGGTTCGCTTGCGCGCTCAGTGCCGGATTCGACTCCACCGTCAACGAGCGCGCCAACCTGATGCGCCACCCGAAGGGTCCGAGTCGGTACATCATCGCGCTCGGCATCGAGCTGGCCAAGCTCAAGCCGTACCACTACACGCTCACGCTCGACGGCGTTGAGCAGATCGTGGACGCCAACATGGTGTCGATCGGCAACGGCGTGTCGATCGGCGGCGGCATGAAGATCACGCCGGATGCGCTGCTCGACAACGGCCTGCTCGACGTGATGATCGTGCGTCCGCTCAGCCGGATCAACTTCGTGCGGATCTTTCCGAGCGTGTTCAAGGGCGAGCATCTGAAGCATCCCAAGGTCAGCATCGTGCGCGCCAAGAACGTGCGGATCGAGGGCGAGGGCGTCGTCATCTACGCCGACGGCGAGCGAGTCGGCCGGGCGCCGGCCGAGGTGCAGGTCGTGCCGGGGGCGCTGCGGGTGCTGGCTGCGACGCCCGCCTGAGTGGGCAGCGCCGGTTGGCGAGCCCCCAGCCGGATATGGCATACTCGTCAAGTTGTCGTGACGGCCCCATCGTATAGAGGCCTAGTACGCCGCCCTCTCACGGCGGTAACGCGGGTCCGAATCCCGCTGGGGTCACCAGCCGCAAAAGCCCTCGGTTCGCCGAGGGTTTTGCCGTATCCGGCTCAAGCGAGATGAGCGCGGATCGCGCGATCAGGCAGACAGCAAGGGCTTGATCTGGTCGAACTCGTCCCGGTGCTGTTCGACCGCCATGTCGAGGTCGTAACACGGGGATGAATCCTGGTGGGGTCACACCCAACCATGCGCGGACTGACAATTGGCGCGCATCCCATGGCAACCGGCTACGCCCGGATCCGAGGACGCTGCCAAGGGTCAGACCGATTTTTCGCGCACTGCGGAGTCGGCAACGATCTCGACGCAATGAAGGGTTTGAGAATGTTTGACAAGCTCACACGAATGTCAACGAAGCCGCGCAGGACACGGGCAGTGCTTGCGCTGGCCTTGTCGGCGGCACTTATCTCCTATCCGGTGGCATCGTTCGCAGCACCGGAATCAAGGGGTGGATTGGCTTCCGCAAGCACCGTGCCCGCTGCGACTCTCACGGAGATCAACGTTCCGGGCACGACGCCGATGTCCGCAACGACGGTGGACTTGGCGGCTGCCGGTTACACCGCCCGCGAGTTCTACGCGGAAGGGCTCGCCAACCGATACAACGGGGCGACGACCGGTGCTCTCACGACCGCGACGGTTCTCGACAGCGGCAACGCGTATCGCACACGGGTGATGGTCCGATACCCGTCGCCGGGCAAGTTCAATGGCACCTTGGCAGTCGAGTGGACCAACGTCACGATCGGGGTCGACTTCGAGTTCGCCACGGCTGAAGCGTGGGAATACCTCCTGCGTCAGGGCTACGCCGTCGCCATCGTTTCCGCGCAGCGGGTCGGTGTCGAGCGGCTCAAGACGTGGAGCCCAGCGCGCTATCCCGGACTCACGGTCGACGTGAACAAGTGCAACCCGAGTGGGACGCCTGTCCCCGCCGGGACGTCGCTGTGCGCGGGAGACCCGCTCTCGTACGACATTTTCGGGCAGATCACCCAGGCACTCATCAAGAATGCCGGTGGCGCGAACGCACCCATGCCTGGCCTGCAGGTTCACGATGCGATCGCCATCGGTCAGTCCCAGTCAGCTGGCCGGTTGGCGGTCTACTACAACACGATCCAGCCGCTGCACCAGGTCTTTGACGGCATCGTGTTCTGGGACCGCTCGGGCCAGCTTCGAGACGACTTGACCGTGCCTGCGATCAGCGTCGAATCCGAAGGGCTCGGCGGCTCGTTCGGCGGTGCCGCGTGGACGACCTCGACGTACACACGCAAGTGGGACGTCGCAGGTGCGACTCACGCCTCGCTGTACGGCGCAGAGTACATCGAGGCGATATCGGCACGCGATCAATCGATCACCCAGTTCGACGGTGTGCCGAAGACGTTCTTCGCATGGATCAACAGCACCCCGGTTCCCGGTGGTACCGCCTGTGTCAAGCTTCCGCCCTTCACCACGGTGGACTCCGGCCTGGTCACCAGCAAGGCGATCGATTCGGTGCGCAACTGGTACAAGGACGGGACGCCCGCGGCTCCTTCCGTCAGCTTCGTGACGACGCCAGCAGGCACACTCGTCCGCGACGCCGACGGCAAGGTCGAGGGCGGGATCCGTCTCGCACAGTACCTGGCACCGATCGCGGATCAGGGAGCGCTCAACGGGACATCCTTCCCGTGCAACGTGTCGGGTTGGCACCGGTACTACACCCAAGCCGAGCTCAAGGCCATGTACCACGATCACGGTGGCTACGTCTCGAAGGTGAGCAACATCATGACCGCCCTGGACGACGAAGGCTACGTGCTGGACTACGACGCCCAAGCGGCCATTCGCGACGCAGCACGCTCCGACGTCGGGAAGTAACGACCGGCCGAGGAGCGGGTTCACACGAAGAACTGCGCGCCGATCTCCCTCTCGGAGGTCGGCGCGCAGTCGTGTGCCCGCAGGCTTCGCCGGGTTAGGGCGCGAGCGTCGACGCCTCCGCGGTTTCGAGCAGCTTTCGAGAAGTCCCCGCGAGCACTCGCTGCCTACCATTGACGCATGGCAGAGACGAAGACCACCACAGCCCGATTCAGTTCAGAAGAGCGCGCCGCGATGAAGCAGCGCAACGCCGAGTTGAAAGCGTCGCAGACCCGCGAGGCCGGCGAGAAGGCGCTCGCCGACGCGATCGCGAGCATGACCGGCCTCGACAAGCAGCTCGCCCAGCAGATCGACGAGATCATCACGGCCGCAGCCCCGGGGCTCGGCAAGAAGACCTGGTACGGATTCCCGTCGTACACCTGGGATGACAAGGTCGTTGCCTTCTTCAAGCCCGCGGCCAAGTTCAAGGATCGCTATGCCACCCTCGGCTTCGACCCGAGCGCGAAGATCGACGACGGCACCATGTTCCCCGCCGCATACGCGCTGCTGGCACCGCTGACGCCGGCCCAGGCGGCGCAGCTCACGGCCCTCATCAAGAAGGCGACCAGCTAGCCGAGATAGGTCACCAGCGACTGCTGGATGGCGGAGCTCACCGACGCCGTCCCGCCGACGATCACGATGCTCCCCGGAGTCAGCCGCTGCAGGGCCGCCGAGGTCGCCGTCGGAATGCTCGTCGGGGTGACCAGCAGGATCGGCGCACCCGCCCGTCCCGCGGACGGTCCCGCCGACAGCCCGTCGGGGAAGTTCGTGCCGACGGTCAGGTACACCGTGCTGACGGGTGCCGTGAAAGTGCCGGCGACCGCGGCGGATGCCGCGAACCGGTCCACTCCGGCGAGCCGCGTCACGCTCCCGGAGGTGAAGGCCTGCAGCTGCGTCGCGACCGAGGCGTTCACCGAGGAGGTGCCGCCCACGATGACGATCCTTCCGGGGTGGAGGCGTTGCAGGGCGGTCGCCACACTGGACGGGATGACGTCGTGCGTCGTCAGAAGGATCGGTCCCCCGCCCGTGCCGGCGGCGAGGGGGGTCACCGAGAGCGCATCCGGGTAGTTCTCGCCCGTCGTCACGTAGGCGACCCCGATCCCCGCCGGGTAGCTGTCGGAGATCGCCGCGCTCACCACGTACCGGTCGGCCCCGGCGATGCGGGTGACGGTCCCGGTCGTGTACGCGTCGAGCGCCGAGAACACCGCATCGCTCACGGAGGCGGTCCCCCCGAGCACGACGATCTTGCCCGGATGAAGCCGGTTCAGTTCGGTCGCGATCGAGGCGGGGATGGCATCCGGTTGCACCAGAAGCATGGGGCCGCCGTCGCGACCGGCCACCGCCGATCCCGACAGCGCGTCGGGGTAGTTGGCGCCGGATGCCACGTAGGCGACCGGGGCACCGGCCGGGAGCATCGACGACACGGCCGCGCTCACGGCGTAGCGGTCGCTGCCGCCGATCCGCGTGACGCTGCCGGGGAGGTGGAAGGCGCGCAGGTGGCCACCGCCGTCGGCGTAATACAGGGAGCCGCCCGCGACGATGGGGCTCTGCCAGTGCAGTCCGACGCCGCCCGAGGTGTCCGACCAGAGCACCGCGCCGGTGGTCGGGTTGAGCGCTCGGACGCCGTTGCCGGTGAGGTAGTAGAGCACGCCGTTGGACAGGATCGGCGAGGTGCCACCCGAGGGGACGGTCCATTGGGTCGTCATCGTCGGCGCGCCACCGGGTGCCGAGAGCCTGAGCCCCGAGATGCCGTTGCCGGTCGCCACGAACACCCACGACGTGGAGTCCGCCGGGTTCACCCACGAGGCCGGATGCGTGAATACGAGTCCGCCCTGTGGCACGTTCATCAGCTGGAGCTCGCCGCCGGTGTGCCCGGGACCGCCCTGGCCGCTGAGGTCGTCGAGGTTCAGCAACCGCAGCTTCTGGTCCTTGCCGCCCTGCACGCCCAGGTGCGCGACGCTCGAGCCGCTCGGTGCCGTGACGACCGCGACCGTCGTGCTGCCGAGATCCGCGTCCGCCTGGTTCAGCTGGGACTGGTTGGTCGGCGTGTAGCTGTCGACCGGGCCACTGGCCGTTCCCGAGCCGTCGGGATGGATCGCCAGCACCGAGTCACCCCAGTTGTGCTGGCCGTCGAACACGGAGTTGCCGGTGGTCATGTAGACCTTGCCCGTGTCCGCGTCGACCGTGACGCCAACCCGTGCCCAGACCGCGGACTGCACGTTCGAGCAGTCCGTCGCGGCCGCCGCGGTGAAGTGGATGGTCTTGTCGCTGCACAGCGTGTTGAAGACCTTCTGGGCACCGGTCGCGAGGTTGATCGTCGTCACATGACCCTGATAGTCGCCCCGGTCACCCGGGTACCCGCCGTTCGCGACGTACAGGTACGAGACACCACCGGATGTCGCCACAGCCAGCGCAGACGACCCCTTCTCGTCGTACGGCTTCGCCGTCGTGAGCTCGGGCCAGCCGCCGGTCGTGGTCTCGACGCCGGTGGCCACGGCGTATTTGTGCGCCCGCCCATCGAGCCCGTAGGCGTAGACGTACAGGCCGCTAGGGTCCAGTGCGGGCGACGAGGTGGTGTAGCAGATCGTTCCGCCGTTGTTGATGTGGCAGCTGCCCGGGCCGTTCTGATGGGCCCAGACGGTGGCGCCGCTGTGCGCGTCGACTCCGGCGATCCAGCCGTCCTTCGTGGCGACGAACAGCATGTCGATGGTTCCCTCGCTCGTCACGACGGAGGGCTGGAACACCGGAGGGCCGTCGGCGACTCCCGGGAGGGTCGCCGAGAAGGCCTGAGTCAGCTGCGACACATTCGCGGCCGTGATCGCCTGCGCGCCCGTGCTCGTACCGGTGTGGGATGGTCCGTTGCCGAACTTGGGCCACGGCGAGGGGGTCACGGCGCTCGCGCTCACGGCGGGGAGAACGGCGAGCAGCACAGCGGCGACCGCCGCGATGGGGACGCCGCGGCGGACGGTGAGGGAACGCATGGGACCTTCCTCCCGCGCAAGCCGGTTCGACGCCGACCCCGCTCCCTTGAGTGTCCGCCACGCCCACCGCGAGGGCAAGGGGTTGCCGACTCTCAGCCGCGCACGACCTCGAGGCCCATCCAGGCGGCGAACGCCTCCAACTCGGCATCGACGGCGGCGCGGGTGGCGCGATCGAAGGCCGTGTCTTCATGGATGCGGTGCAGCAGAAAGTGCCCGGCATCCCGATCCGATCGGCCGTCGATCTTGCCGATCAGGCGCTCGCCGCTCAGGATCGGCAGGGTGAACTGGCCCCAGATGCGCTGCTCGACCGGCTTGAACATCTCGAGCATGTAGTCGAAGTCGAAGAGGCGGGCGACGCGCATCGGGTCCGTCATGAGCCGGTCGAACGGGGACAGGATCGCGACCCGGGGCGAGAAGTCGGGGCCGGAGCGTTCTCGTTCGAGAGCCGCGGCATCCACCACCCATTTGCCCGGAACGCCCTCGATCGTGGCCGGTTCGCCAACCGGGGTGAGGCCGTCGAGCTCCATCCGGCTGATCGATCGGCTGTCGCGCATCACCCCGCAGGCGCGCAGGATCTGCTCGCTGCGGATTCGCTCGGCCTCGGCGGCCGGAACCTCGGGCACGTCGGGGAAGACGCGCGAGGCGAGTTCCCAGATGCGCAGCTTGCCCACCCGGCCGATCACGGCCAGTTCGCCTCGCATGTGCAGGCTCTCGAGCATCTTGGTGACGTTGCGATCGTTGGTCCAGCCGGATGACGGCCACGGCACGCTCGCGTCGTCGGGGATGTCGCGCGAGGTCAGGGGACCCTCTTCGTCGATCCGGTTCAGGATGCCGCGCGCGAACGCCGCGTTCGCCTCGAACCAGCCGCCGGCGCTCGACCCGGAGCCCCAGTTGCGCATTTCGGCCAGGTAGAGGCCAAGGTCGCGCATCGGCCGCAGCATCCAGGCGCGCTCGAAGAGCTCGCCGTCGGCCAGCGCGTTCTCGGTCTGCTCGGGCTGATACCCGTTGCCGAGCCGCGACCACGCGACGTGATCGGCGGCCGGGCAGACCGTCGTGGTGAGCTCGACGCGCAGCATGGCGAGCTGATCGATCACCGCCACGAGCTCGGTCGGCCGCTCGGCAGCGGTCGTCCCCTCGAGCAGGGCCGCCCGCACCGCGATCCGGCGGGCCTCATCGAAGGCGAGGTGGTGCGCGGTCATGCAACGGACTCTAGGCGCTTCCCCCGCGGTTCTTCACGACCCTCGTCGGCTAGCATCCTGACCACCATGCCCACCTTCACCCGCGCGCAACTCGACTCCTTTCGCGGCGGCACACTGCCCGACCTGATCGGGCCGGGCACGCGGCTGCTGTTCGTCGGATTCAACCCGGGCCTGCGCTCCGTCGCCGTGCAGGCGCCGTTCTCGCTGCGCAGCAACCGGTTCTGGTCGACGCTGTACCGCGCGGGCATCCTCGACCACGTCGTCGATGCTTCGCAGGGAATGGATGCCACCGACCGCGCCCACATCCTCGCCCGCGGCGTCGGCCTCACCAGCCTGGTGCGGCGCGCGACCGCCCGTGCCGACGAGCTCACTCCCGCCGAACTCGTCGCCGGAGCCCACGACTTGGAGCGCCGGGTCGCGGCCGCACCGCCTCGCGTCGTCGCGATCCTCGGGATCACCGCCTACCGCACGGCGTTCGGCATCAAGGACGCCGTGCCGGGGGAGCAGTCGGCGACGATCGCCGACGTCCCGATCTGGGTCGTCCCGAACCCGAGCGGACTCAACGCGCACGCGACGCCTGCCGGCCTCGCGACCGCCTACCGCGCGGCGGCGGTTGCGGCCGGCATCGACGTGTTGCCCGAGCCGGCCTGACTCATTCGGTGCGGCGCCAGTGCTCGCGCAGGAACGGCTTGCCCAGGTGCGACGTCAATCCCGGTCCGATCCCCTGCAGCGCATCGACCTCGTAGATCGGCTCGCCGGCGGGTTTGGGCAGGGAGCCGGATTCGGCATCCGTGAGAGTGGTGCGCACCTCAGTGGTCGTGATGGCGTCGATCTGGTCGCGATCGACGAACCGGATGCCCTCGGGCGTCTTCACGACGATGCCAGACCGAAAGTCGCCTGCCTGCGAGAAGATGACCTGCATGTGCGGCCGATTCGCGATGGACGAGAAGACCAACGATCTCATCGAGCAGTTCGTGCTCGACGGCAACGACTACCGCGACTGGGTGCCGTCGTTCTCGATCGCGCCGACCGACTGGGCGCCGATCATCCGCGACAAGCGCGACTCGGCGACCGGCGAGGTCATCCGCCGGGTCGAACCTGCGGTCTGGGACTTCCATCCCGCATTCATCAAGGACTCGAAGCGGCCACAGTTCAACGCACGCATCGAGACCGTCGCCACCAACGGCATGTGGAAGAACGCCTTCGCCGCCAACCGTTGCATCGTGCCGATGCGGGGCTACTACGAGTGGACGGGCGAGGCAGGTGCCAAGCAGGCGCACTTCTTGCACGGCCAGGCGCGGATGCTGGCGGCCGCGGGCATCTTCACCGCGCGCAAGGTGCCCGACGACACCGGCGAGCACGTGTGGCAGGTCTCGACGGCGATCATCACCCGCGAGGCGCGCGACGCCTCGGGCGAGGTGCACGACCGCATGCCGGTGTTTCTCGACCCCGGCGTCTACGACCGCTGGCTCGACAGCGAGCGGCTGGCCGATGCCGCGCAGAAGGACGACATGCTCGCCCTGCTGCACGAGGTGTCGACCGCGCAGGCCGGGCACATCACCAGCTACGAGGTGGATCGCCGGGTCAACAACTCGCGCACCGTCGATCCGGGCGATCCCACGCTGATCGAACCGCTCGGGTAGTTGCAGCGCCGGCCCTGTGACGAGCCGATAGGCTGGCAGGGCGAAGGGGAGTATCCCACCTCGTCGCGGCCGTCATCACGGGTTCCAGCGCTGCAGCCCCGGTCGCGATCGCGAGTCGCCGCTCTCGGGAGCGGCCTCGCGCGGGAGAGACGTTCGGACATCCACTGCGCCCGTTCCGGGCCCGTCCGAGAGGTTCCCACCCCGATATGCCAACCGTGATCCCCGCCTGGTTCGAGATCGGCTCGGCCGTCGTGCTGCTGCTGATCCTCGCCGTCGACGTGTTCCTGGCGTTCCGGCGCCCGCATGTTCCGTCGACGCGCGAATCCGCCCTGTGGATCGGGCTCTATGTGGTGCTCGCGCTGCTCTTCGCGGGGGCACTGCTGTGGATCGGCGACGCCGACCACGCCGGTGAGTTCGTCGCGGGCTGGCTCACCGAGTACAGCCTGTCGATCGACAACCTGTTCGTCTTCCTGCTGATCATGGCCCGGTTCTCGGTGCCCAGGAAGTACCAGCAAGAGATCCTGATGGTCGGCATCGTGCTCGCCCTGCTCTTCCGTGGGGTCTTCATCGTGCTCGGCGTGCAACTGATCGAGCACTTCAGCTGGATCTTCTACCTGTTCGGGCTGTTCCTGGTCTACACGGCCGCGAATCAGGCGTTCACGAATCACGACGACGAGCTGGAGACCGAGAGCCGTCTGATCCGTTTCTTGAGGAAGCGCATGGCCTTCACCCAGCACTTCGAGGGAGCGCGCCTGCGGATCGTCATCGATGGCAAGAGGGTATTCACGCCGGCGCTGATCGTGTTCATCGCCCTGGGGTCCACCGATCTGGTGTTCGCGCTCGACTCGATCCCGGCGATCTTCGGAATCACCACCAACCCGTTCCTGGTCTTCGCGGCCAACGTCTTCGCCCTGATGGGGCTGCGGCAGCTCTACTTCCTGCTCGGCGACCTGGTCGAGAAGCTGGTGTATCTCAAGTACGGGATCGCCGTCATCCTCGCCTTCATCGGGGTGAAGTTGTTCCTGCACGCGCTGCACGAGAACGAGCTGCCGTTCCTCAACGGCGGTCAGGGATTCGCCTGGGCGCCCGAGATCCCCACGATCGTCTCGCTCGGCGTGATCGTCGCGGCCATGGCGGTCGCGGTAGTCGCGAGCGTCGTCAAGCTTCGAATGGATTCACGCAAAGTCACCCGTTAAGGTGGGCGGACCATGCAGCGCGCGCCGAGCTCTCCGCCCGACATCGACGGCTACGTCGTCGACCGGCTGATCGGCTCGGGCGGCTTCTCGGACGTCTTCCTCTACGAGCAGCAGCTGCCGCGGCGCAAGGTCGCGGTAAAGGCACTTCTGACGCACGAGCTGACCGCGCAGGCCCGCGCCGCGTTCACGACCGAGGCCGACCTGATGGCGAGGCTGTCGACGCATCCCTACATCGTCACGATCTATCAGGCGGGGGTGGCCCGCGATGGCCGTCCCTATCTGGTGATGGAGTACTGCTCGCGGCCGAGCCTGTCGGAGCGTTACAAGCGGCAGCCGCTGTCGGTCGTCGACGCGCTGCGCACCGGCATCCGGCTGTCGGGCGCGGTGGCGACCGCGCACGCGGCCGGCATCCTGCACCGCGACATCAAGCCGGCGAACGTGCTGACCAACGACTACGGCTGGCCGGCGCTCACTGACTTCGGCATCGCGTCCGACTTCGCGGATGGCGGCGGGCTGCCCGCCCTCGACGGCTCAGCGGATGGCTCGGACTCCGAGGCCAGCATCGGCATGAGCGTTCCGTGGAGCCCGCCCGAGATGTTCGCAGACGTGCCGACGCCCGATGTGCGCAGCGACATCTTCTCGTTGGCTGCCACGATCCACACGGTGCTCGCGGGCCGCACCCCGTTCGAGGTCCCGGGCGGCCCGAACGGCACGCTCGACCTGGTCGCCCGCATCGAGCGCGGCGAGGTCACCCCGCTGCAACGCGACGATGTGCCGCCCGCGCTGGCGGCCGTGCTGGCGAAGGGGATGGCGCCACGGCGTGAGAACCGCTACGCGACCGTCATCGAGTTCGCGCGAGCCCTGCAGCGCATCGAGTTGGAGCTCGGCTACGCGCCCACCACCATCGAGCTTCCGGTCGCCGACGAGGAGCCGGCCGGTCAGCAGGCCGGGGGCGACGAGACGCGGGTCCGATCGGTGCCCGAAGTGCGCGCTCAGGTCATGGCGCCGGCCGCGGCGGAACCGGTGGCGCAGCCTCCCGCCATGGCGGGTGCGCGGCCCGCCGCCGAGGCGTTCGCCCCTGCATCGCGCAGACGGATCCTGGTCACGGCGCTGATCGGCGGCCTCGCCGGACTGGCGATCCTTGCCATCGTGCTGGCGATCGTCATCGGCGGGAATGCGGTGCGGCCGTCGACGTCGCCGTCCCCGAGCTCGACCGGCGGCTCGGCGATCGTCGGCCCGAGCGTTCCGCAGCCCACCAACGGGGTGGCCCAACCCAGCGCCGACGGCACCTCGGTGGCGTTCTCGTGGACCAACCCTCACCCGAAGAAGGGCGACGTCTACTACTGGGCGCGATCGGAAACTCCGGCTGATCGGGTGGCGACGCCGGACACCACGGCCACCGTCAGCGGTGTCGTGCTGGGCAGCAAAGTCTGCATCAATGTCGAGATCGGCCGCAGCGGCGCGACCGGTGACCCCCTGGTGATCTGCACCGGGTGACGCGCTGCCGGCAGCGGCGGTGAAATCCGTTGTTTGCGCAAAGAAGTCTCATGTTAGTTTGAGGTTTCCCGATCTCAGCCTGCGACGCATGGGGGACCCGCGTGACGCTCGTCTCCGCCATCGCGCGTCACCGCAAGACGGTGGCGTCGGCCGTCGTGATCGCAGTGCTGGCGGCGATCCCGGTGAGTTTCGCCCTGCTGCATCAAGGGTTTCCCGAGACCGACGTGCAGCTCGACGCCAAAGACGTCTGGGTCACGAACGGCCATGCCCTGCTGGGCGGCCGACTGAACCGCCAGATCGAGGAGCTCAACGGCGCCGTCAGCGGTCAGGCGGGCGACCTCGATGTGGTGCAGAACGGCGAAAGCGTCTTTCTCGTCGAGACGGCAGAGGGCCGCCTCTCGCGGGTCGATCCGGCGTACACGAACCTGGTCGAACCGGCCACGATCCCGAAGGGGTCGGCGGTGGCGCTCGGCGGCACGACGCTGGCCATCGTCTCGCCGGGCGGATCGCTCTGGGCGGTCAACGTCGTCAACGGGCTGACCTTCGATCCCGAGAGCCCGCCGGCGGCCGAGCTGGGCTCGGGCGGGCGGGCCGTCGTCACCTCGGCGGGGGTGGTGCTCGCCACCAGTGTCACCCACCAGCAGCTGGTGCGGGTGGATGCTCCGGGCGCACGCCCCACGACGCATCCCCTCGCCGTTCCCCGAGACGGGCAACTCGCGGCGGCGGGCGACCGGGCCGTGCTGCTGGACGCGGCGAACCACCGCCTGCTGCGCGACGACGGTTCGACGGTGAACCTGCCGGGCTCGGTGACCGTCGATGCGAAGCTGCAGCAGTCGGGCGCCGACGGCGACGCGGTCGCGATCGCCACCGACACGGGCGTCGTCGTCGTGTCGGGTGACGGTGGCACCCGCACGATCTCGGCCGATCTGGCCAGACCGGTGACGAGCGCTTCGCAGATCTCGGCGCCGGTGGTCGTCGACCACTGCATCCATGCGGCCTGGGCGGGCGCGCAGCGTTATCTGCTGGCCTGCGACGGCCAGAACCCGCGCACCGTCGACATCGAGCAGAAGACGCAGGGCTCGACGCTCGAGTTCCGGGTCAATCGCTCGGTCGTCGCCCTGAACGATCTCCAAAGCGGCAACGTCTGGCTGCTCGACGAGCAGATGCGGCTGGTGAAGAACTGGCAGGAGGTGACGCCGCCCCAGCAAGACGACACCGAGAACGGCGACCAGAAGGCCAGCACGCAGAGCTTCGAAGACACGCTCGCCGACCGCACCGATGTCAACCGGCCTCCGGTCGCGCGCGACGACAGTTACGGGGTGCGCCCGGGCCGCACGACGATCCTGCCGGTGCTGGCGAACGACACCGATCCGGATGGCGACGTGCTGACCATTCCCAAGCTCACCCCGATCCCCGATTCGACCGGGGTCGTCGACGTGATCGACAGTGGCCGGGCGCTGCAGTTCACGCCCGCCGCCGGGGCGACCGCAGCATCCTTCCGCTACTCGGTCGACGACGGCCGAGGCGGCGTCGCCGAGGCCCTCGTCACGGTGCGCGTGGTGCCGAACGATCAGAACAGTGCGCCCCTGTCGCAGCGCAGCGCCGCCGTCAGCGTCGAACTCGGCGGTTCGATCAGCTACAACGTGCTGGCCGATTGGCTCGACCCCGACGGCGATGACGTCTATCTGGATGCCGCATCCGCCAGCAGCGCCGACCAGGTGCGGTTCACGCCCGACGGCTTCATCACCTTCGCCAACAGCTCGGGGCAGCCCGGAACCAAGGAGGTCGGCTTCACGGTCTCGGACGGCCGCCTGACCACGACCGGCACGCTCGAGGTGAAGGTGGTGCCCGCCGGTTCGCTCGGCCCGATCGGCACGCCCGACTACGCGCAAGCCTTTACGGGTGAAACGGTGG
>Ga0207711_10001373_pt1 | contig 22922 bp, 33 predicted proteins | sample KBSS34metaG_FD_184401 | JGI IMG/M metagenome (GOLD analysis project Ga0207711, IMG submission 184401) | Switchgrass rhizosphere microbial communities from Kellogg Biological Station, Michigan, USA - KBS S3-4 metaG (SPAdes) (version 2) | ecosystem: Host-associated > Plants > Roots > Rhizosphere...
AGGCGGCCTTGCCACCCGTTCGTGGTCCTGTTGTACTTGCTCAGGTCCACTCCGTTCGCAGCGCAGATCGCTTCGAACCGGGGGATGTCGAACCCGGCCTTCGCGAGGCATAGGTTGTTGATCAGGATCGCCAGTTCGTCGCCGCAATGGGCGGGATGCCCCGCTTCGGCGTACCTTGCGCGGTACTCCGCCTTCACGACGGATTTTTCAGCCTCTTCCACATCTCCCTCGCCGCCATCTTCGTCAGCGTCTTCGTCCACTTCCACGCCAGCCTCTTCGCCGCCTTGCCCATCGTCGTTCTCCTTCATCGTCTCGCCGGTCACTCGCTCGGCTTCCGCGTCCCATTCCTCGTTCCAGCGGTCGAACTCCTCCGTCCCCTCGGGGAACGGGCAGTCAGCCGCCATGAAGCCCGCCGAATGGGCGAGCGCCCCGTTTTCGGACACGGGCAACGGCTCGTTCGACATCAGTTCCGCTGTTGCTGCTGTTATCTGCTTCTTGCTACGCTTAGCCATCTTAGTCTCCTGTTGCGGTGCGTGCGGGGCCGCGCGACCGAGCTTGTATTGTAGCACGGCCGCGCGTTCCTGTCAAGTGGGTCTTCGCCGTTCCCTAGGCGAACTGGTGGGTTTCGTCGTCCTTGGTCACGGACTCTTCTACAATTACGTAGCTGTTCATTGATTCCGCGCCGGTTGTGATCTGCGTAAGACCGTCGCTCTTCCTTGGCTTGCGATTCAGCGAACGGCCGTGGGCCTTCGCGTGCGCCTTCGCTGCGGATTCAGCCATTTCGTAGGTTTCGTGCGCACTTGCGCCGCACGGAAAGGCGAATTGGCCGAGGCGGATTAGAATGTACATTTGCGTGCTTTCTGGTCATTCTGACCGGTTGTGGTCTTCGAATACGGCAGCGCCGCACCCCGGATCATAACACAGGGCGCGGCGCTGCGCAAGTAGTCTTTCGGGTTTACCCTTGCGAAGAGAATTTCTCCTGTGTTGCCCGTGCGTCTTCTTCGGAGTCGAAGGGGCCAATCGCGTCGTAAGAATATTTCGGCTGGTCTGAATCGTAGTAAACGATGTACCAACCGGTTGTCTCTAGTTCGTCTGTCTTCACGAATTCGATCTTTTCCACTATTCACGTCCTTTCCACGGGTTCATCAGGTCCGCCCCTGCCTTCACCTTTTCACGGGTGTCGGCCGGGTGGTATTCGTCGGGCTCGCCCTCAGCGAAAGGGTCGTGAGGCCATTGCTCGGTGGGAACGTACGGCCTCCATGCCGTTACGCCTTCGATGCTGTCGCACCTGCCGAACTCGTCCAAGGCCCATTCCACCTCGGTCTTGTCGAGGTTCATGTACTTGGCCAGTTCGCTGGTGCTCGTCCAGCTCTTCCGTATTACGACGCCTTGCGGCGTCCATTCGACGGTCTTGATGAGGTTCGTCATGTTGTGTGCTCCTTAGCGCTTCATCAGTTCTTCGGCGGTGCAGAAAACGACACCGTAAGCGTCCTCACCGAAAGAGGAGCGAACCCACTTGGTGTCCATTTCCGGCTTTGGCCAGGTTTGGTATGTTGCGTTGGCGGCGAATTCCCTCTTCTCCGGGTGGCGCGGGTTCGTGCCCGCCGCGCAGAGGCGGAGGATTTTGTCTGTCTCATTCCACCACAGAATCTCCATGAACGGGTTGGCTGTCGTTTCGACGACCTCCTCTTTCGCCCATGCGAGGCCATCCTCAAAGGCTCGCGCTAGTTCGTTGCGTTCGTCGGCCGGGTCGCCGAATTCCAGGTCCTCTCCTTCCTTGTACGGCCTGTAGCTTTCAATGGTCACTTCGGCGATGAATTCCTCCTTTATGAACTCCTCTCGGTGTTCCGGCGTGTTCCACTCTTCGGTGGCCATAACGTCGAAGAATCCGAACGTCTGAAGGTAGGCTTTGTCCGCCTCTTCGCGGCTGTTGGCGCTTATTACCATCGCGCCGCCTCGGCTGTCGTAATGTCCGTAAAGGTAGAGGGTCATTTGCGTGCTTTCTGGTCATTTGTTGGGCTTGTGGTGCCGCCCCGCCGAAACGGGGCGGCTGTTCTGGCTACTTCAGGTCTTCGGCGGGGGGCGTGTAACGCCCTGCCGCGATTTCGGCCTTTATGAAGGCTTGTCTCTCCTCCTCGGCTTGGATGTCTTCCTCCCATATTACCTCGATTTCGAGATAGGCGAAGATGTGGTCGATGAGTTCTACGCCTTCGTAGCCTCGCTCGATTCCGTCTTGCAGCGCTTCGTAGGCTTTCGCCTGGCTTCTTGTGTGTGTCATTACGCCACGTCCTCCCACTTCATCGTCTTGTTGTTTACCATGTATTCGCCGTCCGCACCGAAAATGGCGAAGACCGTTCCGGGGCCTCCGCCGGGGAGAAGGTCCCCGTCTTCGCTGATGCGAACCTCGAGAATCTCCTGTCCTTCGATCGGTTCCAGCTTCTGGTCACTTCGGCTGACGTTCGCCAGCTTCTGGGCGAGCTTCGCGTTTCCGATGAACGGAAAAACGAAGTCGTTGTTGGTCTTACCTCTGCTCATTTGCGACCTTTCTGGTCATTTGTGACGGTTGGCCGCATTTGCGCGGCCGTTCTGCTCGTTTGTGGCTGGTTACGCCACTTGCACCCATTCGCAGCCTCGGTTGCTTACCATCAGTTCGTGCGTGTCGCGGCCTTCGATAGCCCCGAAGACACCGAAAATGCCGGTCCCCTCCGCTGGTTCCATCATTCCGTCGATTAGGCGGATTTCTAGGACCGAGGCCACCGGAAGCGGCGCGCGAACGTTGCGAAGCCAGTATTCGTTGGCTTCCTTGAGGCCAAGCGTGGCGAGGTGGTGCGAATTAAAGATAAAGTCCTTGCTGTCGTTCGTCATTTGTGCGTGCTTTCTGATCATTCGCGCCTTGGCGCTGTTCACGGCCCCGGCCGGGGCCGCGCCCCAGCAAAGCACGGCCGGGGCGCGCCCGCAAGGTATGCTTCGCGCTTGCGCGTTCGAAGGAGAAGGAGGCTTGACAAGGTACGCAGGGCGTGCTAAGATAGGCAGCAGTCAGAGGAGCAGCGAAATGATACGAATTCGAACAAGGGCACGCGTGAAGGCTGGCCGAAAAGACGGAGCCGTGTGCGAATGTGGTTCCAAACAGCGAAGGTACGAAGTGACGGACGAGTTCGATAATTGGAGGATGTTCGCGTGCGATGAATGCTACGAAGACAGGGTGGCGAAACTGCACATAAGATCACCGAATAGAGGCAGGCCACAGGAGGAAGCATAAGGTGATAGTAAGTGGCATAGGCGCACGAGGATCAGCGAAGAGACCGGCTGGTTTCTATACGCTATGCGCTTTAGTACATCTCTATCTTCTTAGTACGTTTTTTCCTTTTACCAGCCGAGCCGCGCGCCCGAGGAGAAAGACAATAGACGCTTGTGACATTTCCCGGCGGCCGCGCGGCGGCGGAGGACTTTGACGGCGCGCCGTAAAGGCGTATAGGCAGCTGAGGGATGGACAGGCGTACTAATCATTTCGCACCGGTTTGTGCCCGCCTTTCGGCGGTGCGAAGCTTGTCGCTCAGCTTACGTAGTTCGCGGCCCGGTTTGCGGCCTTTTTCGCTGGGTGCGAAGCTCTTCGCTTGCGAAACGTTTCTGCAACGCAACGGTTTGCGACCTTTTCTGAAGCATATAGAAGCGCTTCGCAAGCGAAGCATTTCGCCCCGCGCGCGCCGAAACACTTCGCAATGGAAAAGTTTCTTTGTCGTTAAGGTATAGTTCCACCCCCCAGCCAGCTTTCGCCGACTAGAGACGTTTCGTCTTATTCCGGGCGGGGTGGGGCGCTGGCGAACCAGCGCCCCGTTTCGCTCTACTCGAAGTCGATTCCGATCTGCGAGAAGTACGCGACGCGCTTCCCGTCTTCGATCACTTCGAATCCGTCGCGAAGATCGCGCTCCTTCGAGTTAGGAAAGCGCTCGCAGACTTCGTTGTACGCCTCGCAGAAGCGATCGAAGTAGTTCTTGCGAGTTTCGCCTGCGCAACGCGACACGAAGTAGTTGCAGCTAGAAAGGATGGAAAGCATAAACGTTTCTCCTTGTTGGGTAGGTGGGGCGCGCTTGCGCGCGCCCCGTCTTCGCTAGCGGAGGATCTTGGCGACCCATTCCGCCGGGGCTTCGAGGGTCTCGCCATCCGCGAGGAGCATCACCCCCGCTTCGGCCACCACCGTCCGGAGGGCAAGCCCGCCGCTCATCCGGTAGCGCCCCTCCCAGCCCTTGCTCTGCGAGGGCCAGCGGCTCTCGCTCGGCTGGAATTCGCCGGCCTCGGAGAGGACGGTCGGCTCCTCCACGCCGTTCGCGATGAGGATCGCGGCGAAGGACGGGACGTGGATCTTGGACTGCTTGTCCAGCACCTCGCCCGCGAGCGTCGTCGCCATCCAGTCGTTGTTGGTGCGCTTCTGCCACTTCTGGCGGAGGCCCATCGCGCGTGCGCGATCGCGGTAGCGCAACTTGTACTTGCGCTGCACCTTCGAGTTGCCGAGCGCGATCTGCTCGTCGATCTCGGCGTCGTCCGCCGCCTCGGCGAGGAGTGCAGCCGCCTCGGCCACGCTATCCTCGATTGTGACAACCGGGGCGGGTGCCTCGATCGCCGGGGTTGCGGCTTCGACGGTCTCAACCGTCGCGTGTGCGTGCTTCTTGGCCATTTCTGGTCTCCTTTGCGGGGGGTTTGCAATCCCCGCGTGTCCCGCCCCGGCCTCGCCGTGGGCGGTGTCGGCCTCGCCGACGTTCGCATCATACCACGCCGCGCGGCCCCGGTCTATGTGACAAGCTGTCGCATATCCGCACAACCCGCGGTTGCACGAGACGCACCAACCCGCGGTTGCACGAGACGCACCAACCCGCGGTTGCACGAGAAAACCCCCCGCCTCGACTCGTTGCACGAGTCGAGGCGGGGGGACCCGGTTCGGCGTGCATCTATTCTCCGCTGCGTATCTAAGAGTACATAGCTCATCTTTCTCTCGTGCGTGCGAGCGTATATGTACCATCCTTGACTGCGTATGGGAGGATGTGTCCACTGGGCGCGGTATACCAAGGAGCCCCCAATGACACAAGCGCAGCAATCAGCCCCCGATGTCCGAGAACTCCCCCGTACTTTTTCGGTGGAGGAGCAAGAAGCCTTCCTCGGCAAAATGGCCCCCGAGCCGGGTGCCGGAGCTTCAGCCCCCGCTCACTATATGACACTGGACGAATTCGGCACTCCCACCGGCCTCGTTTCGCTGGACATTCCGGATGGCCCTTATATTTCGGTGATGGCGACCGTTCCGGTCGACCCCGATTCGGTGACCACCATGTCCGGAGCGCCACTCACCACACAGATGAATCCAGCTCATTCCAACTTCGACGCAGGGCTGGAAGAGCGGAACCCAACGCCGCCAGTGTTCGAAATGGGTCCCCTTTCGGCGAAGGCGAAAGCGCCTGTTACGAAAGCGCCAGAACACAAAGCACCCGAGAAGAAGTAGCTTTCGGTGACCGAATTTCCCCAAGATTTGCTTCCGCTGCCAACGGCCCCTTACCCCGAAAGGCCAGTAAGTGAGCCGTTGGTTCCGGAAGAGTGCCGAACGGCACTCTGGCTCGTACGCGGGAATATCACGGAGGCAGCGAAGCTGCTCAAAGTGACATCCCTCCGCCTGCGCCAGTTTGTCAACAAATCCCCCTTCCTCCTTTCGGAGATGCAAGAGGCCAAAGATCAGCTCGCCGATCTAGCCGAATCGGTCGTATACGACGCACTGATGGACGAAGACGACAAAGGCCGCAAAGACACCATGGCCCGATTCGTGCTCGGTTCACAGGGAAAGTCCAGAGGATGGGGCTCCGCAGGAGCAACGGGCGCGGTGAATATCAGGAACTCGCACGGCGGGACCATCATCGTGCAATGGGCTGACGGACAGTCTTTCGGTGATTCCGAGCCGTCTCCGAATACCATCGACGTCACTCCGAACGACAACGAAAAAGTGGCGTAATGGAAGCCGAGGTATTACCCGACACCGGGCCACCCAAATTCATAATTCCGTACGTCCCCCGTACCCATTTTCGGCCCCTCCACATGTCCAAGAAAAGGTGGCTGTTCACCGTTGCCCACAGACGAGCAGGCAAAACAGTTGCCTTATGTAACCAAACCATCCGCCGCGCCCTCGAAAACAAGCGAGCATTCCCTCCTCCCAGATATGCTTACATTGGACCTAGCTTCGCACAGGCAAAAGATTTGGTCTGGGGGTATTACAAGCATTATACGAACCCTCTCCCGAGGGTTAAGGTCAATGAGGGGGATCTCCAAATAACACTCCCCAATTCGGCGATGATAAATCTGTATGGAGGAGCCGCCGCCTACGAACGAATGAGGGGCCTCTATTTCGATGGGGTAGTCGCGGATGAATACCCACTCCTCAATCCGAGCATGCTGGGATCAGTCGTCCGACCCTGCCTCGCCGATTATCAGGGGTGGGCCATTATTTCGGGGACCTCGAACGGAGACGATCACTTCCACGATCTAAAGAAGCGGGCCGAAAAAGAAACTGAACAGTGGGATCTGTACTCGATACCGGTCAATGAAACTGACGCGCTCCTGCCCGAAGAGGTAGCGGAGATGCGGAAAGACATGACGGCCGACGAGTTCGCCCGCGAAATGATGTGCAGTTTCGATGCACCCATCGAAGGTTCGTATTACGGCGAAGTGATCAACGAAATATCCCTCGCACAGCAAATATGCGGCGTTCCGTACGACCCAGCCGCCCCGGTTATGACTTGGTGGGACCTCGGAATCGACGACGAAACTGCCATATGGTTCGTGCAACGGGTAGGCAGGGAACTGCATGTTATCGATTTCCTTCAGAATACCGGTAAAGGTCTCGAATGGTACGCCACTGAAATCAAGAACAAACCGTACCACTACGCTGTTCACGTTACACCCCACGACATTATGGCCCGTGAACTCGGAACGGGGAAGAGCAGATACGAGATACTCGTCGCACTACTCAACAACGTGTTCGTGTGTCCGGGACATTCCCCCGAAGATGGGATAACCGCCGCGAGAGCCACACTCCGAATGTGCTGGTTCGACAAGATCAAGACTGATGCTGGCCTTTCGGCGCTCAAGAATTACCACAAGTCCAAGACGGGCAAGCCGGTCCACAACTGGGCGAGCCACCCGTCCGACTCATTCCGGTACGGCGCGGTGGCCCTGAACCACATAGCCCCGTATCTCGGAGCCACATCGAACGTTATTCCTTTGCACGGACCCCTTCGGCGAAATCTTAAAAGGCTGAGACACTAATGAAGAAATATCGCAGCCACAAGATCGTCGAAGCTGGGGTGATCCAAGACAAGGTTGCTGGTCGCGTCAAGGTTGACGATGAATGGGTCGAAGTGCCGGATAATATATTCGCGCGGGGGCTGCCCGTTTTCGGCGCGGACTACCTGGTTCGCTACGAGGACGGCTACATTTCGTGGAGCCCCAAGAAGGCTTTCGAAGACGGCTATGATGAGGTAACCTGATGGCAGCCGTCGAAAGAGTATTCGGAAATTCCGTCGGACATACGAACTATGTCGGCGGACCGAACCGGCCGGAAGAGGACCTCCCGTACGACGCGGCGGTTCGCGATTTGATCGACGACGCCAAGTCGTACGAAGAATCGACCCTCATGCCGGACCGTGAGGAAAATCTGGAGTATTTCTACGGGGAAACTCCCGCCCCGGAGGGTGAAGGGACTTCGACGGCGATCTCGACGGATTACCGCGACACCGTGATGGCGATCATACCTTCGCTGATGCGAATCTTCACATCCGCGGAACACGTCATTAGCTGCCAGCCAAACTGGGCAGGCCAGGAGGAAGCAGCGAAACAGTGCACGGATTATCTTCAGTTTATGTTCTGGGAGGATAATCCGGGGTTCCTGATCCTTCACGACGTGTTCAAAGATTCCCTGCGCTGCAAGATTGGCGTTGTCAAGTGGTACACCGAGAATGAAGAAGAGGTAACGCAGCAAACCTATCGGAACATTACCTCCGAGCAACTACAACTAATTATCTCCGAGAATCCATCGGTGCAAGTTGTGAACGCTGTTCCCTCACGACGATCCCCGATGGGTATGGCCCCGGAGGCCAACCCCGGTCCAGCCCAAGTCTCCCCAGATGAAGGTGAAATGCCGGGCATGCCGCCTCCGGGGCCTCCTCAAGGTATGGGAATGCCAGGACCAATGGGGCCGCCTCCCCCACCGCCGCAATTGTTCGAGGAAGTTGTACTTCGCTTCGTCAAGTCCAAGCCGATGACGAGGATCGAATCGGTACCTCTCGACGAGTTTCGTATCGATCGCCACGCGAAGAACGTCAAATCGGCAAAGCTAGTCGGGCACGACCGAATCACCGACGTTGGTGAGCTTGTTTCGGCGGGCTACTCTTTGGACGCCTTGGAGGAATATCTTGGCGCGACGTCTACGTTTTCCGTCGACAGACAGTTCCGTAACGCAGGACTTGATGAAACTAGCGTTCAGGATGATCTTGATATTCGTTATGGTTGCTACTTTATTCGCATTGATAAGGACGGTGATGGGATTCCCGAACTCCGCGAAATCCACACCGTCGGTGATAACCATGTTATCATTCACGATGAGGTAGTTCAGCATCCGAACTACGCCGTGTTCTGCGCGGATCCGGAACCCCACACGGTGATCGGCGATACCCCGGCGGAACTGGTCAAGGACATTCAGGTCATCAAGACGAACATGCTGCGGGGTTCGTTGGATTCCCTCGCGCAGTCGATTTGGCCCCGCGTGGTGTTCAACGAGACCCTCGTGAGCGCCGAAGACGTTTTGAACGACGAGATTGGCGCAGCGATCAGAACGCGCGGCGATCCGGCCAATACGGTACAGTCTCTCCAACACCTGTTTGTCGGCCAGCCGGTATTTCAGATGTTCGAAGTGATGGAGACACTCCGGCAGCAGCGAACTGGTATTTCGGACGCTTCTAAGGGCGTCGATCCTAAGGCGCTCCAATCAACGGCGCTCCAAGGGGTCGACGCCATTGTTACCGGTGCTCAGGAGAGAATAGAGCTATGCGCTCGGGTCCTCGCCGAAACTGGTATGAAAGACTTGTTTCAAGGTTTGTTGCGCGAATGCGTAAACAACCCAAACCAGGAACGGACGGTCCAATTAAGGGGAAAGTGGGTAGACATCAACCCGAGCACGTTCGATCCCTCCATGCGCATTTCGGTGAATCCAACCCTTGGGCGGGGGTCCGATATGACCCGTTTACTGGTTCTCCAAGACGTCAAGCAGACGCAGATGATGACGATGGAGAAATACGGGGTGGATAACCCACTATGCGGGCCGATGGAGTTCCGGAATACTCTGACCGACATGATGGCTATCGGGAATATCAAGAATGTTGACCGGTATTTCAAAGTCATCACTCCAGAGATTATGGCGCAGATTGCGCAGACGCCGAAAGAACCCGACCCGGCACTTATGCTCGCCCAAGCCGAAATGGAGAAGACTCGCTCGAAGACAGCGTCGGAAATCTCTAAGGCCGACTTCCAGGATCGCAAGCTACGTGTCGACGATGATTTCCGCAGAGATCAGCTCACTGTTAAGGGGATACTCGATTCGGCTGCCCTCGAAGGCCAATGGGGCGAGCACGTCGATGGAACCCTTCTCCAAATGGCAAACGTCGCCAACGCCCTCGATAAAATTGACAACGAGGCCGCGAGCACCGACGCGGGCATCCTGAAGACCCACGCCGACATTCAGCAGGGCCAGCAACAGGCTGACATCGCGCAGCAAGCACAGGACACGGCACAACAGGTAGCAGATGCCCCACCCGACACCGGAGCGTAGTGATTACGAGGTTGATGAACGCGCCGCTTCGGCGTTGGCACTGCTCAACGATGCACATATCTTGGAATCTTTCACGGCGTTACGGGAGATGTATATCAATATCCTCGAAAATTCGCCGATAGGCAGCGACGAAGCTGTGACGGCGCATACGAGCCTTAAGGTTCTTCAGGATTTTCGGGCTAGCGTTGAGTCGATGGTAACAGACAGCAAAATGCGCAAAAAATACAGCGGGAAACCAAGAAATGGCTGATCCAATAGACGACGCCGCGAAGGCGTTTGATAACGATATCGCCTCTGAGTCGAGGCCCGCAAGGGCACCGAAAGAGGATAGTTCTGGTCCGCCCGAGCGCATGTTTGAGCGCCTCGGTGAACTAGAGACGGACGACGATTCCCCCGCCCGAGCCCCCGGCGACGATGACGAGCCTCCGGAGGTTTATACTGAGGACGGCGAGGAAGAAGATGATGAAGTCGGTGAAGAAGTTGACGAGGAGCCTGACGAGGAAGATCAGGAAGGCCCCGATGCGGAGCTTCTATCTAAGGAGTTTACCGTCATGGTTGACGGTAAAGAGCAGACAGTACCGCTTAAGGAGGCCCTCGAAGGGTACGTACGTACCCAAACATTCCATCAGAGGATGAACGAGGTCGACGAGGCCAAGAAAATCATCCAACGGACTGCCGCCGACGCCGTTCACAATTACGAATACTCGATGAACATTGCGAAGGAGATCGAGGGATATCTTTCGACGCTGGTCCCGCCTGAACCGAACTGGGACGAGGAGTTCAAGAAGGACCCGATCAAAGCTCGCGAGGTTCAGAAATACTACGATCAGGTTCGTGGGTTCCGGAAGACGCTGCAGGACAAGCTCGGAGAGGCCGCTGCAGAGCGCCAGAAGAGTGATGCTGTCCAGCTTTCGGCCTATGCCGAGGAGGAGGCCAAGAAATTTGATCGGGCCAACACCAAGCATTGGGCGACGGACCCGAAGCGTAAGCAGAAAGACCTTCAGGCGATGCGCCGAACTGCCCTTGTACAGGGCTTTACGGAGGAGGAGCTTTCGCAGGTATACGACAGCAGAATGCTGCAGGTTCTTCTCAAGGCATCGAAATACGACAGGATCATGGCCTCGCGGCCGACCCCTGTTCGACAGGGCAACGGCGCGAAGCCGGTTCCAACCGGAGGCGGTCAACCCCGCGCCAAGGTAGCAACTAGGGGTTTTCAACAGGCATCTAAGCAACTTAGCAAATCTGGAAGTATCGAGGACGCCGCCGTCGTTTTCGACCAGATCATCAGCAGGGATACCAGAAGGAAGCGCTAGTCGCAGCAAGTTTAGGAAGGCCCGGAAGCGCACAGACGAAACGGGCTTATACTCGGCGAATTTAGTTTAACCGATCGTTGCAAGGTTGAACTGGTCTCCGTGTTCCTAGTAGTCCAACGACCACTATCAACACAGGAGAGCCATTATGGCACGCGTTCAGAACGCATTTTCTACGTACGAGGCGAAGGCGAACAGAGAGGATCTGAGCAACTCTATCTACAACATTGATCCGTTCGATACCCCCATCCTTTCGATGGCTCGTCGGCGCAATGTTAAGAACCGGACCTTCGATTGGCAGACCGAAAATCTTCCGGCTGTTGATCCGAATAACGCGCAGTTCGAAGGTTTCGAGCTTACGGCTCGTGGTCCTTCTCAGCCGACTGCCCGCCTTACCAACGTCACGCAGATTTCGAAGCGCGATGCGACCGTCTCCGGTTCGCAGGAGGCTTCGGATGCCGCCGGTAAGGGCTCGGAAATGGGCCACCAGATGGCGATGATGTCGAAGGTCCTCAAGTCGGACATCGAAGTCATCCTTTCGGGGCGTCAGGCTCGTGATGATGGTTCGATCACTACTCCCCGCAAGACCGAGGCCATCGCACATTGGCTCGGAAGGGCGGTGGATAAGCTCGCAGCCCCGGCTGCTTGCGTTATCGGTGTTACGGCCGGTCTTCCGGTTCTGGCCACCGATGTTTTCGCTGCTGTCGCCGGTGCTTCGCAGGTGGCGTTTACCGAAGTGATGGTGGGCGATGCTATGCAGAAGTCGTACACCAATGGCGGCCAGCCTTCGGACATGATCGTTACCCCGGCGATCAAGCGGACGGTGTCCACCTTCGAGGGTCGCAATATCTCGCAGGTGCTTGTCGGAAAGACCGAGGTTGTGGCGACCGTTGACGTTATCGCCACTGATTTCGGCCGTGTCAAGGTGATGCCATCGCTTTGGCTTCCCGCCGACGTTTCGTACATCCTCGACCCCGATTACGTGGCTGTTGGCTACTTCCGGAACTTCCGGCAGTTGCAGATCGCCAAGATCGGCGATGCCGAGACTCGCCTCATTCTCGCCGAGTGGGGTATCGAGATGCGCAACTCCCTCGCGCATATCATGTTTAACGGTGTGAAGCAGGGCGCCGTTATAACCTAGTTGCCCGCCAACTTGGGGCGGCGTTCAGACCTTCCGTCATTCGCGCCGCCTCCTTTTAGGAGAACAGTATGCCATTCAAGTCGCAAGCACAGCGAGGGCTGTTCTACAAGGCAAAGAACGACCCAGCCTTCGCTAAGAAGAAGGGTCTTCCAAAGTCGGTGATAAACGACTTTGTCAATGCCGATCCCGGTGGGAAGCTTCCGAAAAAGGCCAAGAAAAAGCGCCCGTTGGGCGGAGGCGGCGGAACCCCGTACTATCCGCTGCCGATACGAAGATGAGACTACTTGTGTTCCTCGCCGCTCTGACACTGGCTGGTTGCATCATTGTACAGACAGTGCCAGAGCGCCAAGTAACACCAATTGCGCCAGCGGCGCGTATTATACTTGAGCAGCGTCAAGCTCAGCCGGTTCCGGCCCCGAGAGGAGGCTCATAATGTCAATTACAACCATCCTCATCATCATCCTCGTGTTGGTATTGTTGGGTGCGTTGCCTAGCTGGCCTTATGCGCGGAGCTGGGGTTACTATCCTTCGGGGCTCGTCGGCGTGGTATTGGTAATCCTTGTAATACTGCTGTTGATGGGACGAATCGGTTGACAGCGTACGGGAGCACTGCTAGGCTATGGAAGTCAAAAAGGTTTATCGTGATTCTGACGGGGTTCGTCGGACTGCCATCTGGGAAGACGACAAACCCGAGATACTGCACGTAAAAACAGAGGTGGACCTTACAAGGGCCATCGAAAATAATCACTTACTGCGGGAAGCGCACCCTAGACGTTCAACTAACAAGTTAGTTGCCCGTGGGGTGCCACTCACCGTTGCCGAAAAGGCGATGCGAGAGCAGTGGGACGAACGAGACTGGGCTAAGTGGCTCGACGACCCCGATAATGCCGCATTTCGCGTTTGGCAAGGTAGAGTGGGTAAATGACAGCCCTCGGCGACCATTGCAACACACTTCGTGATTGGGTGAATTTGGGTCCGGACGTCTACCCCGATTCGGTGGTAACGTCGTGGATTCGCATGTGCGAAGCTATCCTTGGCAAGGAGCTTCGCTGCAAGGAAATGCTCCAGATAGACGTTGGCCTGTTGATCGATCAGCGATACCTTCTCCCGGCTGATTGGCGACAACTTGATTTCGTGCGCGTAGTTGGGGGGAAGCCCCTCCGATATGTGCCCCGCGACGATTTTTACAACCCCGACAAGTCTGCCGACCAGCCGAATTGTTACACCTTGACGGGCAATTACTTAATAGTTGGTGGAACCTCCGCTGACGGCCTTTCGGTGGAGATTTCGTATTATCAGAGTTTGCCGCCCCTCGGCGATACTCCGACATGGCCCCTTATCCAATACCCGATGCTGTTTACGCTGAAGCCCCTTGCGGTCGCCTCTACTTATGCGTTTGAGGATGAGCGGGGCGATCGCTGGGAAGCGCAATCAGCGAAACTCATCGACAACATCAACCAAGAACACTTGATGAGCAAGGCCAGCGGTTCGCGCCTTACTCAGCGCCACAGAAGGAGCTTCGGATAATGCCACTTTCATCGGGCGGCGAGTCGAATGTACTCGCTTCGTTGCTGGCAGCTCGCTTCGTATCGCTTCATACCGCCGCGCCGGGGGATACCGGTGCGAATGAAGTTGCAGGTGGTGCTTACGCCAGGCAAGGTCCAGTTTCGTTCGCTAACGCAGGCACCAATCCGACGGTGGCTTCGAATACTGCGATACTCCAGTATCCTGTGGCTACGACGAATTGGGGCACCATCACCCATTTCGGCATTTGGTCGGCTGCGACGGCGGGAACGTTCCTCGCTTGGGCCGCAGTAACCACACCGAAATCGATCGACATCGACGACATCGCTCGTTGGGAAATTGGCAAGCTAACGGTATCTGCTGACTAATGCCATCCAAGTATGGAATGAAAAAGTACGGAGCGCATCTTTATAGCTCCTCGTGGATATTTGAATACTTTGAAGGGGCAATCAGTGCCTCGTTTACTGTTGCTGGTCGTCTCACCGAATCACAGCCTCTTCAAGGGACCGTTCCTATTTCGGTGATACCGGCTGGCCGTATCGCTAAGTTCAGGTATCTGCAGGGCTCCGTATCGTTTACGATGGTGCCGACGGTTCGTCTCACCGAAAGTGAGCCGTTGGCGGGTGGTTTCTCGTTCGCCCCCGTGTTGGCGGGGTGGCTCCTCGAAACCGAGGGTTACAGCGGCAATCTCATAGTCTCGGTCATTCCGGCCGGTGGCTTTACCCGCGTTGGTTCCCGCAACTACGATGGGACCGTGTACGTTTCGGTGGACCTTGCTGGTTCGTTAACCAAGCTTTGGTCTATAGTTTCGGGTATCAACGTTTCCGTGGTGCTTTCTGGCGGCGCGGATGTTTACATCGGCGAGTTTTGGAAGCCCGATTTACCGGTTGATCCAGATTGGGTGCCCGACACACCTTCGGATGGTTTTTGGGTTCCTGACGTGCCAGTTCAAATGGGTTGGACGCCGTCTGCGCCAGAGCGCGAATGGGGAAATTAAATGGCTGACACCGTAACAGTAAATTTTGGCTGGGTTAAGCCAGAAGTAAATGCCTCGGACGACACATGGGGCACCAAGTTAAACGCTGATTTGGATTCTATCGATAACATTTTATTTGGCAAGGTTGCCAAGGCCGGCGACACGATGACTGGTTCGCTTGGCATACAGGCGGCTAATGCCGGCATTACGCTCAATAAACTTGCGAGCGGGGAGGGGGTCAATATCTATGGCAACATGAATGGCAAGACCCGTTGGATTGAAGTGCTTGGCGACACTACCGCCGAGAGCGGCGCAAATGCAGGATCAAACTTCGCTATTTACAGGTGTAACGATGCTGGTGTTTTTGTTGACGCGCCATTAAGTATCATTCGATCAACTGGAATAGTCAATGCACAACTCGGTATCACGGAAGGCGGCTTACCCCTTGCCACTAAGTACGGGTTACCCGCTGGAACGATACTACCTTATGCCGGTTACAGCGCCCCGGCCGGATGGTTCTTGTGCAACGGTCAGAACATCAGTAGGACTGGCAACCCCTTACTTAGTGCGCTGTGGGGCGGGCTTTCTCCCACTTATCCGTTCGGCGCGGGGGACGGCTCGACCACGATGGGCGTGCCTGATTTGCGTGGACGAGTTCCGGTCGGTCAAGAGAACATGGGTGGTTTGGGGGTACCGACGCCGGGACGGCTGATATCGAATTATGTCGGTGGTGTGCCGAATGATGTTCTCGGTGGGGTCGGCGGCGAGGCGGCGCACTCTCCTGTGGACGCAGAACAGAGGAACCATAATCACAGCCACAACCATGCGCCCAACGGCGGCGGCGCGTTCTACGGTTCCGGCGCTGGCGGCGGCGGCGCTGCGGCTGGCTCGAACTACACGACGAAGGCCACTACCGATGTCGACGCCACCGGGGTTGCGGCATATGGCAGCTATCCGGCCAACGTCGCGCAACCGTCGCTCTTGCTTTCGTTCATCATTAAGGGAGGTTGATATGGCCGAGCCATACGAGATGTGGGCGGATGAATATCAAGGGCTTGGCTACGACTTGCAAGCGGCAATCGACAAGTACAAGGCTGATATGCTCGCCCACGCTAACACAATTGGTATAGCCGCGCCAACTACCTACGGGCTGGTCGAGATAATTACAAAATATCATGACGGCTTGTTTGTCCTAGTGGCTGATCCGTCGCCATTGGAGAAACAGTCATTACCGATTGACCCGAAATACTACAAGACAAAGGCTGACCAGAAAACCATCGTGGCGAAAGCAGCGAAGGAAGAGGCCATAGTCAAGGCACAGGCTGAGAAAGAGGCTCGCATGAAAAAATTGGCAGAGATTTAGTGAGTCAATACCGTGGCTCCGTCGCCGTTGTTTTAGCCTTTACGCTCGGCATAGTGTTGGTGCTGATCGTTGTTGCTATATTCCTAGGCATTCAAGTATCAGAGTTGGCGCGTAACGCGGCGGTTGGAGCGGTTGGTGTAATGGCAGGCGCGTTGGCGGCTTACATGGCAAAGAAATGACACCCGTCGAATTCCCTCCCGGCGTTACAACTTTTGCGTCGAAGAACGCCAAGATTACGAATTGGCGTGAGGCGCACCTTATTAGATGGGACAACGGTTCTACGCTTCGTCCCATCGGCGGGTGGGAACACCTTACCCTTGGGCCGTTCGCCTCGCGTCTCCGAAAGATGCATCGATGGGTAACCAATAATAATATAGTAGTGAATGCGTATCTGTGCGAACAAAATTGTTACGTAGAGATATCAGGCGCTGTAACCGATATTACACCGGTCGGCGGAATGGCCCCGTTGCCACAGAACAATCAAGGATACGGCGACCTTAAGTATAACTCTGCTAAGTACGGAACGCCCCGACCCGGTCCGAGCAAGCAGCTGCTGACCACCCCCGTGTTTTCGATGGACAATTGGGGCGAAGAACTGCGTGTTATGACCAGCATGGATGGGCGCTATCTGGGCTGGAAGCCTTCGACGCCCACGGTACCATTAGCCGCCATTCTTAACGCTCCCATCGGCAATCGAGCGTTCGTGATCACCCCTGAACGGCACGCGATGCTGTTCGCGCTTAACGACTTTGCTAAGTTCGGGTGGTCTAACGCTGGCGACGACACGAACTGGACGCTCGGTACGGATATTCTGAGCCGGTCCAACTTCTACGACGTATCGCCCCGTTCGCCCATCATCACGCAGCAGTTGTTCTCCAACGGCATCGTGATGTTTACTACGACGATGAGCTACCTCATCGAATGGGTGGGGCTCCCTTACGTATATTCGTACCACCCGATCGGCAAGGTGTCCATTCCGTACAGCCCCGCATCGATATGTGAGACGCCGGAAGGCGTCGTGTGGCCATCTTTCGACGGGTGGTGGATTTTCGACGGTACCGCTCCTCGAATTATCCCATGTGATATCTGGGATCGCATTCAAGATACCATCAATGTCACGGCAACGCGTAATCAGGGCGCTTGCGTGCACATCTCCAATAAGGGTGAAGTGTGGTGGTTCTACGTGAGCACCAGTTCGCCGGATGGTCATACGGATCGGTTCGCTGTATGGGACTATCGTAGCAAGATATGGACGATGGGCAAGCTGTCCCGCACTTGCGGTTACGTTTACGCCAACGATCCATTTCCAATTATGTCCGACGGCGTGAACGTATGGCGACACGAAGCCGGGTGGAACTATCCGGGCGCCGAAATGCCGTGGATAGAATCTCAAAACTTGAACGTGACGGGCGGAGAGAATTTCATCACGCTCAACAAGATAATGCCCGATGTGGCGGGCGATATCAACGCCCTCCGCTTTTCGGTGGTCAAAACCAACGCTCGAGCTGGTTACGCCCCCGAGGTATACACGACGAAGCAGAAGAAGCAACCCACCGGTTACGTGGATATTCGCGAGACAGCCCGTGACATGCGGTTACGTATGGACATGGTGGCGAACTCCGATTGGTCCACGGTGGGACCCATTCTCATCGACGCGAAGATGCGGGGTAAGAAATGAGCGTAAAGGTACCCGATTTTAGGGAGCCGGGTCTTTCCGATTTCTTGCGTCGGGTGGAGGCGGATCGTGACAGGGTTGCGAACAGCGTACTTTCGGCGGTATCGGGCAATCACTCCGTGTTGCTCCTATCCCCCGGCAAGAAAACGTACGAGATCAAAGTGAGTGATGCGGGGGCCATCACGGCAACGCTGGTGTCAGGGTGAACATTACTCGCGACGACATGCGGATTAAAGTGGAGCGGGCGCTGGACGCTTTCGGCAACCTGTACACTTTTGACGACATAATGGGCCTTATCAACGAAGGCAAGATGCAGAGCTTCGCGGTGGGTGACACTTGGATCGTAACACAAGTCAACGAATTTCCCCGCCGAAAGGTGGTGGACATAGCCTTGGTAGTAGGGTTTATCGAAGAAGCGACCCATGCGCTCCCCGAAATCTATAACTTCGCCCGAAGCATCGGGGCAAATCGAGTAACTGCAGTCGGCCGCGACGGATGGTGGAAGTTCGCTGAACCGGGTTGGTACCGTGTCGGCGGCTACTTTGCAAAGGATTTGGAAAATGGGCGGTAGCGCTCCTGCTCACACCACTCAAACAACCGAAGTAAAGCTTCCGGCTTGGGTGGACAAGGCTTCGCAAGCCAACTACGGGATGGCGCAAAGAATATCTGCTCGCCCCCTTAAGCAGTGGGGCGGACAGGATGTTGTAGACCCGTCGGCAATGACGAACCAAGGCTACAAGATGATATCCGAGGGGGCTGGTTCGGAGACCCCTTGGTACAGCGACGCCAAGGGTCTTTACGACAAGTCTGCGGGGCCGTTCGATCCTACGCAATACCTCAACCCGTATATTGACAACGTTGAGAGCCGCTCCATCGACAACGCGAACCGGGCTCTTACCGGCCAGTTGTCGGCTGCCGACGACGCCGCGATGAAGGCGGGCGCTTTCGGCGGGTCCGCTGCTGGTGTTCAGAAGGGCATTCTCGCCGCCGAGGGTGCCAGAGGGATAGGCGACCTTTCGGCGGAGCTTCGCAAGTCTGGATACGACACTGCCGTCGCCAACATGTTTACCGATCGCTCCGGAATGCGAGACGCCGCCGCTGGTATTACGAATACGGCCGATGCGAGGGCCAGAACAAGACTTGGCGATGCCAGCGCTCTTCTCGGAGCGGGTTCGCAGGAGCAAAAACAGCGCCAAGCTGAACTCGACGCCAAAAAGTCCCGGTTCTATGAGAAGCGCGACTACCCATTGGAGCAGCTTAACATGCGCCTCTCGGCGTTGGGTATGTCTCCGTACGGCAAGACCGAAAACATGGAGAAGACGTCTACCTCCGAAAAGCAGGGGATGGACTTCGGCACCATTTTCGGCGGGCTGATGCAATTCTTGCCGATGATGATGGGCATATCGGATAAGCGCGCGAAGACCGACATTAAGCGCGTCGGCAAGGCGAAGACCACGGGGTTGCCGCTCTACTCATATCGGTACAAGGGGCAGCGGAAAGATACACCGAAAGTCATCGGTCCGATGGCGCAAGATGTGGAGAAGAAGTATCCCGGCGTCGTACGGGAAGTGGGTGGCCTCAAGACCGTGCCGATGGGTATCCTAACAAGTGGCTAGCACGAGACTCGTCAAGGGCATACTCAATGCCCTCGAAGACAATCTGGGCACAAAGATATTTGGGGCCGAGGGCCGATCGCTTGCGACCAGCGGCGCGAAGCTTGTTGGCAGAACACCCCCTGGAGTTCTTGCGAAGCCACTGAATCCTAACACTGTGCACCCGGATTTGTTGAAAGAAACTGGCGACCCGTTGTGGCGTATGCTTCACGGATCTAATAGAAAATACCCCTTTGATAGGCCGAAAGGCAATTTAGCGGATGAGGGGCTACATTTAACGGGTTCACCGGGTATTGCAGATGTTTACGCGCTTCATCCGTATTTGGACAAACCCATTCAGAGGGTAAAGGGACCGGCGGGGCCTCGGGTTTATCCAATGCTAGTCGATCCGGGCAAGCCTTTTACGGGGTTTGAACGAGATTATGGTCCTTGGGATGATCCCTATCGAGTAGCGATGCGTGCTTACGAAGACTATCAAGACATGGAAGTGCCCCGCGAAATAGATTACATTTTACAACAATTGGCTTTTGATAAGCCGGTTGTTAAAACTCTCCGTGATGCGGGCTATGACTCTATGTTGTATGGACACGACACTCCTTATCGGGATCGTCCTCGATATGCCCCGGCGACAGGTAAGGGGCTGATGTTATTTGATCGCCGTCGCGCCGTTCCGGAATTTTCGGATATTGGACAACAAGCAAAGAAAGCTAGGGGGGTGTTGGGGTTAGATACGGATCGGCCGCCTTTGGACGATAAAGCGATGATGCACCAGCTACTTGCTGGCTACCCAGATATGGACATGGATACGCTAATCAAGTACGCATTACAAGAACCGTCGTCGGAGGAAGCGGCGAGGGGAGGATTTGCCGACCGTATTGCCGATCTTATATTCGAAGAAAGACAAAAGGGCAAATAGTGGCTAGCACTAAGCTCATTAAGGGTATACTCGGGGCACTCGACGAGAAGCTCGGTACCGGCTTGTTTAAAGCCGAGGGCCGATCGCTTGCTGGAAGTGGGGCGAAGCTTGTTGGAAGGTCCCCCGTTCGTGGCATTCTTGCGAAGCCTGCAGAGCCGTTGCCTGAAAGTGTGCACCCAGATTTCTTGAAGCCGGGACCACCGTTGGAAGAAGTGTATCACGGCACGAACAGACGGGCAAATTTTGACCGACCCGGCGCTGGATTTTATGATGATTTTGGGCTGCACTTAACGAGCACCCCGATGGTGTCTGATTTTTATGCATTGAACTACGATACGCCAGATTTAAACTTGCTGAAAGCGGCGGCCACTGATAAGGTACCAAAGTTTAGCTTGGCGGGGCCGCGTGTTTATCCTATGTATGCCGATCCTGGGAATAAGATTCATTTCCCGGCGGACGCCGGAAAATGGGTAGACCCGGAGCAAGTGGCGGATTCCATTGATGAACAGAGGCGGTATTGGTCGAAAACCGATTGGGGGAATTATCTTAACGATCCCATCTATGAAAAAATAATACAAGATATGCGTGGCGGAAAGCCTGTGGGCACAACCTTAACGGATTTGGGTTACCATTCGGTGGGGTATCCACATTACAACCCGATAGACAACACGGATTCGGGACAGGCTTTAATGTTGTTGGACCCGTCGCGAGCCGTACCAAAGTATTCAGAAGTCGGTCAACAAGCTGCAAAAGTAAGAGGGGTGTTGGCCCCGGAAAAAATTGCGTATCCCGACATAACCGCTCAGGATATTGCGGATGTGTTGGGACCAGAGGGCGTTCATGCGTTGCCGCCCGAGGAATTTTTATACGAGCTATGGAACCCGACCCAGCGAAAACTTATGAATGAAATTGACCACATGGAGTTAGAGTACAAGTATGGCCAGCTTCCGCCGAACAAAAAGGCCGCCTTAGCAAAAAATATTCAAAAATTAAAGGATAAGCACGCGGCGATGGCTACTCCTGAAAGTATTCAGGCAGAAAAAATACTGAAAGACAAGGCGGATCAAGCGTGGGCGACGGGAGATTTCCATGTTGATCAGGACATAAACGATAAGGCTCTTGGCCAAACGAAAGCGTATAAAGCTCTACTCAAAAAGCTAACGGAAGAGTAACAAGTGGCTAGTCAGAAGCTCATAAAGGGCATTCTTGGTACGCTGGACGAGAAGCTTGGGACCGGGCTGCTCAAGGCCGAAGGCAAGACGCTTGCTGGAAGTGGCGCTAAGCTTATTGGAAGGTCGCCGGTTAAGGGCGTACTCGCAAAGCCGGTGGCTCCTGAAAGTGTACATCCCGATTTTTCAAAGCCGGGGCCGCCGTTGGAAGAGTTGTACCATGGAACCAACAGGAGGGTAAACTACGATCGGCCCGGTGGTAGTTTGTACGACGAAGGACTACATTTAACCTCGTCACCCAATATAGCCGATTATTACAGCATGAACTATGACACCCCTGACATAAATTTACTTCTAGCGCAGGATCGTGGTAAATTGCCAAAAGGGATGACGCTGGCCGGTCCCCGTACTTATCCGATGTACGCTGATCCGGGCAGGCAGTTGGATTTCCCGGCAGACCCATTAAAATGGAACGATCCCGTACATGTTGCGGACACCTTGGAGTACTTTTCTTCCTTTGATAATCCGGATTTGTTGGACATCTATAACCGTCTTAAAGAGGGGAAGCCAACCCTAGATGCTTTTAAGGATTTTGGATATGACTCAGTTAAATACCCGCACTGGAATCCATATTCAGAAGATCCGTACGATCACGCGGTAATGTTAATGGATCCCTCTCGCGCTGTTCCTAAGTTCTCAGAAGTTGCGCAAGAAGCGGGTAAGTTGCGCGGGGTACTTAGCAATAAGGACTATGTTTCACCGAACGCCGAAAATGTGCCTACCCAATTGGGGCCGGTCGGTACCGAGAAATTAACAGATGATGCGTTCATGCAGGAGATATATCATCCGTCCGTTGAACGAATGCAAAAGAAACTGGAAAACTATCAACGTATTTTGAAGGGGGGAATGTTTATGGATTTCCCGCCGGAATACTACAAGGCAAAGATAGAGCAGGCTAAGAACACCATAAAATTAATGAGAAAAAAATGAACTACATCGAAGACTTCATCCGCAAGGCGGCAGCTGCTCGCGGCATCGATCCGGACATCGCTGTTCAAGTAGCGATGTCGGAGGGCGGGGTTACAGACCCGTTCCAGCGGAGTAACATTAAACGGAAAGACGGCACTTACGAGCCATCTTATGGCGCTTTCCAGCTGAATGTGGAGGGCGGGCTCGGCAAGGAGATGCTGAAGTCCAACTATGACCCCCGAAAAGACTGGAGGGCAGGCATTGAGTTTGCTTTGGACTCCGCTGCTCGCCAACGAAGTTGGGCACCGTTCCATGGCGCGGCGAGAGTTAGGATTCCTTTAGACGCCGGATTTAGTGATGCGACCAAGCCGCTAGGTATCTCACTAAATTCCGCAAGATATGGTGGAACG
>Ga0207711_10001377_pt1 | contig 22884 bp, 6 predicted proteins | sample KBSS34metaG_FD_184401 | JGI IMG/M metagenome (GOLD analysis project Ga0207711, IMG submission 184401) | Switchgrass rhizosphere microbial communities from Kellogg Biological Station, Michigan, USA - KBS S3-4 metaG (SPAdes) (version 2) | ecosystem: Host-associated > Plants > Roots > Rhizosphere >...
TTGGTGATGTGCGCCAGAACCTGGCCGGAGATAACAGTCAGGTCTATTCACCGACGACGGGTTTTCCGGCGATCACCGTGCCGATGGGTTTCACACGCGGCGGCACGCTACCCGCAGGCCTGACGATCTTTGGCCGCCCCTGGGACGAAGGCCACTTGTTTGCATTCGCTTATGCGTACGAACAAGCAACGCACCATCGCAAGCCTCCCCCAACCACGCCGCCATTGAAGTAACTCCTGCTTTGCTCCGAGATCCTTAGGTTTCTCATCTTGTCAGCGCTCATTTTAAAGAATGGGCCGCAGGCTGGGCTGGAGAACTTAACTCTATGCCTTATCAATTCAAGCGTGAACCGCTCACACTAATCAGGCCTACCTACGCCTTACGCCATCTGTCACGTTTCCAAACTTTGTATTTCGAACACCCTCAACTCGCGGGGCTACACAGGGATTTAACTGCCGCGCTTTCTCGATCGCTTCCTTCTGAGTCGGCACGACCGCAGAAGCTCTCTTGGAGTCCGCTCGTCGCACCGCATAATCGCCTTCTGGGCGCCGGTCAACCGCAACAAACACGGCTGAAAAGGAAGGTTGACCCCGTGCTATCGCGCCGGTTCTGTGCTTAACGCCGTCCATGCTGGTCATCAGCTAACAATCAACTGATGGAGAACACGGGTAGCTCGAGCAGCGGGCGGTCCATCTGTCCGTCGACGCTCGAGTAGAGGTTGAGTCCGATCAGCCATTCGCCGCCAGTCGTCACCGGCTGCATCTTGGCGAACCAATCCTGCACTACAGTGATGATTTGCTGGACCGTTCCGGTAGCAGTGACCGGATCATAGAAAAACTTCGGGCGCAGACTGACGGGCAGATACGGAACGATCCGATCGCCACCGGGCGAGGTGGCAAGTTCGTAACCGTAGCGGATGGCGCAACTGATCGTGCGGTTGACTGTCGCGTCGCCAAAAAGTTTGTTGAAAACCGATGTGAGCGGGTTCGTCGCAGGATCAGTGGTCCAAGCGCCTATCGGGAACGGATCGCGCCACGCCAGCAACGGCGACACGAGATTCGGAAACGCGAACCATTGTGTTTGGTAGACGAACGCCGGTCGCGTAGGCGCGAGGTTCGAGAGGTTAGCATTGCGAACCACCTGTATTTGCGACGACGCGTTCTGGAAATTCGCGATCTCGAGTCCTGCCAGGCGCATCTCCAGCGTCAGCAGGCTGAATGCCTCCACTCCCTCGGGAAACTCGTATTGACGGCCCTGCGGTGCATCCACGCCGTTACCCATGCTCACGAACTCATCACCAACTAACACCGCCATCACGGGCCATTCTAACGGTCCTTCGGCGACTTCACGTTTGAGATAGAGTTTCGAGTAGAACCACGTGTTCAGCGTTTCGTCAAAGATAGCGTCGAGCGTCTGAAGGAAGGTGTATCGCTGGGGTTGTGGTCCGAGCGTGGACGCCATTCGCTGCGCAACGATAACATTGCTCGACCAGTACGACGACCACGCCGTCGCGACGGTGGCGACAAGAGATGCGAACGTAACCATCGCGTTCTCGATCGTCGTCTTGTCGGACGCCTGCGCGTAATCGGGGAGGCGTTTGAGCAGGTCCCACAATTGCGGCGCGACGCTGTTATATTGCGCGAGCGCCGCGAAAAGGTCGACCTCGTCGAGGGCGCTCGCGCTGGCGAGCAGTGGCGCTTGATTGAACTCTACCTCGAGCCGGATCTGATCGACGGCCATGCTTTGATGTTGATATGCAAACGCGTAATCCCACCGCATCGCCTGCGCGTAATCGGTCGGCTCGGGATGTGTGGCGAGTGCAGTCTGGCCCAGCAGCGTGGGCAGCGGCGGATACGAACGAACGGGCAGCGGAACGCTGGGTTTGCCGAGGTCGATCTTCACCTGCGACGGCAGATCGTCGTTGAGGACGAACGTGAGCCAGTCAGACGCGTCGTAACCGTTAACGATCTCCTTGATATTGAACTCCACCTCGTTAATCGGATAGTGAATTTCGAGATCAGCCGTGCGACCTCGGCCTTCCTTCGCTACGACGAGCAGGAAGTTCACAAACGACGAATTGCCCGGAGTCGTCGTCGTCAACGGCGTCTTCGCGCTCGACAACGTCGTGCGCAGTTGTGGATCGTCAGAAAGCTTGCCCGGACCGGAGAAGTTCGCGAAGACGTTCGTCCAGGGCGACGACACGGTGGCGTCGTATTGCACGACGGCGTCGACGTCATATCCCGCGCTGAGATTGACGAGCAGCATTTGCCGCAGCGACTCAACCGCGGAATTCCAATCACGCGGTGGCGGATCGACGCGCGAGGGATCCGGCTGTTTGAGCTCGAGGATGTAGTCGAGACCCGCGGCGATACCGCCAGCCAGCACGTCTTTCGACTCAAGCACCGATTCGAGCGTTTGCCGTTTCGGGGTCTGATATGCCTGTGCGGCATACGGCGCCGAGAGGAACAGGTCGACATCGGTGAGAAAGCGTTGCGCCCACGTCTCCATATCGACACCCTGAAAATCCATGAGGTCCGGCTCGCCGAGCGTGCCATTCGCGAGCAGCGACTTGATCTTAACGCCGTTGCGCGCGACTAGCGCGTTGTCGAGTGGTCGGAGGGCGAAATACTGCGGGATCTTTTCATCTTTGACAGTCACGCCCGGCTCGATGTCGACCCGCTTGATGTAATCCGTGCCGAATGCAATTCCCCACACGTCCGTCGACGTCTGTTCACGATCGTCGGCGAGCACCTTACCGGTCGCGATGCGAAGATCCGGAATTGCTGCTTTCACGTCCTTCGCGAACTGCTGAAGCGCAAGATATGCGTCGGCGCCCGTGCCGTTGTTCCGCGACACAGCGGGGATCGACGCGATGTTGTGCTCCGCAGCGCCGCCGCGGAATGCCGGATCAACCAGTTCGCTCTGTCGCTTGATCTCGACGAATGCATGCACGTCGAAGATCGCCTGCGGAAACTTCCAGCCGTTCGCGCCGAACGCGGCGGTGAGCGTGGCGGGCGCAGGCGGAAGCAGGACGAGGGCGTTTGCAGCAATGAACGCGCGGTCTTTGTTCGCTTTGATCACATCGGCGACGCTTGTTTGAATGCCGAGTTGCGCGAAGCGCCAGACAAAACTGACGAACGTGTCGGAAGCGCTCGTGGTGATTGTCGGCTTAACGTTGTCGCCGAGTGGTAAGACGAGCTCGACGCCTGCAACGACGATGTTCGCAAGGCCGCTGTTTGCAACCGCGAAGTCGTTGACGTCGATGCCGTATCGCGTCGCAACCTGTGCTGGAGTCTGGGCTGATGAACCGAGAGTCGCGGGCGTTGTGAGCAGCAGTGAGCCGGCCTTCAGATAGCCCGGTGCCGATCCGATCACCGCCACGACTTGATCAAGTGTCACCGGCGGATCGAAGGCAGCCAGCAATTCGGCGAACGACTCGCCCTCGGTCGTCTTGACTGTCTGTCCGGCAACCGTGATCTCTCCAGCGACGAGCACGCCCGGCATTTCCAAATTCACCTGAGCGAGCGAAAGCGCGGTCATGTCAACGAACAGCGCCGCGATACCCGCGAGCGTCGCGTCATTCGGAATGCGATATGGAATGCGCAGCGATGAAGGCGAAGTCGGAAGCGCCGCATGACCCGGAATCGCGAGATATAACGCGTCGGACGGCGCAGGCGGCACTGCCGCGAGCGTGACGTTGCGATTGAAGCGCAGCAGCTGATCGGCTGACAGCGCGTACATCGTCGACGCGTCACTAACAGTTTCGTTGAACGCGCTGGTCGCAGCGAGGAAGCTGACGTAAATGGCCGTGCCGGAGTAGAAGAGATCGACGGTGGCCGGGTTGAGTTGTGCAAGCTGAGCGACCGTCGCTCCGGTACCGTTGCTACTCAACGTTTCATCTGTCTTGATGATGTAGTGATCTATCACGAGTACCGCCCCAGCGCCGAACATTCCCGGCGCCAACGCGTTCGCGCCTGCCACCATCACCGCGTCGAAATTGATGCCCTTTTCCTGGAATGTCCTCGCCACATCGTCGAGCGTGACGTCGGGATGTTCGGCCGAGATGAACACCTCGACGCCGTCGCAGGTAAAGACGAATCCCTCGCGCAGTAGCGAGTTGGTGTGCTGGTTCGCAGTGATGAGACTGGCGATCGTGATGTTGTTTGCGTTCGCGACCTGCGTCAACGACGGTGGCAGTTCAGGATCCGGAACCGTGTAGCCGTGCGGCGGGATCACAAGTTCAGTGCCGGGGCGAAGCAGGAGTGACGTGTTCTCGCTGTCTTCGAGGATTGCGACCGGATCTTTGCCGGGCGGCGTGATTGAAGCAATCGTGCTGCCGTCGTGAAAAACTGCAAACACCGGAATCGTGAAGTCCTTGCCCGGCGCCGGTGAATCTGGAGGCTGCACGAAGATGCGCGAGAGCGGAACCTCCGCGTTCGCGATTGCGAGTCCTTCGTAACTGACGCCATACGTCTCCGACACGGTCGCGAGATTCGGCGCGAGCGTCGTGTGAACGTAGACGTTCGTGAGCTGTTCTGTGGTGCTGAGCCAGGAGCAAGCGCCGGCAGCAAACTGGAGCAGCGAGCCGGTCGTCGCGAGCGCGTGCGGATCGCCGTTTACCGTGTCGAGTGTTGTCGACAACGCGTACGACACGTCGCGCTGCGAGAGCTGGTAATAGACTTTTGTGAAATCGCCGAGTTGATTGGCGGCGGTCGCGGCCGAGTCGCTCGCGCGCTGCGTGCCTGCCGGAAGATGAGTCGACGCTTGCAGCGAGACGATTACTGCGAGTATCGCGCCGTTCTGTCCCTGTGCTTGAGGACGTACCGTGAAGTTTGCTGTGGTTGCGGGCCACGCGCCGATACCGATCACTGAATCAGTATAGCCGACGTCGACGTCGATCGTGTCCGGACCGCCCGTTGCCACGTTGCCTTCGAGCGCGGAGTTGTTTCCGTAAATATCGCGGAACGAGAGGCTGACGCTCGTCTTGGCGAGTGTCCACGATCCATTGTTCGAAGCGCCCGTGATACCAGCGTACGGATCGAGATCGGACGCGGGCAAGCCGTCGACTCTGGGTAACGGATACACAAGCGCGTAACGCCAGATCGGGACCACTTGGAAGAGGTCCCACGTCTCCTCGTCAGACGTGCCGGGCACCTGTGGTCCAACGGGCATGCCGGGCCGGCTTTCTCCAAAGGCAGATGTTGGCTGGAGCTGATAAGCGATCATGCTGTAAAGCTGGCGGATCGCGATCTGCTTGTCGGGCGGGTCTGTGTTCTCCGGCGGATTTTCCAGTGACGTGAAGAACGCCACGTTGCCCGGATCGACTGTCGCCTCGCGCGTCTCCTCTGACAAGTCTGCGACGCGTGCGAATAAGTTCGACGCACTCGCGTCGATCGAGTTGCCGACGAGCGCGGTGTTGTTGAATGAGTGGAGCTTGCGATCTGGCGCGCTCGTATTCATCTGCGAACCGAGCAGTACCAGCAGTGTTAACGTTGCAGTGCCGTCCGACGAGAAGATCGACTGCGGCAGTCCGGCTCCGTTCGCCGCTGTGTATTGCAGCCAATAACCACCCCCTCCGACGACGCTGCATTCCCACATCAACGTCAGGAACCGGAGCGAGTCTGCGAGGCGCGCGTAGTAGTCACCAAACGTTGGTATTTCGACAAGCGCGGCGTTCGCGCCGCTCTGCGTCTCGGTCGTCAGATTTGTCTTGACGATGTACGTCGCATCGTCCGTCACCGGCACGGAAGTCAATCCGTTGCGCAGGCCCGCGCTTACGGACTGCTGATACAGAATGTGCAACGTCGCGGCATCGGTCAGTCGATCGAGGTATTGCCAGACCTCGAGCATGAGTTGACGTCCGGGGGTGTCAGCGCCGAAGACTTCGTATGTGTTCGACAGTCCGGGGATCGTGCGGATGCGAATCTCGATCGTCGTGGCCCATGAGTAAAGCGTCATCTCGCGCGGCTCCACTGATGGACCGAGTTGCGGATCGACGTTGCACAGCGCGAACGCTTTCGCCGTATACTGAATCTCAGCTCGCATCAGATCGCCGCTGAACGGCCAGAGCGACGGCATACCAGTCGCCGGCGTGGTTACGTTCTGCGGGTTAGGGATCGCGATCGTTTCTGTCGTTTGCCAGTTGATCTGTTGCTGCAATGCGTGACGCACCGGCACGTCGCGGAAGAGCGGACGCGCGGCCGGCGGCGTAATAAACACTTGTTCGAGCACCGGCGCCGGATAGTTGGCGCAGAGCTCGACCTCGTTAAACTTGTAGACCAGTTCATCGACCGGAGCGTTCAGCGCAACGAGTCCTTGCTTCCGTTTGTTCGTGCGCGCGAGTCCGGGATTGAGACGCAGGTAATCCTCAGTCGGTGCGGCCTCGCCCGTGTCCGCCGACGAATCGTAAAGCTTCAACCACGTCGCGGCGGAGTCGTAATTCTTCACCGTGATTTCCAGCGGCTCGATCGGCTCGATCGGTGGCTCGCAAGACTCGGGCGGAGTTGGTCCATCGATCTGTTGACCCGTGAGCTCGTAGAGACCGGTCATCTCGCCCGTCGCGTGATACTTGCCATCGTCGCCAGGCTCCGGCGCGGGCATACGCAAACCCGCGATGAGATAGCGTGACGTCTGGCCCGCGATCGATGCACCGTTGTCGCGCAGGATCACTGGAACGAGATCGGCTGGCGTTGGCGTGCCCGAGCCGATCGGCGCCGAAGCAGGGTGTGGAACGGTGAACTTCAGCTTGTCCGACGTCGCGAGCAGGCCGCCCACATCCGCGACGCGACTGCCGACGTCTTCGAGCGAGAGATTGTAAAGCTCGGCGAACGACGCGATTGTTTGTCCGGTCGTCGTCGTGACGTGGCACTGCGGTACTGTGATCGGCGTGAGCGGCGCGAGGATATCAGCGTTCTTCACCACCTGACGGAACGACGTGGCGCGATCGAGCCATTGTCCCGGCGTCGATGACGGCAGCTCGATCGGAAAGCGGTTTGCGATCGAATCGAGCACTTCGCCTGCCAATACGACTGTCGCGATTTGCGGGACAATCACGCGCGCGAGCACAGACAGAGGATTCGAACCGGGATTCGCAGCGAGCACTGCCTCCAGCCACGCGTCGAAGGCCGCATTGCCCGTTTGGTTCTCGAAGACAGCGAACGTCGCAGCGATGGTCCAGATCGTATCGCCCGGCTGCGTGAACCAGGTCAACGGATCGGCGAGATCGTCGAACGCTTTTGGTACCAGCACTGAGGCGGGTAGCGGTCCGGCGAAGTCGATATCGTTCAGCGTGCTGATAGTTTGCACATACCATTCGACGAGCGGTACGTCATCACTGTCCGCAAGATCGAGGTCGTGAGTGCCTTTCATCCTGACATAGAAGAACGCAGCGACGAGCGCTAGATTGAGCGAGCGCGAATTGACGAAGGAGCTTTGCGGTACGTCGAACCGCGCACCCGCGAGCAACAGGTTGAGTTGTGCGAGCAGAGTTGGATCCTGAAGCCACGTATCGACATTCGATCCAAACTTCGACGCGATCGAAGCGAGTGTCTCACCGTCGAGAACCTGGTACAACACGTCGCCGAGCGCGATGTTCACGTTCTCTTTCAGCGGCCACGACGGATTCCCGGCGGCGATGCTTTCAGGAGTCGTGCCGATCCAGATATCGATCGTCCCGCCGGGTACGGTCTCGCGCAGTTGCTGTTCGAGATTCGGATTGAGCGCGAGGATTTCCGACGACGACATTCCGAACGCATCAGCCACCTGATCGACAGTGTCACCTTCGCGCTTGGTATACGGCGCCATGACGTTTGGAAAGAGTCCAGCGATTGATGCGAGTGATTCGTTGCCCGTAACGGCGTAAGGGAACGAGGCCATCGCGCTCAGCGCCGCCTGGACCGACGCCTTCGCGATGAGCAGGAAGTAGTCGCGGAAGATGAACGTCGCCATCGACTCGCTGGCATCGCCGTCGCTGACGATGTGCGAGTCGGCGAACTGCGATGCAGCCGGTTGGGGATCGAGCCGCGCGAAGTATTGCTGTACTTCTCGCTCGTACGTTGAATCGATCAGTTGATACATTGAAAAGCGTCGCTCGTTATCGAGCGGGGGCTTGGATTCCCATCCTAGCGGCGGAGGAATCGGGAAGATCGTGCCACTGCTGTCCGATGATTTGCTGCTCGGGATACCGCTCACGCGCATCTCGAGATTGAGTTCGAAGAACTTGCTCAACGTCGTCATGTCGAGACTGGTTTCTGCCTGCGACATGTCGAGTTGCCTCGCGAGCTCTTCGAGTTGACCGACCGTAACGACAGCGGTCACCGGATTGAGTCCGAGCGCCGCGAGCGACCAGCGAAACATCGCATCGATCATTACGTTGAAGGCGATATTGCTCAGCGCGTCCGCCGAAGCAAGGTGATCGGTCGTGAGGTTACTCTGCTCGTCGATCGCGCGCGCATCCGGCGCGACGCCGCTATCCGCCATCAACATGAAGTTAATGCGATACGCTGGATTCGCGTTCGCGGGCGGCGCCTGGCCCGGCCACTGCACCACCACCTCATCGATCGTGTACGACGGCAGCATTTTGATCGGGACCGCGTGAATCTGACCATCGGGAAAGACGTTGATGTTCGTGGGCCAATTCAGATCGTACGTCGCATCGCCCTCGCTCAAACGCATTTTTGCACCATCGTTCCCAAATCGCTCGCGCAGGTACGACTCACGCGTTAACGCCGGGACGCTAATCGAATTTCGTCTGCTCGGCACGGCCACGTTGCCGGCGAGCCTGAGCGTGGAGCGGCCGCTTTGATTGCTCGCGAGGATCCACGGCGTGCGCTTGTCCGACCCGATAGTGAACGACGCTTTTAGATCGAGCTTAAAACTGTAAGAGACTCTGACGAACAGCACCTTAACTGAGGCGTTGACGCGGACGCGGACATTGAGCTCGATAAACGTGGCGCGATACGAGCCGAAGGTGAACGTTACGGTGGCCTCCGCCTCGATGCTCACTGACACCTTGATCACCTTGAAGTCGACCGAACCGTAGAGCTTGCCGATCAGTCCCGCCGAACCCTGCGCCCAGTAGTACATCGCATCTGGTTGCGACTGATCGGTTGGATGAAACCACGCCAGCACGCCTTCGATGATCGCGAGCACCTGCAGGTAGAGTCCGGCCTTCAACGGACCTTTATTAAACGTACGCCCGACTCCGATCGCGAGTCCGACTCCCAGCTCGAGTACAGGCGAGAAGTTGCCGTTAGTAATCACCGGCACGCGCGTGGATGTCGCGCCGTCGAGCAGCCCGAAGTAAATACCGCCGCGGCCGCTGAAGATGCCGGCCTCGAGGCCGAAGGAGTTTGTGAAGTCGCGGTTATGCGGGAACCCGAGATCGATCATGAAGTTCCCGTTCGTGAAGATGTCGACGGTGATGATGCCGAGCGTGATCGAGACGAAGCCGAGATTGATCTGGCGGAACGCGTCGGGTACCTGAAGACGCACGCGAAACACGCCGACGTCGTTAGTCACTTTCTTGTACAGCAACTCGAAACTCAGGCCCGCGAGCGAGCCCGCGTTTGGACCAGCCAGCGACAAAACCAGCCCGTACAGATCGGAATCGTGGAGCACGATGCCGACGGACACAGTGCGCATCACGGTGACGTCGATGCCAAACATCCACTGGCTCGACGGATCGAAGCGCAAAGTGCTTTGTTCGAGCGGGTTCTTCTTCGGATCCTTGACCGGCTGCATTTCCTCGCGCAGCTTCGTGAGCACTGCGGTAACTGAGTTGAACTCGGTCAGACCGGTAAGCGTGACGTGTTGGCCTGCGCCGAGGTAACGAAGATCGATCAGCGAAACACCTGCACCCGGAACTGCGGGTGGCGCATCGTTGACCGCATCCCAGGCGAGCGGCTTGTCGCTCGCGTACTTCTTACCGAGGAAATCGCCGGTGAGGATGAAATTGACTTTGCCTTCGCCGCTCGAGCGGTCGTACAGCAGACCGACGGTGTCGAGCTTGAGGAATGGGAGCGAGAGGTTGACGCGATAGGTGAGTGCGATCGTCTGTTCGGTCGGATCGATGCGCGCTTCGAAGCGCAAGAGATCGATCGAGTTGAGAAACGACCAGGGCGCGTCGAGTTGATAGTTCGCGTTCGGATTGGCGAGGTTGACGAGATACGTAACAACGTCGCCGAGCGTGAAGCCGCTCAACGTAATCACGAGTATCTGATGTTTGCCTTCGGGCGGCAGCGACCTCGTGTTCTTCACCCACTGAGTCGCCGCGCGCACGGTCACTTTGTCGAACGTGACTGCGAAGTTGTAGACCTCTTCTTTGTCGTAGAACGAAACACCGATGCGAACTGTAAGACGATTGATCGTGAAGATGCCGGAGAGTTCGCCGGCGTAGATCACGTCGGGGTCGTTTGCATCGCCGCGGTGGGGAGAGCTGAGCAGTATCAGATTGTCGGTTGCGGTCTTTCTTAAACGACGCTCGACGAAGGCGCTGGCGACGGCGGAAAGCGTAACGCCGAGGGCGTCCGGCTTCCAGCGCACTTCCAGCGTGCCGCGTGCGGAGTACGGATTTTTCGTTGACGTCTTCGACGACTTCTCGTCCGTTGTCTCATACGTCATCCAGAGATCTTTGAGCAACACTTCAGGCAGTGACACTGAAGGCTCGAACCCGAGGAAAGCGAACGCAAAGTCGAAAAGCGAAAGTAAGCCCTCTGCGAGACCCCCTTCGAAATGCCAGATACCATCCTTGCGGTATTCCGCCTTGACGCTGAACGTAGCCTTTGCAGTTTCGGTGTCGCTTTGAATGACCACGACACTGACCATCGCGGTCATGGCTCCGAAGACTTTGTTCTGCGTGACATAGAGCTCGCCGATAACTTTGTCGAGACTGAAGTTTACGTTCTGAACCCGCGTTTCCCAGAGTCCCTCAACCATGAGCCAGGCCTGATAGGTTTGCTCCAGCGGGATCGCTTCGAGCATGACTTCCGTGATGCGAAGATCGTCAGGAACACCGCCGGCGCCGCCGAAAAATTGCTTTAACACCGCACCAAGGGGCACGCAGATATCGCCTTCGTTCTGGGCCTTGATCTCCCAATTGGGAAGCCTCGCAGTAATGCCGAGCTCTATCCTGTTCGACTTGCAATTCTCGTTGAGCGGTTGGATTTCGAGCGTTGGGTCATCGAAGAAAATGAGCTTGCCCCAGACACTGCCCGTGACGTAGTCGTTATCCGTACCTTCTTCCCAGTGATAGGTCCATGCTGTGCCGAGATCGGTGATGGAGATGAACGCTACCGATGGCTTCCAACCCTCGGTTGAATTCAGAGAGATCGACGCATTTTTGAGTGAAAGTTTCTGCCCGTTCAGCGGCGGCTGAATCCCGACACCGACACTCTTGATTCCGAAGTTACGCAGCAGACTGTCAGCGATTGGGAACGGAAAGAGATCGAGATTCGACACGGGCTGGCCGAAGAAGTCGAGAATGATTGCAAAGCCCGTGGTGGCGGTGATCGGTTCGTCGAAGACTGCTAACAACTGCCAGTAGAGATTTCCTTGCAGTAGTGGTTTGGTGAGCTCCGCGTTGATCCGCACCGCACGGCCAAACGAGATGTCCGCGTACACCGCAGCCACGGAGGTGACTGCGCCCTCGTCGAGTTGATACGTGTCGGCGACGTCGCTCTGAAGCTTGATACCGGCTTCGCTGATCGAGATGATCGGGATATCGATCTTCGCGGCGGGGGCCGCAGCCTTCAACACGAACACCGGATGCGCGGGGTCGCTGAAATCGATCGTGCCCGCGAGGTACAGCCTCGGCGCGCCGAAGTAGACGATGTACTCCGCCAGCGCGCTGTCGCTGAGCACAAGCCATCCCTGAAACGAAGGTCTAAATAACTCTTCCGAATTTGGTCGGGTAGTGACTGAGAGCAACGGCTGCTCGACGACGAGCGGGCTGAGCACGGAATCGACGATTGGCAAGCTGAGGTCGTCTTCCATCGTCCGCGATTGCGGGAGGTTCGGAAACGATGTGCCGAATGTCCAGGGTGTCGAGGCATCCTGTCCCTGCAGCGCCAGCGTGAAGCTATTACCGTTGTCCCTGACTGGTTCGCCGGTGAGCGTCGCGCTCCAGGCAAAATTGCGATAGGTGGTCGTGCCAATGAGCACGACGGAACGCGGACCGAATGTCAGCGCGGCGCTGGTCAGCGTCAGCGTTTCGGTTCCCCTGATGCCGATCGCCTCGAGGGTGAGACCGAGATCACGGACCGTGGCGGCGGAAAGGTCGATCACCCCGTCATGCAGCGCCTTATTCAGATCATCGTAGATATCTTGAAGCGACATGCGTCATCTCTCGTGAGGAGTCGCAGCGTACCGATCGGCACGCTCGTACGGCGGAATGTCTTCGGCCTTGTGCCAGACGTACGTGAAAGAGACTTCACCCTTCGCCGTGATGGTGAACTCCGGTTCGGCTATATCCGGCGGATCATCAAGGCTGGTAATGGTGGTGTAAATGCCGTCCGTTTGTTGGAGTTCGGCATCGAATTCGTTGTTGTCGTCTAAACACCAAACCCAGTCATGTTTTTCGCGTGTGACGACTTTAAATCCGAGCTCCTTCATGACTGACTTGTAGGGGTGGTGGTGCTGTGACATATAGCCGGCGCTGGCAACGACGTTATTGGCACTGACGTATCCGGAGAATTTTTCACCGATGTTTTCGCCCAACCGGCGTTTTTTAGGCACGTAGTCGTCGGCGATTGTGCGCCGGGCTCCGTGATGAGGCGCCCCGAGAACGGCGCAAGGGTCGATTGGATTTTTCGGGTCCCACTTAGCGAAAACATTGGTGTTTATCCAGCCAAGTGTATCTGCGGTGGCATCGCCGGGAATGATTGCGGTCTTTCCGCCGAAGTGCATTACGACGACTGCGGAGCCGCCATTGCTTAAGACGCTCTTGGTGACCTTGTCTACGATTCCGACAGTTGAGAGTAGGAGACGAAACTCCACGCCCGAGATTTTGGCAAGGTAGTTTTTCTTCGGCGGTTTTGGTGGCGGAAGCGTGTAATGACACTCGTTTTCCTCCAGCGGTGTCGCCAGAATTCCGAAATGCTTCGCGAAATTGTCTCTCGTTTCTTTTCCTGATGCCGACCATGCATCGCCGCCGCCGTAGACCATCTTTCCGATCTTTGTTCCCTTCAGATCGTCACTCTTCATGATGTCCTTCTGTAGATCGGGCAGCAGGTTAAAATGGTCGCTGTCTCCATGAGAAATGCTGAGCAGATCGATCGCTGGGTCGACGCCGTCGAATACCATGTCATTCAACGCCGCGATCACAGAGTCGACCGCCTTCCGGCCGCCTCGCTTCTCTTTCGACGTTGATCCGAGATCAAAGAGCGCGAGGTTGGTCAACTTAGCAGCGATACCTTTGCCTTCAAAAATTTGGACCAGCGTACCCATTCCCTGATCGCAAAACAGAGCCGTTACGGTGACCTTTGATGCCATTATTTCTCTCCTCTCGTGAGCAGCGACGGTGGCAGGCGCCGCGCGTTCACCTCGCGCGCAACCGCCGTGGGCTGCGTTTTCTTTTTGTCATCCATCTCGGCGGAATAGGCTGCGTACCAGCCGAGCTTTGTCGGTGTCGACTGGCCCGGGTTACCGAAGAGATAGATATCGTTGTAACCGGGCGGAAAAGAGAGACCCAGAAACTTCATGGTGAAGTTTCGCAACCGCAGCATGTATGCGCGCATGCCCGCGTCAGTGTTATTGACGATCATCTCGATCGTTCGAAACCCGAGCGTGATCACACCCTGCAAGGGTAGCTCGACACCGATTGCATCCTTGACGCCCGGCAGCCGAACGCCCGCGTAGACCGCAGGCTCTTCACGCGTGCCACCGCTACTCCACGCGAGCAGCAGCTTGAGCGTAAGACCAGCGCTGCCCGCGAGTGAACCGAGCGTGCCGAGATCGATATCGAAGACGAGCCCGTACCATGGATCGATCATCTTCGACTGTTGTAGTCCCGCAGTGATCGAAACGTAACCGAGCGACTCGGGAGATTGCGCCGTGTTTTCGGTCAAAGGAAGTGGCGGATTCTGAAGCAGCGGATCGGGTGTACCGACAAAGCCCGACAACTTCAGTGGGAAGTTCGCATAAAGCGCCTTCGCGCGCGCCTTGCTATTCACCAGATCGAACGAGAGCGTTTCGGTGAGGAACGAGAACACCGGCGTGCGGTCCGCCATCTTGAATTCCATCTGCACGACGAGATTGCCGAAGCGCAGCGCGCTCGCCGAAAGCGACACGTCACCGCTCTCCTGCGCTATTGCATCGGCGCCGAACGAAAAGAGATCGACGTTCGCGGGCTCGTAGTAATAAAGGTTCCCGCCCATCTGAAACTGCGAGATGACCGTCTGGTCTGGACGCGACGGATCCGATGGTCGTGTCGTGACGAGTTGTGTCGAGAGCAGGACGACATTGCGCAGGGCCGAATCGTTGGTCAAAAACGTGTTCTGTTCCGTCATCGAGAACACGTACGTGCCGTGCTCCACGCCTTGCGCATCAATCTGGCGCTGGTAGACGCCGTCAAGGATCACGTTGTTGCCGTGTTGCGAGGGATAGAGCAGCGCCGGCCTTCCGAACAAACGGGTGACGAGCAACTCGACCTTGCTCGAGAAGTCGGTCATCACCGAGTTGCGGAAGCCGACCGTGAGTTGCAGCACCTTGAAGGCGTAGTAAATCGTCTCTTCGAAATACTGGTCTTCATTGTCCTGGTAATCGAGCAGACCGAACATCGACGTGCGCCCGAAAATCAACGTGCCGGGATTCGCGCCATACGGCGTAACGTTGAGACCGACGTGATGTGCGTAGAACTTCTTCGTATCGATACCGGCGGCGAGCGCTTGTAGCGGATCGGGCAACTGGCTGAGCGGCACCTCGACGCTGAAAGCGATGATGCCGGTCCAGTTTGGATCGTCGAGGATCTGGATGAAGTTCGCATACGGCGACTGCTTTCCACTGCCGCTCGTCTGCACGAGTGAAAGCCGCGCCTGCTCATAGATCGAATGCAACTCCGCTTGCGCGTCCGCAGCCGAGCCACCGATCGAGAAGGCTGCTGCTTCGGGCCACGTCCAGCTCGGCCGATCGGCAGTCAGCTCGGCGAGCGAACGCCCGACCGAGAACTTGTAAACCACCATCGCGTGCTGCCGCTCGACGCGCTGCGGATTGTTCCAGTTGCGCGGCGACATCTGGAAGAACCAGTCGGCGATGCGCGGCACCAGCAGTCCCGACTTCCGTTCGAAGATCAACTTGTAATCTGCGGCTGCTGGCGTGGCTGCGATTAAAGCCGCATCGAAGTCGGTCTCGTTTTCGAAAGTCGGAAATCTGAGGCCCGCGAAATACGTCGTTACCGGTCCGAGCACCGTCTCGGGAACGTGATCTTCCGCTCTGATCTGCGCGATTCCTTCAATGGTGAGTTTGTACTGGACGGACGCGTCGTTCATGAAGATGTCTGCGTTCGCGAGCACCATGAACAAGCGATTGGTCTCGAGTGCCTGGCGGAACGCGCCGGTTGTTTTGCTGAAGATAAGATTGGGACGATCGGACGTCGAGTCGCTGTCGTTAGCGATGCTGGACCAGGTCCAGTCCATGCCGTTCGCTGCGACGCCGACTGCAAGTCCTTGCGGTGTCACGCCGATCTTTTCGGTCGTCGTCGGAGCGTCGGTTTTCGCCAGCCACGCTTGCGGATCGACGGTGAGAATGGTTTGTCTGCGAGCCGGCGCGATCGCCGCCGCTTCGATTTTCTTCGCGTCCCTGATCTCGTTTGCAGCGAGCAGACGATACGGAGCGAGCGGAAACGCACGCGCGCCGTCGGCCTGCGTGAGGAACAGCGCGGGCACTTCGAGAAAGTTGAGAAAGACGCTGCCGAGATTTTCGCTCGCGGCGGCGTTGTCTTTCGGTGGCGCTTCATACAACGGCGCGTCTTCCGGTTGCGCGTAATAGCGGACCGGTTTACTCAAATCGGTTGTCGAAGCCCAGACCCACGCCGTGGTCCCGAGATCTGTTAGCGGATCGCCAGTCGCTTCGGAAGGAAGCAGCGGTGCATACGCGTTCTGTCCGGGAATGAATTCGATTTTGCTCGAAGCGTCCGCGGGCATGCCGAGGTACTCGAGTCCCGACGTGCCACAGAGCAGACGGAAGATCGGGGCGCCAGTGGCGTCGAGCGTTGACGGCTCCTCCGCTGTTTCCCATTCGATCGAAAACGCGCCTTGAAGCGTGAGATAAAAGTCCCTCGGCACGTTTTTGTCTGCGCCCATGAAGCGCGGTTGCACGGCGAATACGAAACGCGCATCAGGAGTTCCACCTGCGGCGGCGAGCGGACTGAGTCGCACGCCGTAACCACGCGCGGTAGCGAACGTCGAGTCAAACTTCGGCGCCGTGGGATTGAGCGGGATGAGCGAGAAGTACGTGCGATCCGGATCGAGCGGATGCAGCGAGTCGAGCGACACGTCGAGATTGAGCGGATCGGCAGGCTGAAGAATCGTTGGTAGATTGATCGCTTTGATGTAGACGTTCCGCGACGCAGGGAGTGCCTGGTACGGATAAAAATAACGGATGCCGACGCCGAGTTGTTGGAAGTCATCGCCGTTCGACAGTGTGATAACGAGGCGCCAACATGCGGTTGACGTACCCCTGAACGTCAGCAGGAGCGCGCTGTCATTCGCGTTGTACGAAGTGTTTGGACCAAAGAAGGTCGCGACCGGAGTGTTGCTGTTGGTGAAGGCGAAGCCCCAGCCCTGTTCCGCACTCGCGAGCGTGATGACGCTTCCGGACGTGACGGTCAAGGTGTAGTTGATGAAGCGAAAATCAGCGCGACGGCTGACTTTCCAGGTTGAGCCGGACTGTTGTGCGTTGAGAGTTTGCCCGAGCCACAGCGCGACCGGCGCATTCGGATTTTCGAGCCACAGGAACTTCTGTCCTGACCCCTGCAACTCAAGATATCTGCGCAGTGAAGTCTCGAAATCCGCACCAGTCGGGGCTTCAGCGAGAAACAAGTAGATGCCGCCGGCGTCGAAATTCCAGGTCTCGCTCAGCGTAGGGTTATCGCCGAGCGAAATGCCCGGCGTGGCCTGGAACCCAATCGTGTGCCCGGACTCATTCAGCCAGTAAAGCTCCGTTCCAGACACGCGCGTGAATTGCGGTTCTGTAACGGTCATTCATTTCCCCGGGTCGTGATGCGGTCGCCTGGCAACAACGGCAGACTGAGCCAGTCAGTGTTTGCACTGTACGCCATCCCCTGGTTCCAATCGAGCCGAATCGGAATCCCTTTCGACGTCGAATAGTCGTTCGGATCGGTGACGGCGTATCCGATCGAACGTTCGACGACGATGCCGCTGAGCGGAATGCCCGGGTTGCCGCTTTGCGGGACGACAACCGGCGGGCGCCGCCCCATGTTCTCGAGGAGATTGCCAACGGAAGTGCCGACCGGAACAACCAGCGGCTGCTCATCAAGCCAGACGCGAATGCACGCACTGATCATCGTTCGGCCGCGCAGGTACGTCGCGGCCACCGTGCTCGGTAGCGGCTGCGCATTGCGAAGGTTCTGCGTCGCCGTGACGAGAGTCGGGTAATCGTCTGCCGCGAGCACCGCAACGTTGAACGACGTGCGCGCTTCGGCGGCGTTGTCGCGCAGCACTTGCGGCGGATAGACCAGCCGCACATATGGTTTGCGCAACTGCGCGTAATAGAGATCGACGATGCCGCCACCGCCGCTTGACGTCGATCCCTGCGACTGTGGCGGTGGCACCGTCGATCCCGTTTGCGTCACCATCGACAGGAACGCGTCGAAGCCCGTGAGCCACTGATTGTTCGCAGTCACGTATGAGCTGACTTCATACACCGCGCTGCTGGAACTGACGAAGCCGTCGACGAACGAGCTCAGGGTTTGATCCGGGCCGAGATATTGATAGCTCTCGAAATCCGCGCGCAGCAGCATGCCGGGTTTGAGATCGATGTAACCCTCGCCGGGCACGAATGCATACGCGTAATAAAGCGTTTCGGCAAAGGTCTGCGGCATGGCGCGCGAGATGGCGTCCTGTACCATGCGCCAGCCGAGCGGGGTGACGTTCAGTTGGACCAGCTTCGTCAATAAGTTTTGATAGGCGGTTAGGATGCCGCTGCGGATCGCGTCGGCGTTGAAGTTCCAGACGTCGCTGTTCGCCGGCATGGTCAGCTTGTAAGCGTAAGGCGCGTCGGCGAGCGAGAAGATGAATGGCAGATCCGTCGGCAGCCCGGTCGCGACATACGTAGTGAAGATGTTTGGGAGATAGACCGTGATGTTGTAGCCCGACATCGCCGCGGCCGTTGCTGGAATCAGGTACGACGACGCGTTCGTCGCAGTCGACGGATACCAGCCTGACTGGAAGAGAGCAGCAGGTGTTGACGGCTGTCCGGCGCCGGCGCTCGTGAGCGCCTGCACGACGATGGTGTAGTTCTTGGTCGCTTCATAGCCGACGTCGATCGAGGCTGCGGGACCAACGGTCGTCGCGCTGCCGGCGGGTGTCGAGTTATCGAGAATCGTCGTGCCATATCCCGTAATGACTGGCGAAGCGATCGGTTCCCAGGTTACGCGAGCAGTACGGCCGTCGTAACCTATTTCAACGTGTGGCGGAACGAGGACGACCGCGGGTAATGCGGCGGAGACCGGACCGGAGACATCGTCGTTGGCCGCACTCGCGAATGCCTGCACGGTAACGTCGTAAATGCCGGACGGCGGCAGTTCAGACGGAGAAAGCGTGAGACTGTTTGTCGTCGGATCGTTCGTCAGCGCGATTTGATTCGCGAGCAGAAACTGCACCCGATACCTGCCGGCGCCGCTGATCGCGTCCCAGTCGATCTTTAACACCCCCGAAGTGTCGAACGTGATCGAGGTCACGTTTGGTGTTGCGGTGATCGGTGTGAAAGCAGTCGACGATGGACCGCTGGTTGATGGGCCGGTGGCACGGATCTGAACGGTGTCCGCGCTCGCGGCGAACGGGATGGTCGCAGTGGTGCCGCCGCTCGTGAAGTGTGTCATCGACTTGCCGCCACTCATTACGTTGATGTCATACGCGTTGGCAGCCGCGTCCAGGACTGCGGACCACTCGAGCACCAGTTGCGAACCGTTGAACGCGGCTTTGGTTAGTGACGGCGCGCCCACAATCGCGTCGATGGCCTTCGTGGGCGGACTCTTCGAAACACCTGCCAGCATCCGGACGGAGACCGAAGCGTTCTGGCCGACAAATGCTCTGGACCATGAATTCGTGTACACCGTCTCAATCAGCGGCTGTTGATCCTTGACGGTGAACGTCACCTCGTATGCGTTGACACGGCCGTCTGTTGCTGCTTTCCAGTTAGCGCTGATCGTTGCTCCGTCGTATCTGACCACCAGTTCCGTTGCGGCGGTCGGGACGAACGCGACCGACTGGCTGCTCGGACCGAACGTCCCGCCAGTCATCGCGGCGAGCGTGAGCCAGGAGCCGTTGGGTGCTTCGGATGGAATCGTCAGGGTGGCGATGTAGGGCGGCGCGGTAATAAACAGCGGGTCGAACGTAAAAATTCCCTCATTCCAGAGCAAAAACGGCTGATAACCAATGATGCTGCCCGGCGACGACGCTGGGTTCCATTTAATGTCCAACAAGATGGGCGACGAACTGGCGGCATAGGTGATCACAGGAGTCTTTACCGACACAGAATCGGCCTGAGTTTCCGACGCGGCAACCGGCACGTGCGCTGAGAAAGGACCTGTGATCGCGACGTTGTCCTTCGTGCCGGTGAGTTGTGCGCGCACGGTCAGGTCTGCGGCTGGGGTGGCGATCGCCGGGATCGTGAATCTTCCGTCCGTTGTGGTGACGGGTTCGCCGGTGGCAATTTCGTTTGCGTAAAGCGTGACTTTTAACGTCGGCGAGTCGAGGGCGACACCGCCCGGCGCAGTAACGCTGCCGGTGACGTTCGCGCCGTCATAAGCGACATCGCTGATCGATGGCGTATGGACGATCACCGCGCTGCGACTGCTGTACTCACCAACAACTCCGCCAATTTTCGCAGCGATCGCCACCGACCAGACAGAGGTCGTATTCAACTGCGGGTTGGACAGCATCGCGACAATGCGACCGGACGATGCGACCTGCGCCGGTGTCGTGCTTGTTCCCTCGAACAGCGCGATTTCAAAATCCGCTTGATTGTTATCTTCGTAGGTGAAGTTCGCGCGGATCTCTTTTCCGCTGTAGGTGACTTCAGAGAGTACGGGGGTGGCCATTAGAGATCTCCGTAACAAGCACAGTGGTGTCAGGCGCTTCTTGTACGCAGCGACGTAGCGACGCAGACTCGGTTAGCGCCGATCTTGCATTAGAATTTCAGGTCAGCGTCAGAGTTTGCTCAAGATCGGCTGATTCGGCGAGTGTGCGGAGTGCAAGAACGCAGTTACCCCAGAGTGATTCAACCGAGGCTGCGAACCTTAAAGTTAGTGTTGGAAAAAGTCAAGATTTTTGGTTATCGGAGCTGACGACCAACTGCCGACGTATTTGGGTGACAAAACTTTACTTAGCAAAGCTGAGCGTCCCTTCATCCAGAAATAAGCCAATACTGCCAATTATTGTTGCGCAATCTCCTCGACCAAGCCACGGCATCAATCAAAAGTATCTGCGTGATTTGTAAGTGAGCCTCCCCCAATTCCACTACCGGCCTAAAATGGAAAAATTTGGACCATTTGAGTGTTGTTGGACCACCTCGTTCGGCGTCAGACCCGACAAGGAACTATGCGGTCTGAAACCATTATACTCTTCCTTAAACAACCGGATTTTTTCTTTTGCATCCTCGAGCGAGAGGAACCAATTGACGTTCAAGCACTCGTCGCGAAAGCTCCCATTGAATGATTCGATGAACGGATTATCCGTTGGTTTTCCGGGCCGTGAGAAGTCCAGCGTCACCTGGTTGTCATAAGCCCACTTGTCCAACGCCTTCGAAATGAATTCGCTTCCGTTGTCGACCTGGATTCGTTTTGGCACCACGCCGCGCAATGCTTTGATTCGTTCCATCACGGCCACGACATCGATCCCTTTCAGGTTCTGGCCCACCTCGATCTCCAAACATTCGCGACTATAATTATCGACTAAAGTTAAGGCCCGAAATCGGCGCCCGTCAAAGAGCTGATCACTGACGAAGTCCATGCTCCAACACTGATGTGGTCCAGTCAGCAGCGGACGCTGCTGACGATGCGCCGCGGTCTTGTTGCGACGCGGTCGCTTGCTCCTTAAATTCAGCCCTTCTTCCTTGTAAATGCGATAAGTGCGCTTGTGATTGTCACGCCAGCCCTCACGCCGCAGCAGGATCTGAATACGCGGAAAGCCATAGCGCACGCGCGTCTCCGCGATCTCCTTGATGCGTTGCCGCACGGCGCGATCATCGCGGGGCCGGCCCAGGTAGCGATAGACCGTGCGCTGCAAAAATACGGTGGCGCAGGCACGCCGCTCCGACACGCGATACTCCGCTAGCAACGTATTCACCAATTGCCGGCGCTGCCGCACCTTCAGAGCTTTTTTTTTAACACGTCCTGCAGCATCTGTTTGTCCAGCGTCAGGTCCGCCACGATCCGTTTCAACTGCGCGTTCTCTTCTTCCAGCTGCCGCAAGCGCCGCAGCTCAACCGGACCCAAGCCGCTGTACTTCTTCTTCCAGTTGTAGAAGGTGGCTTCGCTGATGCCGAGCTTGCGACAGACTTCTGCGACCGCTACCCCCGTCTCGGCCTGCTGCAACGCAAACACGATCTGCGCTTCGGTGAACTTCGATTTTTTCATGGCAATCGTCAGGCTCCATCCTGTCATAAATTGCCCGCTTTTCTCTATTTTATTCTGGCAGGGTTTTTCGGGAGAAGGTCAGCCATGAGCGTGTTGTTGGACCACCTCGTTCGGCGTCAGACCTGACAAGGAACTATGTGGTCTGAAGCCACTATGCTCTTCCTTAAACAACCGGATTTTTTCTTTTGCATCCTCGAGCGAGAGGAACCAATTGACGTTCAAGCACTCGTCGCGAAAGCTGCCGTTGAATGATTCGATAAACGGATTATCCGTTGGTTTTCCGGGCATTGGAAATAAAGGACTTGGTGCCGAAGGGGGGACTCGAACCCCCACGAGTTGCCTCACACGCCCCTCAAACGTGCGCGTCTGCCAGTTCCGCCACTTCGGCATGAAGTGAGTTTAGAGGACTCGGCCATTATAGCCGGAAAAGTTTTCAATCAAAGAGCACTACTTGCTCGCAGCCGGTGATGCGGCTGGCGCTTGTTGCGCCGGCGCTGGGGTCGGAGTCGGGGTCGCTGCCGGTGCACTCTCCGATTGCAATACCGATCGTGAGCCGGTCAGGATCGGCAAACCGAGCGCGAGCGCGATTAACATGAACGCCGCGGCTGCTCCAATCGTGATCTTCGCCAACAGACTCGCAGTGCCACGTGGTCCAAAAGCGGTGCTCGATAACGTGTTAGAAAAGAGTGCGCCCGCGTCGGCCTTGCCTGGTTGAAGCAGGATCGTCACGACCAAGATCAGGCACGATAAAATAAAGAGCGTATAAAGAATGGAAGTTAACAAATCAAAACCTCATCGCTTGTAATTCACAATCTCAGCAAAACTCTCCGCCTTCAAACTCGCGCCGCCAACGAGCGCGCCATCGATGTCCGGTTGACTCATCAGTCCTACGATGTTGTCAGGCTTGACCGAGCCGCCGTAGAGAATCCGCAACGCGTCGCCGGCTTCTTTGGAGTGCCTTTCCGCGAAAACGCGCCGGATAAACGCATGCATTTCCTGCGCTTGCTCCGGCGTCGCTGTGCGTCCAGTGCCAATGGCCCAGACCGGCTCGTAAGCGACGATGATACGGACGA
>Ga0207711_10001380_pt1 | contig 22853 bp, 18 predicted proteins | sample KBSS34metaG_FD_184401 | JGI IMG/M metagenome (GOLD analysis project Ga0207711, IMG submission 184401) | Switchgrass rhizosphere microbial communities from Kellogg Biological Station, Michigan, USA - KBS S3-4 metaG (SPAdes) (version 2) | ecosystem: Host-associated > Plants > Roots > Rhizosphere...
CCGGCTGAAGATCGTTTTGCAGGAAGGCATTGAAGTAAGAGATTTGTACCGGCTCGCGGACGAATCAAAGGTGCAGCTCCGTCGTTTGAGCTACAAACGCGACTCACTCGAAGACATCTTCCTCAAGGCAATGGAGAACGGCTATGGCGGTCTATGAACAGACTTATAAGCCTTACACCGGCAAGCTGACGCCCGAGTGGAGCCGCTTTCTGATCATTCCGCGGCACGCGTTTCGAGGTGTCTTTAGATACAAACTGTTCACCGCGTTCTATGTGCTCTGCTTCATACCGCTGCTCGTCGAAGCGGTGTTGATCTACCTGCACCATAACGTCACGGCGCTGGCGATCATGCAGGTCAACGCCCGGCAGTTAATACCGATCGACGGTTCATTCTTTCAGGCTTTTGTAAACATTCAGGGCGGTTTCGCTTTCTTTGTAGCCCTCCTGGTTGGACCGCCACTTGTTTCCCGCGACCTGCGCAACAACGCTTTGCCGCTTTATCTTTGCCGTCCTTTTACACGCACCGAATACGTGATAGGGAAAATGTCGGTGTTGTTGATCCTGTTGTCGTTCATAACCTGGATTCCGCAACTGTTGATGTTTCTCTTCCAGTCGTATCTGGAGGGCTTTGCGTGGTTCCGAGACAACTTGTGGCTCGCGAGTGCGATAGTGATTGCCGGGGTTGTTTGGGTGCTGTTGCTCTCGTTGTTATCGCAGACGGTTTCCGCGTTACTGAAGTGGCGCATCGTCGCGAGCGCGGCGATGTTGGGAATAGTGTTTATTCCTTCAGTTTTCGGATCCGTTTTCATCAACATACTTTTCCAGACTAAGTTCGGGGATCTCGTCAGTCTGTTTGCCCTCATGGGCCATGTGACCTCAGGTTTGTTCGGCACTTTTGATCGCGTGGCAGGCAGATTCGTGACCTCGGACTTTAATGACGACGTTCTTAGAGAGGTCGTCATCATGAACCCGCCGTTGTGGGCGTGCTGGACGGCGCTGTTTCTTTTCTGCGCTGCGTGCCTGGCGTTGCTGTCGTGGAAAGTCAAAGCTTACGAGGTAGTGAAATAGGACAACGGATGTCTACTTCGGATCAACTCATCATCTTCGACAACGTCTCCAAGTTCTACGGCGAGATACTCGGCGTGAATCGCGTGAACCTGCAAATCGCACCCGGCATCACGAGCCTGGTGGGACCGAACGGAGCAGGGAAGTCAACGTTGATGAACCTGATGACCGGATTGCTGCGTCCGACACGCGGTTCGATTTCAATTTTGGGAATTCCGACAGACCAGCCGGAACGACTGTTTCGCAAAGTCGGTTATTGCACGCAGTTTGACTCTTTTCCGAGAGGCATGACCGGCCGCGAGTTTCTAAATTCGTTTTTGCTGGTCCATGGCTACAATCACAAGCGCGCAAACGAGCTGAGCCAGCTTGCACTCGAGCGTGTCAATCTGGTCGAGGCTGCCGATCGAAAGGTCGCGGGTTACAGCAAGGGCATGCGCCAACGCATACGCCTCGCACAGTCGATCGCGCACGAACCGGCAGTTTTGATTCTCGACGAACCACTCAACGGCCTCGATCCGATGGTGCGCGCGGAAACGATCGCGCTGTTTCGTAAGCTCGCCGCCGAAGGGCTTCATTTGATCATCTCGTCGCACATTCTTCACGAAGTCGACATGATGTCAGACCGTGTCGTGCTGCTGAACAACGGCTATATCGTCGCCGAGGGCAACATCCACGGCGTGCGCGACGAGATGGAAGAGCATCCGATGCAGATCCTGATTCGTTGCGATCAACCGGCGCAACTGGCGGCTTATGTTTTCGCACAGGATCACGTCGTTGAAGCGCGACTTCACGACGACCGCCGCGGTTTGTTTATAAAGACACGCGACGCAGATCGTTTCTATTTGATGTTGAATCACGCAGTTGCCGAAGGTGAAGTGAACGTTGAGTCGATTGCTCCGGTGGACGACGATCTGAGCGCTGTTTACCAGTACTTGATCGGCACGTCCGGCGGCAGCGCATAGGAGTTTGGTTACATGAGTTCTGCGATAGACGCGGTTCAAACTAAATCAGACAACGCGCCCGGCAACTGGTCGCTCTGGCTCAGACAGATCGGAGCGATCTTCCGCATGGAAATTGAGAAGAATTTTCTCAGCCGTCGCTCCCTGCTGATTTATCTGATTGCGTTTCTGCCGTTGTTCCCGCTAACGATATTGGCGTTGATTACGCCTCCCGGGCGTGAGTGGAAAGACTTCAATCAATACAGCGTCATCTACTCATTCATCTACAACGCTTTCATCATGCGCACGCTCGTGTTCTTTGGGTCGGCGTGGATCTTCATGAACCTGTTTCGCGGTGAGCTGGTCGACCGCAGTCTGCACTACTACTTCCTGAGCGCAGTGCGACGCGAGGTGCTGGTCGTTGGGAAGTACGTTTCGGGACTCGCGACCTCGATACTTCTGTTTACCGCCACAACAGTGATCGCGATGCTGTTGCTTTATTTTCCTCACTTCTACTCGCAGAGTGTGCGCTACTTCACTGAGGGCCGAGGTCTGACTCAGCTTCTTACTTACGCCGGCATCACGATCCTTGCTTGCCTCGGTTACGGTGCATTCTTTTTGTTTATTGGACTCTTCGTGCGCAATCCGATCATTCCGGCGGTGCTACTTTACGGTTGGGAGTGGCTCAACTTCCTGCTGCCGCCGCTCTTGAAGAAGATCAGCGTGATTCATTACCTCAACTCACTCGTGCCCGTGCCGATGTCGGAAGGTCCGTTTGCGGTGGTGGCCGAGCCGACGCCTGCGTATATCGCGATTCCGAGTATGCTGGTGGTCACAATCCTGGTTCTGATCCTCGCCGCGTATCGCATCCGCCACATGGAAATCCGTTACGGATCAGATTAGTTTTTTAGCCACGGATTACACGGATGAACGCGGAAATAGTCCGCGTTCATCCGTGTAATCCGTGGCTAAAAAACTACTAAAGTTTTAGTTGACAGTCCTGCGTAGCTGCGTTATTGTCCGCCTAAAGTCTTAGGAGGATAACGCGCATGCCGCGCCGCAAGAGCGAACAGATGACGCCGCTGGAGCTCGAGATCATGCAAGTGCTCTGGGAAACGGGGCCGGCGACGGTACAGACCGTGCAGCGAGAGCTCAAGCGCGAACTCGCCTATACCACAGTGCAAACGATGCTCACCGTCTTGCACCGCAAAAATAAAGTGAAAAGAACTCTCAAAGACAAAGCTTACGTCTATAAGCCTGCGGTGAGCCGGACGAAGTTCACGGGACACGCTGTACGCGAGTTTATCGACCGGATGTTCGGTGGTTCGGCTGAAGGTCTGGTGATGAACCTGCTCCAGGAGAAACACCTGACCCCGGAAAAGCTCGCCGAGCTTTACAAGCTGATCGAGCAGGAAGAACGCGATGCGAGCTAGCCAGTTCATCGTCAATTTTGTTTTGAACTCTGCCTGGCAGATCGCGGCGATCTTTGTAGTTGCGAGGGTCGTGTCGTGGCTGCTCCGTAATGGACCGGCGCGTTATCGTCATACTTTGTGGGTTGTCGTCATGCTTGCGAGTTTCGTTGTGCCGTTATTGACCGCAGCTCGCTTTGTGCCTGCATTCGTCCCTGATTTTCAGGCGCCAGTCCAAACCAATCCAACTCAGACCACGAGTGTCAGCGACTTTGAGGATCTGACCGTTAATCACATCGCTCCATCACGCCACAGAACTGTCAGTCTCTGGACGCGCGACATCCTCGTGCTCACTTTTATTTACGCGCTTTTTATCTGCGGCCGTGGCGTCAGGCTCACCCGGTTCTGGCAGCGCCAAAGGAGGTTGCGACGATCAGCAACTCTCAACGGTGTTGCACCGGAGATTGAAGTTGCTGCGCGGCGTTGCCGTAGTCTCCTCGAAACAGGTGAGGTCTCTACGGGCGTGTCAAAACAAGCGCGTGTCCCTTCGACTCTCGGCGCGCTGCGTCCACTGATAGTTCTGCCCTATGCTTTTTGTGCCGGCGCTGACGAGGCCAAACTCCTCTCCGTTATCGGGCACGAGATGGCCCACGTGAAGCGTCGAGATTTTCTCTCGAACCTGATCTGCGAGCTTGTTGCGCTGCCAATCTCGTTTCATCCACTTACATTCCTGATCAAGCGACAGATAGATCGCGCGCGTGAGCTTGCCTGCGACGAGCTTGTCACCACGCATGTTCTCGCGCCGAACGTGTACGCACGCTCACTGCTGTGGGCGGCTGACGTTTCGCGAGAATATCCGTCCGATGCGTTCGTGCTGAGTATTTTCGACGGCAGGATTCTCGAAGAAAGAATCGTTCGAGTGATGCGACGTAACAGACGACTTGGTACAGGTCCGGCAAGGGTGTTGATGTTCGCTGCGCTGTCGGTGGTTTGTGTCTCGGCACTATCGCTTTCGCTGTTCTCGCTGGAATTAGAAACACGAGCGCGCGCCGCAGTGACGGATAGGCTGCAATCACTCAATCCTCCTGCACCGCAGCAGCCGGTCACATCGACGCTGATTACTTCTCAACTGCAAGACGAGCGAGTTATGTCTGTTTGCCAGGCGGCCAGGAGGGGCGACACAACAGTGATTCCTTCGCTCATCGCGATGCTTGGTGACGATACCAGCAGTCAAATAATCAGATGTTGGAACACGAGTCGCTGGAGTCCAGCGTTACAAACGTTCAAACATCCTTCACCCGGAGAACAAGCTGCGCTTGCACTTGCTTCCATGGGTCGTCCAGCTTTTGAACCACTCTCGCAACAACTTACCCACGCGAACGCAACAGTGCGTCGAAACTCTGCGTGGGCCATCGGCGAGTTGACCAACATGATCCCGGGAGAAAGATCCGGGGCCGTTCCGCAACTCATCACGTTGCTCGGCGACTCAGACGCGTGGGTGCGCATGGCAGCCGCGCGAGCGTTGGGTGAAGTGCGTGACGAACGTGCGCTGACACGGCTCGTCGCGACGCTCTCAGACGACAACTGGCGTGTTCGGGAACTCGCGGTGTGGGCATTGAGTGAAATGAAAGACGACCGCGCGGTAAATGCGCTTTGCAGTGTGTTGCTGTCGGATGCGCAAGTTGAAGTTCGTCGTGGCGCCGCTGAAGCCCTCGGCGAGATCGCGAGTGCCGACGCCCTTCCGTCTCTCAAGCAGGCTCTCAACGACACGGAACCAAGCGTCAGCGCCAAAGCAGCCTGGGCCATCTCCGAAATCGAAGGATAACTCTGCGTAACTCTCTGCGTACTCTGCGTTAGAAAACATCATCAGAAACTGATCGTTAAGGAGGCATCGCGATGTCTATCTACAAGTGTGTCTTTCTAATAATAATTTCCGCCGTAACGATAAACGCACAACCCAAAGCGGGAACTCTAAAACTCAAGCCATACACCTTCGAGAACGATAAGAAGGAAAAGGTCGACGCCGAATTCGGGACTTTGCTGGTTCCGGAAAACCGTTCCAATCCGCAAAGCAACTTGATCGAGCTCGCGTTCGTGCGCTTCAAGAGCACGGCAAAGAATCCGGGGCCTCCGATCGTCTACCTGGCCGGTGGCCCAGGCGGCTCGGGCATCTTCACCGCCAAGGGCTCTCGTTTCCCACTCTTCATGGCGTTGCGTGACGTCGCCGACGTGATCGCTTTCGATCAGCGTGGCACCGGTTATTCGAAACCGAATCTCGGTTGCTTCGATCGCCTCTCCCTGCCGCTCGACGTTGCACCCACGCGCGAAGCCGCCATCAAAGAGCTGCGCGAAAACTCACAGAGTTGTGCTTCATACTGGCGCGACATCCAGCGCGTCGATCTCACCGGTTACAACACCAACGAAAGCGCCGACGATCTCGAGGATCTAAGAAAAGCTCTCGGCGCAAACCAGATCAGTCTCTGGACCATCAGTTACGGAACTCATCTCGCGTTTGCAACGATGCGCCGGCATCCGAAGAGTATTCATCGCGCGATCCTCGCCGGCACCGAAGGTCCGGATCATACGTACAAACTCCCGAGCAACATTCAGAAGCACCTGGAAGATCTCGCCGCCGTGATCAAAGCAGATCCGGAGGTCGGAAAAGTGATTCCCGACTTTCTCGGCTTGATGAAGTCAGTCTTTGATCGTTTGGATGCGCAGCCCGAGACAGTCGAGATCACTGACCCGCAAACCAAACTAAAGGTCAAAGTCATCGTCAATAAGTTCGTGATGCAATACATCGTTGCCAACAATATCGGCACAACTGTGACCGCAAGTTTCCCGGCGCTGTTCTATCGTGCTTCCAAAGGCGACTTCACGAATCCGGCGCAGGTGTGGCTCAGTCAATCGCGCAGCGAGATCGGTTCGGCGATGTCGTACATGATGGACTGTGCTTCGGGTCAGACGGGGGCGCGTCGCGAGCGGATCGCACGCGAGGCGAAGGGCACGTTGTTGGAAGACATTTTTAACTTTCCGTTTCCGGATGTTTGTGAGGAATGGAAGGCGCCTGATCTCGGGGATGAGTTTCGCGCGCCGTTGCGCTCTGATGTGCCGGTGCTGTTTATCAGTGGGACTCTCGATGCGCGCACGCCCGTGAGTAATGCCGAGGAGTATCGCACTGGTTTCCCGAACAGCACGCATATCATCATCGAGGGCGCGGTACACAGCGATCCGTTGTTTCTATCGTCACCGAAGATCAAAGAGGGGATGATGGAATTCTTGCGCGGACAGCCAGTGACGAACACGAAGATCACGGCGGCGCCGATAAAGTTTGTTCTTTAACCGCGGATTAAACGGATCTTACTAACAAACGGATTATCACGGATCCAGAAGCGCCAGGGTTTGGTGATCCATTCCTGTGCGTAATCGATGCCGATGCGTGGGCCTTTGGCTATGCGCCGCGGGGAAACAGTTTCGAACTCTTCGAGCCAGACGCGATCGCCAAGAAGATCCGCGCCGTTGAGTGTGCGATCGATGCCCATCGCGATGCAGAGTTTACCTGGACCACTCGTGAGATTGTGGTCCGGGTGAGTGTGGCGACGTTCGCGCATGGCCTCGATACCCTCAACTGGCTCGAGCGCGCGCACCAGAATCGCATGCGGAACGTCAGCGACATTGCTGACAACGTTGAACTGGTAATACATCCCGTAAACGAAGTAGACGTAAGCCACGCCGCCGCTTCCGTACATCGTCTCCGTTCGCTTAGTGCGGCGCCCGCCATAAGCGTGTGACGCTCTGTCTTCCGGTCCGCGATAAGCTTCAACTTCCACGATCTTTCCCGAGACACGCTCGCCTGTTGGACTAGGCACGACCAGCAGTTTGCCGAGCAGATCCTTCGCAACGCTGAGCACGTCGGGACGCAGGTAAAATTCACGTGGCAGTTTGGCGTGTGATGTCATTGAGGCTGTTGGCGCAATTTCCAGATCATGACGAAAAAGATTATCCAACCGATCAGCACCACGCCTCTGCGCACCCACTTCTGACCGACGCGCATCGCCATGCTGGCGCCAAAGTAACCGCCGGCAAGGGCGCCGCACGCCATCAGCAGCGCGTCTTGCCAGACAACGTAACCGGCAACTGCAAAGATCAGCACTGCGACCGCGTTGATGCAGATGCCGAGAAAGTTCTTGATGCCGTTGGCGCGGTTGAGTTCGTTGAGACCGAGGACGCCCATGGCTGCGAGCATGAGGATTCCGTTGCCCGCGCCGAAGTAGCCGCCATACATTGCCGAGAAGAATTGAAAGATGATGGCGCCGGTCCACCACAGTCCCATTCGTTTTTCGTCGAGCGAACCGAGACGCAATCGTTTGTTGACGATACCGTTCGACATGAAAAGCAAGGTCGCGAACAGTATGAGGAAGGGAACGAGCCCAGCAAAAACTTTCGACGGCGTTCGCACCAACAGCCACGCACCGATTGCGCCGCCGATGAGACTCGTGGTTCCGAGTCGTAGCAGGATAGTGGAACTGTGTTCGAGTTCTTTGCGATAACCGAAGAGACCGCCGAAGAGTCCGGGCCAGAGCGCGACGGTGCTGGTTCCGTTAGCGACTTTCGGATCGAGTCCGAGCCAGATCAAAACCGGAAACGTCAACAACGTTCCGCCGCCGGCAATGGAATTGATCGCGCCCGCCGCAAACGCAGCGCAGAGCATGACAAAGGCGGGGAAGAGACGCATCGTGTGGCTTCAACTACATGTTAATATAAAAACTCATAACGATGAACTTAAGAGGTAACTCCCTTAATCAATAAGCCCCCTGGAACAACTGATTTCGAAAATATAACTATGCCTAAAGACCCTTACGAGATGGACGAGAGTGAGATCCGTTCGCGCATCGTGACGCTTGCGTTCGGAGGTGACGAGCGCCTGTTCATCGCTTTCTATCGAAAACTACAGCAGGGACTTCCCGAAGGAACCGGGATTGTCTTGCGCGGCAGCATCGTGACCAACAAACGTCACGAAGACGACACGCCGTACGATTCGCAAGGCAAGGGGACCAGCGATATCGACGTGACACTTGTCGGCAGCAAAGTCATGGAAGCGTGGAACTCAGCCGCATATTACATCCCCGGACTGCACACAAAACCGTTGTGCGATAAAGATCCGGACATCGCGCCGAGTCTTAATCCGTTGCGTGAGTCGTTGCAGAAGCTGGTAGGCCGTCCCGTGAACATGCAGGCTACGTCCAGCCTCGTCCTTTATGGTCGCGACGTCTTGTTCGGTGAACCATATTATGTAGTGGTCCCTTCGGGTGAAGGCGCGTGACGCTCAAGTTGCTGAGCTACAACATCCGTTTTGGCGGCGGCGGTCGGGAGCAGGCACTGGCGGAGACGATCGTTGCGGCCGCGCCTGACGTCGTTGTTTTTCAGGAGGCAACTGATCCGAGAGTGATTGAACGTTTGGCGGCTGATACGAAGTTCCCCTACTGGGCCGCGCGACGTAGTCATTCGATCGGTTTCCTAAGCCGGCAGGAAATTGAGTATTACGAGTGGCACTACCCTGCCGGCTCAAAACACTCGTTTCTGGAGATTGTTCCGGCCGGAGGTAAGACGCGTATTTTTGGCCTGCACTTGAGTGCGCGGTTCTCGAAGTGGGACGAGCGCCGGCGCACGCGCGAGATTCGTTCACTGCTCGACGGTATCAAACGTCATCAGGATGGTTTTCACGTTTTGCTCGGCGATTTCAACGCGCTGGCTCCGGGAGAAGTTCTCGAGCTCGAACGCCTGCCGGCATGGATTCGTGCACTGATCTGGATCAGCGGCCGTAAGCTGCAACGCGAGACGATTCAATTGATGCTCGACGCGGGTTATGGTGACGGTTTTCGCAGACTGCATCCGGATGACAAGGGATACACGTTTCCCACCTGGGATCCGCACGTGAGGCTCGATTACGTGTTCGTGCCGAAAGTATTTGTGCACCGGTTGGTTAAGTGTGAAGTGATTACGGAACCTAATGAACGGATCCGCGCGGCTTCAGATCATTGTCCACTGGTGGTCGAGTTGAACACGGATGACGCGGATGGAGACGGATAAATGAGTGTTAGTTTGTTTGAGTTTGGAAGTGTCGTTTGAGTATGTATACAGAATTCAGTGGTTGGGCCAAGTGTCATCTGGCGGCCCCATAAGGTTACGCCTGGTTCCAATCCGGCATAGAAATCTTTGTAACTAACACCAGCCGGCTTACTCAACCACGTAGCGAACTTTGCCTGTGCCGGATCACCTGTCCCGGCGCGCAGTCGATACAAACCACCCGTGCCGTCTGCCGCTTCTCGCGCCACGCGGTTATGCGGCTCCTCGCAGACACCTGACACGGCCGCATCGTTCAACGGATCCATCGCGGCTGAGTCGTCGAGTAAATACCACTCCTCGAACGCTTCGCCCTCCGTGTTTAGCCAGTTAGCACCATGTATGCGAAACACGACTGACCGCTGGAAACCCGGCGGTTTGTTAGCGGCGAGTGTTTGATGAAACGCTGTTAGATGGTCCAGATACTGGCCGCGCTCGATCTCCGGGCGCGGCCAGTGCCAGAAAACATAAGCGAGCATCGTTTACGCTGAAGCCGCACTGCTCTGCATTGCTTTGATGTCGTTGAGCAACATGCGCTCGTGACCTTCCGGATTCACCTTGAGGTACGTCTTGCGCAGGTTGCCTTCCGGATCGATCACAAAACTGGTGCGATCCCAGTACATCGTTCCCTTGTATTCACTCTGGCCCACACCCGCAGCTTGCAGTAACTCGTGATTCGGATCCGCGAGGAGATCGATGGTGAAACTAAACTTGTTGCAGAAGTCTTTGTGCGACTGCACGTCGTCCTCACTCACACCGACGACCGCAATGTTTGCGTCGTCAAACTCCTGCTTCGTTGCCGTGAACGACTTGCCCTGAATCGTGCAACCGGGCGTGTCGTCCTTTGGATAGACGTAGACGACGAGCCACTTGCCTTTGAAGTCGTCGAGCGAGACTGTCTCGCCGTCCTGGTTCTTCAGTTTGAAATCTACGAAACGTTTTCCTTCTTCCAGTCCCATATTTTTGTTCCCCTGTTAAAGTGTTGTATCTGACAGATTCGACTTGTACTTCGTGTTGGTCTTGCGATCGTTCATTTCGATGTAGACCCAGCTCGGCGGTATCACGCCGGTCTCCAGCGCGAACCAGATCCCATTTAGATCGGCAGCTTTTCCGAGCGCGCAAAAGCCCTGTAAACGCTTGCCGCTCTGATCGTAGAAATCAACCCAGGTGCGCGCGGCTTTGGTGTTGGTCCCACACGGCGGCAGACTGGGTGATGCGGCAAAGAGATCATCGGGATAGTCGCTCTTGTTGGCCACGTCGAAATTGTAGCGGGTGACTTGCTTACCGTTGATTGTTAGAAACTCCTGGCCGATGAAATAGAGCACCGGATTTGGCAATACCGGCGCGGAGGCTGAGCTTTGAACTGCAAAGACAAGAAGGAGAGTAATAGAAACCAACAAAGTTCGTTTCTTCATGGGGGCTCCTTTAAGGTTTATCCACAGACACGCAGATTGCTTTCTGTGTAATCTGTGGATGGATTTACCACGCAACGGCGTAACGACTGCGGCGCGGATCAGCACCGGCCGCCGCTACACCATTCTTCGGATCGTAAATGATCACTGTGGGCGCAGACAGCGTGCCCCATTCCCCCTGGACCTTGACCTTGTGTCCTTTCTCTGACAATTCCTGGATCGTCTTCAAACTCACGCGTGACTCGACGTTGAGTGAACCCGGCAGAAACTCGTGATCGTCAAACGAGCTGACATAGTGTTGAGTGTCAAAGCGTGGCGCTTCGACTGCTTCCTGCGGATTCATGCCAAACTCGACGATGTTCAGCAATACCTGGAGCAATGCCTGGTCCTGATTGTCGCCACCCGGCGTGCTCAATACCATGAACGGCTCGCCACCTTTGAGCACGAGTGTCGGTGTCAAAGTAATTCGCGGGCGTTTACCTGGCGCTACGACGTTCGGACTGTTGGGATCAGTCAGTGACGATTGCAGACGTTGGCCCATCAATACACCGGTATCTCCGGCAACAACGGCGGGCAGCCAGGCGCCGCTCGGCGTGGCGCTGAACAGGTTTCCGTCCTTGTCTACAACGTTGACGCACGTGGTGTCGTTGGCGCGTTCAATCTCGGGCAGGGCTGAGGCGCGACCGATAGTTTGTGCGGCACTCGCCAACACGGCCTTCATGTTCAGAGGATCGCCCGGTTGCTGTGCTAAAGATGCGTGACGCCCATCGATCAAAGGTCGTCGCAGCGCTGCATAGTTTTTCGACAACAACTGAGTCGTCGGAATTTTCACGAAATTCGGATCGCCGTAATAACGATCGCGATCGGCCATGGCGAGTTTGAGCGCTTCAGCGAGCGTGTGAATGTATGTGGGCGAGTTATGGCCCATCTTCTTCAAATCGAAACCTTCGAGCATGTTGAGGGTTTCGACAAGTGCCGGACCCTGCGTCCAGAAACCGGCTTTGTAGACTTCATAACCGCGATAGCTCGTCTCGACAGGTTGACCAACCTTCGCCGCAAACTTTGCAAAATCATCCGCCGCGAGCAGTCCGCCGTTTGCTTGCATGTAAGCACCGATACGGCGTGCGATTGGACCACGATAGAAATAGTCACGCGCAGCCATTAATCCCGCGTGACGATTATTTCGCGTGCCTTTCGACGCGAGGCGTTCGGCCTTAACTATCTCGCGCAACGTGCGCGCCAGGTCAGCCTGCACAAAGATCTCGCCCACTTTAGGCACCTCGCCGCCCGGCAGGAAAATCCGTTTTGCATCGGGCCATTGCGAAAAGATCGGCGATCTCGTCCTGATGTAATTCACTCTTAACTCATCGAGCGGAAAGCCGTCGGCAAGCTGAATCGCCGGTTCCATCACTTCGGCAAGAGTCTTCGTTCCGAACTGATCGAGCGCGACGACGCAGGCGTCGAGCACTGCGGGCACTGTCGCTGAGAGCGGACCTGTTGACGGTATGAGTCCATACTTTCTCGAGCCTGGCATGGTGGTGGAAGTTAAAGTTGGTGCACCGCTTTCATTCTGGGCGCGATTGACGAAGAACTCGCGCGTCGCTTTCATCGGCGCCGTGCCCATTCCTTCAATCACTACCACCTTCTGACCTTTCAGCTTGATCAGAATCGGCACTTCACCGCCAAACGAAAAGTGTGAAAACTCGATTACTGACGCAGCGAGAATCGTTGCGACGCCGGCATCGACCGCGTTACCGCCATGCTGAAGAATTCGCAAACCCGCTTCGACCGACAGCGGAGCGCCGCCGGCTACCACGCCACGTTTGCCACGAACCACTGGTCTGAACGTATCGGCGTGTGAAGGAAGACTGGTCATCATAAATGCGATTACCAGATAAAAAACGAACAGCTTTCGTTTACGGTTAGGCATGGGCGGGCACCTCTTTCGAAATTGAACTCGCGAATTGTGCCACAAAGAGGCATCAGGAAGAAGAGAATTAGCCACAAAAAAGCACATAATGCACAAACGGAATTGGTTTACTTTTGTGGCTTATGTGCCTTGTGTGGCTAATGAAGTTTGTGCTTCCCGGTGGCTTTTGCTGGTAAGATGGCGAGTAGGCAAAAAGAGAGGGCACTGACCTCCCCCAAGACCAGTGCCCTTGCCTTTATCTCAGTTCTCCCATGGAGAATTAACGACGGGGGTGATACTACCCGCGTATCGCCCAATGTAGGTTGCAGATGTCTTGTAATGCCTTTGCGAGGTTGTGGCAAAAGTTTCTCAAGCCACACAAAAAACGAACAACTATCATGGTTCGGAATAAACGAAGCGAGGTTGGACCTTGTCAAATTCACCAAAGATCGCGCCGTATGGCTCGTGGAAATCGCCTATTACCTCAGATCTGATCGTTGAAGGCTCGGTCGGTTTGAGTCAGCCATCCTTTGATGGTGACAATATTTACTGGTTGGAATTGCGGCCCAAAGAAGGCGGTCGCAACGTCATAGTGAAGAGAGACGCTACGGGCGCGTGTCTCGATGTGACTCAACCTCCTTTCAATGCACGGACCAGGGTCCATGAATACGGCGGTGGCGACTACATCATCCATGAAGGAACTGCTTACTTCTCAAACTTCCTGGACCAGAGACTCTACCGGCAGCAAGAATTGGCCACTCCTGAGCCACTGACTGCGGCAGGCGACATGCGTTACGCCGACGCACGCGTCGACCATACGCGAGGTCGCCTTATCTGTGTGCGTGAAGATCACACGAGGAGCGGCGCGGAAGCTGTCAACACGATCGTTGCCGTTAATGCCCAACCCAGCGGCGACGACTACGGCGTAGTCCTTGTCGAAGGCAATGATTTTTACTCGTCGCCAAGACTCAGTCCTGACGGCAGCCAGTTAGCCTGGCTCACGTGGAACCATCCCAACATGCCCTGGGACGGTTGCGAACTGTGGGTCGGCGAGTTTGGTGAAGACGGCAAACTGGCATCGACCCGATGGGTTGCAGGCGGCGCGGCCGAATCGATCTTTCAACCGGAATGGTCACCTGACGGAGTCTTGTACTTTGCTTCCGATCGAAGTGGCTGGTGGAATCTCGAGCGGATCACTTCCGATGGCGGCATTGAAAACGTTTATCAATCGAAGGCAGAGCTCGGTATGCCGCAGTGGGTGTTTGGCATGTCGTCTTATGCTTTTGCGTCTGCCGACACAATCGTTTGCAGTCATATCGATCAGGGTGTTTCCACGCTCGCAATAGTCGATGCTCGCACGGGGAAGGTGACGCCGGTTGATTGTCTTTATACGGATATTCAGTACCTCCGCGCGGCGAATGGTATCGCGGTGTTTCGCGGTGGCTCGCCAACTGACGTCGTGTCGATCGTGAAGTTTGATCTCGGTAGCGGGCAGTTTGAGATTCTGCGGCGATCGAACGATCGTGAGGTTTATCCGCAATACTTTTCGGTGCCGCGCGCGATCGAGTTTCCGACCGAAGGTGGACTGGCTGCCCACGGTTTCTTCTACCCGCCACAGAATCCTGATTTCCGCGCGCCCGACAATGAAAAGCCACCGCTGATCGTAAAGAGTCATGGTGGACCAACGGCGGCCGCTTCGACGGCGTTGAGTTTGGCAGTTCAATATTGGACCAGCCGCGGCTTTGCAGTGTTGGATGTCAACTATGGAGGCAGTTCGGGTTACGGGCGGCAGTATCGCGAACGACTCAACAAGAAGTGGGGCATCGTTGACGTTGACGACTGCGTTAACGGAGCCCGCTATCTCGCCGAACGAGGTGAAGTCGATCCAAAGCGCTTGATCATTACAGGTGGCAGCGCCGGCGGTTACACGACGCTTTGCGCGCTAACGTTTCGAAAGACTTTCAAGGCCGGGGCCAGCCATTTCGGAATCAGTAATACCGAATCGATGGCGCGCGACACTCACAAATACGAATCGCAGTATTTGACCGGTTTACTTGGTCCATATCCGGAACGAAAAGACATCTATTACGATCGTTCACCGATCAACTTTCCCGAACGCTTGTCATGCCCGGTGATCTTTTTTCAGGGACTCGAAGACAAAGTGGTCCCGGCCGATCAGGCCGAGACGATGGTTGATGCGATCCGAGCAAAGAGGATTCCGGTTGCGTACGTCGCTTTTGCGGGCGAGCAGCACGGCTTCCGGCAGGCAAACAACATCAAGCGAGCGCTCGATGCAGAGTTGTATTTTTACTCGAAGGTCTTTGGCTTTGAGTTAGCGGAACCTGTCGAACCGCTCGAAATCGAGAATCTTTAAGCCGCTAGTGAATCGGTGGGTCCGAAGCAGTGGCGACAGCGCCATTGCGATCGCCGCCTTTCAAAACGCCAGTCTGGTCGATAAACAGCGACAAAGTGCCTGACTTCCCGTATTCCAACGGCACGGCCGTCGCTTCAAACTTGTCGCCACTCGCCGTGATCTCAAACTTATAATTCGTTTTCTCTAAGACGTCTTTAGGCAGTAGATCCGCAGCAATCAAGTCTTCCAGCGTACCGCAAGCACCGCCGCCCTTCTTCGACTTATATTGCTGCTCGGCATAGGCGATCGTGTACATCATACCGATCGCATAGCGCTCGTTTTGAAGCGTCGGCGAAGGATTCATCTCACCCGAGATGCCGGCCACGAACATCGCGACCAGATTCTTCGGCACGTGCAACTCGTGCAATGGTCCCAGTCCTTCGTTCGAGAGCGAGTAGGTGACTGGTTGGGCGACCGTGCTGAGACGCGTCATAAAATTCCGCATCTGATCGCTCATTCTCGTGGTGGGTTGGGTAGCCCAACTTCGATAACTTTCCATGAGCGACGGAGAGATATAAAACTGTCCGTGTACCTGTCGTGGTTGCCAGCGGGTGTAAGTCTTGAAATGAATGTCACTCGCGAGTGTCTCGTTCTTCAAATACGAGTCGACGACGTGGCGCACAGTCTCGGCGTCAGAAGAAAGCACCAGGAAGTTTCCGACAAACGCGTAGGCAAAAAGATTGACGTACGAAACAAGCTCCGTGTCTTCACGTCGTTCAGTTGCTGCAAATTGATTCGCGCTTTTGAAGCCGAGTGCTTCGATTATCTTGGGCATGAGTGCGCGCACGCGTTCCCGATCTTTTACTGAAATCGCCAGGATTGGACCATATTTGACTGGCTGTTGTTTGTCGGGCGCTTTTTCTTCTGCTTTCGGTGCAGGCGGAGCTGGACCGGAAAGTCCGAAGACGTTCATACCTTCCATAGGTAAACCAACAGCTATTTCGCTGCCAAGCAGCGGCAGCAAGTCATCTTTAATGTTGAGCTGCAATTTGCTCTCAATCGCTTTAAATGGCGACTCGGGCTCTACCACCTTAGTCACGACTGACTCACCTTTGGAGACAGTGAATTCAGACTTTGGCGGCTTCGACATTTCCGCATAGATCTGCGGCAGGTCGAGCGACATCGTTGCGAACAGTTCGGTACCGGCCGGAAGAATATTCGCCGCCTCAGGCGCCATCACTCCACCCATAATCACGTGCGGCCAAAACGGTATTGGTTGGGTTCTTTCGCTCGCGGCGTTGATGAGCAACGCGCGTAAATCGAACGACTCTCCTTCAAAGGAGAGCGCGAGCCCGAGGCCGTCAGGCATGTTTGTCTCGCCGCCGAAAAGCGACATGCCGAGTGTTGAGAAAGCGATCGACGCTGCATCCGGCGTTGGCGTTTCTTCAGGTTCCCCCGCAGAGAGAACGCCTACCGGACCGCTGACCGCTTCTCTCACGACGATTTTTCCACCTTCGGTCGTTGGATCAGGAGCAGCCTCGTCAGCATCGTGCTTCGCTTCAGACTTCGCCTGTTTTGCCTGCGCCTCTACTTTTAATCGTTCTTGTTCATACTGTTTGCGGCGCTCTTCTTGTTCCTTCTCCATCAACTTGAAGTCGAGAAAAGCGAAGATTGGCTCTGAGTTGAACCGGTTGCGAGCAGTGCGGAAGTTGGGCTCTTCGGCCAGCGGCTTGCTGCCGGCGGGTCGCAGTTGCTTCATGGTCCAGGGTCGTGACGTGATGACGACGAGTGAACCGAGACGCTCGATATGGAAATTGGGTTTTGGCGGTCCGGGTGGTTTCGATTCGTTTGCGGTCTTCGGTGACGGTTCCGGTTGGGCTGGAGGTAACACGGTGGGGAGAAATTCGTTCAACGGAGTCGCAAACTTGGCGGCTTCTTCGGGCGAAGCGAATTCAACGACGACGATTACGTCCGGAACGTTCTTGTTAGTGGGCCAGGCGGCGAAAAGCAGACGCGAACCCATGACCTGTTCGGTATGCGCGTTGAGCCACTTTACTACCGACTTGAATTCTCTCGGTGGACCGGCAAGTTTCAGAACGGGCTCGAGCAAATCATTGAGCGCACTGGAACTGATCAACTGTCCCGCGTCCCTTACTTCACCGTAGACAACGTATGAGTCTGCCGGCAGGAGGTTGTCGAACGTGGGTGTTGGAGTTGGCGCCGGGGCCGCGGCGGGTTTGGGTTGTGGCTTTGCAGGCGTTTGCCGCTTTTGTTGCGCGGCGGTCTGGATAGTCAGGATAGTTAACAGTATTAGAAGGGGAGTTGAGAGGCGCTTGATAACATTCATGGGAACCAACCTCACGAGCCAGTGATGTTAACACTATAGCTTCGATCAGCCAGTCTTTTCCAAACTTTATTTTCGCCCTCGCGGTGAATGAGTTCCTGCACAAGATGGTAAGCGGCGGCGTAAGCCGTTTTCATATCGGCCGCAGATTTGGCAGCCGCTAGTGCCTGTTCGATGTCTGCGGCGGCCGTGGGTTTTGTTGGCTTAAACAGGCTTCCTTCGCCTGCCAGGTAGAGCGCCATTCCTTCTGCGAGCCAGCGTGGTGTTTGGCCGTTGCCGAGTGCGCCGATGAGTGCGTGTGCGAGCTCATGGCGGAGAGTGGTTTCCAGGATTCGTCGTTGCTTCAGGATTGCGAAGGGTTGTAGTTCGATTTTGTTTTTGCGGGTTGCGGCGGAAGCCCATGCCGGCATGCCGGTGCGAGCAACGAAGTCGCCGGTCGTGATGTTGAAGATGATCTCGAGGACAGGAAGATGAACGTCTATTCCCGCGTTTGCCGTGCGTTGCAGGAGTTGTGAGCGATCGTGCTCGAGCAGATCGAGTACATATTTGGCATCGCGCGAGTCGACAGTTTGCGGGTGGACCACTCGGAAATGCGCGGTTCGCTGGCCGTGAGCGACCGCCGTAGTGAGACCAAACATCACCATCAGTAACAGGTATTTGACCATTACGTCCTTTTCGCGCTCAGAATCGAGAGTGCGCCGACTGTTGTTACCCAGCCGAGCAGGATGAGAAGCGCGCTGAGGCCGAGTCGTACCACGAACAGTGACATTTCCAGCCATGGACGCGCATTTGGCATCGTCTTTTGCAACAAGAGATACGGAACGACAGCGAAGATCAGAAACCCGCACGCGTAGACAAGCACCGATTGCGGCGCAAACGCGCGCGCTAATACGTTTCGCAGGCACTTAATACCGCCGTTGCTGACAGAGATCCAGAGTTGAACAATCAACAGCGGCACGATCACTGTCAGCAACAGGTAACGCACTGTAGTCACGATTGTGGGGTGAGTTTGGAGTTTGTTAAGACTGTAGACAGCGACGAGTGTTAACGCGATCACCGGCACACTGACGACGATCAGCTTGAAGCTGTTCTTTATTAGACCGCGTGAAATTGGTCCACTTGCGTAGCTAACTGTGGCAGCCTGTAAAACGAAGAAGAGCGCGGGAGCGACGATGACGGTGATGAACGTCAACAGCAACTGGCAGACGGTTGCTTCACGTGTGCTGACGAACAGGTAAATCGCTGCGAGCAGGCCGATATAGACTGCCAGCATCAGCAGCAGCGAGCGGCGGTTGCTTAAAAGTACGCGTACGGCGGAAATGATGGCAGTGATTGCTCTGGAATACATGTTAGTGCTTCTCCGTAGTCCGATCGAGAAACGTAAAATGTTGACCCGACGTGTTTGCATTAGTCGCAGGCTCATACATCAACTCAACGCGTGCAGGCGCAACGATGAACTCACCCGGAATCTGCACTCGCATCGCATATTGCAACGTTGCATCACCATCGAAACTGTCCATAAAGAAGATCGTGCGCCGGTCGCGAAACTCGCGCGCGCTGTACCAATCGGTCCAACTCTTGTTCTCGTAATCTAGATTCAGATTGCCGACGCTTTCTAATTGCTCTGCACCCGCCGGAATCGGATCTTCCAACATCAGGTGACGCGCCTTCTTGCCGGTGACGTGCAGCTTCACCACGACGAGGTCTCCTGATTTGATCTCACCCGTTAGCGGCGCAGTGGACCACTTCAACTCATAGCCAACCTGCTCGACACGCAGCCGCAGATATTCGCGCGAGACGCTCAAATCCGCGGAGCCTTGAGCCGCAACGTTCTCTTCGTTTGTGTAGTACTCGATTGAGCTCGACAAATAGAGCGCACCTTTGCCGCGCTTCACAACACGGATGTGATTTATCTCGCCAACTGCCGGGCCTTTGCGGCTAATGGAAAGCGTTCCCACTGCGGTTGCGTCAGTGACGTGCTGTGTCAGGACAGTCTCGCCATTCAGGTACACTTCCAGATCGTACGAAGGCGTCAGTTCACGACTCACTTTCGCGTAGTCGATAAGACCATAAATCGCAAATGCTGTGTCCTTCGTGGAATCCCAGTAATAGCCCTGGTTGCGATCGTCGGAGACGAGCCAGCGCGCAGCGAGCTGAAGCAGGGAACTGTCAGGCTTGATGCGCGCGAGTGCTTTGAGTGAAAGTGCTGTTCCTTCGGTTCGATCGTACGGGGTAAAGTCGAGCATGGGCGCCCGCTTCGATTCCCAGTGTGCGCTTATCTGGTCCACAATCGCAGTGCGTTCGATCTCTGTCGCAACTTCCGGCGCACGCGAGTCTTTTATCAACGATAGGGTCAGGGCTAGTAACGCACGGCCATACGGTTGCAGATTATGGCGGTCAGCAAAGAGTTCTTCGACCTGGTTGGACTCGGCGCCACCGCTTTCCGCGAGGGCGTAGATCATGAACGCGCGTGTATCCGCATCTTTGAATGTACGAACTGCCAGCATGTCTTGCAGCTTTTCGCGACCGCGCGCTAATCGTGCGTCATCGACCTCATAGCCCGCTTGCTTCCCGAGCGTAAGTCCGTCAACGACGTAGGCAGTCATGAACGGGTCGCTGGCGTCGTTTTTCCACCAACCCCAACCACCGTCTTCGTGTTGGAACGCATAGAGACGGTTCCGGCCGCGCTCGACCTTCTTCTTCAAATCATCAGGGTTGCGAATCGAGGCAGTCTTAAACTCCTTGAGCGTCTGCGAAACGATGATGTTCGGCAAAAAGCTCGACATCGTTTGTTCCGTGCAGCCGTAAGGAAAGGTAGTGAGATAATCGAGCGCGCCAAAGAGCGTGCCGGCTACAGAAGGCGAGACTTCGAGCCGCAACTGCCGTGAATTCAAATCAGTATTCGCCGGCAGATTGAGTGAAAACTCTTGTTCGGCATTGTCGTCAGTGGTGGTCCAGTTTTGAGCTTTGGTTTCATGTAAGCCGCGCGGGATGACACCGAGCGCCAATTCAACCGCGTCAGACTCTGTATTAGTCAAAGCTTTCGCGAGCAATCTGATCTCGCCGGTCTGTGGCGCCGAGATCTGCCAGTCAAGACGATGTTCGCCCTGTTTGGGGATCGCCACTGTTTGCTGTGCGGGGCTGAGCAACTGCGCACCCGTAACTGCGATCGAGATCTGAGTTGATTTGTCTTCTTTAAGATAGTTATGAACGATTCCGGAGAGCGTCACGGTATCGCCCTGCGTCAAGAACCGCGGCGTTTCCAGACGCAGAATCACATCCTTGCGGGAAATCACCTTCTGCCTGGCAACTCCAACTTTTGTATCCGCAGTCACGGCGCGCGCGGTGGCGCGCCACGTCGTCAGGTTATCCGGCAGGCGAAACTTCACGGTGGCGCGTCCGTCTTTTCCGGTAACTGCGCTCGGTTCCCAGTACGCCGTATCTTTGAAGTCCTTGCGGATCACTGGTTGGACCATGTCGCTTTCGTTTTTGAAGTCGGCCAATTGATAAGAAGGTTTGGTGCTGGCAAGGTCGATTGGCTTTTCACCGGCGAACCCGGTGAACGAGTATGAGATGGAGAGATTTGTCCCGATTTCGTTGTAGAGCGAACCGTAGAACTGCTGTCGAATGTTGCCGGAGAAATCCGGTGACACGCTGTAGATTGCCTCGTCAACTACTCCGAGACTGACTTCAGCATCCGGAACAGGCGCGCCATCGGCATCGCGCGCCAGGATCGTGTATGAGGCAGTCTCGCGCGGCTTGTATTCTTCTTTGTTTGAGATGATTTCGAGATCCAACAGTTTGTCGCGAGCAGGGACGACAAGACGTTGATCGCTCGTGTACATGTCGCCATCGCGCACGAAAGTCACACTAAGAAAAACGTTCGGCGCATAGCTCGTTTCAATCGGAACGTCGATGATCGTAGTCTTGCCGGCTGCTTTGATAAATCGTGCAGACATGACACTGCTGCGTTCGGTCGTCACGAGCAGGTTGGCGTGATCGGCAGGAACAATGGCCAGCACGTGTGCGGTCTCACCCGGGCGATAAGACTTCTTATCGGGAACGAGCTTGATTGAGCCGAAGCTCTCACGATAATAAGCAGAATCGAGCCACTGCTGATCGGAACCGGCTGCCCAGATGAAACCGCCAACTGAAGCAAACTGTTTTTCGTTGTCATGGACCACGGTCTTGATCGCAATGTTTCCCATCGTCGTGATCGGAAAGCTGTAAAGTCCGTGGCCCTCACGATCGGTCGCAATCTCAGCCGAGCTCAACTCAACTTCACGGATCGCGTAATCAGGATCGTATTCGTTCTGTTTCTTTTCAACCTTCACCCAGTCGCGTGACAGAAACTTCAGCGACAACTTCGCCGCTACAGGCTGGCCTTCGTAGTCCGTGGTAGAGATCGAGATCTTTGCAGTGTCACCATTCTGGTAAACGTAATGATCGGGAGCGGCGTTAGCGATGATGTTCCCGCGCGTCGCGATCAGGTTCGCACTGCCGTTAATGCTGCGACGCGAAGAGTCAGTAACCTGGGCTTCGAGACGATATTGAAAATCCCAAACGTCGTTCTCATTAGCGGCAGGAACGTCGAACTCCACTGCGAGATGACCTGAAGCGTCGAGCTTGCCTTCGCCATCGAGTGTTAGATCGCTGTAGTAGTTGTTGTACTGCGAGTACTCCGCTTCCTGGTCCGGATCTTCTTCTATTTCTTCGCCGCCGGAGTACGGGTAATAACGCGAGCGATACACGTAATACTTGACCTCAGCGCCCGCGAGTGGCGCGCCAAAGAAATAGCGAGCGTCGATATCAAATCTCGCCTTGCTGCCGGCCGGTGCGAAGCGTTTTGGAGCCGTGACGTTAACTTTGTATTCGGGTTTCTTGTATTCAGCGACATCGAAAGATCCACTCGCGCCGCCTTCTTCGGTTTCAGCTTCGATGCGATAGACGCCGAGCGGCGCTTCTTCGGCGAGTGTGAGTTCACCATTGAACGTGCCGCGCTTCGAGAGGTGTAGTTCCTGTTCGAACACTCTGGCGTCGTTGGCATCTTTGACAGTGACAGTCACCGTGTCGCTCTTCAGTGGGCGGTATTGTCCGCGTTCGCTGAATGCACGCAGAATTCCTTTGAAAAAGACTTTGTGCGCGGGCCGGTAAACAGGGCGATCGGTGTAGACATAGCCTTGCACATTTTCATCCTCGCCAAAGTTGAAATAGAGCGACTCGAGATCGGAGATGGCGAAGTTTTCTCGTTGTGAAGCGAGAATTATCACGCCGTCGCTTCCGGTTTGGCCTTCAGCATCC
>Ga0207711_10001383_pt1 | contig 22840 bp, 16 predicted proteins | sample KBSS34metaG_FD_184401 | JGI IMG/M metagenome (GOLD analysis project Ga0207711, IMG submission 184401) | Switchgrass rhizosphere microbial communities from Kellogg Biological Station, Michigan, USA - KBS S3-4 metaG (SPAdes) (version 2) | ecosystem: Host-associated > Plants > Roots > Rhizosphere...
CCCTGCCCTTCGGTGCTGTCGATGCGCGCCGTTCCTGCGGACTGCTTGGCGAAGCCGTACAGCTGCGCAAGGCCAAGGCCCGTCCCGCGGCCCGTTTCCTTGGTCGTGAAGAACGGCTCGAACGCCCGCTTCAGGATTTCCGGAGACATTCCGGTGCCGCTGTCAGCGACCGAGATTGCGACATATTCGCCGGGCGCCAACTCACTCGACAACGCCGCGGGAACTTTGGCTACATTTTGCGTCTCGATCGTCATCCGGCCGCCGCTCGGCATTGCATCGCGGGCGTTGAGCGCGAGGTTGAGGATCATCACCTCGAGTTGCGTGCGGTCGGCCAGCGCATTCCACAGTTGCGGCTCCAGCCTCGTCTCGATGCGAATGTGCGGTCCGATCGTCCGCGAGAGCATGTCGCCCATTCCCGAGACCGTGCCATTGGCGTTGAGCGCGGTCGGCGTCAGCCGTTGCCGGCGCGAGAAAGCGAGCAGCTGCGATGTCAATTGCGCGCCACGCTCAGCCGCCTGCAGCGCGTTGCCAGCCAGCTTGCGCAAGCGTTCGTCGTCGGTGCGCCGAAGCAGCAGGTCGAGCGAGCCGACGACTGCGGTCAGGAGATTGTTGAAGTCATGGGCAAGACCGCCGGTCAGCTGGCCGACCGCTTCCATCTTCTGAGCCTGCACCAGTCGCGCCTCCGCCTTCTCGCGCTCGGCCATTTCCGTGGTCAGGCGGTCGTTCGCCGATGCGAGGTCGGCGGTCCGCTCCCGCACCTTGGTCTCCAGCGATTCAGCTACTTCGTTGAGCGCCGCGCGCGCCTCTTCGAGCTCGCTAAGGTGCCGCGCCGCGAGCCGCTGCCGTTCACGTCCGCGGATTGCCGAGCGCACCGCGCTGACCAGCGATGTCGGGTGTAGCGGACGCTCAAGCACCGTCGCGTTGATGGCCTCTTCGACATGCCTGAGGTCACCGCGATTGCCGTTGCCGCGCCGCGCCAGGACTACGAAGGGAAAGTCGGACCAGGTCGGCTGGCGCTCCAGTGCGTCACGCAAGTTACCGAGCCCGACGCGGGTCAGCGCGTCGTCCGTCATCACGGCACCTGCATGAGTGCCGTCGGTCAGCGCGGCGATCAGCTTCGCGCCGGTCGGATCGGCTTCGGTCGCAATGCCGGCCTCGCTGAGCAGCGCGCACAGCACGGTGCCGTCCCGCCCTTCGGGCGCCAGCACCAGGATGGACTGATCCACGCTGCTGTCTCTACGCACTCCGTTCCCCGAGCAGCGCGCCCCGTCCCTCGTACGTCGGCACACCAGTCAGGACGCCGCGGAACCCCTGGAGCCGGTCGCCGACGCGAATGCCGCCGCTGTCGATCCGCATTTCGCGGATCGAGCTTTCGTGACTGCCCGTGCGCTTCTTCACCACCGAGATCGCGCGACGGATCTCCCCCTCCGCTTCGAAGTATCTCAGCAAGATCACAGCGTCAGAAAGATAGGTCATGTCGACAGGGGTCTGCATGGCCCCGATCATCCCGCTCTGCGTAAGGACGACAAACGTGAGGGCGCCCTGCTGATTCAGATACGTCAGCATTTCGTGCATCTGGAGCAGAAGGAACTGCTCCTCCGGCATCGCGTGCTGGTAGCCGGTGAGGGAGTCGAGCACGACCACGCTGCAGCCTTGCTCCTCGACCGCTCCGGCAACGGCGCCCGCTAGTTCACCTGGTGACAGCTCAGCGGGATCGACCTGACGAAAGATGAAGTTGCCCTGCCGTTGCGGTTCTTCAAAGTCCCAACCAAGACCTTGGGCGCGGGAGTGAAAAATGCGCTCGGTCTCGTCAAAGCTGACGAACAAGGCCTTTTCTCCGCGCTTCATAGCCTCGGCCGTATATTGCATCGCGATGGTGGATTTGCCGCAGCCCGAGGGCCCGATGATCAGCGTCGACGTGCCATAGTCGAGGCCGCCGCCGACCAGGGAGTCCAGCTCTGCGATGCCGCTTTGCGCGATGCCTTGGGCGGCACCGATCTGGGGATGTGAGCCCGCGACGAGGCGAGGGAATACCTCCAGCCCGCCAGTCCGGATCAGGAAATCATGGAAGCCGCCATGAAAGGCGCGACCACGCATCTTGTATACGCGCAGCCGCCGCCGCTCCGCGCCGTATGTTAGCGCAATCTGCTCGAGGCGGATGACGCCATGCGCCAGGCTGTGAAGACTGAGGTCATCCTCGCGCTGAGTCAGATCGTCGAGGAATAGTACCGTACAATTCCGCGACGCGAAGAAATGCTTGAGCGCAAGGACCTGGCGGCGGAAGCGCAGCGGGCCCTGTGCCAGCAGGCGGATCTCAGAAAGGCTGTCGAACACCACGCGGGCCGGAGCGACCCGCTGGACCTCCTCCATCACGAGCCGGACGGTCTCGCCGAGTTCGAGGTCGGACGCGTAGAGGATCGACTGCTCGCGCTCGGGATCCAGGCTGAGTTCGGGCGGAACCAGCTCGAAGATTTCGACGCCGTGGATATCCCAGCCATGCGTGTGCGCGACGTTGATGAGTTCATCGCGACCTTCGCTGAGCGTGATGTAAAGGCAGCGCTCGCCCTTGTTCTGCCCCTCCATCAGGAACTGCAGTCCAAGAGTCGTCTTGCCTGCTCCCGGTTCGCCCTCAATCAGGTGCGTCCGGTTCGAAGCAAAACCGCCACGAAGAATGTAATCGAGTGCCGGAAGCCCGGAGCTCACCGGCCCCGCATCCTGCAACAGTTCGGCCGCACCGCGACGCTCGTTCATGCACACTCCCTAAGGGCTTGGGCCGCATAATGGCTGTTGCTGGGCGGTGGAAGGTCCAAGCCCGGCAGAAAAGCCATTAGACAGCGGCACTTAGAACACATCCGTAACGAGTGGGTTCCGTCGCGAATGCGAAATCGTGCGGCAAGATCTGTGGAGAAGTGGTGCCGCTTAGGTGACTCGAACACCTGACCCCATCATTACGAATGATGTGCTCTACCAGCTGAGCTAAAGCGGCTTGGTTCTTCTTGAAGAAGCGCGCGCCCCCTATCAGCGCCGGCCGAGACCCGCAAGCGCCGGTAACTGGCTAACCAAACATGCTTAACGCTTTAGTAATGCCGCTAGGCGATCTTGCCCCAGCCGAGTGGGAAAGTGGGGCCTGCGTAATCGATGGACACCTTTCGGGATTATCCGCACGATTTTGACCTGCCTCTGGCGGGCGATTCAGCGCAACCATATGACGTGTCGGCGGCCATCGGCACCGATGAGCGGCGCATGCACGTGCGCGCCTACAATCACTGGGTCTCCCTGCTGAACGGCCGCGATTTCCCATCGATTGACGATCTCGAGTCCGAGAATGTCGAGGATTTCGCTTCTAATAGCGTGCTGCTCGACTTCACTTGCGGCCGAGACAATCCCGCCATCCCCTATGTCGGCGCTGCAATCCGCGACGAATGCGCACTCGATGACGATGTGCGGAACATTTCCGACGTGCCGAGCCGATCGCTGCTGTCGCGACTGACCGACCACTACATGCAGATCATCGCCAACCGCTCCCCAGTCGGCTTCGAGGCCGAGTTCGACAATCCGACCGGCGACACGATCTGCTACCGCGGTATCCTGATGCCTTTCTCGTCCGACGGCGAGGCGATCGATTTCATCTACGGCGTGATCAACTGGAAGCATGTGGACGAAGAGGCCCAAGAGGCGCCCCATTTTGGCGATCCTGTTGAAAACGAACCTGAGGCGATCGAAGATGCGCTGGAGCTGACAGAGCCATTCACTCCCGAAGTCGCCGGCTTCGACGCAGCCCCGGCGACGGAAGGGCCGTTGGAGACTACCGAGCCGGTGGACCAAGTCGTCGAGCCGGTGATCGAAGAGCAGTCAGACGCAGAGTCCGCCGAGGCCGCTATCGAGCTTGAGGATTTCTCGGCCGCGCCGCCGCGCGTGCCCTTCTCCTGGGAAGTCGAAACCGACGGCGACGAAGATACGGTGCCCGAGGTTACCCTCGACGCCGATGCGGGCCTCGCCGACCGTTTGTGGGCGGCTCGCGAGACCGCCGAAACGGTCAAGGCCGGCGAAGGCCGCACCCGTGCCGCCCTCTATCGCGCGCTGTCGCTCGCCTACGACTTCGCGCTCGCCGCCGATGCGAGCCCCGACGAATATGCGGAGCTGCTCGAGGAATCGGGCATGAAGGCGCAGGCCCGCGCGCCGATGACGCCGATCGTGAAGCTCGTCTTCGGCATTGATTATGACAAGGCGCGTCTGACCGAGTTCGCCGCTGCTCTATCGTATGCCAAGCGCCAGGGCGTAGAGATCGGCGGCTTTCAGGATTTCATCGAGAAGCAGGCTGGCGGGCTCAAGGCGCTTGTCGCAGCCGAGCGCACCGCTCGCCGTCCGGACACGAAGGCCGACACCAAGACCGAGGCCGCGCGCGCTCAGCTGAGGACGGTCCCAACTGTCTCGCTTGCCGACGTTCCGGCGACGGAAGAATTTGCGCTGGTCCTGACCCGCCGCAATGCCGACGGCCATCACGAGCCGGTCGCCGTGGTCGAGGACGAAGCACTAGTTGAGAAGGCGATCCGCCGCTCGGTTTAGGCGCTTCCACGGGGTTGTCGCTGTTGTGGAGGCGGGTCTATAGGCGCGCCGGCGACAAGCTTTCCCGGAGCAATAATTTCTTATGACGGCCCATCAGCGCCTGGACCCGCCCTTGGTCGAGTCAATTAGGAGGGCGCTGACCGGAAATGCGCTCCCAGGCGAAACCAAGGGATTTACGCGCGACACCGAACGCGAAGCCGCGGAGTTTCTCGCCGCGTTAGCCGCCAGCCGGAAGCCCGGCGAGCTCGCGCTCTCAATCGAATCCACCGGTGGTGAAGCGGGCAACCGCCGGATGCGGATCGGCATCGTCAACGACGACATGCCGTTCCTGGTCGACTCCGTCGCCAATGCGATCGCGTCCAAGCAGCTGACCATCTACCGCCTGCTCCATCCGGTCGTCTGCGTGACCCGCAACGACAAGGGCGATCTGCAGGCGCTCGAACCGCTGTGCCACGACAAGAAGCGCCGCGAGTCCATGATGTACATCGAGCTCGACCGCGCCGACGCTCGCGGCCGGCAGGAGCTCGCCGCCGATCTTCGGCGCGTGCTCGGAGACGTGCGGCTTGCGGTCCGTGACTGGGAATCGCTCCAGCGCCAAATGCGCGAGGATGCGGCCTCCATCGGCGACAACGAAGGCGCTGCGCTGCTCAACTGGTTCGCCGACGGAGCGATGACCCTGCTCGGCTACCATGTCGAACGTCCGCGCGAAGTCCCATCGTCTGCACTTGGAATTTTCAGCGTCCCGGGCGCGCCCACCGATGAAGGTGGGGCGGAAGGCGCGATGCGCTATCTCGAGAAGAACGCCGCGCCGCTAATGGCCAAAGCGGAGCGGAAGTCGACCGTCCACCGCCGCGTTCCACTCGACCTGGTCGTCGTTCCGATCAGGGAGAAGGGCAAGGTCACCGGCATCGGCGTCCACGCCGGCCTCTGGACCAGCGAAGCGCTTCGGGTCCCGCCCGAGAACGTGCCGGTCTTGCGCCAACGGCTGAAGCAGCTTGCGGAGGACTTCGGGTTCGATCCCAAGGGCCACTCCGGCAAGGCATTGCGGCACGCGATCGCATCGCTTCCACGCGATTTGGTGATCGCGGTCGATTATCAGTCGCTGCGTAGCCTCGTCATGATGGCGATGTCGCTCGCCGACCGGCCTCGCCCGGCGCTGCTCCAGGTCCGCTCCATCCTCAAGGGCCAGCTGTTCACCTTCGTTTGGCTTCCGCGCGAGGAACTGACCACCGCCCGCCGCACGGCCATCGCGTTCCTGCTCGAGCATGAAGTGGGCCGCGAGATCACCAGCTGGTCCGTCGAACTCGGCGACGGCGACCTCGCGCTGATCCGCTACACCCAATATATCGACGAGGCGGCACCCTCCCCGGATTCCGAGGGTCTCGACGCGGCCGTCGTCGAGATGGTTCGAGGCTGGGCGCCCGCTGTAGAAGCGGAGCTGATCGCCGCTGCCGGCGCCCCGCGGGCTACCCGTCTCACCCTCACCTACATCAACAGTTTCCCCGACGGCTATCGCGCACGGACGGCGCCGGAGGAGGGCGCCGCCGACATCCTCCGCCTCACTGACCTCGCCGATGAGGATGACCGCGCAGTCCGGCTGTCACGGCTCGATACGGATGCGCCCGGTCACTTCCGGCTCAAGACCTACCGCCGCGGCGGCCTCATACCGCTGTCCGACGTGGTTCCGGTCCTCGAGAATTTCGGCTTCCGGGTGCTCGAGGAATTTCCAACCGCCCTCAGCGGCGGCAACGGCTATATCCATGACTTTCGCGTCGAAGTCGCCGCCGGAACCGATGAGCAGGTAATCTGCGACCGGGTCGGAGAGATCGAGGGCGCCATTGCCCAGGTCCTGTGCGGCACGGCCGAGGACGACGAGTTCAACCAGCTCGTCCTCTATGCGGAGCTCGACATGCAGGCCGTGGTGTGGCTCCGCGCATGGTTCCGCTACCTCCGCCAGACCGGCAGCAGCTTCAGCCTGGTCACCGTCGTCGACGCGCTGCGCCGCGCGCCCAATGCGACACGCGCGCTGATCGGCCTGTTCATCGCCGCGCACGACCCTGCCACGACCAACCGGGCTAAGCAGGTCGAAGACTATGCAGAGCAACTCGACCGTAGCCTCGCGAAGGTGCGCTCCATCGATGACGACCGCATTTTGCGCAGGCTTCGTGCGCTGGTCGAAGCTGTACTGCGGACGAACGCCTTTGCTCCGGCTGCGGAGGAGGCGCTCGCCTTCAAGATCAACAGCAGCATGGTCCCGGGCCTGCCGGCGCCCGTGCCGTGGCGCGAGATCTGGGTCTATTCGCCGCGCATCGAAGGCATCCACCTGCGCGGCGGCCCGGTCGCCCGCGGCGGCCTCCGCTGGTCCGACCGGCGCGACGATTTCCGCACCGAGATCCTCGGCCTGATGAAGGCGCAGCTGGTCAAGAACGCGGTGATCGTTCCGACCGGCGCGAAGGGCGGCTTCTATCCCAAGCACTTGCCCGCCATGTCCAACCGAGACGCGTGGCTGGCGGAGGGCACCGAGAGCTACCGGATCTTTATCCGCTCGCTGCTCAGCGTCACCGACAACCTCGTCAACGACAACGTCGTTCACCCGGAGGGTGTGGTGATCCACGATGGCGACGATCCGTATTTCGTCGTCGCCGCCGACAAGGGCACCGCGACCTTCTCCGACATCGCCAACGCGATCGCGCTTGAGCGCAATTTCTGGCTCGGCGACGCTTTCGCGAGCGGCGGCTCCAACGGCTACGACCATAAGGCGATGGGCATCACCGCCAAGGGCGCCTGGATCTCCGTCCAGCGTCATTTCATCGAAATGGGCGTCGACGTTCAGACCGACGAAGTCACCGTCGCCGGCTGCGGAGACATGTCGGGCGACGTGTTCGGCAACGGCATGCTCCTGTCCAAGGCCCTGAAGCTCGTCGCCGCCTTCGATCACCGCCACATCTTCATCGATCCGAATCCGGATCCGGCGAAGAGCTGGGCGGAACGCGCGCGGATGTTCGCGCTGCCGCGGTCGAGCTGGGACGATTACGACAAGAAGCTGATCAGCAAGGGCGGCGGCGTCTGGCCGCGCACCGAGAAGTCGATCCCGCTGAGCGCCGAAGCGCGCGCGGCGCTCGGCATCGACGTCAAGGCACTCGACCCCGCGAGCCTCATCAACGCAATCCTGAAGGCGCCGGTCGACCTGCTCTGGTTCGGCGGCATCGGCACGTACATCAAGTCTTCGGCCCAGAGCCAGGCGGATGTTGGCGACCCCTCTAACGACGCGCTCCGCGCCAATGCGAGCGAGGTTCGCGCCAAGGTCATCGGCGAGGGCGCCAACCTCGGCATCACCCAGGCCGGCCGCATCGAGTTTGCCGAGGGCGGCGGACGCATCAACACCGACTTCATCGATAATAGCGCGGGCGTCGACTGCTCCGACAACGAAGTGAACATCAAGATTCCGCTCAACCGTGAGATGCGGGAAGGGCGGCTCGATTTCGGCAAGCGCAACAGCCTGCTCGCCAGGATGACCGAGGATGTCAGCAACCTCGTCCTCGAGGATAACCGCCTGCAGACGCTCGCTCTCTCGATCGCCGAATCCGGAGGAGCGCTGGCGCTTCCAGGCCATGTCCGGACCATCGAGCTTTTGGAGGCCTCGGGCCGTCTCGACCGAAGGGTCGAAGGCCTCCTGTCGAGCGAAGACCTGTTGCGTCGCGGACAGGAGAATCGTGGCCTTACACGCCCCGAGCTCGCGGTCGTCCTGTCCATCTCCAAGCTGGTGCTGCAGGATGCCGCCGAGCAGCTGCGGCTCGCCGAGGACAAGCTGGTGGGCCCGCAATTGTTCGACGCCTTTCCAAAGGCGATGCGCAAGGTCCACGCAGACGCGATCCGCGCCCACAGGCTGCGTAACGAGATCATCGCGACCAAGGTCGCGAACCGGCTCGTCAACAGGCTCGGGCCCGGCACCGCTTTTGACCTGACGGAAGAAGAAGGCGCATCGCTCCAGCAAGTGATCGCGGCCTTCCTCGTCGCGGAGCGCTTGCTTGACCTCGACAAGCTTTGGACCGAGATTGAGCAGGATAACTTGCCCGAGACGGTCCGCATCGAGCTCTTCTCGATCGCAGCATCCAGCATCGCCTCACATCTCGCCGACATCCTCCGCGCCGGGGGCGGCGAGACACGGGTCGATCAACTCTGCGCGCTGCTTGAGCCTGGCGTCCGGAAGATTTCCGCCGCCGCCGCCAAGCTCATCCGCGCAGAGGTCAAAAACGAGGCTGCTGCCCGCCGTGACCGCCTGATCGCGCTCGGCGCGAGCGACGACATCGTACGTCTGCTCGTCCGCCTGTACGAGCTCGACGGCGTGTTCGGCGTCGCCGCTCTGTCCGCCCGCAAGAACCTCGACGAGCTTGAAGCGACACGTGCCTATACCCGCCTCGGCGAAGCGCTCGGGCTCGACTGGGCGCAGCAGCAGCTCGCCCGCTTTGTTCCCGGCGATCAATGGGAGCGGCTCCTGACCGCCGGCCTTGCACGCGATTTCGAGCAATTGCGGATCGAGTTCCTTGGCCGACGTCGCAACGGCGACATTGACGGCGGGGTGGAAGCGTGGATCAACGAGCATCGTGACCGCATTGCCCAGTTCCGCCAGCTGATCGGGCGGGCGCGCGGCGAGGGTCACGTCAGCGCATCAATGCTTGCGCAGATCGCCGGCCAGGCTCGGATTCTGCTCACCCGCTGATGCGCATCGCGATCCTGGTCCCCGATCCGGATTATCCGGAACCGTGGCGCTGGACCTACGATCCGGAAGCTGAAGCGCTGACTTCGGCGGGGGCCGAGGTGACCCCGGTCGCCTGGACCGAGGCCGGCGATCTTTCGACCTTCGATCTCGTGCTGCCACTGGTCGTGTGGGGTTATCACGTCGATTATTCACGCTGGCTCGATCTCCTCAACCGCGCGGAGCGCAAGCGCTGGCACATGATCAACCCGCCCGCGCTGCTGCGCTGGAACGGCGACAAGGCCTATCTTGCCGAGCTTGCCGAATGCGGGGTTTCGACCGTCCCCACGCTCGCCGTCGAGGCCTGCGGCGACGCCGACCTGGAAGAGGCACGGCGGCGGTTCGACTGCGAGTGGCTGGTGGTGAAGCCGCCGATCTCCGCCAGCGCCATGGGGACGCACCGGCTGGGCCCGAAGGAAGACGTGCCGGAAGACAGCCGCGGCCGTCCGATGATCATTCAGCCGCTGGTGGAAGAGATTGAAAAGACTGGCGAGTTTTCGCTGATGCTCTTCGACGGACAGTTCAGTCACGGGGTCGTGAAGCGACCCAAGAAAGGTGATTTCCGGGTTCAGGAATATCACGGCGGAGTGACGCTGCCCTGCCCGGTCCCGCCAGCCGGCGCGGTGAGCCTCGCCCAGGCCGCGCTGGCCGCCGCTCCGGCGCCGGCAACCTACGCGAGAGTCGACATCGTCCCCGACGATTCAGGCGCGCTGATGATCATGGAGCTCGAGCTCATTGAGCCGTCGCTGTTCCTTGATCATGCGCCGGACGACGGCGCTTCATTCACTCGATCGATCCTGTCGCGCGCTCGAACAGCCACTGCCTGATCGCCGAAGTGAGGTTGGGCGGCTGATCCGCGTCGAGCCGCGCAACGTCAATCTCCGCAACAAGCGCATTCAACGGACAGCCGCGCTCTCGTGCTGCGGCCTCCAGTGCACGCCAGAACATCGGTTCCAGGCTGATGGAGGTCTGGTGGCCGGCGATGAGTACCGACCGTTTCTTTGGTGGCGCGTAGCGCGCCATCAATACATGTGCTGGCCGCCGTTGATCGACAGCGTCGAACCGGTGACGAAGCCCGCATTCTCATCGACCAGGAAGGCGACGCCGCGCGCGATCTCCTCCGCCTTGCCGAGGCGGCCCACAGGGATCTTGGCGACGATCTTGCCGAGGACCTCCTCGGGAACCGCGGCGACCATGTCCGTGTCGATATAGCCGGGAGCGATCGCGTTGACGGTCACATTGTTGCGCGCACCCTCCTGCGCCAGCGCCTTGGTGAAGCCGTGGATGCCCGACTTGGCGGCGGCGTAATTGACCTGACCGTACTGGCCGGCCTGCCCATTGATCGAGCCGATGTTGACGATGCGCCCGTAACCCCGGCCCTGCATCCCCTCGAACACCGCCTTGGCCATGTTGAAGCAGCCGCCAAGGTTGGTGTCGATGACGTCCTGCCACTTCTGATGGTCCATGCGCTTCATCGTGGTGTCGCGGGTAATGCCGGCATTGTTCACAAGCACGTCGACGGACCCGAGATCGGCTTCAACTTTCCGGACGCCTTCCTGGCATGCGTCGAAGTCCGAGACGTCCCACTTGTAGGCTGGGATTCCGGTGCGCTCGGTGAACTCGCGAGCGCGCTCGTCATTGCCGGCGTAATTGGCCGCGACCTTCATCCCCATGTCCTTGAGCGCGACGCTGATCGCTTCGCCGATTCCGCGCGTTCCGCCAGTGACGACCGCCACTCGAGCCATGACCCTCTCCTTCTCGATCCGCGTCGCGCTTATTGCTGCGGCAGCCAGCCTGCAAGTTCACGAGAGACAAGACCCTGCAACATCGCGATGCCTTCGCGCGAATCGTTGAGGCAATCGAGCAGCGCGAACTTGTCGCCGCCCGCGTCGAGAAAGGTCTTGCGGCCCCGGATCCCCAGCTCTTCCAGAGTCTCAATGCAGTCTGTCGAAAAGCCGGGCGCTGCGATCGCAACACGCTTCACGCCCTGCTTCGGATAGGCGGCAAGCGTAGTGTCGGTCGCCGGCTCCAGCCATTTGGCGCGTCCGAACTTCGACTGAAAGGCGATGTCGACCTCGCGCCCCAGCGCATCGCCGAGCAGGCGCGCGGTCTTCTGGCAGTGGCAATGATAGGGATCGCCTAGCTCCAGCGTCCTTTGTGGCATGCCGTGGAAGCTCAGCAGCAGCCTCTCCGGCTCGAAATCGAGCGCCTTGAGCTGCGCCTCGATGTGTACACGCAGCGCATCGATATAGAGCGGATCATCGTAATAAGGCGGCAGGGTCCTCAGCGCCGGCTGCCAGCGCATCCGCGCCAGCACCCCGAACACCGCGTCAGTCGCTGTCGCGGTCGTGGCGGCGCAATATTGCGGATAAAGGGGTGCCGCCAGGATTCGCGTGCAGCCCTCGGCCACCATATTCTCCAGCGCCGCCGCGATCCCGGGATGGCCGTAGCGCATCGCGTAGTGGACGCTCACGCCGCGCAATTTCTTGCGGAGCGCCTCGGCCTGGCGGTGGGCGATCGCGCGAAGCGGCGAGCCTTCGTTCGTCCACACCTGGTTGTAGGCCTCTGCGGACTTCTTCGGGCGAGTCCGAAGGATGATTCCGTGCAGAATCGGCTTCCACGCGATCGGGTGGATCTCGACCACGCGACGGTCGCTCAGGAACTCGGCGAGATAGCGGCGCACCGCGCGCTCCTCCGGCGCGTCGGGCGTGCCGAGGTTGATCAGCAGCACGCCGACCTTCGGCTCGGGGATCTTCGGATGGTCGGTCACGCCGTCGCCATCAGGTCGAACGGCAGGCCGCGCAAGCGCCTGCCCGATCCGGCATGGATCGCATTCGCGACCGCTGGGGCGAGAGGAATGCAGCCGAGCCCACTGACGCCGCCCGGCGCGTCGCTGCTGGGAATGATCTGGACCACGATTTCCGGTGCATCGCTCAGGCGCGGCAATGCAATACCGCCGATCGGCCGCACCCGCGGCATTCCGGCGATCCATTCGGGCCGCGGAACGGTGGCCTGCGCAAGCGCCCAGATCAGGCCTGCGGAGATTTGCTGCTCGACGATCCCGCTGTTGATCACCCGGCCGCAATCAACCGCAGCCACCAGCCGGTGCACCTTCACGCGCTGATCGTCGCCGATGCTCGCGCTAGCGACGAGGCCGATGCACGATCCGAACGCGGACGCGCCCGCGATCCCCATCGTGCTCGCGGCGCCTCCGCCGTCCCAGTTCGCCATGCGTGTTGCGGCCTGCAGGCAGCGCGCGAGACGCCCGTTGCCTCCAAGCATCGACATCCTGAAGGCCAGCGGCTCCATCCCGGCTGCATGGGCCAGCTCATCGATGAAGCTCTCGGTGAAGAAGGCGAACTCGCGCTGCGGCGAACCGCGCATGTAGCCGAACTCATAGGGAAGCGGCGTAGATACTGCGTCGATCCTGACGTGCGCGATCGTGTAGGGCGGCACCGAGCCGTCCAGCCCCGTCTGGCCGAGCTTGCCGGGAACTCCCTTTTCCCCGAGGCGCGCGAGCGCAGTACCGAGCCCATCGGCAGTGGCGACCTTCATCGCCCATGCGGCGGTGATGCCGCCTGTGCCTGGTAGCGCCGTCATCCGCGCCATCGCGCCGGGGCTAACACGGTCATGATTCTGGCACGACGATTGCGAAAGAGTGAGCTGGACCGGCCGCCCCGTCGCCTTCGTCAGTTCCAGCGCGATTGGCGCTGCGGGCGATTCCATCGCCGCGCCGGCAGGTTCTCCCGCGGGCATCGGATAAAGCGTCGAGCCATTCGCCTTGCCGAAGCCAGGCGCCAGCGTGGTCGCCCAGAGCTCGGCCCCATCGGCGCCGACGCGGGCCGTCGCCGCCGTAGGCTCCAGTCCGACATGCTGCGAAGGAGCGGCATAATAGGTCGCCGCCAGCGGGCGCGAGCCGCGAACGGCCCCCGCATAATCGCCGCGACTGAACCATTCCCGCGCGCCCCCGCTCGCGAGAGCCCCCTCGAACAGGGGCCGTGGATCGGGAAGGCCCTTGTCACCTGAGAAAACGGGATTTGCGGTGTGCAATGCGCGTTCGGCCGCCCACCAAGTCTCGGCGACGACGGCGATCCAGCCGTCCCTCGCAGCCACGTGTCGGACGCCGGGAAGAGCAGCGATTGCCTCCCGATTGTAGCTCGTGAGGCGTCCACCCGGCGGCGCGAGCCGTGCCGAGGCGAACAGCATCCCCGGCAACCGAACGTCAGCCGCAAAGCGCCAGCTGCCGTCCGCTTTCGCCGGTCCGTCGAGCCGTTGCAGGGGCTGTCCGATCAGGTGCGACTTGCCGGCTGGCCGAAGCGGGGTCCTCATCGGCGGCGCGCGCCCAGCGGCTTCCTCGGCAAGTTCGCCGAACGTGACCGTCCGGACCCCGTTGATGACAAAGCCGTCAGCGGTGTCGCATTCAGACGGGCTGACGTTCCAGCGGTCCGCTGCGGCGCCGACCAGCATCGCCCGGGCTGTCGCCGCCGCCTCTCGAAGCGGCTGCTCGTACGCGCGCAGCGAGGTCGAGTTGGCGGTGATCCTGATGCCCTTGGGGAGACCCTCCTCCTCGGCCAGCGGATTAGCGTAGGCCTTGGCGAGCGGTGCGGGCTCGACCCCCACCGTCTCCCACGCCGCGCCGAGCTCATCGGCAACGATCTGCGCCAAGCCCGTCCAGGTTCCCTGCCCTACCTCGACCTGCGGCACCGCGACCGTCACTTTGCCGTCCCGCGCGACCTTGATGAACGAGCCGAACGTCTGCTCGCCCTTCCCGGCTGAAAGCTCGCTCTTCCAATGATGCGGCCAAAGCGAAAATGCGACGATCAGGCCGACGCCTACACCGCCGCCGATCAGCAGGCTGCGGCGGTCGATCCTCAATTCGCGTATTGGGCCTTGAGCGCCCGGCGGTCGATCTTGCCCGTGCCGAGGCGCGGCAACGGCTCGTCCGAGAAAATGAAGCGCTCCGGAATCTTGAACCTGGCGATCCGCCCGTCGAGGAATTGCCGTAGCTCGCCCTCGGTCAGCGCCGACTTGGCGTGGATCACCGCAACCGGCACTTCGCCCAGGCGATCGTCGGGCGCTCCGAACACCGCGGCCTCGGCCACTGCGTCACAGGCGTAGCATTCGGCCTCGACCTCGGCCGCCGAGATATTCTCGCCGCCGCGGATGATGATCTCCTTCTTGCGATCGACGATGAAGAGATATTCGTCCTCGTCGAGATAACCGACGTCGCCGGTGCGAAGGTAGCCGTCGGCGGTGAACGCCGTCGCGGTCGCATCTGGGTTGCGCCAATATCCCTTGATGTTCGCTGCAGTGCGGATCCCGATCTCCCCGACTTCTCCGGCGGGAAGTTGGCGATCGTCCGCGCCGAGGATCTTGAGGTCGATGACAGGCTTTTGCGCACGCCCGGTCGATGCAGGCTTCGCGGCGTAATTGCCCCAGTAGTTTGCGCAGCCGGCGGCATTGGTCTCGGTAAGCCCATAGCCAAGCGCAGGTTGGGCATTCGGGAACTCGGCTTTCAATCGCTCGACGTGGCTGACCGGCCGCGGCGCCCCGCCGGCAGTGATGTCGGTCAGCGATGACAGGTCATATTTGTGGCGGTCAGGATGGTTGAGAAGCTCGAGGCTCATCGTCGGCACCCCGACAAAGTAAGTGACCTTCTCCCTCTCGATCAGCCGCAGCGCCTCGGTCGCGTCCCACTTCGGCATCAGCACCAGGCAGCGGCCGATGACGAAGCTGTTGAGCATCACCGGCACCTCGCCGGTTACATGGAACAGCGGCACGGTGACCAAGGTCCGCGGCTGGGCCGTAGGGCCGCGGCCGTCCTCGACCATCAGTTGGCGAAGAACGACGAGGCCGCAGGCATAGGTGTAGGTCGCCGTCGTCACCGCGCGATGCGTCGAAAGCGCGCCCTTGGACTCGCCGGTCGATCCGGACGTGAACAGGATCGTAGCGTCATCGTCGGGCAGGATTTCCGGAAGGGTTTCGTCGCCGGTCGATCCCTCCAGGAGCGGAGCGATCGCCTGTTCAACGGGCAGCTCGATCTCCAGCGCGACGATCTCATAATCGGTGCAGCGCGCGGTGATCCGCTTCGCGCGCGCGCCGTCGGCGATGATCAGCTTGGGCTCGGTGAGATGGATCGCATGCTCCATCTCGTGACTTTCCCACCAGCCGTTGAGGAGCGTCGCTATTCCGCCCGCCTTCAGGATGGCCATGTAACAGACGATCCAGCTGGGGCAGTTCCGCATCGCGATCCCCACGCGATCGCCCTTGCCTATGCCGCGCGCAACGAACGCCGGCGCCAGCCGGTCTGACACCCGGTCGAGGTCGGCGAAGGTCAGGCGTTCGTCACCCGCCACGACCGCTTCCGCAGAAGCATTTAGCGCGCAGAAGGCGCGAAACAGGGCCGGCAGCGTCGGCGGGAGCTTCGCCGCGATCGCGCGTCCCTGCTCGTCCTCCGTCAGCTCGATCTTTCCGCCGGGGCCGACGACCTTCGCCAACTCCTCGTCGAACCGCCGGTCGAGCTCAGTCTTCATTCGGGGCTGGCCCTCGTTTGCGTTTCATCTTGCCCGCCTTATGAGGCGGTCAACAGTGATGGGGAAGCCCTTGCAAGTCGTCGACGAGTACGCGCGCTATACGAAGTTCACCGACCTTCACCTGTCGCCGGTCGCGCTGCACATCGGGCCGTTCGATCTTCGCTGGTACAGCCTGGCGTATCTCGCCGGTATTTTCGTCGGCTACTGGTATGTCCTGAAGCTGCTGAAGCAGCCGGGCGCACCGATGGCCCGGCGCCATGCCGACGACCTCGTCTTCTATGCCGCGCTCGGCGTAATCCTCGGCGGCCGGCTCGGTTACGTCCTGTTCTACAACCTGGGCGACTATCTCCGGCACCCGATCGAGATCCTGAAGCTGTGGGACGGCGGCATGTCCTTCCACGGTGGCGTCATCGGCACGTCTCTCGGCATCGTCTACTTCGCGAAGAAGCAGAAGCTCGACTGGCTTCGGATCCACGATTACGTCGCCTGCTGCGTACCCTTTGGCCTGTTCTTCGGCCGCATCGCCAACTTCATCAACCAGGAGCTGTGGGGCGCGCAGACGACTGTCCCCTGGGCGGTAAGGTTCGTTGAGCTCAACCAGTTCGGCCAGCCGGTGCTTGGCCCACCGCGCCACCCGAGCCAGCTCTACGAGGCGATCCTCGAAGGCGTTGTCCTCTTCTGCATCCTTGCCTTCATGTTCTGGCGGACCAAGGCACGCTACGAGCCCGGCAAGCTCGTCGGCGCCTTCATCTTCTTCTACGGTGTCTTCCGCTTCGGCATCGAGTTCATCCGCGAACCCGACAGCCAGCTCGTCAAGTTCGCGCAGGCGACGCACCTCCACATGGGCCAGTGGCTGTCCCTGCCGATGATCCTGGGCGGCCTGTACCTGATGGCCACCGCCAAGAAGCGCCGCGTCCGTGTCGAGCCCATCGCGGGACCCGAATCGGTCGCGTGACCCCGCTGGAGCGCGCGCTTCGGGACCGCATCCAGGCCGAAGGGCCGATCAGCGTCGAAGCCTATATGGAGGCGTGTAACGCTTACTATTACGCGACCCGCGATCCGCTGGGCGCAAGCGGCGATTTCACGACCGCGCCAGAGGTCAGCCAGATGTTCGGCGAGATGATCGGAGCCGCGCTCGCCGATTGCTGGCGGCGCGCCGGATCGCCCGCGGATGCGATCTTTGCCGAGCTTGGCCCCGGCCGAGGGACCCTGGCGGCAGATGCGCTGCGTTTGATGCGGTCGGCCGGCTTTTCCGGCGAGGTGCATTTCGTCGAAACCAGTCCCGTGCTGCGAGAACAACAGCGCGAGGCCGTGCCGCAGGCGCATTGGCACGAAAGCATCAACCATCTTCCCGCCGCGCCGCTTCTGCTCGTCGCCAACGAGTTCCTCGACGCCTTGCCAATCCGGCAGCATGTTGCCGGCGTCGAACGGCGGGTGCTGGTCGCCGCCGGCGGCCTCGCCTTTGATCGCGACGGCGAGATCTTCGAGACCTCTCCGGCCCGCGACGAAGCCGTGAATTCGATCGCCACCTGCCTAGCCGTCAAAGGCGGCGCCGCGCTGATCGTCGACTATGGCCACGAGCGGACCGCCTCCGGTGACAGCTTGCAAGCGATGCGTGCCCACCGCTACGCCCCAGTCCTGGTCGAACCGGGGGAGCAGGACCTGACAGCGCATGTCGATTTCGAGGCCGTCGCCAACGTGGCGCAGGACGCGGGCGCCGCGGTGACTCGGCTCGTCACGCAGGGCGAGTGGCTGATCCGCCTGGGGATCGAGGCGCGGGCACAGTCGCTCTCCCGCGTCAATCCGGATCGCGCAGCCGACATCCAGATTGCCCTCGAACGGCTCACCGGCAACGAGCAGATGGGGCAGCTGTTCAAGGTCATTGGCCTTCATTCCCGGGACTGGCCTGCACCGTCGGGTTTCGCATGACCGTCACCTACCGCGATGCGACGAGGGCGGACGCCGCCACGCTCGACCGAATCTTCGACATCGTCTTCTGCGACACTTTCGCGCATCTCTATCGTGAGGAGGACCTCAACGCCTTCCTGTCGAGCTTCGGCGTTGTGGACTGGGAGCGGCAGCTCGACGATCCGGCCTTTGCCTGCCGCATTGCGGAGATCGACGGCGTTCCGGTTGGCTATGTGAAGCTTGGGCCGCTGAAGCTCCCGGTCGAGGAGGACAGCCCAGCCCTGCTCCTCGACCAGCTATACATCCTCAAGGACTATCATGGCGTCGGCATAGCGCATGGGCTGATGGACTGGACGCTGGAGGAAGCGCGGAGGCGCGGCGCGACCCGTCTCTACCTCACCGTCTACGTCGATAATCACCGCGCCAAGCGCTTCTACGACCGCTACGGGTTCGAGGCTGTGGGGCGATACGATTTCATGGTCGGCAATCACGCCGACGAAGACATCATCATGCGGAATCTGCTGTGAACGGCGTCGAGGTCACCCGCGCAGTCAGCCTCGGCCAGTTCCCGCACGGCTTCCTCGGTCGCCGCGGCGGGATTTCGGTGGGTGAGTGCGCCGGCCTCAACGTCGGCTTCGGCAGCAACGACGATCCGGAGGCCATCGCGGGGAACCGCCGCCTAGCCGTTGCGGCGCTGCTCGCCGACGCCCAGCTCGCCACGGTTCACCAGGTCCATTCCGCCGAGGTTGTGGTTGCCGATGCGCCATGGCCGCAAGATGCGCGCCCCCGCGCCGATGCCATGGTCACCGAGACGCCCAACCTCCTGCTCGGGATCCTCACCGCCGACTGTGCGCCCGTCCTGTTCGCCGATCACGAAGCGGTGGTTGTAGGCGCAGCCCACGCCGGATGGCGCGGCGCACTCGCCGGCGTCACCGACGCGACCATCGAGGCGATGGAGCGCATGGGCGCCCGCCGCGATCACATCCACGCCGCGGTCGGCCCGTGCATCGCCCAGCCCTCCTACGAGGTGGACGACACATTCCGCGCCCGTTTCCTCGACGCCGACGACGATAACAGCCGCTTCTTCGTGCCCGGCCCGGCGGGCAAGCCGCACTTCGACCTCGAGGCCTATGTCGTTCACCGCCTGATCGCCGCCGGCATCGACGAGGTCGAGGCTTTGAACCTGGATACGTACGCCGAGCCCGACCGCTTCTTCAGCTTCCGCCGGGCCACGCATCGCGGCGAAGCGGACTACGGCCGGCAGCTCAGCGCCATCGCCATCTCGGGCTAGATCAACAAGGCCAGCTTATCGCCCGGCGCTGAGCCATTGATTGGCGCTCCCCTGTTGTTGGGTCTAAGGCGCGCGCCAAGATCCAGGAGAGTCCCTTTGCCTACCGAGAATGAAATCAGCGGCGCCATTTCCCACCAGCGCGCGCCGCGCCCATCGCCGACGCAGATCGGCAACCGCAAGCTCGACCCGCAGACCTTGATGCTCGGCTATGGCTTCGACCCGGAGCTCAGCGAAGGCTCGCTAAAGCCGCCAATCTTTCTCACCTCGACCTTTGTTTTCGAGAATGCCGCTGCGGGTAAGCGCTTTTTCGAGGGCGTGACTGGCAAGCGACCGGGTGGCGCTGAAGGCCTGATCTATTCGCGGTTCAACGGCCCGAACCAGGAAATCCTCGAAGACCGCCTTGCCGTCTGGGAAGACGCCGATGACGCGCTCGCTTTTTCCAGCGGCATGGCCGCGATTGCGACATTGTTGCTCGCCTTCGTCCGTCCTGGCGACTGCGTGGTCCACTCAGGGCCCCTCTATGCGGCAACGGAGACGCTGATCGCCAAGATCCTAGGTCAGTTCGGCGTCGCATGGGTTGATTTCCCGGCCGGCGCCACGCGCGAGGAAATCGACGCGGTAATCGCCGAGGCAAAGGGGAAGGGCAGAGTAAGCCTGATCTATCTCGAAAGCCCGGCTAACCCGACCAACCAGCTGGTCGACGTCGAGGCTGTCGCCGCCGCTCGTAACGCGGCCTTCGGGGACGGCGAGAAGCCGCCGATTGCGATCGACAACACCTTCCTGGGGCCGCTCTGGGCCAAGCCGCTCGCGCAGGGCGCCGACCTCTCGGTCTACAGCATGACCAAATATATCGGCGGACACAGCGACCTCGTCGCTGGAGCCGTGGTCGGCGAGCGTGGCCTCATCAATCAGATCCGGATGCTCAGGAACACGATCGGGACGATCTGCGACCCTAACACCGCCTGGATGCTGCTCCGCAGCCTCGAAACGCTCGAGCTGCGCATGAGCCGCGCCGGCGAGAATGCTGCCAAGGTCTGCGACTTCCTCAAGAGCCACCCCAAGGTGGAGAAGATCGGCTACCTCGGCTTCCTCGAAGAAGGCTCGCGGCAGGCCGACATCTATCGGCGCCATTGCACCGGTGCCGGTTCGACCTTCTCGCTCTACCTGAAGGGTGGCGAGAAGGAGGCGTTCGCCTTCCTCGACGCGCTGCAGATCGCCAATCTGGCGGTCAGCCTCGGCGGAACCGAAACTCTCGCGAGCGCCCCTGCGGCCATGACGCACTTGTCCGTGCCGGAGGAACGCAAGAAGCAGCTCGACATCACCGACAACCTCGTGCGGATCTCGATCGGCTGCGAGAACGCCGACGACCTCATCGCCGACTTTGCGAATGCGCTAAACGCGGTCTAGCAGGCCGGATGCAAATCGGGGCGGAGCGCGACGGTCCAATCCTCCGGCTGACGCTGGAGAACCCGCCGGCCAATGCTCTGTCCATCGCGGCGATGGATAGGCTGCAGGGAAAGCTCGATCTCGCGCGCCAGGACGATGGCACACGCGTCGTCATCATCGCCGGATCGGGCAAGCTCTTCTCCGCAGGTCATGACCTCAAGGAAATGACCGCACACCGCGCCGACGCGGACGCCGGGCGCGCTTCCTTCGAGCACACGTTCGCCACCTGCTCTCGGCTGATGCAGTCGATCGTCGACCTGCCCAAGCCGGTGATTGCCGAGGTGGATGGCATCGCAACGGCCGCGGGCTGCCAGCTGGTCGCGACATGCGACCTCGCTATTGCTTCGGACCGTTCGCGCTTCGGCGTGAACGGCATCGACGTCGGCCTGTTCTGCTCGACTCCGGCGGTCGCCCTGACGCGCAACGTAGGCCTCAAGCGGGCGATGGAAATGCTGCTGACCGGCGAAATGATCGACGCTGCATCGGCGCTGGAATTCGGCCTGGTCAACCGGGTCGTCCCACAGCAAGCGCTCACCGCAACGGTGAACGAAATCGCGTCAACCATCGCCGCCAAGTCGCCGCTTGCTGTCAGGCTCGGCAAGAAAGCTGTCCGCGCGCAGGCTGGCCTCAGCCTCGCCGATGCTTACGACACCGCGTCACGCGCCATGGTCGAGAACATGCTCGGCCCCGATTGCGAGGAGGGCATCAGCGCCTTCTTCGAAAAGCGCGAGCCGAAGTGGCGAGGGACCTGACCGCCGGTCGCCTCGACGACCTGTGCGAGCAATCCTGATCTACAATCTGCGTAACAACCCCGATGGGCCCCGCCCGCGCAAGGCCATCTACTGGCCTAGGTGAGTCGCGGTGTTCGTCCGAAATAGCTTCGGCAGGCGGCGCGCTCTCACGTTCACTCCCTAACAACAGGGGTAGTCATGAAGAAACTTTGTAGCGCACTTTGTGCGGCGGGGGCGCTCGTCCTTGCCACGCCTGCCACTGCTCAGGTGGTCACGACGACGGACCAGACGACGGGAACGCCGCTCAACAACAAGATTGATGAGAGCACCACCAACACCGACGACAATAAGGTCACAGTCTACGGCTCGGACGCCGGCAATACGTTGGCTGACGTGAGGTTCATTGGCGGCAACACCTTCCTGAGCACGGAGGCAGCGGCCACGCAGTTGGGGAGCCTGGTAGGCAGCGATCTCCACATCACCCCGGGCGGCGGATTCGCGTTCGTCTCGGACGGCGACGCGGATGGGACGAACAACCTGTTCGCCATCATCGTCGATCCGGATAACCTCTTCACGGACATGAAGTTTGCGGTCCAGCTGACAGGTGAAGGGAGTTTCGATCTCTATTACCTGCTCGCCGGAGCCTCGAACTTCGTGAATGCCGCGACCTTCCAGACCGACAACAAGGGCAACACCAATTACCTGATCGATGTGACGGGCGGCTACTTCGACGCCATCCAGATCGTTTCCCACGATGCTTCGATCTTCGAGCTGAAGCAGATCTCGATGAACGCCGCGGTGCCCGAGCCAGGGACCTGGGCGCTTATGCTGCTGGGCTTCGGCTGCATCGGCTGGAGGCTGCGGCGCCGCAACCGGCGGAGCATTCCGCAACTCGCCTGATCCAATGTCAGCTTCCGTCGCCCCTGACGGACGGTGGCCCGGTTCTTCGGAGCCGGGCCACCGACTATCCCCAGTCCTCGATCGCCCAGCCTCGCTGCTCTGCCAGCCGCCACAATTTGTCATGCGGGTTCACGGCGACCGGCTCGTCGGACCATTCGAACGCGGGCCGATCCGAGACATGGTCCGAGTAGAAGCGCACATGGCCATGCACTCCCTTCAGCCCTGACTTCTCCACCCAGTCGGCGATCATCCGCATCTTCGCTTCGCCATAGGCATTTTCCCCACCAATCTTCGCGTGGACCCTTTCATCGAGGCCAATCAACGACCCGGTGCCGATCACGTCATCGAAACCGAGCCGTTTCGCGATGGAATCGGCGTAAAGCCGGTAGGAAGCGGTCGCGAGCACCAGCCGCCTCCCCTCCCCCTTGTCGCGCTCGATCGCCCGCCATGCGCCCGGACGGATGTTCGTCGCGACCTGCTTTGCGGCAAAGCTTTCGACGAGCGGCTTCAGCTCGTTCAAATGAACGCGGTGACCGATCAGCAGATGATGATTGATCTCTTTCAGCTTCGCGCGGTCAATCAGCCGCATGCCGTACGCCAGCAGCGACAAGGCAACCAACGGAAGCAGAAGCAGCCGCCATGGTGCCCGCCGAAGCGCGCAATGCAGGAGGAATGGGGTGTAGGTCGGCCGCTTCGTGAGCGTCCTGTC
>Ga0207711_10001385_pt1 | contig 22824 bp, 11 predicted proteins | sample KBSS34metaG_FD_184401 | JGI IMG/M metagenome (GOLD analysis project Ga0207711, IMG submission 184401) | Switchgrass rhizosphere microbial communities from Kellogg Biological Station, Michigan, USA - KBS S3-4 metaG (SPAdes) (version 2) | ecosystem: Host-associated > Plants > Roots > Rhizosphere...
AGCGATGCGGACGCGCTTCCTCCTCGCGCGCTTCATCCGATCTTCTTCGGCAGCTTCGACTGGCACAGCTGCGTCCACGGTTGGTGGACCTTGCTGACGCTTCGACGACTGTTCCCGCAGATCGATGAAGCGGCGGCGATCGTGGAGCTGGCGGACAGCAGTTTCACGACCGAGAAGGTCGGCGCCGAGCTTGCCTATCTCGACCGGCCTTCGAGCCGCGGTTTCGAGCGGCCTTACGGCTGGGCCTGGCTGCTCCAGCTTCATCTCGAGGCGACGCGGCACGACGAAAGTTGGGGCGATGAGCTGGAGCCGCTGGCGTCCGTCTTTGCGGAGCGCCTTCGCGCCTATCTCGACGTCATGACGTACCCGATCCGGGTCGGAACCCATTTCGACACATGCTTCGCCCTGATCCTCTCGCTCGAATGGGCCGAGGCCTTCGACCCTGTACTTGCCGAACAGATTCGGGCGCGTGCTTTTCATTGGTTCGGCGACGACCGCGATTGCCAGGCGTGGGAGCCGGGCGGCGACGAGTTTCTTTCGCCGGCACTGATTGAGGCGATGTGCATGGCGCGTGCCCATCCGGCGCTGTTCGCCGAGTGGTTCGCCGAGTTCCTGCCGCGCGTCGGTTCCCGCGAGCCGGCCACGCTGTTTACACCGGCTACCGTCAGCGATCGCAGCGACGGGAAGATCGCGCATCTCGACGGGCTCAACCTCAGCCGCGCCTGGTGCTGGCGCGGAATCGCGCCCTTACTTCCCGGGTCAGAGGGTCAGATCGCCGCCGCTGCTGCCGAAACGCACCTCGACGCCGCGCTCCCCCACATCGCCGGCGACTACATGGGTGAGCATTGGCTGGCGAGCTTCGCGCTGCTCGCGCTGCTGTCGCCTGGGAGCGGCTGACAGACGGGCGTGGTCTGGAGCAATGTGTCGCCGCCGATCGCCTGGTAGGTGTCGACGATATTCTGCGCGGCCGTCAGCTTGGTCAGCACCATCTGCAGCTGCGCAGTGTAATAGGATCGCTGCGCGACCAGCACGGTCAGGAAAGGATCGATACCCGCGCGATAGCGCGCCTCGGTTAGCTGATAATTGTCCGCCGCCGCCGCCTGCTGGCGCTGGAGCGCGGCAAGCTGATCGTTCATCGTCCCGCGGCGGGCGAGCACATCGGACACCTCACGGAAGGCGGTCTGGATCGTCTTCTGGTAGGATGCGACAGCGGCGTTTCGCTGAGCCTCGGTGAGGCGGACGTTGGCGTGGCCGGCTCCGGCCTGGAAGATTGTGTATGTGGCGTCGGCGCCAGCGCTCCAGCCGAAGGCACCGCCGCTGAAGAGCCTCGCAAGCGCGCTGCTGGCGAAGCCGAGCAGGCCGGTCAGCGAGATTCGCGGGAACAGCGCGGCGCGCGCGGCTCCAATCTGCGCATTGGCTGCACGGAGCTGATATTCCGCCTGCAGCACGTCGGGCCGCCGCAGCAGGACATAGGAATCGAGCCCGGTCGGCACGGGCGCGATCCTGCCGAACGCTTCGTCGATCGACCCCGGTAGAAGCCGGGGGTCAATGGGCGCGCCGACGAGCAACTGCAGCGCATTGACGTCCTGCGCGACCGCAGTCCGCTGGCGGGCCAAATCGGCCTGGGCGGAGGCAAGGATCTGCTCCGCCTGGTCGAGATCGGTGCGCGGAGCGACTCCGCCTTGGAGGCGCAACCGGGTCAGCTGGACGCTCTTCTCAGCACTTGCCGCGGTCTGCTCGGCGATCAGCCGCAGGCTGGAATCGGCCGCATAGTTGAGCCAGGCGCTTGCCACGTTCGCGACGAGGCCGAGCCGTGTCGCGCGTGCGCCGGCCTCGGTCGCAAGAAAGCGCTCGAGCTGGACGTGGGTGAGCGAGCGTACGCGGCCGAACAGATCGAGCTCGAAGCTCGGGACCTGAAGGCCCGCATCGTAATTGGCAGTTACATCGCTGGACTTGTCGCCGCTTACCGTGACGCCGGCCCCGGCATTCACGGTCGGCAATTGCTGGGCGCGCTGGATGTGGAACTGCTCGCGCGCGGCGGCGATGTTCGACGCTGCAATCATCAGGTCGCGATTGTTGACCAGCGCCTGGACAATTAGCGCCTGGAGCCGCGGATCCTGGAACACCTGATTGTAGGTCAGGACGGGAAGGCCGATCTCGGACTGGGCGAGATAAGGGTCGCCCACCGGCCACGACGGCGGAACGGCAGGGTCAGGCCGCACATAATGCGGTTCCATCGTCGTACACGCGGTGGCGAGCAATGCGACGAAGGCGGCAGCGCGTTTCACGCCCGCGCCTCACGCCGCTGCCGGATCCGCTCGCGCACGACCTTCAGCCCGTCGCGGACGCCTCGCCGCACCAGCACGAAGAAGAACGGAATGTAGAAGATGGCGAGAGCGGTCGCAGTGAGCATCCCGCCGATGACGGCAGTGCCGATCGCGATGCGGCTGTTGGCTCCGGCGCCGGTCGAGATCGCCAGCGGCAGCACCCCGAAGATGAAGGCGAAGCTGGTCATCAGGATTGGTCTCAGCCGGATCCGCGCGGCTTCGATCGCGGCGTCGATGACCCTTTGACCCTGGCGCTCGGCGCGCTCGGCGAATTCGACCATCAGGATCGCGTTCTTGGCACTAAGGCCCATGGTCGTGATCAGACCGACCTGCAGGTAGACGTCGTTCTGCAGGCCCCTCAGCGTCACGAAGAAGATCGACCCGACCAGCCCGAGCGGCACGACGAGCAGGACCGCGACCGGGATCGACCAGCTCTCGTAAAGGGCGGCAAGGCACAGGAAGACGACGATCAGCGCCACTCCGTAGAGGATCGGCGCCTGGCCGGAGGACAGCCGCTCCTGGTAGGACTGGCCCGCCCACGCGACGTCGATCCCCGGAATTTGCCGCGCAAGATCTTCGATGATCGTCATCGCCTGGCCGGAGCTGATGCCAGGCGCGCCCTGGCCGTTGAGCTCGAACGACGGATAGCCAAGGAAGCGCGAGGAGCTCGTCGGCGTGGTCATCCAGTTGGTCTGCGCGAACGACGAAAAGGGCACCATTCCCCCCTGGTTGTTGCGCACGAACCATTGATCGATGTCGCTCGGCTCGGACCGGTAAGGGGCGTCGCCCTGGACATAGACGCGTTTCACCCGCCCACGGTCGATGAAGTCATTGACGTAGCGGCCGCCCCACGCGGTCGAGAGGGTGCTGTTGACGTCCGCGGCGTTGAGGCCAAGGGCCGCGACCCGCTGCTGGTCGATGTTGACCTTGAGGCTCGCGACGTCGGGCAATTCGCTGAGGCGCACCGAAGCCAGCCTCTTGTCCGCCGAGGCAGCGGCGAGAAGGCGGTCCCGAGCCGTCTCGAAATCCTCCTGGCTCATGCCGCCGGTGTTCAGCATCTCCATGGTGAAGCCGCTCGACTGGCCGAGGCCGCGGATGGCGCCGGGAACGAGCGCAAAGACCTGCGCGTCGCGAACGCCGCGAAATGCGCCCGATGCGCGTTGCACGATCGCATCGGCCGAATCCTTGCTGTTCTTCCGCTCATCGTAATTGGCAAGGTTGATGAACGCCTGGCCGGTATTTTGCCCGGCAGCACCCTGGCCGCCGCCGGCGACGGTGAAGAAGGTCTTGACGTTGCGCTTCTCTGGCCCGTGCAGGAAATAGTTCTCGACCATCCGCTGGACGTCGCGTGTCCGCTCCATCGTCGCGCCGGCGGGGAGCCTGAACTGCACCGAAGCGAAGCCCTGGTCCTCAGTCGGCAGAAAGCCGGTCGGGAGCCGGTAGAAGAGCAGGATCAGGAGCGCGAAGACTCCGGCATAGATACCGAGAAACAGCCATTTGCGGTCGACGACGCGGCTGACGGACAGCACGAACCAGTCCCTGAACCGGTCGAAGCCGTCGTTGAATTTAAGCCGCGCGCGCTCGAGCGCATGGGCGACCGCGGGCGACCGCCGCCCGACCCACGTCTCTTCCACCGTCGCGTGGCTTCGCCGCAGCAGGTTGGCAGCGATCGCGGGGCTGAGCGTCAGGGCGATGAATACCGACAGCGCCATGGCCGAGACGATCGTGGCTGAAAACTGGCGATAGATGACGCCGGTCGAACCGCCGAAGAACACCATCGGCAGGAACACGGCCGACAGGACGAGCGCGATTGCGACGAGCGCCATCTGGATCTGCTCCATCGAGGCGATTGTCGCCTCGCGCGGAGTCATTTCCGGATTCTCGTGCATCAGCCGCTCGACGTTTTCGACCACGACGATCGCGTCGTCGACCAGCAGTCCAGTCGCGAGGACAAGCCCGAACAGGGTCATGGTGTTGATCGAAAAACCGAGCGCGTAGAGGATCCCGAAGGTGCCCAGCAGCACCACCGGAACGGCGATGAACGGGATCAATGTCGCCCGCCAGCTCTGGAGGAACACGAACATCACCAGGACGACCAGCAAGATCGCCTCCAGCAGCGTCTTCACCACCTCGCGGATCGAAAGCTTGATGAAGTCTGTGGAGTCGTTGGCGAACGCATAGCTGTAGCCGGCCGGCATCCGAGGGGCGATTTGCGCGACCTTCTCCTTGACCAATGTCGCGGTGCTCAGCGCATTGGCTCCGGGCTCGAGCGAAATGCCGATGCCCGCGCCCGGATGCCCATTGGCCCGGATCGTCGCCGAATAATTGTCCGCGCCGAGCTCGACCCGCGCCACGTCTCCGAGGAGGACGCGCGCGCCGGATGGGTCCGACTTGACGACGATGTCGCGGAACTGATCGGCGGTCTGAAGCCGGGACTGCGCCGTGACGGTCGCGTTCAGCATTTGCCCCGGCGGTTGCGGCAACCCGCCGATTTCGCCCGCAGCGACTTCGGTGTTCTGGTTCTGGATCGCGGTAACGACATCGCCGGGGATGAGCCCGAAGCTTGCCAGCTTGTGGGGGTCGAGCCAGATGCGCATCGCATAGGCCGAGCCGAACACGTTGACGTCGCCGACGCCCGGCACGCGCGAAAGCTCATCCTGGATGTTGGTCGTCAGCCAATCCGACACGTCGAAGTTGGTGCTCTTGTCGGTCGTGTCGGTGATGGCGACGATCATGAGCAGGTCGGGCGCGCCCTTGGTGACCGTGATGCCCTGCTGCTGCACCTGCGCCGGCAGCCGCGACACCGCCTGCTGCACCTTGTTCTGAACCTGGACCTGAGCGATGTCGGGATCGACGCCTTTTTCGAAAACCGCGCTGATGTTGACCTGCCCGCGAGCGGTCGATGAGGACGAGAAGTAAAGCAGCCCGTCGATGCCGGTGAGCTGTCGTTCGAGCACCTGAGTTACGCTACTTTCGAGCGTCGCTGCCGAAGCCCCCGGGTAGCTTGCGCGAACGTTGATCTGGGTCGGCGCGACGTCGGGATATTGGGCGACAGGGAGCGACAGGATCGCGCCGATCCCCATCAACATGATTATGATCGCGATCACCCAGGCGAAGATCGGGCGATCAATGAAGATCTTCGACATTCGCTAGCGGCTCTGGCGGCCGTTGCTTGCACCCTGCGCCCGACCGCCGATCCGCTGCGGCGCGCTCGCGGGCACGGGCTTGACCGGTGCGCCGTCCTTGAGTTGGGCCGTGCCTTGCGTAATGACCTTTTCGCCCGGTGCGAGCCCGCCGGTCACCACCCATGACGTGCCCAGCGTGCGGTCGGCCTGGATCGCCCGCTGGATTGCACGATTGCCGGGTCCGACGACGAAGACCGTCGCATGGCCTTGGGGATCCCGGCTGACGGCCTGCTGCGGCACCAGGATTGCCGATGTCTGCACGGCCTGCGCGAAGGCCGCCGTCACATACATTCCGGGCAGCAGTAGCGATTGCGGGTTTGGAAAGCGCGCCCGGATGGTCACCGAACCTGTGCCCTGGTCGACCAGCACCTCGCTGAACTCGACGGTGCCGGTAAAGCCGTAGACGGAGCCGTCGGGCAGCTTGAGGCTGACCTGCGCGCTCGCCGGGACAGCACCGCCCTGCGACAGCGCTTGCCGAAGCCTGAGCAGGTCAGCCGCGGATTGCTGGATGTCGACATACACCGGGTCGAGCCGCGTGATGGTCGCCAGTGCATCGGCCTGGTTGGCGGTTACGAGCGCGCCTTCGGTGACGGCGGACAGTCCGATGCGGCCGGTTATCGGTGCCGGCACGCGCGTGAAGCGCATGTTGACCTGTGCGGCGCGCAGGGTCGCGCTGCTTTGGGCGATGGCGGCATCAGCCTGGCGCGCCTGGGCGAGCGCATCAGTATAGTCCTGTTTGGAGATCGCCTCCATCTTGGCGAGCGGCGCATAGCGCTCGGCGCGTGTCCGCGCCGCGACCGCGCTCGCTCGCGCGCTCTGCAGGTTTGCCGCTGCTTGCGCCTGCTGCGCGGCGTAGATGCTCGGGTCGATCTGGTAGAGTGTCTGGCCCTGGCGGACGATCGAGCCTTCACGGAACAGGCGGCGCTGGATCACGCCGGACACCTGCGGCCTGACGTCGGACACCTGGTAGGCCGCAACTCGTCCGGGAAGCTCCTCCTGCAGCGGCGCGCTGCCCTGCTGGACCACGACGAAGCCCACTGTCGTTGGGCCCCCAGGGCCGCCGCGCCCTCCGCGCCCGCCCGCCTGCTGGCTCCCCGAGCCGCCGCATGCAGCGAGCAGCAACATCGTCGTGACGATTACGCCAAAGCGCAGGCGCGAGGCTCGGGAATGATTCACAGAAGCGGCCAATTTCGATTGTCGATGCGGATTGCAAGTCCTAGCCGCCTGTGACGCCGGACAGATGAACATCGGTCGGCCGCTAGGTTAACTTTGGTGAAGGATGTCCGTTCCTTTCGACGAACCGGCGAGCGAGGCCGACGACGGGTTGCAATTGGAAACGTTTCGCGAGTGGGTTGTGGGTCGCAGCCGGCTTTGCTGTAAACGGTTTCATCGAGGAGGGACTTCGTGGCTGGCGCCGAGCAACCGGTTCGCAAGGTGACGATCGTCGGTGGCGGCACGGCCGGCTGGATGACGGCGGCCGTCCTCTCGCAATGGCTGAGCAAGGTCGAGATCAAGCTGATCGAATCCGACGAGATCGGGACGATCGGAGTCGGGGAAGCGACGATCCCGCACATCCGAAACTTCATCGCGCTGGCCGGCATCGACCCATTAAAGATGATCAGCGATAGCAAGGCGACCTTCAAGCTCGGCATCGAGTTCGTCGACTGGGGCGCGCCCGGCGAAAGCTATGTCCACGGCTTCGGCAAGATCGGGCGAGACATGCTGTGGCTGCACCCGCACCAGCTGTGGCTGGCGGCCAAGGCGCGCATACCCGAGAGGATCAGGCACTTCGATGCCTATTCGCTGAATTGTGTCGCTTGCCGCGAGAACAAGTTCGCCTTTCCGGACCCGCGCAACCCGAACTCGCCGCTCGCGGACATCGATTATGCCTATCATTTCGATGCCTCGCTGGTTGCCCGCTTCCTGCGCAGCGAGAGCGAGGGGCGGGGCGTCACTCGGGTCGAGGGCCGGATCGTCGAGGTCGTGCAGAGTCCGGAGACCGGCTTTGTCGAGAAGGTGCGCCTGAGCGACGGGCGCGAGGTCGACGGCGACCTGTTCGTCGATTGCTCGGGCATGCGCGCGATCCTGATCGGCGATGCACTCGGAAGCGGCTACGAGGACTGGAACCAGTGGCTGCTGTGCGACCGCGCCCAGGCCGTGCCCTGCGCCAGCGTCGAGCCTTTGACGCCCTACACTCGCTCGACGGCGCGCAAGGCGGGATGGCAATGGCGCATCCCGCTCCAGCACCGGATCGGTAACGGCTATGTCTATGCCTCGGACCTGATCAGCGACGACGAAGTGGCCGAGGCGTTGCTCGCCAATCTCGATGGCGAGGCGATGGCGGACCCGCGCCCGGTACGATTCCGCCCGGGCCGCCGGCTGAAGAGCTGGGACAAGAATGTCGTCGCGATCGGCTTGTCTTCCGGTTTCCTCGAGCCGCTCGAATCGACCAGCATCCACCTGATTCAGACTGGCATTCATCGGCTGCTCGCGATGTTCCCGTCGGCGGGTTTCTCGATGGCGGATATCGACGAGTACAACCGGCAGGCGCGCACTGAATATGAGGACGTGCGCGACTTCATCATCGCTCACTACAAGGTCACCCGGCGAAGCGGCGATCCCTTCTGGGACCATGTCCGCACCATGCAAGTCCCGGACAGCCTTCAGGAGCGCCTCGAGCTGTTCGCCTCTTCAGGCCGCTTCTTCAAGCACAATGCCCAGGAGCTGTTCGCCGAGGAAAGCTGGGTCCAGGTGCTGCTCGGCCAGGGGTTCGAGATGCGCGCGGATCCGGTCACCGAATTCGTCAGCGACGACGAGCTTGCCGATTTTCTCGGCGACGTCGAAGAGGTGATCGCGGACGTCGCATCGAGGATGACCGATCACGGCGAGTTCGTGCGCAACCTTCCCCCGAGCAGCAATGCGGCCGGGCAGTCGTCGGCGGGCGCGGCGCCGAGGATGACATTCGCACTCCGTTACGAACGCGGAGAGCCTGTCAGCTAGCGGCGCCGTTCCGCCGCCGTTACAGTTTCGTGACCCGAAAGCCACAACGGGAGCGAAAGTCGCTTCCGTTGCTCGGCGCCCGCGATTGACTTGCGCCGCGCGAAAGCGTTTCATCCGGCGGCAAAGAGCCAAACGGCCGACCTGTATGTGTAACCGGTTACATCACCGGATTTGGAAGAGGGGACACGGGTGAGCACGACCTTCAGCAAGCGCCAGCTCACGTCTGGCATTTCCGTCATCGCGATCGCCGCAACGCTGACTTTTGCGACACCTGCGCAAGCTCAGATAACTTCAAGTCTCCAGGGTCACGCGACCGCAGGTTCGACGGTCACTGCGACGGACGTGAACACCGGCCATAGCGACAGCGTCACCGCCGACGCGAGCGGCAATTACCAGATCGTCGGGTTGCCGCCGAGCACTTACCGCGTGCAATCGGGGTCCGCTACGCAAACGGTGGTCGTGCCGCTGGGTCAGGCGGTGACGGTCGACCTCGCCGGCCCCGCCGCGGCCACTACCGGTTCGATCGTCGTGGTCGGTGCGCGGACGAAGGACGTCAAGACGCCGTCAGTGACGACGAGCGTTTCGCGTTTCCAGATCGAAAACCTGCCGAACGGCGACCGCAACTTCCTCAACTTCGCGGCGCTTGCGCCGGGTGTCACGGTGTCCCCGCCGACGCTGGGCGGAAATGCCCGGCAGGTTCAGGCCGGCGCGATCGGTTCGGACTTCACCAATACGTTCATCGACGGCATCAGCATCAAGAACCTGGTGAACCACGGCGGCACGCTGGGGCAGAACTATTCCTCCGGTAACCCATTCCCGGCGTCCGCGGTCGACCAGTTCAATGTCGAGACCCAGAACTTCAAGGCCGAGTACGAGCAGGCCGGCTCGGCCGTGATTTCATCGGTCACCAAGACGGGTGGCAACCGATTCCATGGCGAGATCTTCGGCGAATGGCAGCCGGGGTCGTTCATCAGCGAGAATTATGATGACCGCCCGGGCCACGCAAACAACCAGAACGGGCTGCGTCCAAAACCGGATTTCTACACCAAATATTATGGCGGAAATATCGGCGGGCCGATCATCCCCGGGAAGTTGACCTTCTTCGTGGACTTCGAAGGCACCAACAAGAAATTCGGCTCGAGCGATATCAACGTCTACAACGGCACATTCCCGGGGCTCTCAGCGGGCGCGCAGGCATATGCCGCCACCGCTCGCACCACCTACAACGGCAGCTTCCCGGCCACGTTCAACGAGAAGCTGTACTTCGGGAAGCTGACCTGGTTCGCGACCCCTGACGACACGGTCAACGCCAGCGCGTTTGTCCGGCGAGAGTCCAACCTCCAGATCAATGGCGGCATTCGCATCGCCGAGGCTTCTGCCCGGAACCGCAACAATGAATATCGCTACGAAGCATGGTGGGCGCACCGCGGATCGAATTGGCTGAATGAATTCATCATTGCGCGCGACGCGGCGGCGAACGGGCAGGTCCCGAACCTGCCCGGCGCGGATTCTATCGTAACCTACGTGCCGCCCCAGGTGGGGCCGACGCCGGCCGGGTGCATCACCGTGATCGGCTCGTCGCCAAACGCCTATACCTGTCCCGGCGTCAATAGCGGCCAGCGTCTCATCGAGTTCGGCAATAATTTCACGCAGGACGACCATCAGTACCAGCTGCTGTTCAAGGACAACGTGACCATCACGTCAGCTGCGCACACCATCAAGTTGGGCGCCAAGCTGAACTTCACCAAGCTGCAGCGGCTGGAAGGCAACAACGTCACTGGAACCTACTTCTTCGACGCCGCCAATTTCACCGGTGCGATCACCCCCGCCAACGCCATTGGCGCCACGATCAACACCGCGGCGGTTCAACCCGTAACTGCGAAAAACACGGAAGTCGGCCTGTTCGTGCAGGACGATTGGCGGCCCGACGACCATCTGCAGGTGAGCGCGGGCGTGCGTTGGGATTTCGAATCGAACGCAAAGAACGAGAAGTTCGTCACGCCTGCCGACGTGGCCACTGCCCTACGGGCGTATCCGGGCTGGCAAGCGGCGCACATCAATCCTGAGGACTATATTTCCAACGGCAACAACCGGCATCCATTCTGGGGAGCTATTCAGCCGCGGCTGGGCATTTCCTACGACCTGCATGGCGATCGCGGCACCGTGCTCTTCCTCGGCCTCGGCCGCTATTACGACCGGTCGTTGTTCATCGATTCCGCGCTCGAGACGATCAAGGACTATTACGAGTCAGTCGCGACCATCCGGACTTGCGCGATCGCGCCCGGTCCGGGATGCGTGGCGACGCTGCCGAGCGATCCCGCCGCCTTGCGCGCACTCGGTGCCCAGCAGGGCGGCGAAGTCTTCCTTCTGAACAACAAGCTGAAGACGCCTTATTCGGATCAATTGACGGCCGGCGTGCGGCATCGGTTCGGCGTGATCAACACGTCCCTCGCCGTCTCCTACATCCATTCGCACAACATCTTCCAGTATGTCGCCGGCAACCGGCTCCCCAGCGGCAATTACTATGATACCAAGCCGGCAGTTATCTATTATGCCGGTATTCCCTTCGGAATCGGAATATTCGAAGGCGGAAACGCGCTAGGCGGCGCTCCTCTGCCGGGCCACGGCAACATCTTCATCAGCAACACCGATGGTCAGGCAAAATATGCGGCGATCTATCTCACCGCCGACAAGCCTTACACTGACGAATCAGGTTGGGGCTTCAGCTCGGCACTGACGATTTCGTCCGCTCGCTCGAACGACGGGGCGGCGTTCGGTGATCCGTTCTGGTTCGACACCCCGCACGTTGGGGATCAAGGATGGCAACCGTCGCGGGGACTCGAGCGCTGGCGCTTTGTCGGCAGCGGCACGGTCAAGATGCCGTGGGACATCAGGCTTTCGACCGTCGTGACCTTGTCGTCAGGGCCGGCCTACGGGGGGGTCCTCACCAACGTTCCTGCGTCGGTTGGTAAGGGACAATGTTGCTATTGGACCGACTTCGGGATTTTCCGCCCCAAGGAGCTCTTCGGCTACAAGAACATCGACTTGAATATTTCGAAGTCGTTCCGGATGCCGTGGAATCGCGACCAGGAGTTGTCGGTTTACTTCCAGGCGCTGAACGTATTCGATTTCGTCAATCGCAACTATTCGATGTGGGGTGGAGGCCTCCAGACTTACGGCGGCCCGCCTCCAAACCACCGGCCGGATCTCGGCTCGGTCGCCAGTCAGGGTCGTAATTTCAAGATCGGCGCCAAGTTCAGGTTCTGATCGAAGAAGCATCATCGGAGGGGGACGGAGACGTCTCCCTCCTTTCTTTTTCGGGATGATCGCGTGAAGCCTGAGCTTCTTCGCGTCGGCAAGGGCCAGAATCCGGTCGTCGTCATCGACGAGTTCAGCGGCCGTCTCGAAGAAATTCTCGGCATCGCCGAGGGCCTCGCTCCATACCCGGTCATCAAGGGCAATTACTATCCCGGCGTCAGGCGGATCATCGAGTCCGCCGATACGAGCGCCGACGCTTATGTGCGCCGATTGTGCGAGGAAGCTGCGCCTTTCATCGCCGGTGCGTTCGACATTCAGGGTTTTGCGCTCACCGAGGCGAGCTTTTCGATGGTCACGACGCCACCCTCGGACTTATCGCCTCCACAGCGCGCCCCGCATTTCGATTCCACCGACCCACAGAATTACGCGCTGCTCCATTTTCTGCGCGTCCCCGAAGGCAGCGGCACCGCTTTCTATCGCCAGCGCTCGACGGGCATCGAGCGCGTGACCGAGGCGAATCTCGCGCGTTTCGTAACGACTGCGAAGCGTGAGGCAGCGCAACTTCGCGACGACTCAGGCTATATCGTCGGCTCCGACGAGTTCTTCGAGCAAGTCGCCGCTGTCGAGGCCGTTCCCGACCGACTGCTGATCTACCAAGGAGGGCTGCTCCACTCAGGCATCATCCCGCCGGAAATGTCGTTCAGTGCCGATCCGCGCCGAGGACGGCTCACGGCCAACCTTTTCATTCGCGGTCAGTGATGGGGACCACGATGCGTAGACTGGGTTCGATACTTGCCGGTGCCGTTGCGCTTTCGACGCCCGCGACCGCCGAACAGCACACCTACGCCAACCCCGTCGACATCGATTACCGCTACAATTTTGAGCAGATCAACAACGGCGTCTCGTTCCGCACCGGAGCTGATCCGGTCATCGTCAGCCACAAGGGCGCTTATTATCTCTTCCTGACCCTCGCTGACGGCTATTGGCGCTCGACCGACCTCATCCACTGGACCTTCATCACCTCGAGCATGTGGCCGAACGGCGGGATCGTCGCCCCGGCCGTGATTTCTGACGGGGATCGGCTGATACTCCAGCCGTCGATGTCCTTCACTCGCCCGGGCTCGATCTATGTCTCGACCGCGCCCGAAACGGGCCGGCTCGATTATCTCGTCCGAGTGATGCCTGACATGCCCGGCGCGGTGGACAAGCCGCCTGAGCAGATGAAACCCGACGAAGTGCCGCCAGGACCGTGGGATCCCGGCCTGCTCAAGGACGACGACGGGCAATGGTACCTCTATTGGGGCTCGTCGAATGTCTTCCCGATCTACGGTCAGAAGATCGCGTTCGAGGACGGGAAGCTCATCTACCAAACCCATGCCCGGCCTTTGTTCAAGCTGCATCCCGACGAACATGGCTGGGAGCGGTTCGGCCAGGATCACAGCGGCCTGCTCGCGAACGGTCAGCCGACCTTGCCCTACGTGGAAGGCGCGTGGATGAACAAGGTGGGCGGGCGCTATTACCTGCAATACGGGGCGCCCGGGACCGAGTTCAATGCCTACGCCAACGGCACCTACGTGTCCGACGAGCCGCTCGGCCCATTCACCTACGCGCCCTACAATCCGATCGCCTACAAGCCCGGCGGGTTCGTCCATGGCGCTGGCCACGGATCGAGCTTCCAGGACCGCTACGGCAATTGGTGGAACACCGGTACTCCGTGGATCGGCTACAATTGGACGTTCGAGCGGCGGATCGATCTCCTCCCCGGCAAGATTTACCCCGATGGGCAGATGGCGTTCACCTCGCGCTTCGCCGACTTTCCCTATTACGTCCCGACATCCAGGATCGACGATCCCGACAGCCTGTTCACCGGCTGGATGCTATTGTCCTACCGCAAGCCGGCGAGCGCTTCGTCGACGCTGGGTGAGTTCGCCGCAACGAGGGTGACCGACGAAAACCCGCAGACCTTTTGGGTGGCCGCGCAGAATCACCCCGGCGAAACGCTGACGGTCGATCTCGGCAAGACGGACACCGTTCGCGCGGTGCAGGTGGATTTCGCCGACTATAAGTCCGGCCGGTTCGCGGATGCGCCCGATATCTACACCGAGTTCGTTCTCCAGGCGTCAAGCGACGGTCAACGCTGGCAGCAGATCGCGCGGACCGAGCCGCCGCGCCGCGACCGGCCGAACGCCTATTTCGTGCTGGCTGAGCCGGTTCGCGCACGGTTCGTCCGCTACGTCCATGGCCACGTTGGCGCGGCCAACCTCGCGATCAGCGACATCCGAGTCTTCGGCAAGGCGAATGGCCGGGTGCCCGCCACACCCGGATCGGTTGCCGCAGTCCGCCATCGCGACCAGCGAGACGCGACCATCCGCTGGGCAAAGGTCCCCGGTGCAGTCGGCTACAATATCCGCTTTGGGATCCGGCCCGACCGGTTGACGCTGACTCATCAATTGTGGGCGGACGAGCTCGGCGATGGCGCGCCGCTTCAAAAGGAGCTGCGCTCGCTCAACGTCGGCGTTCCCTATTACGTCGCGATCGAGGCTTTCAACGAGAGCGGAGTCTCGAAGCTCAGCCGCGTTGTGCCGGTTCGTTAGCCAGCCATCCGCCGGTAAATCCCGCAAGCTCCAGCCCGCGCCGGATCGCTGGCACGCGCCGCATGTAGCGCCAGATGAAATCGTCGCGATGATTGGCCGCCTGAAGCAGGATCGGCCCCTGGTCGATTCCTAGATAATCCCTGGCCACCCAGCCGTTTTTCGCGTCGGCCGTCCCCGTCTCCATTTTCACCCCGGTGAACGTGAAGCTCGGGTTGAACGCATCCTTGAAGCCGTAGCGGTCGAACAGCCCCGGCCATTTCATCATCGCTTCGGCGCAGGGCAGCACGATCTCGGGCGCGAACGGAAGCGATCCGAGCGCCGCGGTAGGCGCGATCGTGCCGTCGTCGCGCCCCTCAGGCTCGATCAGCGGCCCCCGCGCGGAATAGCCGAAGAACTGTCTCATCTCGCCTTTGTACTTGAGCCTGAAGTCGCCCGGCCCGTCGCACGCGGTGAGGCCCCACAGCGTCTTTGAATAACCCTCCCACTGCAACCGGTTAACGCTGCACCACGCCCAGTTGGTAAAGGTCGCGCGACGACTGTTCTCGAAATAGTCGAACCCCGCTTCGCGCATCACCGCGTCGCGGATGCCGCGGAAGTCGATCCAGATGTGGCTGTACTGGTGCCCGAACAAGGGCGCGAAGCCGACGTGCCGGGTATCGCCTTCGCCTCGCCAGAAGTCCGGGTAGCGCGCAGTCCATTGCGACCACAGGTTCGGCGGTGCCGGATGCGTCGGGGAACCCAGCGCCAGGATGTTGACGAACATGCCTTCGTTGAAGCCGACCCAGTTGGCCGGGATCAGCCCACCTTCGGGGTGCCAGCCCATCGATACCGCGGCGCGGCCGTCGGTTCGGAAGAAATTCCAGTCGGCGCGCTCGTAGAGCTTCCGCGAGAACTCGCGGATCTCACGCTCGCCGGCATCGTCACGGTCGAAATATTGGCCGGCGAATAGTGCGCCCATCAGCAGGATGGTGGTATCGACGCTCGACAGCTCAACGTCCTTGAACCGGGCGCCCGTGCCCATGTCGAGGAAGTGGTAGAAGAAGCCTTTGTAGCCGGTGACGCCCGTTCGATCGGGCCCTTGTGGAGCATTCCAGAAAAAGCGCAGCGTCGTCAGCGTGCGGTCGCGCGCGTCGGATCGGCTGACCCAACCGCGCTCCGCGCCAAAGGCATAAGCCGCAAGACCATATCCGACCGCCGCGATGCTGGAGAAACTCGGCGTCGGCCAGCGGTCCGGAACGAGGCCGTTCAACGGGTTTGCGGTTTCCCAGAAGAACCGGAAGGTTCGTCGCTCTATCTCGTCATAGAAGGCAGGAAGGCGTGGGGCTGGAGCGGCAGCCAGCCAGCTAGGCACCGCGGTGCCGGCGGCGAGCAGCGAGGATCCCTTGAGCAGGCTTCGGCGATCGACCCGCATCATGGCTTTGCCTTCGCTTCGGTAGTGGTGCGGACGACCAGCTCAGGCGCGTGAAGCTCGTCGCCGCAATCTTCCTTGACGAAGCCGTCGACCAGCCGCTGGAGCGCGCGCTCGCCAAGCTCGGCGATCCTCACGCGAACCGTCGTCATCTCCAGGTGGCGGGCCAGCGGGATGTCGTCGAAGCCCACCACTGCAACCTCGTCCGGAACCCTTCGCCCGGCTGCCCGCAGCGCTTCGAGGGCGCCGATCGCCATATTGTCATTGGCGGCAAAGACGGCATCGAACCGTGCATCGTTGGCGAGCAGCGCGCGGATCGCGGCCTCGCCCGATTCCATTTCGAAGTCGCCGGCAACCACAATGCTCTCGATTCCGTGCGCAGCAACGGAGGCGCGAAACGCAGCTTCGCGCTCCTGCGCGTCGATATTGTGGACCGGGCCCGCGATATGCACGATGCGCTTGCGGCCGATGGCGGCGAGATGGTCAACCACGGCGCGAACGCCGGCGGCATTGTCGAGATGGATCGCGGGGTGCTGGCCGCTATTCTCGCGCGTGTTGATCAGGATTGACGGAAGTCCCTTGGGCAGCGCTGTCGCAAGCTCGTCCCCGCCGAGGTGAGGGGCCATGACAACCAGCCCGTCGACCCTCCCGTGCATCGCCTTCAGCGCATTCGCTGCCTGAGCTCCACCGGCGTGGAGATTGGATAAAAGCAGCAGGTAACCGCGCCGGCTCGCCTCGCGGTCCATGCCCCTCACGATCTCCGAGAAGAACTCGCCGTGAAGATCAGGAAGAACCACTCCGATCGCGTTGTTGCGGGCAAGGCTGAGGCTTCGTGCCCCGGCGTGGGGCACGTAGCCGAGCTCTGCGACTGCGGCGGTGATCCGCACGCGCGCGGTCTCGCTCACATTTTCGAAGCCGTTGAGTGCGCGGGACACCGTTGCCACGCTGAGTTGAGCGCGCCTCGCAACATCGCGGATCGTCGCTTCGGCCATTCAGTTCCTTATTGGCGGAGTTTTGGCGTAAAGCCACGGGGAGGTGATTGCATTCGCTTTGGCGCTGGCTCATGTAACCGGTTACATCGAACGTCAAGGCATCGAAAAAACTGTGCTAAGGGCGCTCCTCTTGCGCCGTGCCGAAAGTGGTTGGAGGGGAAGTTGATGGTGGACACGCGCATCTCCAGGAGAGCCGCGCTGTTGGGTGGCGGCGCCGTTGCGGCGTGGCTGTCGAGCCCGGCACGAGCGTTGCTCCAGGCCGCCGGACAGGCTCCAACTCCCGCCGTCGTCAACGACCTCATCCGCCGGATGACCCTCGAGGAGAAGGCGGGACAGCTGCAGCTGATGGCCTCGGCCTGGGGTGGCGGGGCGGCGCTCGCGCTCAACCCGCCGCAGGGCAATGCCGATTTCCCCCGCCAGGTCCAGGAGGCGCGCCAAGGCCAGCTCACCGGCGTCTTCAACGGCAATGGCGCGACCATGGCGCGCATCCTCCAGACGGCGGCGGTCCGCGAATCGCGACTCAAGATTCCGCTGATCTTCGCCGCCGACATCATTCACGGCCACCGTACGATCTTTCCGGTGCCGCTCGCTGAGGTCGCAAGTTTCGAACCAGACCTTGCCCGGCGAACCGCGGAAGCCGCCGCATTCGAGGCGGCCGGGGCAGGCATCGACTGGACCTTCTCGCCGATGGTCGACGTCGCTCGCGACCAGCGCTGGGGCAGGGGCGTCGAAGGTGGAGGTGAGGACGTGCTTCTCGGCCGCCTCTTCGCTGCTGCGCGCGTGCAAGGCTTCCAGGGCAGCGACCTCAAGTCGACCGAGCGCATGCTGGCCTGCATCAAGCATTTCGCGGCTTACGGCGCCGCCGAATCGGGGCTCGACTACAACACCGTCGACATGTCCGAAGCGCGGCTGCGCGAGGTCTATCTGCAGCCGTACAAGGCGGGCTTCGACGCGGGGGCGCTGTCGGCCATGGCCTCGTTCAATGAGATCAACGGCGTGCCCTCGACGGGCAATCACTGGCTGATGAGCGACCTGCTTCGAGGTGAATGGGGTTTCCAGGGTTTCGTCGTGTCCGATTATACGGGCGACGAGGAAATGATCGCGCACGGTTTCGCGAAAGACGGCCGCGACGCCGCCCGACTGGCTTTCCTCGCCGGCGTCGACATGAGCATGCAGAGCGGGCTCTACCGCCAGCATCTTCCCGACCTCGTGCGCAGCGGTGCGGTACCCGAGGCCCAGCTGGATGAATCCGTGCGCCGCGTGCTCACCCTGAAGGCAATGCTCGGCCTGTTCGACGATCCGTTCCGCCGGATCGACGTCAAGCGGGAGAGCGCCCGTACGATGCTGCCGAAGACGCGCGCGCTGGCTCGCGAGGCCGGGCGCAAGGCGATCGTTCTGCTGAAGAATGACGGGGATCTGCTGCCCCTTCCGCGCTCTGGGAAGAAGATTGCGCTGATCGGCCCGTTCGCGGCAGGTCTGCACGACCTGGTCGGGCCGTGGGTGGTCTATGGCGACGAAGCGAAGTCGGTCGATTTGGCGACCGGCGTCCGTGCCGCCCTGGCCGACAAATCTGGCCCGATTGTCGCGCAGGGCTCCGATGTCGAGGCTCCGTTGCCGGGTGGCATTGAGCAGGCCGTTGCGGCCGCACGCCAGGCGGACATTGTCATCCTGGCGATCGGCGAAAGCGCGAACATGTCAGGCGAGGCCCAGTCGCGCACCGAGATCGTCGTGCCCAAGCCGCAGCAGGATCTGGCGGAGGCTGTCGCAGCGGTCGGCAAGCCAGTCGTCGTCGTCCTCAAGCATGGCCGGGCGCTTGCGCTCCAAGGTGCGGTCGCCAACGCGCAGGCGATCCTCGCGACCTGGTTTCTTGGGACCGAGACCGGCAATGCAATCGCGGACATTCTCTTCGGCGCGTACAGCCCGTCGGGGCGGCTGCCCGCGAGCTTCCCGCGGGCGTCCGGCCAGGAGCCCTATTATTACGCGCACAAGCCGACGGGCCGGCCCAACCCGCCCGGCGATTTGCAGCCCTACAAGGCGCACTTCCGGGGCATCCCGAACAGCGCCCTTTACCCGTTCGGCCATGGCCTGACATACGGAAAGATCGACTATTCTGGCTTTACGCAGAGCGCGCGGACGCTGCCGATGGCGGGCATGATCGAAGTCGCCGCGACGGTCACAAACCGGGGGACGCGCGCCGCCGAAGAAGTCGTCCAGCTTTATACGCACGATCGTACGGGTAGCGTCACGCGCCCGGTCCGCGAGCTGAAGGCCTTCCGCAAGGTTGGGCTGGCGCCCGCTCAGTCGGAGATGGTGCGGTTCACGCTCCGCGCCGCCGACCTGAGCTTCTACGACCCCGACGGGAAGCTGACGGTCGAGCCCGGCACGTTCGACGTGTGGATCGCTCCGTCAGCCGAAAGCGATGGGGTCGGCGGGTCGTTCGACCTTACCGCCTAGCCGCCGCCGTTCGCGACCGAGCGGGTTGAACGCCATCGCGACGCAGGACAGCGCCAGGAATGCCAGCGGGACGAAGGCAACGGTGTCCCGCATGCGTTCGAGCATTTGCGCGGACTGGCGCACATTCGCGACATAACCGCCGGAGGCGAAGCTCCAGCCGAGGATCGCGGTCGCGATTCCGATCGCGATCCGTTGCAGCAGTGCAGCCATGCCGAACACCGCGCCCTCAACGTGGAGGCCCGTCTCCCGCTCTCCATACTCGATGGTGTTCGGCAACATTGCCCAGAAGACGAAGTTCAGCCCGACGCTGATCACCTGCATGCCGACCAGGAACAATTGCATGGTCGATGCCCCGTCGAAATGCACCGCCCCGAAGATGATGAGCCCGGCCATGCCCAGGCCCGCCGCAATCAGCCATAATGCGCGCAGGCCGACATAGCGGCCGAGCAGCATCCAGAGCGGGATCGCGATCCCGCTGACAAGACCCATCGACGCGAGCGCAAGCTGGCCGGCTTCCGGATCGTTCAGCAGATATTTGAAATAATAGAGGACCGATTTCCCAAGCACAGTAATCGCGACGATCATCGCCATCATCGCCGCGTTGAGCGCAACGAAGCTGCGGTTCCGCGCCAGGCTCCGGACCATGTCCTTGACGTCGCGCGGCTGCGGACGGTGTGGCGCAGCGGCCTCGCGATAGGTCGCCCCGACCAGCGCCAGGATGGCTGTGCCGATGCCCGCAAAGAGGACGGCCGCGCCGAAATAGGCCTGCGCCGCGCCCGAGCCGGTAAGCCAGCGGCCCACCGGCACCGTCGACAGCGCAACCGTAACGGCAGCGGCCGTCCCGAACAGCATGCGCATCCCAGCGACGAACGCGCGATCGCCCGGGTCGGCGCTCACCCGCGCGGTCATTGCGAGGTAGGGGACGTTGACCGCCGCATAAGCCGTACGGAAGAGCAAATGCGCGACGAAGACGCTCGCCACGGCCCAGCCGCCCGAGACGATCGGCGGCAAGTAGGTTAGGACGAAGGTCAATCCCAGCGGCACTGCGCCCACGACGAGCAGCGGGCCGTAGCGAAAGCGGTCGTGCTTCCGGTCGACCAAAATCCCCGCGGCGAAATTCGCGATTCCATCCCAGATCGAGGCGACCATGTAGGTCGTCGCCGCAACGCCGATCGGGAGGCCGAGCGCGTCGGTGTAATAGAAGAGCAGGAAGAGCATGATGCTCTGCCAGAACAGGTTGAACGCGAAGTCGCCGAACGCGAACAGCAGTAGACGGGACTTGGACGGTCGATCGCTCATTGGATCCAAAGCATAGGAAAGTGCGTTGCCGTTGCGAACTCGAAACGATTTATTCGTTCAGCGGGAGGGATTGTCGAAATGGCGCATTCGACCTCATTTTTAGCAAGCGTAAACCGAATCATTTGATAAACTAGGCGCGCAGCCGGGGGGCTGCGCTTGGATCAACCTGGGTGGGGGGAGAGTAGCCACCGGAGTAGAATGTGAACATCCAGGCCCCGCGGGACTTTATCGATCGCCGCCAGCTCGTCAGCGCGCTCCGTGCGCTGCGCCGTGGTGACTTCTCTGTGCGCCTCCCCGAAGAGGTTGATGGCGTCGATGGCGAAATCGCCAGCATTTTCAACGAAGTGGTTTCCCTCAACGAGGAAATGACCCAGGAGTTCGAGCGGCTCTCCAAGGTCGTCGGCAAGGAAGGCAAGATCAGCCAGCGCGGTCGCGTAAAGAATGCGCGAGGCGGCTGGGAAACCGCGATCCGGTCGGTCAACGAGCTGATCGAGGACATGGTCCAGCCGACCGCCGAGGTCTCGCGCGTCATCGGCGCGGTCGCCAAGGGCGACCTTTCCCAGAGCATGACGGTGGAGATCGACGGCCGTCCGCTTCGCGGCGAATTCCTGCGCATCGGCAAGGTCGTCAACACCATGGTCGACCAGCTCAACGGCTTCGCGTCGGAAGTGACGCGCGTGGCGCGCGAGGTCGGCACCGAAGGCAAGCTCGGCGGCCAGGCACGGGTGAAGGGCGTGGCCGGCACCTGGAAAGACCTGACCGACAACGTGAACGCGATGGCCACCAACCTCACCGGCCAGGTTCGCAACATTGCCGAAGTGACCACCGCCGTTGCCCGCGGCGACTTGTCGAAAAAGATCACCGTCGAGGTGAAGGGCGAGATTCTCGAGCTCAAGAACACGATCAACACCATGGTCGACCAGCTCAACGGCTTCGCGTCGGAAGTGACCCGCGTGGCCCGCGAAGTGGGTACCGAGGGTAAGCTTGGCGGACAGGCTCGAGTCGAAGGCGTCGCCGGCACGTGGAAGGACCTCACCGACAACGTGAACCTGATGGCCGACAACCTCACCGGCCAGGTGCGCAACATTGCCGAGGTGACGACCGCCGTCGCGAAGGGCGACCTCTCGAAGAAGATCACCGTCGACGTGAAGGGCGAGATCCTCGAGCTTAAGAACACCATCAACACGATGGTGGACCAGCTCAACGGCTTCGCGTCGGAAGTGACCCGCGTGGCGCGCGAGGTCGGCACCGAGGGCAAGCTCGGCGGCCAGGCGCAGGTGCCAGGCGTCGCGGGAACCTGGGCCGACCTCACCGACAACGTGAACCAGCTCGCCAACAACCTGACGGGCCAGGTGCGCAACATTGCCGAGGTGACGACGGCGATCGCCCGCGGCGACTTGTCGAAGAAGATCACCGTCGACGTGAAGGGCGAGATCCTCGAGCTCAAGGACACCATCAACACGATGGTCGACCAGTTGAACTCGTTCGCGTCCGAGGTGACCCGCGTGGCGCGCGAGGTTGGCTCCGAAGGAAAGCTCGGCGGCCAGGCGGAAGTGCCGGGCGTCGGCGGCACCTGGGCCGATCTCACCGACAACGTCAACCAGCTGGCCAACAATCTGACCGGCCAGGTCCGCAACATCGCCGAGGTCACGACCGCGATCGCCAAGGGCGACCTCTCGAAGAAGATCACCGTCGACGTCCGTGGCGAAATCCTCGAGCTCAAGAACACCATCAACACGATGGTCGATCAGTTGAACTCGTTCGCATCCGAGGTGACTCGCGTGGCGCGCGAAGTCGGCTCGGAAGGGAAGCTGGGCGGACAGGCGCAGGTCGAGGGCGTCGCCGGCACCTGGGCCGACTTGACCGACAGCGTGAACCTGATGGCCGGCAACCTCACCGGCCAGGTCCGCAACATTGCGGACGTGACCACCGCCGTCGCCAAGGGCGACCTCTCGCGCAAGATCACGGTGGACGTGAAGGGCGAGATTCTCGCCCTCAAGAACACGATCAACACGATGGTCGACCAGCTCAACGCATTCGCGTCGGAAGTGACGCGCGTGGCTCGCGAGGTCGGCACGGAGGGCAAGCTCGGCGGCCAGGCGCAGGTGCCCGGCGTCGGCGGCACGTGGAAGGACCTGACCGACAACGTTAACGCCATGGCCGCGAACCTGACCGGCCAGGTGCGTAACATCGCCGAGGTGACGACCGCCGTGGCGCTCGGCGATCTATCCAAGAAGATCACCGTCGACGTGAAGGGCGAGATCCTCGAGCTCAAGAACACGATCAACACGATGGTCGACCAGCTCA
>Ga0207711_10001387_pt1 | contig 22798 bp, 22 predicted proteins | sample KBSS34metaG_FD_184401 | JGI IMG/M metagenome (GOLD analysis project Ga0207711, IMG submission 184401) | Switchgrass rhizosphere microbial communities from Kellogg Biological Station, Michigan, USA - KBS S3-4 metaG (SPAdes) (version 2) | ecosystem: Host-associated > Plants > Roots > Rhizosphere...
CTCGGCACCAACGCGGAAAGCGCGACGCGGACGATGGCGCTGCTGCTCGATCCCGACGAACTTGCCCGGTACGCCGCCGCGCCCGAACTCCACGACCAGGCGGCCGCCTGACCGGAGCAATGGCGCGCAAGTCTTTAATGGACGAACCCCCGCGCGCCTGCGACAAACCGCTTGGTCGAGGGCGCGATGCGCGTCGGGAGGCGAAGCGATGGGGCGCAGACTTGTGGTCCTGTTCGACGGGACCAGCAACGAGGTCAAGCAAGACCTCACCAACGTTCTCAAACTCTATCGCGTGATCACGCGCGGTCCCGAGCAGCTGGTGTTCTACCAGCCAGGCATCGGCACGGTCCCGCTGGTCACCGACTGGAGTCCTCTCACACAGCGCGCCGTCGCCGCATTCGGACTGGCGACCGGCTGGGGCCTCGATGCGCGAATCCTCGCCGGCTATTGCTTCCTGGTCGAGCAGTATCGCGAGGGCGACCAGGTCTTCCTGTTCGGTTTCAGCCGCGGCGCCTATACCGCGCGGGCGCTCGCTGCGCTGATCAGCCAGGTCGGGCTGCTCACCCCCGAGCAACGCAATCTCGCGCCCTATCTGTTCAAGGCCTATAAGCGCGTGAAGGACGGCGGGTTCGCCGACGTCGCGCGCTTCGGGCAGGTGTTCCGCCCACGATATGTGCCGGTCGACTTTCTGGGTGTGTGGGACACTGTGGCCTCGGTGTTTCGCCGTACGGGCGCGTTCAGCCTGCCGACCCAGGTCATCCTGCCGTACACCGTACATAACCCCTGTGTCCGCGTGTTCCGCGAAGCCGCTTCGATCGACGAGCGGAGGCGCCTGTTCCGGCTGTTGAACTGGCATCCGGATTCGAATTTCAAGCCCGGACCTTTTGCGGTGGAAGACGGTCCGCAGGACGCGCAGACGGTATGGTTCGCCGGCATCCATAGCGACATCGGCGGCGGCTTTGCCGAAACGGAAAGCCAGGCGGCGAAATTCCCGCTGATCTGGCTGACGCGCGAAGCACAGCACCGCGGACTCGTCATCGACGAAGCGCTGTTCGGCCATATCGCGGAGGGCAAGCCGCTCTCCGGTGGGCAGCACGACTATGTCGCGCCGGACGTCTCCGCGCCGATCCACGATTCGATGAGCTGGGTGTGGCGGCTGCTCGAATATCTGCCCAAGAACCGGAAGTGGAAACGCTTCCCCGACAAGTCCAGCATCCCCGGCTATTATCTGCCGCGGTGCGAGCCGCGGAAAATCGTGGAGGGCGCTGCGCTGCACCGCTCGGTGGTCGACCGCGTGGCGGCAGACCCTTCGTACAAGCCGGCCAATTTGCCGCAGCAGTTCGCAACGGCCGAGACGTTGCCGGCGCCGGACAACCCCGCCCCTTAGCCGGTCATTCGGCGCCGGAAAGCGCCTCCGGGCCGCTATCGCGTCACGGCGAGCTCGCCCGGATGGATGTCGACGAGCATGAGACCTCATCCCGGAACGCGCGGCCGCGGGGCACTGATCTGCCGCGCGCGACTTGCGGCGTGGCCGGAATTGGCCGAAGGCACGCGGCTCGGGACATGACGCGCATCCTCGCCTTGCTTGCGCTGCTGAGCGCGTTCGCCGCGCCGGCACGCGCCGACGATATCTCGGCGGCGGCACGCGGCGTGGTGCGGGTGGTCACGATCGCCGTGGTCAACGACGAAGTCGTCGGCTTCACCCATGGCAGCGGCTTCTCGGTCGCGCCCAACCTCGTCGTCACGAACGCGCATGTCGTCGAACTGGCGCAGCGCTATCCCGGCAACGTGATCGTCGGCGTCGTGCCGTCCGAAGGCAATCGCTCGTATCGCGGGCAAGTGATCGCGCTCGACCAGGCACGCGATCTCGCATTGATCCGCTTCACCGGCATCAACCTGCCCGCGCTGACATTATACAACGGCCCGCTCGACGAAGGGTCGAGCGTGATCGCGCTCGGCTATCCCGGCAACGTCGACCTCGCGACCGCGCGTTCGGCCGCGGACTTCATCACGCCGCTGACGCCGGTGCGCTCGCAAGGCGTGTTTTCGGGCGCACGCAGCATGACCAACGTCCACGTCCTGCTTCACACCGCGAGCATTGCCCGGGGCAATTCGGGCGGACCGTTGCTCGATCGCTGTGGGCGCGTGCTCGGGGTGAATTCGGCCGTAACGCAGGCCGACGAAGGCGATTCGAGCTTCGGCTTCGCGATCGCCGGGTCGGAGCTTTCGGCGTTTCTTGCGCAGGCCAAACAGCAATATGCGGCAGTCGGCACAGCCTGCACGAGCATCGAGGAACGGATGGCGCAGGATCGCAGCGCCGACGAGCGCGCGCGCGCCGTAGCCGACGAAGCGCGGCGCACCGCCGACGCACGGGCGGCGACCGACCGCCAGGCGGCGATCGCCGAGGCCAGTGCGCGCAACCTGACCGTCCGTGAGAATTATATGGGCGCTGCCGGGCTGCTCCTCGTCCTCGGCGCACTCGCGATCGGGAGCGCCGGCTTGATGCTCGCGCGCGCCGCGAAGCGCGAGGCGATCTGGATCGCTGCCGGCGGCGCGATGCTGACGGCGGGCGCGTTCGCGCTGTTCTTTACGCGCCCGGGGTTCGACGCATCGAAGATCGTGTTCCTGCCGTCGGCGCTCCCGGCCAACGCCACCGCCGATGGGTTCGGCGCGATGCTGTGCCGGATCGATCCCGGGCGGAGTCGCGTCACGGTCTCCGACACCCAGGCCACCTTGCTCGCGGTGACAAGCGACGGCTGCGTCAACGGCCGCACGCAATATGCCGAGCACGGCAAGGGATGGCGGCGCGTGCTCGTGCCAGACGACGAGCAGACCGTCTCGGTGCTCGACTATGATCCCGCGACGCGCAGCTATGCCAACACGCGCTATCTGCTCGGCGCGCAGGACATGGCACGGCTGCGCGCGTTGCGTGGCGAAGTGAAGCTCAAGGCGTGTTCGACCGACCAGGCCGCACGCGCCGCGCTGTCGGGCCAGCAGGCTGCGGTGCTCGCCGCGTTGCCGCAACTATATAACGAGAAGCTGGTCTATAGCTGTTCACCGACAGCGCCGACGTCCGCGCTTGCGCCGGCGGCCAGATAGGGCCCAACCAAAGGGACATCCCATGCGTATCGCCCGTGTCGCCGTCGCGCTCGCCCTGCTCGCCGCGGCGCCACCGCCCGATCCGGTCGCCATACCAGTGACAGTGGCAGCCGACCTCGGCGACCACCAATCGGGCCGGCTGATCGTGTTCGCCAAGAGGATCGAGCCGGGCGCCAAGCCCGACGTGGAGATCGATGCTACGAGCTTCGGGGCCGCTGAGGTTTCGCTCGCCGCGCGTGAAGTCGACGATCTCGGCAGCGGCAAGGTGGCGCTGGTCGATGGCGAGAGCGGCAGTTTCCCGGCACCTTTCTCATCGCTGCCGCCCGGTCTCTATCGCCTCCAGGCGGTACTCGATCGCAACCACAACTATAATTACGGCGGCCGCGGCGCCGGCGATCTGGTGTCCGATGTCGTCGAGGTGAGCTTGCCGGGGCGCATCTCGCCGATCGCGCTGACGCGCGCGCTTCGGGACCCCAGCGAAGCCGATCTGCTCGCGCTGCTCGACTCGGGCGATCGTGCAGTGCTTGCGCCCTATCTCACGCAGATCCACCGCGTCGATTTCGTGAGCCCCGCGCTGAGTGCCTTCTGGGCTCGACCGATCCATGTACGCGGATGGATCGCGCTGCCGCCGGGCTATCGCGCCAAAGGCCCACGCTTTCCCACTGCCTATTCGATCGCCGGGTTCGGCAGCACCGACTTCACTGCGCGCGTCGGCGCGGCGCGGATGATGGGCGCGATGACGAGCGGCGGCTATCCGCCGATGCTCTGGGTGTTCCTCGATGAAAGCTCGGCCACCGGAACGCACGAGTTCGCCGATTCGGCGAACAACGGTCCCTGGGGCCAGGCGCTGACCGCCGAGCTGATCCCGGCGCTCGAGCGCCAATATCGCATGGACGCGCGCTCGTCGGGGCGTTTCCTCACCGGCCACAGTTCGGGCGGCTGGGCGAGCCTGTGGCTGCAGATACGCTATCCGAAGATCTTCGGCGGAACCTGGCCGACCGCGCCCGATCCGAGCGATTTCCACGATTTCACCAATGTCGATCTCTACGCGCCGGACGCCAACGTTTATCGTAACGAGGCGGGCGCGGCCTATCCGGTGATGCGCCAGAACGGCAAGGTGCTCGCGACCTATCGACAATTCGCCCACACCGAGGCCGTGCTCGGTGCCTATGGCGGGCAGTTCGCGTCGTTCGAATGGGTATTCTCACCCAAGGGCGCCGACGGCCGGCCGATGCCGATGTTCGACCGCAGCACCGGCGCGGTCGATGCCGCTGTGGTTACCTATTGGCGCGACCATTATGACATCGCGCATATCGTCGAGCGCGACTGGCAGACGCTCAAGCCCGACCTCGACGGCAAGATCCATATGATCGTCGGCACCGCCGACACCTTTTACCTCGACGGACCCGCGCGTCGGTTCAAGGCTGTGCTCGACGGGCTCGGCGCCAAGTCCGATTTCCGCTTCGTACCCGATCGCACGCATGGCAATCTGCTGCAGATCGGCGATGACAGCCGCGGGCTGCTCAAGAAGATCGCGTGGGAAATGTACGCGATCGCACGGCCAGGGGCGAAGAGGGCGACGAATTAGGCTCGCGCGCTCACTCGGGAAGTGGGGACAAGAGGAAGTCGCCCAGCACACTCGCTTCAAGAACGTGATTGACGACGACGTCCGAAGGCTCACCCAGCGATGCCAGATGGGAGATGGCACCCAGCAACAGCCGCAGCGATGCCTCGCGGCCGACGCACGGCAACAGGATCAGGCCGGGATGCAATTCTTGCCGCGCCACCAACTTCCGGAAATCGACTGCGTTCTCGGTGACAATCACTCGGTCCTCGGCCAGGCAGCGCGCGAGGACGAGGTGGTCAGGCTCGCCAAGACGACCGAAATCGCGCGGATGCGTCGCATCGTGCACCCCCGTCGCATTCAGGCGATGCGCGAGTTGTGGCGAAAGACATTCGTCGATGAACAGCTTCAATCAATTTTCGCCCAAGGCCGCCCGCCCGGCCTGCCGACGAGCGGATGCGTACGAGCATAGAAGGCGGCCGTCTCGACTGCTTCGGCGGTCAGACGCGGATTGTCCTCGACAATATCGTCGACGCTGTCGCCGCCATCCAGGCGGCCCAATACCGAATAGACCGTCATCCGTGTGCCACGAAGCACCGGGGTACCACCCATGATATCGGGGTCAATTTCGATATGATCTTCCCGGGCTCGAACGTACCGTACCGCACGCTCGGCAAGATCGGAGCCGACGAGCGCGGGGACGTCAACCGTCACGGCTGGCGCGATTTCGAGCGGTCCGGCGGTCATTCGCGAAGCCGGAAGCTCGTCAAGCTTGCGCGCAAGGTCGCGTTTCGCCGCCAGCGAGAGCGTCACCGGCAATCGCGCGACGATCGCGGCATAGGGCACGGCATGAAGCGGCAACATCCGACGCCGGCCGCGCCCGCCGGTCCGAATACCCGCCAACACCTTTTCTTCGATCGCCTTGTCAACGGCGCGCAGCGGCACGTCGGCCAGTTCCGCCACTTCACGCGCGGAAAACTCATTGGGCATGGTAATTACTCCCTAATAAGGGAGATATATGTAACATCCTTCGATACAAGATGCTCGATCGCCTAGGCGGGCCGGTTCCACCGCACCTTCGCGCATGGTGGAAACGAAAGCCGTACTGACCGAATTTCGGCACGCGGATCGGGTTCTTCCCGCCTTCGCAGGAGGTCGCGGCTAGCGGGACCATCGGCGCGAAACGGCAAATTGCAATCAGGACGCCCCCCAGGCCGCAGTGAGAGCTGCGGCCGCGAGCACCGCGGTCGCGATCGAAAGCGGGAAGCGCAGCATGCTGCGGACGACCCATGCCCGCGCGGCGGAAGCGTCAACCGCCGCCGCATCCGATCGCTCGAAAGCGAGCACTTTCGGGATCAGATCGACAAAGCTCCACACCCGCATGACGGCGTGGCAGGCGAAGGCGGCGAGCAGCAGATTGCGAACCCCCGGCAGCTGCCAGTTCAAGACGATCGCGCCGATCAGTGTGATTTCCAGCGCCGTATGCGCTGGCACCCAAAATCGCACGCGCTGCAAGCCATGCTTGGCCGGCTGGATGAGCAACGGGTTGCGCGGCCAGGCCGAATCGACGACCGAATGTTCGTACAAGGCGCCGCCGATGCCGACCGCTGCCAGAAACGTCACTAACCCTGTCGACAGGAGCCCGAGAATCATGGCATTAATCTCACTAACGAATTATCTTTGTAACTAAGATTAATTTTCCAAAAGAGATTGTCAAGTGTCCGCTGCCGAAGATCGCCTGATGGCTGCGATGCGCCGCGCCTCGGCGATCGGCGTGCTGTTGAGTCAGGCTGTCGCGCAAAAGGCGGGGCTCAATTCGGTCGATCTCGAATGCCTCGACTTGATTCTGGCCGGTGGGCCGGCCACCGCAGGACAGATTGGCAAACGCACCGGCCTCTCCAGCGGGGCGGTAACCGGGCTGATCGACCGTCTGGAACGGGCCGGATTCGTGCGCAGGATCGCCGATGCGCATGACCGCCGCAAAGTCCTGGTCGAAGTCCGCGCGGGCAGCATGGACGCGCTCGATGCGATGTTCCGGCCGGTCCGCGAGACGATGACAGCGCTGCTCGCCGACTATGATGGCGAAGATCTCGTGCGCTTTGCCGAGTTTCTCGAAAGGGCGGCCGACGCCAGCACTGCGTGCCTGGCGCAAATCAACGGTGCGAGCGCCGGCTGATCGGCGCGTCCTCGGCCGATCAGGCGCGATCGACGCGCGCGGCGAAGCAGCCGCGCTTGGCGTTGTGAACGTGGAGATAGGCTGTCTGATCGTCGTCGAACATGCGCGCGATCAGCGGTTCGAGCGCGCTTCCGTCGATGACATCGGCGTCGCGCATCATCCCGGCATCGTCGAAGCTGCGCACCGACAGCAGGCGCCGCGCGAGCGACTCAGGCACGGCTTCCTCGTACACGGCCGGCGCTTCGACGCCCTCGCGCACGAAGATCGCGTGGCGCGAACGATAGGGCGAAGCGACCGGCAGATGCTCATAATTGACCAGCAGGAGCTCTTCGCCCGGTTCGGCGTCCTCGAGCGTTACGCGGCACGGGAAGCCCGGCTTGGCGTCGGCGCGCATCCGCACGACCTGGTGCCCCGCGAGCGCCGCATCGGACAGGCCATAGAGGCCGCGAAAGGGCGCGGGATCGAGCCCGCGGATCACGAAGCGCATCATTCGACTCCTTCGCGACGACGCAGCACGCGCTTGCGATCGATGCCATAGGCATAGCCCCCCATGCTGCCGTCGGCGCGCTGGGCACGGTGGCACGGCACGATGATTGCGACCGGGTTGGCGCCGCATGCCGTGCCCGCGGCCCGCACCGCCTTGGCATTGCCCGCGGCAGCGGCGAGCTGGGCATAGCTGCGCGTCTCGCCTGCCGGGATCGCCTGGAGCGCCTGCCACACCGCTTCCTGGAACGCCGTGCCCTGCACGTCGAGCGGCAGGTCGGCATCGCGCCCGGGACTCTCGACTTCCTGCACGACGCGCGCGGCGAGCGCCGCCAGCGCCGCGCCGCCCGGTGCGATCTCGGCCGCCGGGAAGCGCCGCGCGAGCATCAGCGAATCCTCGTCGAACGCAACGCGGCACAAACCCTTGTCAGTCGCGGCGATCAGCAGCGGCCCGAGGCTGGTGTCGGCGATCGTCCAGCGGATCGTGGCGCCGGCACCGCCGCGCTTCCACACGCTCGGCGTCATGCCGAGCCGGGCATTGGCGGTCTCGTAAAAGCGGCTCGGCGCTGAATAGCCGGCCTCATAAATGGCTTGAGTCACATTTCCCTCCTTGAGTGCATCGGCGGCGCGGCGGGCGCGCAGCCCACGCGCATACGCCGCGGGCGTCACGCCGGTCGCGCGCTTGAACAGCCGGTGAAAATGATGCGGCGCATAGCCGACGCGTGCCGCGAGTTCGTCGAGCGCCAGCCCCTCTTCGGCCGCCTCGATCAGTGCGACAGCCTGCGCCACGGCAATGCGGTCGCGGCCGACCTCGTCGGGCTTGCAGCGCAGGCACGCACGGAACCCGCTCGCGCGTGCCGCGTCCGCGTCGGGGTAGAAGCGAACATGCTCGCGTCTGGGCCGCCGCGCCGGGCAGCTCGGCTTGCAATAGATGCCGGTGGTCGTGACGGCGACGATGAAGCGGCCGTCGGAATGCCGGTCGTGCGCCATGAAGGCGGTCCAGGCGACGTCGTCGGAGACAGGTGCGGTGCTCATGGGCTCGGATATAGGCCCGTGCCACGCCGCTCACATCCCGCCGCTTGCGCTCAAAGCAGCCCTTTCGACACGCAATTGACGCTTGCTGCCACCGCCGCAACGATGCGCGCAGAACCGCCCTGGGAGAAACGCGTTGCGCTTACCGTTCACTGCACTGTTGCTGCTCGCCGGAGCGCCCGGCGAAGACAGCGTTGCATTGCCACCCCCGCCCGATCTCCATTTCGATGTGCCGGCGGGCGCGCCGCAGGAAGTGCAGCTGCGCGGCATCAATCTCGCGCCTGGCCAGAGCATTGCACTCCACGTCCATCCCGGCGTCGAAATGGCCTATATCGTCTCTGGTACGATCCGGTTTCGCATGGGCGCCGAGACGCAGGTCAAGCACGCCGGGGACAGCACGCTGATTCCGCGCGGCACGCCGCACGCCGCAACCAACCTCGGCCAGGAGGGCGCGCGGATCGTGAGCGCGTTCGTCATCGACAAGGGCGCGCAGCTGCGCGTGCCGGTCGGCGAGGACGGCAACCCCTTGCAATGACTTGTCCGATTTGGGGCGGCCCGATAATCCTTCGCAGGGCCGGCTGACCGATCGCTCACACGCCGCCTGCGCCGCGTACAGCCAATGGCCGCGGCGTGATCGCCGGCCGGCCAACAGTTCCCACCCGGTGCGCGACTCGGGCGATACGCCGCGCCCCAATGCGTTTCGAGCCAGCCTCCTACGGCGTGCGAATTGCAGCTGCCGGGAGCGAATCTGGGTGTGCCGCTGTCGAAGCGGCACTACGCTTGCATCCCCCGCCCCCCGATGCTAACCGCGCCGCGACCCATCGGGGGCGCACACGGTGCATGCCCCCATTTCGCATGGGGCCATTTCTCTAGCCTCCAAGAGGAACGAAATCGCGTGGAGACATCCGGCGGCACTACGAACAGTATCCAGGCGAGCCTGAGCGGACGCTACGCTACTGCCCTGTTCGATCTCGCGCGCGATGCCAAGGTGATCGACCAGGTCGAAGCGAGCCTTGCCACCGTCAGCGCCGCGCTGGCCGAATCGGACGATTTCCGGTCGCTGACGTCCAGCCCGCTGATTTCGCGCGGCGATGCCGCCAAGGCCGTCGCGGCCGCCGCGGCCGCGATGCAGCTCGATACGCTCTCCACCAATTTCCTCGGCGTGCTCGCGCAGAATCGGCGGCTGGGTCAGCTGCCCGCGATCGCCCGCGCCTTTCGCATCCTCGCCGCGCAATATCGCGGCGAAACCACTGCCGAAGTCACTTCGGCGCACCCGCTCGCTCCCGATCAGGTCGATGCGCTCAAGCAGCAGCTGCGCAGCCGCGTCGGGCGCGACGTCAATGTCGAGCTGTCGGTCGACTCCGCGTTGCTCGGCGGCCTGGTCGTCAAGATCGGCAGCCAGATGATCGACAGCTCGATCCGCACCCGTCTCAATTCCCTCGCGCACGCAATGAAAGGCTGACGGCGAAAGCGCCGCTCAGAAAGGCTGAAACATGGATATCCGCGCCGCAGAAATCTCGAAGGTCATCAAGGACCAGATCGCCAATTTCGGGACCGACGCCCAGGTCAGCGAGACCGGCCAGGTGCTGTCGGTCGGCGACGGCATCGCGCGCGTCCACGGCCTCGACAATGTCCAGGCCGGCGAGATGGTCGAGTTCGCCAATGGCGTGCAGGGCATGGCGCTCAACCTCGAAGCCGACAATGTCGGTATCGTGATCTTCGGCTCGGACGCCGAGATCCGCGAAGGCGACATGGTCAAGCGCACCGGCACGATCGTCGACGTCCCCGTCGGCAAGGGCCTGCTCGGTCGCGTCGTCGACGGCCTCGGCAATCCGATCGATGGCAAGGGCCCGATCGAATACACTGAGCGCCGCCGCGTCGAAACCAAGGCGCCGGGCATCATCCCGCGCAAGTCGGTGCACGAGCCGGTGCAGACCGGCCTAAAGGCGCTCGACGCGCTGGTGCCGGTCGGCCGCGGCCAGCGTGAGTTGATCATCGGCGACCGCCAGACCGGCAAGACCGCAGTCGCGATCGACACCTTCATCAACCAGAAGGTGACCAACGCCGGCGACGACGAATCGAAGAAGCTCTATTGCATCTATGTCGCGATCGGCCAGAAGCGCTCGACCGTCGCGCAGATCGTCCGTCAGCTCGAAGAGAATGGCGCGATGGAATATTCGATCGTGGTCGCTGCGACCGCGTCGGAACCCGCACCGCTGCAGTTCCTCGCACCCTATACCGGCTGCGCGATGGGCGAGTATTTCCGCGACAACGGCATGCATGCCGTGATCGTGTACGACGATCTTTCGAAGCAGGCGGTCGCCTATCGCCAGATGTCGCTGCTGCTGCGCCGGCCGCCGGGCCGCGAAGCCTATCCCGGCGACGTCTTCTATCTCCACAGCCGCCTGCTCGAGCGCGCCGCGAAGATGAACGACGACAATGGCAACGGATCGCTGACCGCGCTGCCGATCATCGAAACCCAGGCCGGCGACGTGTCGGCGTACATCCCGACCAACGTGATCTCGATCACCGACGGCCAGATCTTCCTCGAGACCGACCTGTTCTTCGCGGGCATCCGTCCGGCGATCAACGTCGGCCTGTCGGTGAGCCGCGTCGGCTCGGCCGCGCAGACCAAGGCGATGAAGAAGGTCGCCGGCTCGATCAAGCTCGAGCTCGCCCAGTATCGCGAGATGGCAGCGTTCGCCCAGTTCGGCTCGGACCTCGACGCCTCGACCCAGAAACTGCTCGCGCGCGGCGCGCGCCTGACCGAGCTGCTCAAGCAGCCGCAGTTCAACCCGCTGCCGTTCGAGGAGCAAGTCGTGTCGATCTTCGCCGGCACGCAGGGCTTCGTCGATGCCGTGCCGACCGAGGCAGTGACGCGCTACGAGGCGGCAATGCTCGCCGACCTCCGCGCGAACAGCCCGGAGATCCTGACCGCGATCCGCGACAGCAAGGATCTGAGCGACGACACGCGCGCCAAGCTCAAGGACGCACTGACGGCGTTCGCTAAGACGTTCGCTTAACTGGCAAACTAGGTCGTCATCCCCGCGAAAGCGGGGATCCAGAGTCAAGAGCGACGACCTCGGAACCCTGGGTTCCCGCTTTCGCGGGAATGACGTGGAAGGAAAAGACGGCAGGCCATGGCTAGCCTCAAGGCACTCAAGATCCGCATCGGCTCGGTGAAGTCGACGCAGAAGATCACCAAGGCGATGAAGATGGTCGCCGCCGCCAAGTTGCGCCGTGCGCAGGAAGCGGCCGAGGCCGGGCGCCCCTATGCGCAGCGGCTCGAAGCGGTGGTCGCAAGCCTCGCGTCGAAAGTGACGGTGAGCGAGAGCTCGCCCAAGCTGCTCGCCGGCACCGGCAAGGACCAGGTGCATCTGCTGGTCGTCGCGACTTCGGACAAAGGTCTCGCCGGCGCATTCAATACCAACATCGCGCGCCTCGCGCGCCGCCATGCTGAAGAGCTGATCGCCGCCGGCAAGACAGTGAAGCTCTATCATATCGGCCGCAAGGGCCGTGCGGTGCTGGCGCGCGCCTACAAGGAGCGCATCGTCGAATCGATCGAGCCGGGCGATCTCGGCAAGCTCAATTTCGCAAACAGCCAGGCCTGGGCGCACGATTTGATCGCACGCTTCGACAAGGGCGAATTCGACGTCGCGACCTTGTTCTATTCGCACTTCAAGTCGGTGCTGAACCAGGAACCGACTGCGCAGCAGATCATCCCCGTCGCGATTCCCGCAGCCACGACAGGCGCGGCCAGTGACGGCGGCGCCGCGGTCGACTATGAGCCCGACGAGGAAGCGATCCTCGCCGACCTGCTGCCGCGCAACGTCGCGATCCAGATTTTCCGTGCGATGCGCGAGAATGCGGCATCCGAGCAGGGCTCGAAGATGACGGCGATGGACAACGCCACGCGCAACGCTGGCGATCTGATCAAGCGCCTCAACATCCAGTACAACCGCCAGCGCCAGGCCGCGATCACGACCGAGCTGGTGGAAATCATTTCGGGCGCCGAAGCGCTCTAACACACGCACGAAGCAAGGAAGCAGACGATGGCAACCGCCGCTGAAATGATCCGCCCGGGCACGGGCACCAACAACGTCGGCCGGGTGAGCCAGGTGATCGGCGCCGTCGTCGACGTCGCGTTCGAGAACGACCTGCCGGCGATTCTCTCGGCGCTCGAGACCGACAATAACGGCAACCGGCTGGTACTCGAAGTCGCGCAGCATCTGGGCGAGAACACGGTGCGCACGATCGCGATGGACTCGACCGAGGGCCTGACTCGCGGCCAGACCGTGACGGACACCGGCAACCAGATCCAGGTGCCGGTCGGTCCCAAGACGCTGGGGCGCATTCTCAACGTCATCGGCGAGCCGATCGACGAGCTCGGCCCGGTCGACACCGACCTCCGCGCGCCGATCCATGCCAAGGCCCCCGAGTTCGTCGACCAGTCGACCGAGGCCGCGATCCTGGTCACTGGCATCAAGGTGGTCGACCTGCTCGCGCCCTATGCCAAGGGCGGCAAGATCGGTCTGTTCGGCGGTGCCGGCGTGGGCAAGACCGTGCTCATCCAGGAACTGATCAACAACATCGCCAAGGGCCATGGCGGCACGTCGGTGTTCGCCGGCGTCGGCGAGCGCACGCGCGAAGGCAACGACCTTTATCACGAGTTCCTCGACGCGAACGTGATCGCCAAGGACGCGAACGGCAACGCGACGCCGGAGGGCTCGAAGGTCGCGCTGGTCTATGGCCAGATGAACGAGCCGCCGGGCGCCCGCGCGCGCGTCGCGCTGTCGGGCCTGACGATCGCCGAATACTTCCGCGACGTCGAAGGCCAGGACGTGCTGTTCTTCGTCGACAACATCTTCCGCTTCACCCAGGCGGGCGCCGAAGTGTCGGCGCTGCTCGGCCGCATTCCTTCGGCGGTGGGCTATCAGCCGACCTTGTCGACCGACATGGGCGCGCTGCAGGAGCGCATCACCTCGACCAACAAGGGCTCGATCACGTCGGTGCAGGCGATCTACGTCCCTGCCGACGACTTGACCGACCCGGCGCCGGCGACGTCGTTCGCGCACTTGGACGCGACCACCGTGCTCAACCGCGCGATCTCGGAAAAGGGCATCTACCCCGCAGTCGACCCGCTCGATTCGACCAGTCGCGTGCTCGAGCCGCGCGTCGTCGGCCAGGAGCACTATGAAACTGCCCGCGCGGTGCAGTCGATCCTGCAGAAGTACAAGTCGCTGCAGGACATCATCGCGATCCTGGGCATGGACGAGCTGTCGGAAGAGGATAAGATCACCGTCGCCCGCGCGCGCAAGATCGAGCGCTTCCTCAGCCAGCCGTTCCACGTCGCCGAGGTGTTCACCAACATCCCGGGCAAGTTCGTGCAGATCGAGGACACCGTTCGCAGCTTCAAGGCGGTGGTGAACGGCGAATATGACCACCTGCCGGAGGCGGCCTTCTACATGGTCGGCGGCATCGACGAAGCCGTCGCCAAGGCCAAGAAGCTCGCCGAAGAGGCGTAAGAACTAACTCCCTCTCCCCGCCTGCGGGGAGAGGGTCGGGGAGAGGGGGACGCCGATTGTGGCATTCCCAACCGGCCTCCCCCACTCCCCAGCCCTCTCCCCTGAAGGGGAGAGGGAGAAGAGGTTGAAATGCTGCACTTCGAACTCGTCACGCCTGAAAAGCTGGTCCGCTCCGAGGCGGTGTACATGGTGACCGTCCCCGGCACCGAAGGCGACTTCGGCGTGCTCGAAGGCCATGCGCCGGTGATGTCGACGATCCGCGACGGCGACCTGCTGATCTTCGCGAGCGCCGGCGCCGCGCCCGAGGCGATCCGGATCGAAGGCGGATTCGCCGAAGTCAACGCCAAGGGCCTGACCGTGCTCGCCGAAAAGGCCGGCGCGGCCACCGCTGCCGCCCCGCGCGCCGCCGACCACTGAGGAAATCGCCCTCCCCCGTATTTGCCAGCCCTTAACCTAGTTCGGGCAGCAAGCGGGCGGAGGAAGCTTGGCCCAGGCACTCGCCCCGACTGCAAGCTACGGCCTGGCCGATCGCATCGGCCGGTATCCGCGTGCGTGGATCGCCGCAGGACTGACGGTGCTCGCATTGCTGCTACGCTCGGCGTGGTTCGGCGACGCGCTCGCGGGCTATGACGAGCAATTCTATCTGCTCGTCGGCGAGCGCATGCTGCACGGCGCGCTGCCCTATGTCGACATTTGGGACCGCAAGCCGCTCGGGCTGTTCCTGATCTATGCCGGCATCCGCCTGACCGGCGGCGACCCGGTGCTGCACTTCCAGCTCGCCGCCGCCGCGAGCGTTGCCGCGACCGGCTATGTCATTGCCCTGCACGTCCGCCGCCACCATCCCGACGTCACCGCGTTCGCGTGCGGTGCGCTCTATGTGCTGTGGACCGGCGTGATGGGCGGCGAGAACGCCCAATCGCCTCTGTTCTACAATCTGCTGACGGTCAGCGCCGCGCTGCTCGTGATCGACGCGGTCCCGCGCATCGCCACAAGCGTCGGGCTCGCGCGCGCCGCAGCGGCGATGGCGCTGCTCGGGCTCGCACTCACGGTCAAGACCACGGTGATCTTCGAAGCGCTATTCTTCGGGCTGGCACTGGTCGCTGCACGCTGGCGCGCTCGCGGCCTCCAACGCACGATCGCGCCCGCGCTGGTCTGGGGAATGGCCGGCGTACTGCCGTTCGCGCTGATCGCGGCCGCCTATGCCCGGATCGGCGCATTCGACGCCTTCTGGTTCGCCAACGCGCGCTCGGCCGGGCTGCGCACCGAGGGCTGGGATCTGCGCAACCTTTGGTCATTGCTGCTGACGCTTGCGCCGCTCGGTCCGCTGCTGCTGCTGGCGCTCGCGGCGCCGCGCGACGACCGCCCGATTTGGGAGCGCCGCTTGCTGTGGGGCTGGATCGTTGCAGCGATCATCGCGTTCGCCGCAGTCGGCTATTTCTACCATCATTATGCGCTGCCGCTGCTCGTTCCGCTGACGATCGCCGCCGCGCCATTCCTGACGCATGCGCGTCATCGTGTCCTTGCGCTGGCACTGTTCTCGATCTTCCCGGCGACGCAGGAACTGGTGCTCCACCGGCTGCTCGTGCGTCCCGACCGCAGCGACACCACGGCGATAGCGGCGGCGATCCCCGCCGAGGTCCGCACCGGTTGCATGCTGGTCTATGGCGGCCCGCCGATCCTCTATCACTTGACCGATGCCTGCCTCGTCAGCCGCTTCGCCTTCCCCGGCCATCTCTATCTCGATGCCGAAGCGCGCGCGATCGGTACCGACCAGGCCCAGGCAGTCGCTGCCGCAATCGCGCGCCGGCCGGCGGTGATCGTCACCGAAAGCCATCCGAGCGAGACGCGGCGCAACCCGCGATCCGACGCACTGGTCTCGGCCGCGCTCGTGCAAGACTACCGGCTGCGCGCGACGTGCGGCTGGCGCTATTTCGAGGAAAGCCGGCACACGCTGCTGATCTGGCAGCGCAGCGACCTGCCCGCGCCGCCGGCGGGCAGTCCCGGCCGCTGCTAGTCGGTCCCCTCGGGCATCGTCACTACGCGCTGGCTGCGCCACAAATAGAGTCCGCCGCCGATGATCAGCGCGGCGCCGGCATAGGTTGCCCAGTCGGGGACGCTGCGGAACAGGATGAAGCCGTACACCGTCGCGGCAAGCAGCTGGACATAGGTCATCGGGGCTATGATCGCCGCGCTCGCCCGCGTCGTCGCGAGATAGAGCAGCAGATGCCCAACGGTCCCCGAGGTCGCGATGATCGCGCAGCGCGCGAGGATCGTCCAGTCGGGCGGCGCGATGTGGAAGGCTGGAATGCCGCTCCCCGCACTGACGAGTGCGACCACCGCCAGCACCGGCGTCGCGAACAGCGCGACCAGGAACTGCATCGCCAGCGCCGATGCGGTGCCCGCGACGCGGCGGTTGGTGACCATCAACGTCGCCATGCCAACCGCGGCGATCAACGGATAACCCGCCGCCCAGCCGATCCGCGACACTTCGGGGCGCAGCACGATCAGCACGCCCGCGAACGCGAGGATCGTCGAGATCCACACGGGCCGCGTCGCTCTCTCACCGAGAAACACCGCGGAAATCAGCGCCGTGAGCATCGGACTGGTGAACACGATCGCAGTCGCGTCGGCGAGCGACATCACGTGCACGCCCATGAACACGCCGAACGTGCCGCCCGAGACAGCGATGCCGCGCAGCAGCTGCAGCCCGGGATGCGGAATTGCGAAGCCCTTGCGACCCTCGACCAGCGCCACCGCAATGCCAAGCCCGACCACGCCGATGACGTACCGCGTGAACGCGATCGCCGTGCCCGGCCATTCGCCCGCCATCGTCTTCGCAGTCGCATCGCCGATCGACAGCACGGCGAAGCCGGTCGCCGCCAGTATCAGCCCGCTCGCCGCCGAATTCGCACCGTTGCGCATTGCCACCCTGTCGGTACCTAGGCAGGTCCCCTTCGGGTGTGGTTAGTCAATTGTCAAAACTTGCACGCTATCCCCAACCAAACGGCTGGCCAGCCAGGGGTAAATATTAGCGTGAGCGCATTCGGTCGACGCAGCGGAATTGGAGGCGGTACCGGCAATCGCCCGGCGTTCGGCGTCGCGCGCCCGATGCAGGGCAGCCCCGTGCGCCACAGCGACCTGCCGTCGGGTGATCAGTTCCCGCCGATCGGCAGCGTCGCACTGCCGGGCGCCGCGGCGAGCGAACCGATGGCGCCGATGGCGTTCGACAGCGACCCGATGAGCGGCGCCAATGCCGATGCGCTTCAGCGGCTCGCCGACCGCCAGGCAGCGACCGGAGAACAGGGCAGTTCGCGTACCGAAGGCTTCGAAGCCTCGATCCACAAGATCAAGGAACAGGTGCTGCCGCGGCTGCTCGAGCGAGTCGATCCCGAAGCCGCAGCGACGCTCAGCAAGGACGAGCTCGCCGAGGAATTCCGCCCGATCATCGGCGAAGTGCTCGCCGAGCTCAAGCTCACGCTCAACCGCCGCGAGCAGTTCGCGCTCGAGAAGGTGCTGGTCGACGAGTTGCTCGGGCTCGGGCCGCTCGAGGAGCTGCTGTCCGATCCGGCGATCAGCGACATCATGGTCAACGGCCCCGAGCAGACCTTCGTCGAGCGCAAGGGCAAGCTCGAGCTCGCCAACATCCAGTTCCGCGACGAGGAGCATCTGTTCCAGATCGCGCAGCGCATCTGCAACTCGGTCGGTCGCCGCGTCGACCAGACCACGCCGCTCGCCGACGCCCGCCTGAAGGACGGCAGCCGCGTCAACGTGATCGTGCCACCACTATCGCTGCGCGGCACTGCCATCTCGATCCGCAAGTTCTCGGCCAAGCCGATCACGCTGGACATGATGGCGAATGGCGGATCGATGTCGCAGAAGATGGCGACCGCGCTCAAGATCGCCGGTGCCTGCCGGTTCAACATCGTTATCTCGGGCGGCACCGGCTCGGGCAAGACGACGATGCTCAACGCCTTGTCGAAGATGATCGACCCGGGCGAGCGCGTTCTGACGATCGAAGACGCCGCCGAACTCCGGCTGCAGCAGCCACACTGGCTGCCGCTCGAAACGCGCCCGCCGAACCTCGAGGGCCAGGGCGAGATCACGATCCGCGATCTCGTCAAGAACGCGCTGCGTATGCGCCCGGATCGCATCATCCTCGGCGAAATCCGCGGCAGCGAGTGTTTCGACATGCTCGCCGCGATGAACACCGGCCACGACGGATCGATGTGCACGCTCCACTCCAACTCGCCGCGCGAAGCGCTGGCACGTATGGAGAACATGGTGATGATGTCGGACATCAAGGTGCCGAAGGAAGCGATCAGCCGGCAGATCGCCGACTCGGTCGACCTGATCATCCAGGTCAAGCGCCTGCGGGACGGCTCGCGCCGCGTGACCAACGTCACTGAAGTGATCGGGATGGAAGGTCCGGTGATCGTGACCCAGGAACTGTTCAAGTTCGAATATCTCGACGAGAGCGCCGACGGCAAGATCATCGGCGAGTATCGCTCGATGGGCCTGCGCCCGTACACGCTCGAAAAGGCCAAGCAGTTCGGCTTCGACCAGGCAATGCTCGAAGCCTGCCTCTGACGATTTCGGCTTCGCCGAAGCCACGCCTTGTGCGATCCTCGCGCCGAGCAATCAGCAACGGAGAAGGATCATGCGAACGTCCCTGCTCGCCATCGGCGTCGTCGTGGCCATTAGCGTGGGCGCGACGGCGATCGCCGCCGGCCCGGCCGAGACCGATCCGGGCCTTGCCGCGGCGATCAAGGCGCCGACGCGGACGCCCGCAAATGTCGCGCGCGACCCCTATCGCCATCCCGCCGCGACGCTCGCCTTCTTCGGCGTGAAGCCCGGCCAGACCGTGGTCGAGGTGTGGCCCGCAGGCGGCTGGTACACGGAAATCCTCGCGCCCTATCTCAAGGGCAAAGGCACGCTATACGCCGCCGACATCTGGCCGAACCAGCTTCGCGGGATACGCGCCAAGCAGGCCGCCGATGCGGCGACCTATGGCGATATCAAGCTTGCCGCCTTCCCGACTTTCGCCGCGAGCGATCCCAAGATCCCGGACAATAGCGTCGACGTCGTCGTGACCTTCCGCAACGTGCACAATTGGCGGATGGGCTATCAGCGGAACGGCCAGGACTATTCGGTCGAGGCGTTCAAGCAGATCTTCGCGATGCTCAAGAAAGGCGGCACGCTTGGCGTCGAGGACCATCGCCTGCCCGAGAGCGCGCCCGACGACCAGGAGCGCAGCAGCGGCTACGTCAAGGTTTCGACGGTGCGCCGGCTCGCCGAAGCGGCGGGGTTTCAATATGTCGGATCGTCCGAAATCAACGCCAATCCCAAGGACACCAAGGACTATCCGAAGGGCGTGTGGACGCTGCCGCCGAGCTTGCAGCTGGGGGCAGTCGATCGCGACAAATATCTCGCGATCGGCGAGAGCGACCGCATGACGCTCAAATTCCGCAAGCCGTGATCCGACTCCCGCACAAGCGTCAGTCGAGCAGCCCATGATCGCGCGCGAGCGCGGCCGCCTCGCCACGCGTGCGCGCGTTGATCTTGCCGAGGATCGACGAGACATGATGGTCGACGGTCTTCGCCGAAACGAACAGCTGCGCGCCGATCTCCTTGTTTGTCAGCCCGCGCTCGATCGCGCCGAGCACATCGACTTCGCGCCTGGTCAACCCGAAGCGATTGTTGCGCGTCGACGCGCGCGGGCCCCGGGTACCCAGCCGCAGGCCTCGTTCGGCGAGCGTTGCGCGCGCACGTGCCGCAGTGGCGACCGCACCGAGCCGATCGAGCAGCGCAATCCCCACGCCCGCCTGTTCCTCATCGCCTTCGACGAGCGCGAGCGCGCGTTCGAACGGCATGGACATTGCCGCCCATAGCGCAGCGGCTCCCGCGACGTCGCCTGCGGCAAGCCGGAGATAGGGTTCCGGTGCGCACGCCGGCGCATCCGCCGCCGATCCGAGCAGGTGCTGCCAGAACCACAGTCCGGCCCGGTCCCAGGGACTGGCATCGGCGGGCAGCATCTCGCGGGCGTGGTCGAGCAACGCGTGCGCCTGACTCTGCCCGCGGTCATCGATCCAGGCCTGCTCGGCAACGACGAGCGCGAACGCGCAGTAGCGCGGGGCTTCGCGGCCCTTCGTCATATGGTCGCGGATTTCGTCGACGAACGCGTCGACGCCTTCCTGGCCACGGCGAATCCGCAGCAGCGCAAGCGCGCGGACGGCAGGGTTGCGTACGAGATGGCTGGTCTGATTGCCGGCGACGACCGAACCCGCGATCTGCTCGGCGGCGTCCCAATCCCCCAGGTTGAGCGACGTGAGCGCGAGCCCACCAGTGAGATAGTCGCGCCAGGTATCGAGGTCGTGGGCGCTGCAAAAGGCGATACCGGCTTCGAACGCCGCTTTCGCCTCGTCGAGCCGCCGCGTGTGCATCAGCATCCACGCCTTGTTCACATGGGATCGTGCGGCATGCTCGTGGCTCGCCGAAGCGAGCCCCAGCGCAAGGCTGCGATCAAGCAGCTCGAGACTGCGCGCCGGATCCTCGTGCTGCAGCGCCGTGCCCTGGTTGTTCAACGCCGTCGCCAATATGTCGTCGCGCCCCAGCCGCTCCGCGAGTTCGATCGCGCGCTCGCTCCACCGTACGGCCTCGCCATTGCTGTCGGCGAGCATCGCCAGATGGCCGAGATTGGCATGAGCGAGCGCGAGCTCGGCGGTCCCGGGGAACGCCTCGAGCAACGCCACCGCTTGCGCGCCGGCTTCGTCCGCCAGGGTCCGGGCGCCGTTGAGATAGTGAAGTCGCGACAGGAATCGCAGGCAGTCGCCTTTGCGGAGTACATCGCCGGCGGCGTCATATTGGTCGAGCGCGACGCCCAGCCAATAAATCGCCTCGGACAAGTCGCCGATCACGTGCAATTCGAAGGCATAGCGCTCGCATTGGCCGGCGTCGGGTGCCGGCGCGGCGCGATCGAACAGATTGCTCCAGGCGCGGGCTGCGTCGCGGTGCGCCCCAAGCATCGACGCCTGCTGTGCGGCGTGCGGCGCCAGTTCGCGAACGCGCGCAGTGGCGCTCGCCGCCATCGCATGGTGGAGCCGGCGCGCGGCGCTCGCGCCGGCCTGATCGAGGCGTTCGAGTTCGAACGCGTGCAGCTGCCGCCGCCGCAGCGGAGTCAACGCGTCTTCGACCGCGCGCCGCGTCACTTCATGACGGAACGCCAGGCCATCTCCGTCGGGAAGCAGCAAGCCCGAATCGATGCAGTGCTGGACGCTCTGATCGCCGACACCAGCCGCGGCGATCTGGTCGAACGACACGCGCCGCGGGATGATCGAGCAATAGTCGAGGAAACCGCGCGCCGCCGAGTCGAGCTGATTCGCCCGGCCGAGCACGAGATCGTCGATCGAAACCGGGCGAACGCCGCCGTGCTCGAGCATTTCGGCCACGAACAGCGGATTTCCGCCGGTGACGTCGTGGATCAGCGATCCGATGAGACCGCGCGCCGCCGCGAGCCGCCCCACCGCCGCGGACGACAGCCGCGCGAGATCGAAGCGCGAGCGGGTTGCGGGAGGCACGTCCTGCGCGCGCACGAGCCGGCCCCGCGCGCCCTGCTCTTCATTGCGCGACGACACGACGACGAGCAGCGGCTCATCCGCCACGCGGCGCCCGACATAGCGCAGGAAATCGATACTGCCGTCGTCGGCCCAATGGAGATCCTCGACGAACAACGCGGTGGGCGTTTCACTCAGCCGGGCGAGGGCGTCGCGGAACAGCGTCATGCGCGAGCCGCCGTCGTTGGCGCGATCGAGCGCATCGGGATCGACGATCGTAAGGTCGCGCAGCAGTGTGAGCGCCTCGGTTGCGGTGAGGTCTTCGCATGCTGCCCAAAGGCACCGCATCCTTTGCTGAAGCCGCAGCGCCGCGGCACGCAACACGCTGGTCTTTCCGATCCCGGCTTCGCCGACGATGAAGACGATCCGTCCCTCGCTCGCGACGGCGCGCGCGGCGAGCTGTTCGAGCTCGTCCAGGACATGATCGCGTTCGAGAAGCATCGGTACCGACAATAGGGGAAAGGCGCCGATTGAAAAATAGGGAGGCGGCATTCGCAAAATAGGGAGTGCTGCCGATGCGGCCCCTGCGCGCTTCTGCGATTTTCCTCCTGCCAACTTCGCAGATGGAGAATGAAATGCCCCGCTACCTCGTCGAACGGACCTTTCAATCTGGTCTTCATATTCCCTGCACCTCGGACGGTGCGACGGCCTGCCTCAATGTGGTCGACCGCAATGCCGAAGCCGGTGTGACCTGGGTGCAAAGCCTGGTCTCGTCAGACAAGACCAAGACCTTCTGCATCTACGACGCCCCGGATCCGGCGGCGATCCAGACCGTCGCGGACCGTAACGGCCTGCCGGTCGACCGCGTCACCGAGATCCGAGTGCTCGATCCCTATTTCTACTTCTAGCCGACACCCCACGTCCCGCCGCCGAAACATGCCTCCCCTCCGGGTGCAGCCCGGGGGCGAGGCGTGCGCACCGGGAGGCGACAACCATCAGGAGACAGACATGTTTATCGACAACGACAAGCCCGTGCGGCGCACATTCCACATCGTGTTCACCTTGGCGCTCGCGCTGGTGAGCTCCGCAAGCGTCATTGCGCTGGTCCCGCTGGGATCGGCGCTCTGAGCCTCGCGGCCGCGTGCCGCGCAATCACGATCGGTGTTCGACGCGCCCGCCAACCCGACCAACGTCGTCGTCACCGTCCGCTAGCCCGGCGGCCCTCTCAACAGAAGCGGAAGCGAGTCCCATGCGACGCACTACGACGCTGATCATCGGTGCCGGCCAGGCCGGGCTCGCGATGAGCCATCATCTCTCGGCGCGTTCGATCGACCATGTCCTGATCGAACGCGGCGAAGTGGCGAACAGC
>Ga0207711_10001388_pt1 | contig 22791 bp, 18 predicted proteins | sample KBSS34metaG_FD_184401 | JGI IMG/M metagenome (GOLD analysis project Ga0207711, IMG submission 184401) | Switchgrass rhizosphere microbial communities from Kellogg Biological Station, Michigan, USA - KBS S3-4 metaG (SPAdes) (version 2) | ecosystem: Host-associated > Plants > Roots > Rhizosphere...
GCGATGGCGTCGAGCGTATCGGGATCGCGATGGCTGAAGTCATTGATTTTTGACTTGCCCACCACAAAGGCATCGATCGCGGCCTTCTGTGCGCCGAGTACGATGTCGTAGATCTCGCGCTGCCGTGCGGTGAAGTGGCCATTGGCGGGAACTGTGCGCGTGATGTCGGACGCATACATTGAATATTCGCAGGCGGCGTCGATCACAACCACATCTCCGTTTTCGATGGTCCGCGAATTCTCAGAGTAATGAAGCGTAGTTGAATTGATGCCGGTTCCAACGATGGGCGCGTAAGAAGGCCGTTCGCAGCCTTGTCTATACCAGGCTGCAGTCATAATCCCAGAGATGGTGCGCTCGGTCTCGCCTGCTTTGACCGCCTTCATCATCTCGCGCTGGCCGGCGATGGAAGCCGTCGAGGCTTTCTTGAGCAGTTCAATTTCGCCGGCGCTCTTCACTTCACGAAGAGGCATAATCAGCGTGGTGACATCCTTCGCAGCTGTGGCCGTGGTGCCGAGCGTTGCGGCAGTGAAATCCAGAACCGAATCAGCAGCTTTTGCGCGAGGTTGCGTCCAGATATTCATCGCCAAACGGCGGTCATCGCCGATGAGCTTGTTCAGATCGGACGCGAGATTGGTCATCTGCTCGACGTTGTCGACGCCGGTGGCATGTGCAACGCCGGGGGTTGCGGCGTCCATCTTTGCGCCCGTGTACTGCTCGAGGCGCAGGTTCCGCGTAGGAAGAAACAGAATCTCCTTGTACTCGCGCTTGTGCGCCGTCTGGCCGAAATGTTCGCTCTCAGAACCCGGTCCCACGATTAGAAGTGCTGCGCCGGGCTCGTTCCAGCCGGTGAGGTAGTAGAAGTCGGAATCCTGGCGGTACGGATCAAAATCAAGCACCGGCTCCTCGGCGGCGAACAGGATGGCGACTCCGCCGTGCAGTCCATTACCGAGCGCGACCCGCCGCGCGTGATATTCGGCGGCGGACTGCTTCTCGAGGGCTGACGAGACGGAGAGCGCGCCAAGCAGGAAGCAGGCCAGCGCAAGAACCCGGGTGAGTTTCATTTCAGTATTGTTGCGCGTTGGGGCTGGACGCGCCAATGACTCAATAACGAAAGTGAATGGCGATTTAGAACGTGGCGACGATGGCGCCTGCAGGATATTCCTCTTCAGCCTGTTTGCTGAGACGGGCGTCTTCTTCATCCAGCATCTGGAGAAAGGCACGTGCCGGCACGGGACGGCCGAAGAGCCAGCCCTGGGCGTGAATTCCCTGCTCGCTCGCAGCGAAATACTCGGCCTGAACCTTCGTCTCGATGCCTTCGACTACGACTCGCAGGCCGAGAGTCTCCGCCATGGTGAGGATCTGCGGCAGAATCGACACCGTGACTGCGTCGGTGCCGATGGCTTTGGTAAACGCCTTGTCGATCTTGATGGCATCGACCGACAGATCATGCAGATAAGCGAGGCTGGAGTATCCGGTGCCGAAATCGTCGATTGCTACGTAGTGGCCCCTCTCGCGCAGACGAAGGATGGTGTTGCGAGCGATCTGCTGGCGGGCCGTGTAGCTCTCAGTGATCTCGACTCCAAGGTTGCGGGGAGAAACCTCAGCATCCCCGAGTTGCTTGTCGAGCATCGGTATGAAGTTGCTGTCGGCGAGGTCGGCCGCCGCGATGTTGATATTGATCCTGAAGGATGGACGGGCGCGAAGCGTCGATCCGAAGTCACGAAGTGCGTGACGAAGAACCAGCTTTGTAATCTCGCCGACGAAGCCCTTCTCTTCTGCGATCTTCACGAAGACATCAGGGCTTACAGCACTCTTGTATTCGTCGGTCCATCGCACCAGCGCCTCGGCTTCGACGATGTGGCCCGTGGAGAGTTCGACGATCGGCTGATAGACAACCGTGAGCGCGTCGGCACGAATGGCGCGGATGAGTTGCTGCTCGACGCTCTTGTTGCGGCTGTAGAGCATAGGAAGGAACAATCCCGACAGCGCCCCGAACAGCGCTCCGACTGCGATCAACACTACGGAATACCGGCGGTTCATTGCGAGGGCATCCGCGGTGGAGATGTACGCGGTCAAGCAAGTGTCGCGGTCTATCGAGCAGCGGGTTGCGAAGAGGGTGCCGCCCGACTTCGCTTTCCCCACGTGGGTGAGGATGGCGTCAGAGACATTGGGGTTTTCCCCGACCAGTTGCCCCGTCTGATGCGATCCGATATCGATTGCCGTCGCAGTGAAGTGCATGTGACGCGCGGCGAGAGAGACGAAGTTATAGGGATTGAAAACAATGAATGCGTCGCCGAACTGCATCACGACAACGTTCTGATCGTCGACACGAAACGGCGGAAGGTTCTTGTACACCCTGATGCCGTTCTGCCTCGCCATTACAGGGGAATACTGTGTGGCTGCTAGCGGGGTTCGCCCTTCGGTGGTGGAACATTCGATGCGGCCGTTTTGCATGCGGCCTGCGGCCTTCAGGTATTGCGACTGAAAGATGAGCTGCCGGAAATAATCGATTTCGGCATCAGAACAGGATTTGTATGGAGAGCCGTTCATGGTCTCCAGCATGGCTCTTGATTCCGATGTGGAGGCTATTGTGGCGAGAAGAACCCGATCGGCGTACTTATCCAGCCGTGACTCGGTCAGGCGTAGTGCGTAGGCATGGCCGAGTATATAGCCGCCCAGCGCACCGGCGGTGGCAAGGACGATCGTCGAGATGATGGCGACGATCACGCGCTGGAGGAGGGTCCGCATCTTGAACTCACCCATTATTCCGGTAACAAGAAGTGATTACCTTACCCCAATAGTGGTAACGGGCTGCCTCTGCGGTGTCTGTGGCGCAAGCTGCTGATTTTAAGTGTCGAAGGAGCATTACCTTTGATCAACTGCCCACAAATTCATGACGTGGCTCCGACGGTTTACAACTTATGCGTATCGGGAAATTTTCCTGCGGACACGAATTGGAGGCTGACACCAAGTCCAACCAGCGCATGAAGAGTGAATCTATGGCTACTTCATGAGGGGCAATTGAATTTCCCCTGGAAAGGCCGTATTCTGTAGTGGCGAACGAGTTTGTCTGCCTGAGTTGCCCGTGAGTGAGCCGGGGTGGCGGAGAGATGAGTGGGCTTAAAGCCCACTTTTTATTTGCTGCGAATTTTGCCCGGAAGCCGCTTCAGTAATCGACGGGAACTCCTTCAAAATGAGCAACAAGGCGGCTGTGATTGATGGCTTCGAATTTTGATGGAATCCGGAAGGCTGCGGAACGTGTCGCCGCCTCGCACGGTCTGGAGGTCGTGGAAGTCGATCTTTCGGGTCCAGCCAAGGAAAGAACGCTGCGGGTCTTTCTGGAGAAGAATGAGGAAGGCCGCAGGCAGTTGAAAGAGCAAATCGCTGCCGGGGGTGAAGGGCTCCCCGAGCGGCTGGTGGAAGGCAGGCTGAGCGTGGAGCAACTCTCGGGTGTGACTCACGAGGATTGCGAGGCCTTCAGCAGGGATTTTGGAGTTTTACTGGATGTCGAAGAGCTAGTTCCCGGCGGCGAATATACGCTTGAGGCGAGTTCGCCGGGCCTAGACCGAAAGTTGACGAAGGCAGAGGAGTTTCAGCGTTTTGCGGGGTGCCTTGTGAAGGTGCAGACGTTCGAGCCAATCCGCAATAATCGGCACTGGAGAGGCCGGCTGGAGGCGGGCTCGGGCAAAATCATCACGCTCGATCTCGCGGCAATGCATCAGAACAGCAAGAGCCGCAAAGCGGGCGTAGACAAGGTGGAGATCCCTCTCGAGAACGTCGAGAAGGCGGAGCTGATCCCGGAGATCTAGTGCGGGGCGAGCGCAGAGATTCAACGAGCTCGCAGCGGACTCCTGAACAACAATCTATGAACGCGACCGGCCGCGAGGCTGATCGCCGAGAACCGAGAGAGTAAGAGTATGGCCAGCGCTTTGTACCAAAGTATCGAACTCCTGAGCCGCGAGAAGGGCATTGAGCCCGAGATCGTAGTCGGCGCAGTGGAAGAGGCCATCGCCCTCGCCACGCGCAAGTACTACAAGACCCAGGAGAACATGCGCGGAGAATTGAACAAGGAAACGGGCGAAATTACCGCTTATGTCTTTAAGACCGTGGTGACCGACGACGATGAGCTTGAGGATCCTGTCAACCAGATCACGCTCGAAGAAGCAAATGAGCTTGCCCCTGGCGTTGAGGTTGGCAGCGAGATCCGTATGTACAAAGACACCACGCCGCTGGGCCGCATTGCCGCACAACTGGCCAAGCAGGTGATCTTTCAGAAGGTCCGCGAGGCTGAGCGCGACACGGTGTTCCAGGAATATGCGCACCGGGAGAAAGAAGTCCTGAACGCCACGGTGAAACGTGTCGAGGGCCAGGACGTGATCTTCGACCTGGGCAAGGCCGAGGCACGCTGCCCGAAGCGCGAGCAGTCCCGCCTGGAGCAGTTCACTGTCGGTGAGCGTGCGCGGGTTGTGCTGCTGAAGGTAGATCGCGCTGCAAAGGGTCCGCAGGTGATCGTATCTCGGGCCGCGCCGGAACTGGTGCAGAACCTGTTCCAGTCCGAAGTCCCCGAGATTTACGACAACACCGTCGTCATCCGCGCAATCGCCCGCGAAGCCGGAGAGCGCACCAAGATTGCCGTGCAGAGCCGCGACAAGGACGTGGATCCCGTGGGTGCCTGCGTGGGCATGAAAGGCATGCGCGTGCAGTCGATCATCCGCGAGCTTCGCGGCGAAAAGATAGACATCATCGAGTTCTCCGAGGAGATCACAACGTTTGCGGAGAAGGCACTCCAGCCCGCCAAAGTAAGCCGAGTTTCGATCACGGATCTGACGGACAAGCAGCTCGAAGTCATTGTCGACGACACGCAGCTCTCATTGGCCATTGGCAAAAAGGGCCAGAACGTAAGGCTCGCGGCCAAGCTGCTGGGCTGGAAGATCGATATCAAGAGCGAAGAGGAGAAGCGCCAGGAAGTGGAGCAGCAGATGCAGGCTCTCACGGGCGGCCCTTCCACTCCGATCGAGCAGGTTACGGAACTGGGTGCGGGCATCATTGAGAAACTTGTTGCCGCCGGCATCACCACGGTCGAGTCCCTGGCGGATATGACGCCGGAGCAGCTTGAGGAAATACCGGGAATCGGCGAGAAGACGCTAGAGCGCATCAGCGTTGCGGTCCGCCACTACTTCGGGCACTTCGAAGAGGGCGAAGAAGCGCCTTCTGGTGAAGGAGCGATAGGGGTTGCAGGCGCTCCCGAGGCGGAAGGCAGCGATGAGCCCGCCGCACTGACCGCGGCCGCAGATACCGAAAACGTCTCCGATGGGGAGTCGGAAATTGAGACTCCCGAAGCGGCGGCGGGTACTGCGGAAGCCGAAATCGAGAATTCGCAAGAGGTGCTGGAAGAGGCGGAAGACGGCGGGGAAACCGCGGAAGAGCTTGCCGTCGCCAATGTTCCGGCGGCCGATGAAGAGAATACGAGAGATGACGAAGAGGGCGGCGCTTAAATGCGTCGCGCTCTTCAACGCCATTCAAGAGATAATGGTGGTAACGCAAACCTCCAATGCCATGGGGTAGCTATGAGCGACTAAGGGCTTTGGGCAGCACAATCTGAAAAGAGGCGGATGAGCAAGGTTCGAATTAACGATCTCGCGCGCGAGTTGGAAGTCAAGAGTCGGCAGATTCTTGATGTGCTCGCGGAACTCGGTCTGGGTGAAGGCAAGACGCACTCGAGTTCGATCGAAGACCACGAAGCTGACAAGGTTCGCGGGCAATTCCAGCATGGATCGCGCCCGGCAGGTCAGGGTGCTTCATCTTCGCGCGCATCCCAGGCAATCACACCGAAAATCGATCTTTCCCACGTCTCCAAGCCAGGCGACGTGATGAAGGCCATTCTGGCCAAAAAGCAGGAACAAGAGGCAGAGGCTCGCAAGAGCCTGGTTCCACCGAGCAAAGCGGCGGCGCCACCTGTGGTTGCGAAAGCTCCGGCGAAGCCGTCTGCGCCTGCGCCGACTGTCGCTGCCGCAACACCGCCGGCTCCCCTCGCACGCCCGGAGCCGCGCAAGATTGTGCCGCAGCCTCGGCCAGCGCCTGCGATTGTTCCGCCGGCAACGCCGGCAATCGCATCCAAGCCACCTGCCGGAACTGTTGTGGCCAAGGCCCCAGCTGGTGCTGCTGTCCCACGCCCGGTGGTGACCGTAGTTCCTCCGCAGAATGTCGTGGTGAAGCCCCCCGCGGTGGTACCTCCAGCTCAGGCAGCTCCGCCCAGGCCGGCGGCGCCAGAGCAGGCACCAGTCGCGGCCAAGCCCGTTGTGGTGGTAGCACCGAAGCCGCCAGTGGCTCCTCCGGCTGCCCCTGCACAACCGGAGATTGCGGCCTCGAGTGCACCGATTATCGCGCCTCAAGCGCCTGCTGCTCCTGTTGTGCCCTTGAAGGAAGTCCCCGCCCAGCCCGTCGCTCCCGCCGCTGCAGCCCCGAGCGCCCCAGAGATCAAGGCTCCAGAGCCAGCGCCAGCGGCTCCCGCGCCGCGCCGCGTTGTGATGCCTCAGACCGGACCGCGCCCCGTTTACAAAGCGCCGCCTGTCGCAGCAGCCGCAGCAACGGCTGCGCCCACTCCCCAGGGAGGAGGGCTCCAGCGCGGAAGACCAATCTTCGATCGCAGGCCGGCCGGCGCCCCTGGCGGCTTCCAGCAGCGTCCGATGGGTGTTCCGGGCCAGTTCGCCGGCGGACCCCGTCCCAAGCATCCAACGCGCACCGGCTTTGCTGGAGGTCCTGGCGGACCCGGCGGAGCTCCCGGAGGCCGCCCCGGCTTCGGAGCTCGTCCTGGTTTCGGTGCACCGCGTCCGGGCGGATTCGGCGGACCGCGGCCAGGAGGTCCCGGTGGCGCTCCTCCAACCGGAGAAGCTCCACGCCCGCAGCGTGCCTCAAATAATCGAGGTCGACGCAGTGGCCAGCAATATCCGAAGACCAAGGAAGGCCCGATGAAGGGCTTTGTGCCACCTCCGCGTTTTGGTGGCGCAGCCAACTTCAGCGACGAGCCGCTCCCCATCACTCGCGAGATCACCGTAACTGAGGGCATCAGCGTTAAGGACCTGGCGGAGAAGCTCGAAATCCGCGCCAAGGACCTGATTGCGATCCTCCTCATGCGCGGGGTATTCGTGACCGTCAATCAGTCGCTCGATGCTGAGATGGTGAAGGATGTAGCCGCGAAATTCGGCGCAGCTGCAACCGTAATCAGCTACGAAGAAGAGCTCGAGAACCAGGCGATCGAAGAGGTTCTCGATACAGAGAAGACTGACTTTGTCGAAGTCTCCCGTGCTCCCGTGGTGACCGTCATGGGCCACGTCGATCACGGCAAGACCTCATTGCTCGATGCGATTCGCGAAACCGATGTTGCCGCCGGGGAAGCTGGTGGAATCACGCAGCACATCGGCGCCTACAAGGTCCGGTTTACGAAGGAAGGCTCTCCAGCTTCGGGCCGCGAGATCGTCTTCCTCGATACGCCGGGTCACGAAGCGTTTACTCGTATGCGTGCACGCGGTGCGAAGGTGACCGACATCGTCGTCATCGTCGTCGCAGCGGATGACGGCGTTATGCCGCAGACGATTGAAGCCATCGATCACGCGAAGGCTGCCGATGTGCCGATCATTGTCGCAGTGAACAAGATCGACAAGCCGGAAGCGAATCCCGATCGCGTGATGAAACAGCTTGCCGATCGCGGCCTTACCCCAGACGAATGGGGCGGGGATACTCCCTACGTAAAGGTGTCCGCAAAGAAGCGCGAGAATCTTGATCGCCTGCTCGAAATGATCTGCCTCGTGTCCGACATCAAGGCTCCCAAGGCAACGCCTGGCCGCAAAGCGGTTGGCTCGGTGCTCGAAGCCAAACTCGATCGCGGACGCGGCGCAGTGGCAACCGTGCTTGTACAAGACGGAACGCTGCATCTCAATGACAGCTACATCGTCGGCAATACGTACGGCAAGGTTCGTGCGATGTTCGACGATCGCGGACGCCCGCTGGAAGAAGCGGGGCCGTCAACGCCGATCGAAGTGCTTGGTCTCGAAGCCATGCCGGAATCGGGCGACACTTTCCTCGCCGTTGCAGACCGCGACAAGGCCAAAGGCATTGCGCAGTACCGCAAGATGAAGGAGCGCGAGGCCACGCTGGCTAAGAGTTCGCGCGTCTCGCTTGAAGGACTGGCAGAGCAGATTCGTCAGGCTGGCGTGAAAGACCTGCCGCTCATCATCAAGGGCGACGTGACCGGCTCGGTGGAAGTGCTTGCCGACTCGCTGGTACGCATGTCAACGGAGAAGGTTCGCGTGAAGGTGATTCACTCTGGTGTGGGATCGATCACCGAAAGCGACGTGCTGCTGGCGACGGCTTCGAACGCCATCATCATCGGCTTCAATGTGCGTCCCGAGCGCAAAGCCGGAGAATTGGCCCAGCAGGAAGATGTGGAGATCAGGCTGCACTCGATCATCTACGAACTGCAGGACGAAATGCGGTTGGCGATGCTCGGACTGCTCGAGCCCACGTTCAAGGAAAACTACATGGGCCGCGCGGTTGTGCTTACCGTCTTCAGAATTCCGAAGGTAGGCACGATTGCCGGATGCCGCGTACAGGACGGCTCCATCCGCCGCGATTCGGAGATCAAGGTGATGCGGGACGGCGAACAGGTCTTCAAGGGCAAGATTGGATCGCTCAAGCGATTCAAGGACGATGCTCGCGAAGTGACCAATGGCATGGAGTGCGGTATCGGCATCGCCGGTTTCGGCGACCTGAAGGAAGGCGATACGCTCGAAGCTTTCTCGACGGAGAAGATGGCAGCCGATCTCGGTCAGCTGACCTCTGCCAAGGCATAGCCGCACAGCACCATCAAATTGGCCCGCTTCTCGCATGGGAGGCGGGCCAAATTATTTGCGCGAAAAATCTGAACACTCCATAACCCGCTACCGTCTTAGGGTAGGAACAACACCGCCCTCAACTCTGCATTTCGGATTTCAGGGTTGCCGGTAAGGAGTTCGCAGACCTTTGCCCACAGATGCAGACGCGGAGTTCACGGCGCTCGTTCAGCGCCAGTCGCGGTTTGTTTTCCGGGTGGCATATTCGGTTCTGCTTAACTCCTACGACGCTGAGGACGCGGTACAGGAGACGTTTTTGAAGCTGTATCGCAATTTCGGATGGAAGGACGCGGAGAATGAACGCGCATACTTGGCGCGTGTCGCCTGGCGGGTCGCGGTTGACCAAAAACGGCGCTCGGCCTCGTCGGCCGTCGCTGGCTCAACAGATCCGGCCACGCTCGACAGGTTGGAGTCATCTCATCCCCGCCCGGACGAAAGTCTTTCTGAAGCAAGCCAGCGGGCACTGGTGCACGTTTTGATCGATTCGCTGTCGGAGGAGCTTCGTGTTCCGCTAATTCTCTCTACCTTTGAAGAATTGAATTCGCGCGAGATCGGTCAGATTCTTGGCGTTCCTGAAGGGACTGTCCGCACGCGGCTGCAGCTGGCGCGGCAGATCCTGCGGCAGAAGTTGACGTCGACAAAGGAGGCGCACTATGCCTGAACGCGACGAACTGGATCAGCTGATCGACTCGGCGCTGGTGCGGTACGCCGAGCCTCGCGCCGGGCTTGAGCAGCGAATCCTCGCGCATGTGGAGGCTAAATCATTGGTTCGATCCTGGCTCTTCCGTGGATGGCAACGATGGGCGATGACTGGAGCGGTAGCCTTCGCAATCCTCCTCGGAATTGCGCGGCTGGCGCATTACAAAGCCAGCGTCAACACAGCGGGCGTGATGAGCCCGGATCACTCACTGGTTACAGGAGCAGAGCATATCAGCCCTGAAACTCAGATCCATCTACCGCCATCGCGTCGAGCCGCAAAGAAATCCCGCACGGTCACGCACAGACCGAAGTCCATCGACGTTGCTGAGCGAGTGCAGTACCCCAAGCTCGACGTCTTTCCTGCTCCGCAAGCGCTCTCGGCACACGAGCGCTCCCTGGTTGAGTTCGCAACACATCTGCCGAAAGATGAGCGCGAAGAGCTTCTCGCAGATCAAAACAATCAGGACAAGCCTCTCGAGATTTCGTTAATCAGAATTTCACCCCTTACCATGCCCGATATGGGCAAGAACTAGGAGACACAATGCGCAAGTTCATTCTTCTGCCAAGTCTGGTGTGCCTAATTTTTCTCAGCGCAAGCACGATGAAATCTCAGGAAGGGAACGAACACCCAAATGCGGCGAAGGCAAGCGAAACTTCAGCGCGCTTTTTTCATCTGGACTTTGTAGTTCAAGAGCTTGGAGCCGATGCCAAGCCCACCAACAGTCGTTCATATTCCATGACGGCGAGTACCGCGCGCGGAGTTTCTGTAAGGACGGGATCTAAATTTCCTATTACTACGGAAGCGGGGAAATCGACGTCGTACCAATATGTCGATCTCGGAATCAATTTCGATGTCAGTGACGTCCGAGAGACTGGCAATAAGCTCGCAGTTTACGTCACGGCAGATGTAAGCAGCCTTGCAGGGGAAAACAAAACCATACCCACGAGTCCTCCAGTAATTCGAAACAATCGCTGGCAGGCGCCGGTGCTTTTGCCCCTCAATAAACCCACGGTTATCTTCACTTCCGATGCGCTGGACACAAAGGGCAGCATTCAAGTGCTCGTCACTGCAACGTCGCTGCAATAGTTTCTGGCTTCCGCAGAGGGGCATGGGTCCCTGGACGTTGCAATCGGTCACCCGGGCAGTTCCGGCTCCAGCTTTTGCACTTCCTGGGTGTCGGAGCCTAGCCAGTCCGGATGCCGGGCTGTGGTATCGAAGTGCGACGTAGTTTTGAACAGCTCGTACTTGCCATTCATCGCGATCTGCTCGGTTTTGCCGATCAGCATGGCGACTTCAGCCTCATCCATTGGCTTGAACGACTTGACTGCGGCGAATGCCTGGTCGAGCAGCATCTTCGAATTGATTCCGGTGATCAGGACAGAGATCGGCAGGTTCAGCGAGTAGTGCAAGCAATCCGTAGGCTGCACGGCGCCGCTCTTCAAGATCACTCCGTCTCCGAAGCTCTTCATGCCCAGCACGCCAATCTTCTGCGCTACTGCCTCGGGAACCACCATCTGCGAGAAGCTTCGGAAGTGCGCATCCATGATATTGACCGGCATCTGCACAGTATCGAAGTGAAAGCCGTGCTTCTGTGCGACCTCGAGCATGTAGAGATGAATGCGGGGGTCCTTGTGTCCGGTGAACCCGATGAAGCGAACTTTGCCGGCCTGCTTCGCCGCCATCACCGCCTCCATTGCTCCGCCCTCCGCGAAGATGCGATCGGGGTCGTCAAAACGGATTACTTCGTGATGCTGCAGCAAGTCGATGTGGTCGACCTTGAGGCGCCGCAGGGAATCGTTGATATGGTTTGTTGCGACTTCTTTTGTGCGCCCGTCGATTTTGGTCATTACCAACGCCTTCTGCCGATAGCCACCTTGCGACAGAGCCTTGCCGACGCGCTCTTCGCTGCGGCCTTCGTTGTAATCCCATGAGTTGTCGAGGAAGTTGATGCCCCGATCGAGCCCCTCATGGATCAGGCGAATGGCTTCGTCCTCTTCCACCTTGGGCTTGCCAAGGTGCGATCCGCCGAGTCCGATCACGGAAACCTGTTCGCCCGTCGCGCCGAGGTCGCGATGCAGCATCTCGCCTTTCATCGTGCCCGGACTGGTGACGCGAGGGATACGTGCGGCTGCCTGCTTCGAGTTTGATTGCGTGTTCACCGGTTGATTGATACTTCCTTCAGCAGCCTGGTCAGCGCGAATTCGTTTTGATTGCATCAAGGCTGCGGCTGCACCCGCGCGGGTAATGAATTCACGCCTTTCCACGATGAAGACCTCCGTATCTGCACAGGGCTTCAGATGCCGTGCAGATTGAGCAGTTTGCTTGAAATGCACACGCATTCTCAGGTATTCGAGACAGCACGATCTATGTCGGATCTCGCACAACCTGCGCTCGCCTTCAGGCGTCCTAGTGCAGAGCGAACGGATAAAGCGAAGGAGGATTATGTCTTCAGAGTTGCGAGGAAGAAAAATCGCTATTTTAGCTACAGACGGATTCGAGCAGGTCGAGCTAACGGAGCCGCGCAAGGCCTTGAGCAATATGGGTGCCACGACGGTGGTCATCGCGCCGAAGAATGGCGAGATCAAAGGCTGGAATAAAAAGGATTGGGGACAGGCGGTGAAAGTCGACCTGCAGATCTCCGATGCCAATCCGCAGGACTACGACGCGCTGCTCTTGCCGGGCGGCGTTATGAGCCCTGACCATCTGCGCATGGATGCGGCAGCAGTGAACTTCGTGCGGCAATTTGTTTCGACGGGCAAGCCGGTCGCCTCGATCTGCCACGGCCCGTGGACGCTGGTGGAAGCGGACGTGTTGCGCGGCAAGACCGTAACGTCGTGGCCGTCTCTCAAGACCGATATTAAGAACGCAGGCGCCAATTGGGTTGACCAGGCAGTTGTCACAGATGGGCAGTTCATCTTCAGCAGAAAGCCGGATGACATTCCGGCATTCAACAAGGCGCTGATCGAAGCGCTCGTCCACGCGCCGGAACACGCGCACGCCTAGGAGTCATTCTTAGCGATAAGCATCCTCTCGCGGCAACGGGCGCGAGAGGATGTTCATTTTGGTTTACCTGGCATTCCTTCGGCTGCTCACTGAAATAGTGGCCCAACGCTTTGTCCGCAATGTATATTGCGGCAATGCGCGTTACAAACGGTCTGCATCGCCGCCTCAATAGAGGCCGCCTGCGGTTCCTTCGTCTAATCGGACTGATTTTGCTTCCCTTTTGCGCCTCGGCCCAGCAGATGCCTGTGGGGCATGATATGGGCGAAATGCTCCCGATCACGCCTCCTGATCAATTGCCAGCGCCTGTCCGCATGACGGGGATCGGCAATGCGCATATTTCGATCACAGCGGCTCCCGAGGCGCAGGCTTGGTTCGACCAGGGGCTGAATCTGCTGCATGACTTCTGGGATTACGAATCCATGAAGGCGTTTGAGCAGGGCATCCGCGTGGATCCAAACTGCGCGATGTGCTGGTGGGGTCTGGCGCAGGCTGAGCAGTCGCGCGGCAAAGAGATGGCGACGTATTCGAAGCAAGCGATCGAAAAGGCTGCGCAGCTGAAGGACAAGATCACCGAGCCGGAACGACTTTATATCGAGGCGGCGCAGATCGACCCTGCAGACAAAGGAAAGCGCGGCGCCCACAAACAGGAAATTGAAATCCTGCGCAAGCTGGTAGGCGAGCAACCCAAGGACACTCACGCTCGGCTGTCGCTCGCGCTGGCATTGGAAGCGGGATACGACAAGAATAGCGAGCCGAAGAAGGGCGAACGGGAAGCCATCCAGATGCTGGAAAGCATTCTGCACGATACTCCGAATGATTCGGCCACGAATCACTACTGGATTCACGCGATCGAGCCGGGCAATCATCCGGAACGGGCTATCCAGAGTGCTGCATTGCTCGCGAGCCTTGCGCCCACCTCCGGCCACATGGTGCACATGCCGGGCCACATCTACTATCGAGTGGGCAACTACGCCGAAGCGGAGCGCTGGTTCTCCGCCTCCACCGCAGCCGATGAGCACTACATGCAGGAACAGCACGTTGGTCCCGACGATGACTGGAACTACGCGCACAACATGATGTATGCAATCGCAAACCTGATGGAACAGGGACGGCTCAACGATGCGAATGCGCTGTCCGATCACTTAGCCGCGGCTCGCGGGCAGCTTTCGGCCTCGCTCTATATATGGTCTGCGCGGGACCAGATGTCGCGCATCAGCAGGCGTCTGCCGGTCGCCTTGCGCGTTGCGGACTGGGATGCGGTGCTGGCCATGCTCAGTGAGGCCAATTTACCGAAGGGAGACAGCGCTGCAAATCTGCGATTCCTTGCGGCTGAGCTCACCGACTACGCGAAGGGGATGAAGGCGCTCGATGCGGGTGATGCGGTCGCGGCGCGGGAGCACTCGGTGAGCATGGACGCCGGGTTGAAACAGATGAAGGAGATGCGTGCTTCGCTGAAGAAGTCTGAGAGCAACAAAGACAAGAAGGACGGAGCCAAGCCGCCGACTCAACCCGTGATGCCAGATGCCCTGCCTGAACCGATTCTGAAATGCCTGAACATTCAGTCGATCGAGCTGAGAGCCAGCGTACTGGCCGCGCATCACAAGTTGCGCGCCGCGAAGAAGACCTACCAACAGGCTGCAAAAGAAGAGAAGAAGCTGGGCTATCACGAGCCGCCCTTCTATATTCGGCCGGTTGCGGAGACCGAAGCGGCGTCGTTGCTGAAAGCGAAGGATTACAAAGGCGCGGAAGAAGCCTATCGTGCTGCGCTTGTCGCGCGTCCCAATTCCGGATTTGGCTTGTATGGCCTCGCCCTGGTCAAGGAATCGGCAGGCGACTCGACCGGAGCCCGCGAGGCCTATTCTGCTTTCCTCAAGGCATGGCCAAGAGCGGACGCAAACCTGCCCGAGGTGACTCATGCTCAGAAGGCGGTCGGCACCGCTGCGGACCGGGCAGCGAGATAAACTGAAGCCCAAAACAAAAGCGGCAATCCCCCTAAGGGGACTGCCGCTTTATCGCTTCTGACTTAGTTCCGGCTGCGGAGCTTCGAGAGCAGTCGCAGGATCTCGAGATAGAGCCACACCAGCGTGACCATAATCCCGAACGCGCCGTACCACTCCATATACTTTGGTGCGCCGTTGTTCACGCCCTGCTCGATGAAGTCGAAATCAAGCACCAGGTTCAAAGCCGCGATGGCGCAGACGAAAAGGCTGAAGCCGATACCGACTATGCCAGAGCCGTTCACGGCAACGAAGTTGAAGCCGAAGAAGCCCAGAATCATCTGCAGGAAATAGAACAAGCAGATTCCGCCCGTCGCGGCGATGATTCCAATGCGGAGCTTGTTCGTTACCCGGATCATGCCCGAGGCATAAATCACCAGCATGGTCATCAAAACACCGAAGGTGAGTCCGACCGCCTGGATGGCGATGCCGGGGTAGCGCATCTCGAGGAACGCGGAGATGCCACCGAGGAACAAGCCTTCGAACAGTGCATAGATCGGGGCGGTGATGGGCGCCCAGTTCATCTTGAAGATGGTGATCATGGCGGTGATCATTCCACCGAAGACACCCAACATCAACCAGCCACCCACGCTGGCCGGATTGCGGCTCTCCATGAAGCTGTACCAGGTGTAGCTGGCCGTGGCCAAAGCGCACAGCAACAGGATTCCGGTACGGTTGACCGTGCCATTGAGGCTCATGCGGTCGGTTGCATCCAGGGCGCCGCCGAACCTTGCCGCGTCCCGGAAGGTCTTGTCACCAAGGGCAGGATTCGAAGTCTTGAAGAGAGGCATTTCAGTGATCTCCATTTTCAGGAGCTGGCCGGAAACCTTTAGAAATACAAGGGAAACGGTGCTCCTATACCTATTTTACGGCTGCCGGCAGCAACCAGCCGCTTCGGCTGAGATTCCAACGACAGCAGGATTTAGACGCTGGTTTCCCGCAATCGATTCTGGAAAGCACCCGGCCCGCCGAAATTCCCGCTTTTCCGTCGTTATCTGAATGGTCTATATTGGCCGTCATTCGCAGGACCCCAGGAGGAACTCCCCGATGAAGATCAACGACACGATTGGCGTACTGCTCGGGTGTCGGCCCGAGCGCAAAGTGCTCTCCATTGAACCCGACCAGTCCGTGTACGAGGCGCTGCAAATGCTCGCAAAGTACGACATCGGAGTTTTGCTGGTGTGCCAGAACGATCGCCTGGTCGGAATCTTCTCGGAGCGGGACTACGCGCGCAAGGGAATCCTGGGGGGACATACTTCGCGCGAGACCACTGTCAGCCAGCTCATGACCAGTCCGGTGATCTCCGTCAATCCGAAACACACCGTGGACGAGTGCATGACGCTGATGACACAGCACGACTTCCGCCACCTGCCCGTTGTCCAAAACGACACCATAGTTGGCGTCATCTCCATTGGAGATCTGGTGAAGTGGGTCATGTCGGGCCAGGAACAGACCAGCCAGGCCCTCGAGGGGTACATCGCGGGCGTCTATCCCTGCCCATAAGCTATTGAGTCGTTCCTCAGACTAGCGACAGCGGATACCGCTCCACGCGGATGCAGTGCTGCGCAATGGAGCGGCTCAGCTTTACCGCGTCTTCGGGCACAAAGCGAGCCAGCCTGCGGAGAATCGCCAGTTGCGTGCGCAGCTCGTCGCCTTCGGCAGAGGCGGCGAGAACCCGGCGCGCGGTCTGTTCAGCCAGTGCCATGCTTTCGTCGGCAAGCAGCCCGGTCATCGCAGCAGCGACTGCGGACGTGTTTCTGATAGATGCAGCGAGTTTGCGGGCGCGCAGCAATGCCGACTCCAGCGCGAAGGCCTGAGAGATAATGTCAGCCAGGTCGGCCATGATCTCCTGCTGGTCCTGCAGCCCCGCCATATAGCGCTGGCTTGCGACGCCCGCCGCGAAAAGCGCAATCTTCTTGACGGAAGCCAGAATCTCTCCTTCGCGTACGAGAGCCTCGTCCGATTGTTCGGCGGAATCGAAGGACGGAGGCTGCATCACCTCATCCATCAGCGACTTGATCGCCTTGAGCAGCGGCAGCTCTCCGGCCATGGCACGCTTCATCAGCCAGCCGGTGATGATCATGCGGTTGATTTCGTTGGTGCCTTCGAATATGCGATTGATGCGGGCGTCGCGATAGTAGCGCTCTGCCGGATACTCGTCGACGTAGCCATAGCCACCCATGGTCGCAACCAGCTCATCGGCAACGAGCGTCATCATCTCTGAGCCGTAGACCTTCAGGATCGAACACTCGACCGCGTACTCTTCAATGCGCTTCTGCACCTCTCGCTGGGAGTTGCTGCCTTCGTCTCCCAGTTGCACAAGGCTCGCATCGATCATGCCGACGGTTCGATACGTCATGCTTTCGGTCGCGTAGAGGCGGGTTACAGAGTCGGCTATCTTGCGCTGCACCAGGCCGAATTCAGCGATGGCCTTGCCGAACGCCTTCCGTTCTTTCGCGTAGCGGATCATGTGAGCGATTGCCAGTCGCGCGCCACCGATGCATGCGACACCGAGTTTTAGCCGGCCCATGTTGAGAACGTTGAATGCGATGTGGTGTCCCTTCCCTGCTTCGCCGAGAAGGTTCGCAGCGGGAACCTTGCAATCCTGCAGCACCAGCGGGCAAGTCGAGGAGCCACGGATTCCCATCTTGTGTTCTTCCGCGCCCACTGTCAGACCAGGAGTGTCGCGCTCTACCAGAAATGCTGAGAACTTCTCGCCGTCGATCTTGGCGAAGACGGTATACAGACCGGCGGTGCCGCCATTGGTGATCCACATCTTCTCGCCGTTCAGCGTATAGGTGGCGCCGTCCGCCGACAGCGTGGCGCGCGCGCGAATGTTCATGGCGTCGGAACCAGATGTTGCTTCAGAGAGCGCGTAAGCTCCGATCCACTCGCCGCTGGCGAGTTTGGGAAGGCAGCGCTTTTTCTGTTCTTCGGTTCCGTACCAGACCAGTGGCAAAGTTCCGATGCCCACGTGAGCGCCATAAGCCGTCGAGAAGCTCGCCAGAACCGACATGTGGTCCGTGATCAATGTGGAGGTGGTCTTGTCCATGCCGAGACCGCCGTATTCTTCCGGGATGTCCATTGCAGTGAAGCCCAGTTCCGCCGCTTTGCGCAGCAAGCCGGGAACGACTCCGGGCTTCTTCGCCTCGATCTCCGCAGTCTTTGGGAGCACCTCTTCGCGAGCGAACTGGGCTACCGTTGCCGCCATCTGAAGCTGCTCCTCGGTCAGGTCTTCGGGTGTAAACACTTCCGCCGGACTGCGCGATTCGATCAGAAACGAACCGCCTCTGGCGGCGAGGATGGGATTGGATGAGGTCGACATAGGGCACTCCAACTGCATGAAAACGTTACGCTAATACGCTTAACCACAGCAACCATCGCACGGTGAATCCCTCTGGCAGTCTGCGGGAGACGCTGACGACTTCGAAAGCTCCGTCGCCGCGTCGGGTCTTGCCAAAGGCGTGCAGCCTCAACACGCTCTATCGCTTACAATTTCCTTAAGCCCGGTGTCGAAGCCCAGGACAACATATTGCGTCCGCAAGGCATTCCCGGTCGGTGGAGGCGCGGTCTGTTCAATCTTTTTCCAAGTGTCCCCAGCCTGTTGACCGGACTACCCATTCAGTTTGCGTTGCTGCTGGCCGGCAGCGACCAGAACGGCCTCAAGCATTATTTGAAGGCTCAGTTTGCCGATCAGACCTTTCGGGGCCTCTATCACTGGAACTGGTTTGACCTCGCGCTGCTGATTCCCTATTTCACGGTCATGTTTGTGCTGGCGGTCTACGGCGTCCACCGCTACACGCTCTGCTATCTCTACTTCAAACACCGCAAGAACCACAGCCCGGTGCCGCCGAAGCCCTTCGACGACTTGCCGCGAGTCACCGTACAGCTGCCGATCTTCAACGAGCAGTTCGTGATCGATCGCCTGATCGAGGCCGTCTGCAACCTCGATTACCCCCGGGACAAACTGGATATCCAGGTGCTGGACGATTCGACCGACGAGACCCAGGAGGTCGCCGCAGGGATCGTTGAGCGCTACGCCGCACTGGGAAATCCGATTGCCTACATCCATCGCACCAACCGCCATGGCTTCAAAGCAGGCGCACTGGACGAAGGCTTGAAGGTCGCCAAGGGTGAATTTATCGCGATTTTCGATGCCGACTTCGTTCCACCGCCAGACTGGCTAATGCGCGTCATCCATCATTTCGGGGAACCAGACGTGGGCATGGTGCAGACTCGATGGACGCACCTCAACCGCGACTACAGCCTGCTGACGCGGATCGAGGCAATTCTCCTCGACGGGCACTTCATCCTTGAGCACGGCGCTCGCTCGCGCACCGGCGACTTTTTCAACTTCAACGGCACTGCGGGGATGTGGCGGCGGCAGGCCATCTCGGACGGCGGCGGATGGCAGCACGACACCCTGACGGAAGACACCGACCTGAGCTATCGCTCGCAGATGGCTGGATGGCGATTCAAATATCAACCCGAAATCGAGTGCCCTTCCGAGCTGCCGATCGAGATGACGGCCTTCAAGACGCAGCAGGCACGCTGGGCCAAGGGGCTCATTCAGACCTCGATCAAGCTGCTGCCGCGCATCTGGCGCTCGGATGTACCGCGCAAGATCAAGATCGAATCGGTCTACCACCTCACTGCGAATTTGAGCTATCCGCTGATGATCGTGATGACGGCGCTGCTGATTCCGGCGATGATCGTGCGGTTCTACCAAGGCTGGTTTCAGATGCTGCTGATCGACTTTCCTCTCTTCGCAGCATCGTCGGCGTCGATCGCGGTCTTTTATCTCGCCAGCCAGCGGGAGCTGTATCCGAAGTCATGGATGAAGACTTTTCTGTACCTGCCGTTTTTGATGGCGCTGGGAATCGGGCTGACAGTTACGAATTCCAAGGCCGTTATGGAGGCGCTGCTGGGCATCAAGAGCGCTTTCGTGCGCACACCCAAGTATCGCGTTGCAGCAAAAGGCGAGAAGTCGCAGGCTGCAAAGTACCGCAAGCGGCTGAAGCTTGCGCCGTGGATCGAGCTGATCATCGGCTGCTACTTTGCGCTGGCAATTGCCTATACGTTTACGAACCACAACTACTTCACCGCGCCGTTCCTGATTCTCTTTGTGCTCGGCTACTGGTACACGGGGCTGATGAGCCTGTTGCAGGGCAGGTTTGAGCAGTGGCGCAGCGGGAAGGCTGCGAATACGGATGAGTCGAGCCCAAAGCCGTTTCCCGTGGGTGTCTAGCGCCCAAAGAGCCCTGTTGCCCCGTTCGATACAATATCCATAAGCGCCTGCCGGCCTGGATCCCGAATCCCAGGCTCGCCAGGCGCATCAGAGCATTATGCTAGCCAAAAACCTGCCGGAAGCCCTTACCTTTGATGACGTTCTCCTTGTGCCTGCATACAGCGAAGTCGTTCCCGCGCAGGTAAGCACGCAGACTCAGCTGACACGCAACATCACGCTCAACACGCCGCTGCTCTCGTCGGCCATGGACACCGTCACGGAGTCGCGCATGGCGATTGCGATGGCGCAGCAGGGCGGCATCGGCATTGTGCATCGCAACCTTACGATTGCGCAGCAGGCCGGCGAGATCGACAAGGTGAAGCGCTCCGAGAGCGGTATGATCGTCGACCCCGTGACCATCGGCCCCGATCAGCTAATCGCTGACGCGCTCGATGTGATGCGCCGCTACAAGATCTCCGGCGTTCCGGTCACCAAAGATACGAAACTTGTCGGCATTCTCACCAATCGCGATCTCCGGTTCGAAACGCGCACTGATGTTCCTGTCGGCGACGTGATGACGAAGGAGAATCTCATCACCGTTCCCGTGGGAACGACGCTGGAAGAGGCCGAGCAGATTCTGCATCAGCATCGCGTCGAGAAGCTCCTGGTCGTCAACGATCAATACGAGTTGAAGGGCCTGATCACCGTTAAAGACATCCAGAAAAAACTGAAATATCCAAACGCCAGCAAAGATGAGAAGGGGCGTTTGCGCGTCGGCGGAGCCATCGGGGCAACTGGCGACTTCATGGAGCGCGCTGCTGAACTCGTGAAGGCTCGTGTGGATGTACTCGCAATCGATTCGGCGCACGGCCATTCCTCACGCGTCCTCGATGCTGTTCGCGAAGTGAAGAGGCGCTTTCCGGAAGTTGGTTTGCTGGCAGGCAACGTCGCAACCTACGAAGGCGCGATGGCACTGATCGACGCCGGCGCGGATGCGGTAAAAGTTGGCATCGGACCAGGCTCCATCTGTACGACACGCATGGTCACGGGCGCAGGCATGCCGCAGATTACCGCCATCGCAGAGGCATCGCGCGCGGCACGCGAGCGTGGGATTCCGGTGATCGCAGATGGCGGCATCAAGTATTCGGGCGAAGTGACCAAGGCCATCGCCGCCGGCGCAAGCTCCATCATGATTGGTTCGCTGTTCGCGGGCGTTGACGAGAGTCCGGGCGAGACGATTTTGTACCAGGGCCGCAGCTTCAAAACTTACCGCGGCATGGGATCGCTGAGCGCCATGAGCCAGGGATCGGGCGAGCGCTATTTCCAGAGCTCGGAAGACCTGGCAGTAGAGGCTGGCGCCGAAGGCGTGGTGCAGCGAGAGCGCTCAAATCAAAATCGACTCGCCAAGTTCGTGCCGGAAGGCATCGAGGGCCGCGTGCCCTATCGCGGGCCTCTGGAGTCGATGGTCTACCAGCTTGTCGGTGGACTGCGATCGGGTATGGGCTACCTTGGCTGTTCGACAATTGCCGAACTCCAGGAGAAGGCACAGTTTGTGCGCATATCGGGCGCCGGCCTGCGCGAGAGCCACGTGCACGACGTCATCATCACGCGCGAGGCTCCGAATTACCACGTTGAGTAGATCGAGCCAACGTCCCCGGCGCCGATCTGCCGGGTATTGGATCAGTGCGTGGTTTCCCGTCGTCCTGGCAGTGTGCGTCATCGTGGTAGAGTCCACAGCTTTCCTGGGTGCAGATCACACAAGTGGACCTCTACGCTGGATATGGGAGCATGTCTTCGGGCACGTCAGCAATGCGCGCTGGGCCGTCCTGCACCATCACATCCGCAAGGCCGGGCACTTCCTCGGCTACGGGACCATGGGATTGTTGTGGCTTCGAGCGTGGTGGATGAGCCTGCCACGAATGGCATTTGTGCTGAATGCAGTTCTCGCGCTGGCGGGAACCGCCGCGGTCGCAAGCCTCGATGAGCTTCATCAGTCCTTCCTTCCGAATCGCACCGGCATTCCCTCCGACGTGCTTCTCGATTGCTCCGGAGCGGTCGTCATCCTGCTGCTGTATCTGGCGCTGCGAAGCCTTGGACCGTCGAGGAGATTCGACAGAGATTGACCGGGCAAACTGTCGTTCCGTCAGTTTTCAGCGTCAAACCTCTTCATGAGCCGTGCGGGGCGGATTCGAATCGGAATTTCCGGGTGGCGTTACCAAGGCTGGCGTGGAACGTTCTACCCTGAGAGTCTTGCGCAACGGCGCGAACTCGAGTTTGCATCACATCACTTCAACACCATCGAACTTAACGGCTCGTTCTATTCGCTGCAACGGCCGCAAAGCTTCAGGCAGTGGCACGACGAAACGCCCGGCGACTTCGTCTTTGCCGTGAAGGGCTCGCGCTACATCACGCACATGTTGAAGCTGACTAACGTGAAAAAGCCTCTAGCCAACTTCTTCGCTCAGGGCGTGCTGCAACTGGGCGCAAAGCTGGGCCCGATCCTCTGGCAGTTTCCACCACAGTTCTTATTCAATCCGGATAAGCTGCAGGCTTTCTTCGATCTGCTTCCCCGTTCGCACAGCGAGGCAGCCACGATCGGGCGTGGGCACGATCAACGCCTGAAAGGCCGCTCGTGGCTGAAGTTCGAAAGGGATCTGCCGATCCGGCATGCGATTGAGATTCGCCACGCGAGCTGCGAAAACGCGGATTTCGTATCCTTGCTGCGCAAGAACCGCATCGGGCTGGTCGTCGCCGACACCGTGGACTGGCCTTTACTTATGGACACCACGGCTGATTTCGTTTATTGCCGGCTCCATGGCAGTGAACAACTCTACGCCAGTGGCTATGAGGAGGAGGCCATCGATCTCTGGGCCCGCCGGGTGGTTACATGGTCTCGAGGAGGCGAGGTAACAGATGGAAAGCGTGCACATCCGAAGCCCGGGCTGAAAAGAGCCACCCGCGATGTGTATGTCTACT